>Ga0182024_10000617_pt1 | contig 92563 bp, 50 predicted proteins | sample P32metaG_FD_120480 | JGI IMG/M metagenome (GOLD analysis project Ga0182024, IMG submission 120480) | Permafrost microbial communities from Stordalen Mire, Sweden - P3-2 metaG (Illumina Assembly) | ecosystem: Environmental > Terrestrial > Soil > Wetlands > Permafrost | place: Sweden: Stordalen... | reverse complement strand
GGGCGTTAAGCTCGGCGTAGGACCATGACCCGGTCGTCGAGCGCAGGGCGCAAGCTTCGGGAGATCTTGAGACCACGTCCTCAAAGGAGGTTACAATAGAGTCAGCGGTGACCATGGGGAAGCCTCTGATAGAGAAGTTAACATTAATAGGTAGCTAAACATTATCCCATCTCAATAAAATAAGCAATCTCTTCTCGTATCAGCAACTTTGGGTTACGTTGCGGCGCGACCACTCGGATCCACTGGAAGATACGGGCGTTGTCAACCGGGTAAGTCGGGGTATAATGACCCCTTTCATGAGTTTCATACCCCGCATCGCCAAGGTCTACAAGACCGTGACCTTCACCAATGAAGAGATTCGCCGTTACGGGCGCCATCTCATCATGCCCGAGGTCACGCTCGAGGGGCAGCAGAAGCTGAAGGCCGCGCGAGTGATCGTCATCGGCACCGGCGGACTGGGAGCGCCCATTTTGGCGTATCTCGCGGCGGCGGGCGTGGGGCATATCGGCGTGGTCGATTTCGACACGGTCGATCTCTCCAACCTGCACCGGCAGATCATCCACAAGACAGGCAACGTAGGCAAAGCCAAGACGCTTTCCGCCGTCGAAATGATGAAGGACATCAATCCGTCGATCGACATCAAGACCTACGAGACGTCGATTCGCTCGGACAACGCGCTCGAACTGCTCAAGGATTACGACATCGTGATCGACGGCACCGATAATTTCCCGACGCGCTACCTGGTCAACGACGCCTGCGCGCTGCTCGACAAGCCGAACGTCTACGGCTCGATTTTCCGCTTCGAGGGCCAGGCGACGGTTTTTTGGGCGTCGCAGGGGCCATGCTACCGCTGCCTTTATCCCGAACCGCCCGAGCCGGGCACCGTGCCGAGTTGCGCCGAAGGCGGCGTGCTGGGCGTGTTGCCGGGCGTGGTGGGGACAATCCAGGCGACCGAGGCGGTAAAGCTGATCATCGGCCAGGGCGATCCGCTGATCGGGCGGTTGCTCCTGTTCGACGCGCTGAAGATGAAGTTCCGCGAGCTGAAGCTGCGCAAGGACCCGAAATGCCCGCTGTGCGGCACGAACAAGACCATCACCGAGCTGATCGATTACGAGTTTTTCTGCGGAACGACCCCGGCGCAGCAGCAAAAATCGGTGCACGTGGACGAAGTCGACGTTGAGGACGTGGACGCGGCGATCAAGTCGGGGAAAATCCCGGCCGAGATCGACCTGCTCGACATCCGCGAGCCGTTCGAGGCGCAGATCGCCCAAATTCCCCATTCGCGCCTGATTTCCCTGGCCGAATTCAGCAAGCGGATGCATGAACTCGATAGCGCGCGAGAAATCTGGCTCTATTGTAAGGATGGCGCCCGCAGTGGGAAGGCCTGGAAATTGCTTTACGATGCCGGATTTAGGAAAATCAAAAATGTCGCAGGTGGAATCGATGCGTGGAGCGAAGATATTGACCCCGAAACGCCGAGGTATTGACGCCGGTAGGGACGGCAGTCCCTTGCCGTCCCTGATTTTTGACGGACGCGATGGGACTCACGTCCCTACCCTGGCCAAACCGGGCACCGAGACGAGTCCCGACATCGACGTCGAGGAAAAGCTGAAGGAGGCCTTCTCCCGCGGCTGGTCGGTCATCGTCTGGAACGATCCGGTCAATCTCATGGATTACGTGGTTTATGTTTTCAAGACGGTCCTGAAAATGAACGAGAAGGACGCCTCGCGCCACATGTGGGAGGTCCACCAAAAGGGCAAGAGCGTGGTGGCCAGGGAAACACGCGAAAAATCGGAACTGATCATTCACCGCTTGCGCGGTTTCGGATTGAACGCCACTTTGGAGCAGGCATGACTTGCGAACCCATCGCCCCCGACCAATGGCGCCTGAGCTTTACCGAGCCGGAGGCCGGTTTCCTCGTCAACGTCCTGGCGCGGCTCGGAAAACATTATCAGGACGACGTCGCGCGGATGCCGCCTGCCCTGCGCGCCTACTGGCAGGGAACGATCAGCCGGGGAGGAGTCGCCGACCAGGACGACCTGAAGGAATCTCAGGAAGTCCTCGCCGAAGCGCGGGCCGAACTGCGCGCGGAGCGGCTGGCGCTGGTGGAAAACTGGATGCGGGAGTACGAACTCGCCGAGGAACGCGATCCGTGGAAGGTCGAGATTTCCAGCGCCGAACGGGACGAGTTCATCGCCATGCTCAATGATCGCCGGATGTTCCTGGCCCTGGAACTCGGGATCACCGAGGAGGACATGGAGGCCGCTCCGAACCAGATTCCCCAAGAGGCCCGGCGCGTGAGCATCCTGGAAATTGATGTGCTGGGCCACTTCATCCTGGTTATGCTCGGGCCGCAGATTTACCGGCCATGATTATTACTTTCGACCCGAGCAAATACAACGGCTTCATCTTCGATTGCGACGGAACGCTGGCCGACACCATGCCGCTCCATTACCAGGCTTGGAGCGAAACGCTGGCCTTGAAATTGGGAAGACCCTCCGATTTCACCGAGTCGATGTTCTATCGTTTCGGCGGAATGCCCGCACGGCAGATCATCGAACGGCTCAACCACGATTACGGTTACAACCTGCCGGTGGAGCGGACGGCCCACGAGAAGGAGATGCGCTTTGTGGAACTGCTGCCCGGCATCGGCCCCGTCCCGGAAGTGATCGACGTGTTGAACCGGCTCGGCACGGACGCGAAAGTCGCGGTCGCATCGGGCGGCCTGACCGAAATCGTTCGGGAGACGTTGCAACTTTTGGGTCTTGCCGTGGGGCCGAAGGAAAAAATCAAGTTTCTCGTCGGCTCCGATCAAGTCACGCACGGCAAGCCGCACCCGGAACTCTTCCTGCACGCGGCGGAGCTGCTCGGCGTCGAACCGAAGCGGTGCCTCGTCTTCGAGGACGCGGAGCCGGGCTTCGTCGCCGCGAAAGCCGCCGGCATGGACTACATCGACGTGCGCCCCTTCCGCGCGAGCATATCAGCCGCCGCGAGGTATTAATTCGCGAGGCTACCCTAAAAAATTCCGTAAATTTGGTCCCGCCTTGGCGGAATGGTAATTCCGTTATTGCCTTCCCCCATTTCTCAAACCGGCACGGCGGGGAGCTTCCAGATTTCGCGGGCGTATTCGTGGATGGTCCGATCACTGGAAAACTTGTCCATCCGCGCGGTGTTGAGGATCGCCATTTTCGCCCAACGCGCTTTGTCGCGATAGGCGGCATCGACCAGGAGTTGCGCATCGCTGTAGGCACGAAAATCGGCCAGGCAGAGGTAGGGATCGCCGCCTTCGAGAAAAGTGCGCTTAAGCGGTGCGAGCACACCGGGTTCATCGGGGGTGAAGTAGTTGGAACCGACCCAATCGACGACAGCCCGCAATTCCTCGTCAGCCTGATAGTAGGTGAAAGGATTATAGCCCTTGGCCCAGAGCGCCTCGACCTGATCCACGGTCAGCCCGAAAATGAAGATGTTCTCGGGCCCGACTTCCTCGAGGATTTCGACATTGGCGCCGTCGAGCGTCCCGATGGTCAGCGCGCCGTTGAGCGCGAGCTTCATGTTGCCGGTACCGGAGGCTTCCTTGCCCGCGGTCGAAATCTGCTCGGAGATGTCCGCCGCCGGGATGATCCGCGACGCGAGGGAGACGCGGTAGTTGGGCAGGAAAACGACCTTGAGCTTGTCGCCCACGCGCGGGTCGTTGTTGATCTTCGCACCGACGGCATTGATCGCCTTGATGATGCACTTGGCGAGGTCGTAGCCGGGAGCGGCCTTGGCGGCGAAGACGAAGACGCGGGGTTGCATGTCGAGCTTGGGATTTTGCAGAATGCGGCGGTAAAGCGCGAGGATGTGCAGCAGATTGAGATGCTGGCGCTTGTATTCATGGAGCCGCTTGACCTGCACGTCGAACAGAGCCGAGGGGTTCACCACCACGCCGCATTCCTGGAGGATGATCTTGGCCAGGTCAACCTTGTTGGCATGTTTCGCGGCCATGAAATCATTCTGGAACGCGGGATCGTCGGCCCATTGTTCCAGCTTGCGGAGTTCCTCCTGATGCTTCACCCAACCGTCGCCGATTTTGGAATTGATCAGCGCAGAAAGACGCTGATTGGAGGCCTGGAGCCAGCGGCGGGGCGTGATGCCATTGGTCTTGTTATTGAATTTGCCGGGATAAAAGGCGTCGAAGTCGGCAAAGAGATGTTTCTTGAGCAGCTCGGTATGCAGGGCCGCCACGCCGTTGACGGAATGGCTGCCCACGACGGCGAGATTGGCCATGCGGATCATCTGCACGCTCCCTTCCTCGACGAGCGACATGACTTGTTTTTTGTGCGCGTCACCGGGATATGCGGCCTCGACGGTTTCGAGCAGGCGCTTGTTGATCTCAAAGATCAATTGCAGATGCCGGGGCAGCACCTTCTGGAAAAGCGGAACGCTCCACTTCTCCAGCGCCTCCGGCAAAAGCGTGTGGTTGGTATAGGCGAACGTCTTGGTGACGATGCCCCAGGCATCGTCCCAGGGCATTTCATTTTCATCGTGAAGGATGCGCATCAGTTCCACCACGGCCACCGAGGGGTGGGTGTCGTTGAGCTGCATCGCCACTTTGCTGGAAAGCTCGCTCAACGGATGGCCCGACCTCAGGAAACGGCGAATGATGTCGCGCAGCGAGCATGACACAAAAAAGTATTGCTGGATGAGGCGCAGTTCCTTGCCTGCCTCAGTCTTGTCGTTCGGGTAGAGTACCTTCGATACCGTCTCGCTCTGGGTCTTGGCCGCCAGCGCCTCGCTGTAACCGCCGCGATTGAACGCCTCCAGATTGATCTTCTCCGAGGGACGTGATTCCCACAAACGCAGGAAGTTCACCGTATTGGTACCGTAACCGGGGATCGGAATGTCGTATGGAACACCGACGATCTTCGTCGTATTCATCCAGCGCGGGATATAGTTGCCCTTGTCGTCGAAGACATTCTCGACATGGCCGTACAATTCGACCGTCTGGGTGTATTCCGGACGCACGATTTCCCATGGCGTGCCGAACCTCATCCAGTCGTCCGGCAATTCGATCTGGTGGCCGTTGCTGAATTCCTGGCGAAAAAGACCGAACTCGTAGTGGATGCCGTAGCCAACCGCGGGATAATCGAGTGTGGCCAGCGAATCGAGGAAGCAGGCCGCCAGACGCCCCAGACCGCCATTGCCCAACCCCATGTCGTACTCCTCCCCGCGCAGCTCGTTCATATCCAAGCCCAGCTCCTTGAGCGCCTGTTCGGTCTCATCGTGGATACCGGCATTGTAGAGGCCGTTGGAGAAAAGACGGCCCATGAGAAATTCCAGCGAAAGATAATAGACCCGCCGGACGTCCTGCTGATTATGCACGGCCTGCGTGGCGATCATCCGTTCAATGATCCGCTCCTGCACCGCCTTCGACGTCGACAGCCACCAGTCCCGCTTGGTCGCCGAAGCCGCATCGTGGGCCAGGCTGAACTTTAATTGGTGAAGGATCGAATCCTTCATCGATTGGGCCGACTTTTCAAAAAAACTGGTGAACTTGGGTTGGGTAGTCATGGAACGTATGGGAAGGATAGGATGGGATAAAACAATTGGCCGGTAAAAGAAGGAGAGTCGAGCTTAAGTTGAGACCGCGATGAAACGTGACATTTTAAGCAGGAAGCCTGCCAGCACTCCTGCGCAGGATCCGTGCGCAGCACCCTTTTCAGGAAAAGACTTGAACCCTTCTCCAGGCTTCGTTAGCTTTCCTTCCTTGCCAACATGCGGGTGTAACTCAGTTGGTAGAGTGCAACCTTGCCAAGGTTGATGTCGCGAGTTCGAGTCTCGTCACCCGCTCATCTTTTTGCCTGTCAGAGGCTTAAGATGTTTTCCGGATTTTCGGTATAACAAAATCGTGCCCTGCGGTATAACAGACCGCCTATTTTGAAGAATGCCGCAGGTGCTTCAGGAAGTGTTTCTACCTCGAAAACTGACCGATGTGTTCCGTCGGTACAAGCAAGTTGGCAAACGCCAATTTAGAACACCCAAAGGCAATCGTCCTTTATGATGCAGTTGCTGGAGGCTTTGTCGTGGACGAATTGCGAATCACCAGGTCTACCGGCAACACGATCTCTTTTGCTTCCGAAGACGGATTGTGGATACGTTCCAAGATGAGCTCGGCAGCGCAACGCCCCATCTTCCTAAATGGCTGCCGCACCGTCGTAAGAGGAGGCAGGCTGGAGGCGGCATCCACAGAATCGTCGAAGCCGACAACCGCCAACTTTTTCGGGACTTCAACTCCACGTTCGCGCAAAGCCTTGACTGCCTCGACATTGCACAATTTTACCTGATGGATCAGCTAAGCCTGGCAATTAGTTGGCAGTAAATGAGTGGGAGCCATCCCACCAGAGGTAACGGTGACGAATTCGAGTCTCATTACCCGCTCCCCTTTGTGCATCAGCAACTTAGGGACCGACGCCCCTCCGCCAATCTCACCAAGAGTCCCGATTGGCGAGGGGAATTCCGTGCGATCCAACTTCACTTTTTTTGCGAAACGCCGCCTTTGCGGCGGCGATATTGCGAGGGATTGAGGCCATGGACCCGTTGAAACGTTCGCATCAGATGCCGCTCGGAATAGAATCCCGAACGCATCGCAATCTCACGTAAAGGCAGGTCGGTCTCGCGGATAAAGATGGTCGCTTCGTTCATCCGCAACCGTTGCAGACAGGCCGAAGGCGTCTCTCCAGTCCGCTCCGTGAAGATCCGGGAAAAGTGTTCCCGACTCATCCCGGCCTCGTTCGCCAGTTCCTTGACGCCGAGCGGCTCACGAAAATGCTCCCGGCTGAAACGAAGCGCACGCCCCAATCGATCTTCAGGACTGCCCGTCGGTTGCGAGGCTTCCCGCCACCATTCCAAGACAAAGGAATAAGCGTGAAGGCTGGTTAGAAAACGATCCGGAGATTCGGTGCGGCTAGCCTGGTTCAATAAGCGACGCAGGGAAGCCGCTGCCGCGCCCCGGGAAGCGAGTGGTATGACAGGCCCAAATTCGGCTTGGAGCTTTCGGAAAAGATCGCAGGCCAGAGCGCCATAGAAATTGAGCCAGCTAAAGACCCACGGTTCCCGATGTTCCGGCGGATAATAATAGGTGGAACGCTCCGGCACGACCGCGATAAAGGCATGATCCGTTGGCACCCGAAAACGCCCCTGCCTGCCTTCAAAGATGCCCTCGCCGGAAAGGGTCCACTGCAGAATCACAAATGGGCTGCTTCCACGGTCCCAACAATTCCAATGGTAACGTGATTTAGAAACGATCTCCTTCCTGCGCAGATAGGGAATAGTGAGTTCAATGTCGCGTGCCGATTCCGTTTTCATAATGGCTATGTATATCACGAAAAAGCACTTTCATGTCACGAGTTTAAGCGTGCGGAGCGAGGGCATTCATCGCATGATCCCTCTTAAATTATGGCAACCCTATCTACCAAAAAGTCCGCAGGCCATGCGGAGCACACCAAACCGGCCGACGCCTTGACGCTTTCCGGCGAAATACGGCGCCCGATCAAAATCACCATGCTCGGTGCGGGCAGCGGGTTTACTCCCAAAATGATGAACGATGTTATTCGCATTCCGGGAAACAAAGGCGGAGTGATCGCCCTGGTCGATATCGATCGTGTTCGTTTGCGCACCATGCACAAACTGATCGAAAAATTGATCGCCCGGCTCGGCGTCAAAGACTGGAAGGTCGTCTCCTCGGGAAAACGCCGGGAGGTGCTTAAGGGATCCGATTATATCGTCAATTGCATCGAGGTCTCCGGTTTGGAGTGTGTGCGTTTCGATAACGATATTCCCGCGAAGTACGGCGTCGACCAGTGCATCGGCGATACCATCGGGCCGGGGGGCTTATTCAAAGCCTTGCGGACAATTCCGGTCTGGCTCGACGTGCTGAAAGATGCTGAAGGGCTTTGTCCGAATGCCCTCGTGCTGAATTACACCAACCCCATGAATATGCTCTGTCTGGCAGCGGCGCGCACGTCCTCCCTCCAGGTCGTGGGACTCTGCCATTCCGTTCAGGGCACCAGCCATCTCCTGGCCGGGCGGGCGGGCATTCCCATCGAAGAAATGGAATGGGAATGCGCGGGCATCAATCACCTGGCCTGGTTCACCAAATTGCGACACAACGGAAAAGATCTCTATCCGCTTCTCTTCAAGAAGGCGCAGGAAGACCTGGCCGGAAAACCCTCTAATCCGAAAGATGCGGCCGACTTGGTCCGCAAAGACATGATGCTCCATTTTGGCGCGTTCATTACGGAATCAAGCGGTCATCTCTCCGAATACCTTCCCTACTACCGCAAACGCAAAGACCTCCTCGAACGCTACGCCCGTCCGCGTTACGACGGTGAATCGAGCTTTTATGCCAACAACTGGCCAGAATGGCGCGCCACTGCCGACCTGCAGCGCATGGAAATGCTCAATGGCAAAACCCCCATCGATTGGGAACGGAGTTGGGAATACGCCAGCTGGATCATTGAAGCACGGGAAAAAGACTCGCCATTCCGCATACACGGCAACGTGATGAACTCGACCGACGGACGAGACGCGTTGATTTCCAACCTGCCGGCGAACGGTTGTGTCGAGGTGGCCTCCATGGTGGATCGCAATGGGGTCAATCCAACCCGCTACGGCGCGCTGCCTCCGCAAATGGCCGCACTCTGCGCGTCCAACATGGCGGTGTTCGATCTCGGGGCGCAGGCCGCGATTGAGAGAAGCAAGGAAGCGGCGATTCACGCGCTCATGCTCGACCCACTGACCGCTGCCATGTGCAGCCCGGCCGAGATCAAAAAGATGACCCTGGAGCTATTCGCGGCGGAAAAGCGCTTTTTGCCCGGCTATCGCTAAATTCGAAAGCTCCCTCGTCTGCAAACGCAATCGGTTCTTTCTTTTATAGCGCCACGAACACTGCATAACTCTTCGGCAAAGATGTTATGTTAAAGCACCCTGCCCAAACCGAAACACGCATCCGACAGGCGCTCCAGCGGATCGAAGAATTAATCCACTATTCAAAAGCTCCAATCGAAGTCGCCATTTGGAATGTCCACGGCGAACCGGTTTCAGCCGAAAAAGCTTTCAAGGCCAAGTACGCCGCGTTTTCGGTCGGCGAGAGCTGGGGCGCACTCTGGGACACGGCATGGTTACGATTTCGCGGCCAGGTGCCAAAGGATTGGAACGGTCGCGAAGTGGTGGCACTGGTACGTCTGACGAATATCGGGCGCGAGGGCTTTACGGCGGAGGGCCTCATCTATCAAAAAGGTCTGCCGGTAAGCGCAATCAACGCCAATCGCCGTGAAGTGAAGATCGCCGTGCTTGCCAAGGGCGGAGAGGCTTTCGAATTCTTTGTCGAAGCCGCGGCTAATGGCGGAACCACCGAGACAGGTATAGCCTCGGGCCTTAACCTTCCCGATTACAATGGCGAACCGCTCTACCGGCTGGAACAGGCCGAATTGGCCTGCGTGAACCGTGAGGCTTTTGATTTTTATTATGATTTCAAGGTGGCGCTTGAAGCCATGGAAGCGTTCCCGGGCGATTCTCAGCGACGCGGAGAATTACGCTACGCCTTAAACGAGGTGGTCAATCGTTTCGACGGTGAAGACTCAACGACGATCTCCAAAGCCCGCGCGGCCTTGCGCGATGTCCTGCGACGACGCAACGGCGACACCGTTCACACCCTCTCCGCCGTCGGCCACGCCCATATCGACACGGCGTGGCTTTGGCCGCTTCGTGAGACCATTCGCAAATGTGCCCGCACGTTTTCCACGGCGCTCGATTACATGGACCGTTATCCGGAATACGTTTTTGTCTGTTCCCAAGCTCAGCAGTACGCCTGGATGAAAGCTTATTATCCGAAAATTTGGGACCGGATTAAAAAGGCCGTCCGCCGCGGCCAATGGGAGCCGGTCGGTTCCATGTGGATCGAGACCGATTGCAACCTCGCTTCCGGCGAATCTCTCATTCGGCAAATTCTCCACGGCAAACGTTTTTTCCAGCAGGAGCTGGGCTACGAAACGCGGGACGTGTGGATCCCCGATGTCTTCGGCTATGCCGCCTCGCTGCCTCAAATCATGCGCCAAGCGGGGGTCGACTACTTCCTCACCCAGAAGATTTCCTGGAGCCAGTTCAACAAGTTTCCCCACCAGACCTTTCTTTGGGAAGGGATCGATGGCACGCGCATATTCACTCACTTCCCACCGGCGGATGATTATAACGCGGATACCGGCCCGAAAGATCTCCTCAAGAACGTCCGTAATTTCAAGGAGCATGATCGCGCAACCCGCTCGCTTCTCATCTACGGCTGGGGCGATGGTGGAGGCGGTCCAAGCATTGAAATGCTCGAAAAAGCGCGCCGGGTGCGGGACTTCGACGGCCTGCCCAAGCTCGTGCAGGAAAAAGCCATTACGTTTTTTGAGAAGGCCGAGGCCGACGCCAAGGATCTCCCCGTCTGGGTGGGCGAACTCTATTTGGAACTCCATCGTGGCACTTACACCACGCATGCCCGGAACAAACGGGGCAACCGCAAATCGGAGTTCCTCCTGCGTGACGCCGATTTTTTTGATGCAATCACTCTCGCGCTTGCGCCAAAACGCAAGGAACACGCCGCCGACCCACCGCGTGCCGTCTATGACGTCACCGGCGTGGGAGACAAGAACTCCACCACGCACCGCGCCGCGCTCGATCGCGCGTGGAAGCTCGTCCTGCTTAATCAATTTCACGACATCATTCCCGGCTCCTCGATCCATTGGGTTTATGAGGATAGCAGCCGTGATTACGAAACGGTGCGCGTCCTGGGCGAGTCAGTGCGCGAATCGGCGCTCTCCACACTGGAGGCCCTCATCGACACTAAAGCTTTTGCCCGCCCGGTTCTGATCTCAAACACCCTTGGCTTTCGTCGTCGAGAAGTCATCGACTTGCCCGACAAAACCCCCGCCCTCGTGGACGTTTCGCCCTGCGGTTACACCGTGGTGGATATGAAAGACGAAACGCTCCGAATCACGAATGCGCCGGTAAAAGCCACCTCAAACCGGCAAGGCATCACTCTCGAGAACGGCTTGGTACGAGTAAAAATCAACGCCAACGGCCATCTCACCAGCGTCTATGATTTACGCGCCAAACATGAAGCGCTCAGCGGACCAGCCAATGTTTTTCATCTTCACGAGGACATTCCCAATGCCTGGGATGCTTGGGATGTGGATATTTTCTACAAGGAAAAGGACCTGATTCTCGACAGCGTTGATCACTTCGAGCTTGTCGAGAACGGCCCCTTACGCGCTTCGGTTAAACTCGTGCGCGTGTTCGGCAAGTCCCGGCTTGAGCAGCAAATTATCCTGCGCGCCGGCTCGGCCCGCATCGATTTCCCAACCCATGTGGACTGGCAGGAGAAGCAAAAATTCCTGAAAGTCGCCTTCCCTGTAAACATCCGGGCGATGAACGCCACCTACGAAATTCAGTACGGGCACCTCGAACGCCCCACCCACGCCAACACCAGTTGGGACTTGGCGCGATTCGAGGTTTGCGCCCAGAAATGGGTTGATCTCTCCGAACCTGGTTACGGCGTCTCGCTCCTCAACGACTGCAAATACGGACATGACATCCAGGGCGACGTTTTACGCCTGAGTCTTCTTCGCGCGCCGATTTCGCCCGATCCCGTCGCCGACCGCGGTCATCATCAATTCACCTATGCGCTTCTGCCCCACGCGGGCGATTTCCGTGAGGGACGCGTGATTGAAGAAGCCTACGCTCTCAACGTCCCCCTCCTTGTCCGCGACATGAAGCCACGTTCCGGTTTGCTGCCGTCTACCCATTCGTTCTTCCAAGTGGATCGCCCCGGTGCCGTAATCGAGGCCATCAAGGTCGCCGAAGTTGGCGGCGCCCTCATCGTCCGCCTCTACGAAGCCGAAGGTGCGCGCGGTCCGGTCAAGCTCACCACCACACTCCCCGTTCGCAAAGCCTGGTTGACCGACCTGCTCGAAAACGAGATCCAAGTCCTGCCACTTAAGAACAGCTCCGTGCTTCTCGATCTTCAACCCTTTGCAATTACCACGATCAAGTTTGCCATTTAGCACGCTTTAGAGAAAATCACCCGGATTTAGGGTAGTGTCTTAATGAGCAGCTGAGGCCAGGTAGTTGCCATAACCGATAATCACCGTCGAGCCGACGAGCACGACGAGGCTCAAGACCAGAAAAGTCATGGCCCGCCGACTCGCGCCTTTCCACTCTTTGAGGGCTAGGCCCCAGAGCGAACTGAAAATAATGATGCTGGACATGTGGAGAGTCCAACTGGAGAACGGGTACTTGATCATCTGGCTTTCGCCCATGGTGTAAAAGAAGAACTGGAAATACCACAAGGTGCCGGCCAACGCGCAAAAAAGATAGTTCATGACGAGCGGCACCCGGGCAGGTTCCGACAAACTTAACGGCGCCTGGCGCGCCATCTCCTCTGCCGGGGCGTCGATGGCCGTCTCGATAATGGGACCGGAGGTGCCGCCCTGACCTTGTCCGCCGAAATATTGGCCGCCCGTTCGATTGCGAAAATTCAGGAAAACGCACCAGATGAAATTGGTGGTGAAACCGCCGAGCAGCACGACAACCAAAACCGGCAAGCCCTGCCAAAGTTGGGCGGTGCCGTGCTGGAGCGTGAGCGCCTTGATCGGCTTGCCCGCATCCAGTCCATAGGAGAAACAGGCGCTCATGATGCCGGAAAACGTCGCGACGAGAATGCCCTTTTTAAAATTGAATTCCTTGATGATGGCGCGCTTTTGCTCCTCCGACATCTCGTGTTCCTTGGTCATGCCCGCCATGCCCGAGACGCCGATGCCCGCAAGACAGACGCCCACCCCGAGCAGGATCACCAGTCCGGAAGTGGTTCCCAAAATCTTGGTGGCGAATTCTCCATGAAAAATCGGCGGTATCAGCGTGCCAAATGCCGCGCAAAAACCGAGCGCGACCGCCATGCCGAGCGAGATGCCAAGGTAGCGCATCGTCAGGCCAAAGGTAAGTCCGCCCAGCCCCCAGAGAAGGCCGAAAAAATAAGTCCAGAACAACGTCGAGGCCGTGGCCTCAGCTAACACCGCAGGCAGATCGCGCGTCATGACCGAAGCCAAAATCCATGGCGCAATGATCCAACTGAAAAAACCGCCGACGAGCCAGTAGGTCTCCCAAGCCCATTTTTTGACCCCGCGATAGGGGATATAAAAACTTGCCGAAGCAACGCCGCCGATCCAGTGAAAGATCAAACCGAGAAAGGGATTGCCGCTCATGTAAACGTATATAGTACCCGCCGCACAACTTTTCTATTGGATAGAGCAAACGAACGGTAGGTTCGACTATAACTAAGCATCGACTTTGCCTTACGAAAAAGTCTGACCGCCTCTTCCCATATTGTCCACAAAAAGAATATCCCCTTCCGTTGCACCAAGTTACGACCCCAAAAACGCATGGTTACGCCACTAGAATAATTGCATAAACATGCAGATCATCGTATCATGTCAATCACCATTGCTCTAGAGTTAAGGTTACGAAATCCATGAAACGTAGAACCTTTATCAAGGCGCTTTTGGCCACCGTATCGGCTGGTCTGTTTAACAGGCTTTTTGCGGCCGTGGATGGACCGATTCCCGAGCCTTACGTGGCGACGGTTCCGAACACCCCTTTTGACGCCCCGGCAGGAACGTGGACATTCGTGGCCCTGCCGGATACGCAATATTATTCCGAAAAATACCGGATGTTTTCGTGCGGCAGACGGAGTGGATCGTTGCGAATAGGGAAAAGCACAATATCCGCTTCGTCGCCCATGAAGGGGACCTCGTGAATAATCCCACACAAACCTGGCAATGGGAGAACGCGCAAAAAGCGATGAAGGTCCTGACCGACGCAGGAATGCCTTTTTCTGTCGTATTAGGCAATCACGACTCCGGAACTCAGCATGAAGGCCGCACCAACAGTCGTGTGACTTTATTGAACAATTATTTCCAGGAGTCCGACTATAGAAGCAGCGAAGCCTATGCGCTGTTTGAGCCGGGAAAAATGGAGAATAGCTGGCATGAATTTTCCACGCCGACGGGCAAGCATCTTCTCCTTGCCTTGGAATTCGGCCCGCGCGATGAAGTCCTGGCGTGGGCCAATGAAGTCGTGCCCCAAAAGCCCGACCACAAAGTGATCGTGGTCACGCATGCCTTTCTCTACACCGATAACAAGCGAAACGATTGGGCTTACGACAAATCAAAAAACGAAGGCCACGGCAATCCGAAGTGGTTTCCCTTCGAAAAAAATGGAGATATGAACGACGCTCAAGACATTTGGGATAAATTAATCACCAGGCATCCGCATATCTCCTTTGTCCTGAATGGACACGTCTGCAACACTGGAGTCGGCTATCTTGCAAGCATGGCGGACTCGGGGCAAACGGTTCATCAGATCCTGGCCAACTATCAGGACAACTCACCGATCCCTGGCGGAACCGTACAGCCTCCACGAGGCTACGGCGGCGGCGGATTCATGCGCCTGATGCAGTTTCACCCCGATGGGAAAGTCGTGCGAATCCGGACTTATTCGCCCTGGTATGACAAGTACCTCAGCGAGCCAGAGCAGGAATTTACGGTTACCGTGTGACCAGGTTGATTGAGCGGGGAAATTACCTCTGACCGGGCGCTGCGATCGGCGCAAACAGTTCCGGCACCCTTTTGCGAATGATCGCCAGGGCGCTTGCCGAAGAAAATCCAATCCATAGCCAATTGAAAAGTATTCAAACCGATCTGGAGAGCATGTTGGCTTGTAATTCAAGCGCCTCCGTAGGAGCTCATTTTATCCGTCGGAGATTGGACGACGGCCCACTTTGTGCCCTTTCCAACCATAAAAAGCGACGTAGGCGTAAGCAACCAACGGTACAAGGTAGGAAATTTGCAGCCCTCTCATATCGGCGATGTGCCCTTGCAGCGGCGGCAGCAACGCGCCGCCCAGAATCGCCATGACCAGCAGGGACGAGACCTGACTTTTGTAGACATCCATGCCGTCGAGTGCGAGGGAGAAGATGTTCGGCCAGCCGATGGAAGTGAAAAGACCGATGCCGATGATGCTCCACATCGCTAGTTTGCCGCCAAAGAGAATCGCGATGGCCAGCAGCACGACGATGGTCGACCCAAAAACCAGCAGTGTACGCCCGGCCAGCCCCTTGCCGAATTGAAAAAGCACCCAGCACAGCACGAGCAGCGGGAGATAATTGAGCATGACATCCCAGCCGCGCCAAAAGCCGAGGATGACGAATGCCGCAATGGGAATGCCCGCAAGAAATAGTTGTTTGTTAATCGGCCTCATTTCGCTCAACTCGACCGCGCCCATGAAACGGCCGATCAACATTCCGCCCCAGAAGAGAGAGACATATTCGCTGGCCTCAACCGCGGTCATGCCGGCGACTTTCGGTTGGCCGAGAAAATTGATGATGGAACTGCCGACGGAAACCTCGCCGCCGACATACATAAAAATGGCCAGCACGCCCAGGATGACATGCGGGTACTTCAGCGCGCCCATGCCCGGCTCGACTTTCCCCTCGCCGACATGCGGCAGATGGATGAGCCAAAAAACAACCGCCAGGAACAGGAAGACGCCGCAAAAGATGAGATAAGGCACCTTGACCGAGTCGGCCCCGTTGGCGCCAGTCCTGGCGAAGTATTGAAAGATCAAATAGCCGCCGATCAACGGGCCAGCGGTGGTTCCAACCGAGTTGAAGGCCTGCGCCAGATTGAGGCGGCTCGACGCGGTTCGCTCCGGCCCGAGAATCGTCACATAGGGATTGGCGGCGATTTGCAGCATGGCAAACCCAAGTCCGACAATGAACAGGGCGAGGAGAAACAGCGGATAGGAGATGATCGTTGCCGCCGGCCAGAATAGGGCGCTGCCAGCTGCCGAAAGCAGAAGCCCGATGACCACACCGTTTTTATAACCGATGCGCGCGATGGGATCGCCTGTGGTCGCCGAAATGATAAAATAGATCAGGGAACCGATGAAATAGGCGCCGAAGAAGGCGAACTGCACGAGCATCGCCTGAAAATAGTCGAGCGTGAAAGCCTCCTTGAACCGGGGAATCAGGATGTCGTTGAATACGGTCATGAATCCCCACATGAAAAACAAAACCGTCATGATCGCGAACGGCCCGCGATAACTCCGGCCATTGGCTGCGGGCGGAGATGAGGACGAGGTGGAGGTTGCGATTGGATTCATATTTGCTTTTCGGTCTCATGTACGACAGACCGTCATCATGCATATGGTTCGCGCCTAATAAAAATCATTCGGGTGGTTTGCTCCCCCTTATGCCCTCTCGATGGTTTCACGTATTTGATTGGATGGAGGACTGATTAGAAGCGCGACTGAATGGAGCGCGCACGGAGTCGCAAAAGTTTTCGACAATCATAATATTTGGCAACCTTCCTTTGAAATTCAAGTTAAATGGATTATGAGAACGGAATTTCGCTGCCGAACTTGCGGCTTGACCGGAACCAAGCTCTTAAGAGCCTAGTTAAAGGCTCCGTTAGACTACTCCATGAAATTCCATATCATTTTTTTTCTGGTCTTCGTTATCCTGACGAGCCTGCATCAGGCGCGAGCAGCGACACAGGCAACCTATTACGAAACCTATCGCCCCCAGTTTCACTTCACATCGAAGCAGGATTGGCTGAACGATCCAAACGGCTTGGTTTACTACAAGGGCACATATCACCTCTTTTTCCAGCATGACCCGTCAATGAATATGGCAACGGGCAACATGAGTTGGGGACACGCGATCAGTTCCGATCTGGTTCACTGGACCCAACTCGATGACGCGCTCAATCCGGATAAGTTCGGGCCCGTCTGGTCGGGCACGGCGGCGGTGGATTGGAACAACACGGCGGGTCTTCAGAACGGGACGGAGAACACCCTCGTCGCCATATATGCGGCGGCGGGAACTCCTTTCACGCAATGTCTCGCCTACAGCACGGACAAGGGCATGACCTGGAACAAGTATGCGCAAAATCCCGTGCTGCCGAATCAGGCCCCCGGTAATCGCGATCCAAAGGTGTTTTGGTATGCGCCGACCCACAGTTGGATCATGGTTATCTACAAGCAGTATCATGTTTTTGGCTTTTTCTCCTCGCCCGATTTGAAGCAGTGGCGGCATTTGTCGGATATCGATGTGGCCGATAGCGCGGAATGCCCCGACTTCTTTCCGATGGCCGTCGACGGAGATCCGCAAAATAAAAAATGGGTATTCACCTCCGCCAACGGTCATTATCTCGTCGGCACTTTCGACGGCGCCCGATTCTGTCCCGAGACCGGCCCGTATCCTGAGGACTGGGGCAAAAGCTATTACGCCGTTCAGACCTATAACGACATCCCCTCCCCGGATGGCCGCCGCATCCAGATCGCCTGGATGCGCGGCGGAATTTATCCAGGCATGCCTTTCAATCAGCAAATGAGCTTTCCCTGCGAACTGACCCTGCGGACATTTCCCGAAGGTCTCCGCATTTGCCGTCTTCCGGTCAAGGAGATCGACTTGCTGCATGACAAGGAGCAATCGTGGACTCCGCAGGATTTGGCGCCGGGCGACAATCCTCTTTCGAATGTCACGGGCGATTTATTTGATATTCGAGCGGAAATCGATCTCGGAAAAGCCACCGAGGTCGGCTTTAAAATTCGTGGAGAGCCGATTCGCTTTCAGGTGAACAAGAAATCTGCCAAGGACCAAATCTCCTGCCTCGGCCAGTCGACAGAAATGGCTCCCGTCTCAAATCGAATCACCCTGCAAATTCTCGTCGATCGGACCTCTCTTGAGGTATTTGGTAATGACGGCAAAGTCAGCATGACGTCCTGTTATCTACCCGATCCGAAAAACCAAAGCCTGGAACTTTACGCAATGGGTGGCGCGGCCAAAATTATCTCGCTCAAGGTTTATCCCCTTCACTCGGCCTGGGACAATCCCGAGCCAGCCTCAAAACAAGGCAAGGTCGCGCCCTAGTTGGCGGTGCCCAGGGTAATATCGGCGGTCGAGACCTTTTTCTTAATATGGATATGGGCTGCTATCGTGATCGAAGCGCCCGGCTTGAGCAAAGCTAGCGCCTCCGGATAGATTTCCTCGGGCTCGGGATCGTTATGATAGGAAGATGTGCCCGCTCGAATTCCGTTGATATAGATTTCACCGTTACATCCGCTTCTCACAATCCAAGTTAAATGAGACGGAATTTGATCAGGAAGTGTTATCGTGGTCCGCATCCAGACGTTTTCCACAATCGGATTCCCTTTAGGATCGGATTTGGGACGCCATGAATTACTCTTTCCCTGCTTCCATGCGGAATCATCGAACCCGACGCTGTTCCAGTCGTCTCCGGGATTCTCGGTCGTGTAGCGCCAGATGAGAGGCTGCTTCGGGTCGGCGGGAAAAAGAGTCGAGAGCACAGGTAATGGATGCAGAGGCGCCCAGGGCCCCACCTTGCTGTTTCCCGCATCGGCCCACTTTTTCCAGATGGCGTCATCGCTTAGCATTTTGATGAAGAGTCCTCCCACCACAGGTCGCGCATGCATACCGCCTTTGTCCAACCCGTCCGTTAAATACGAATCGGCCAAGGGCTGGCGAGCCGTGGTTTCATTGAGATAAGTATAAACAAGCGAGATGAAAGACTCGAAGGTGGCCTGATCATCCGCGAGGGTCGCGGTCCAAAACGTCCAATCCGTTTTTGTCTTCGTTGTTCGGGAATCGAGCGGCAAACCATAGGGCTGCATCTTGGTTTTATAGTAAGCGATATCGTCAGCGGACACACTTGGGGGAAAAACATTCAAGCCGAGCAACTGATCCCAAACCAAATTGTAGAGCTGGCTCCAAGTCCCGGGTTTGTCGAAGGCTAGGCGGGAATGATCACCGTCACTGCTCATCTTGATCCAGTTTTGCGCATCGGCTTTAGCCAGATCGGAATATTTTTTGGCCGTGGCCGCATCGCCCCGTCTCTGGCAAAGATCGCCATAAGCGGCCAGGGCAACGATCGCCTTTACGGAGAGATTGGAATTGTGCGCGAGATGTCCCATAAAATCGTCGGTGCACAATTGGTCTCCCGGATCGAGGCCGTACTGCTCGAGATACGCCGCCCATTGCGTCAACTGAGGCCACCAGGGCGCGGAGAAATCGGGATTCCCATCGGCTTTGGCTATGGCGTCGCACATGATGATCATGTTGCCGCTCTCCTCAATGACCATGGCTTCGCCAGCCGCCCCCGTGGCCGAGGCAACCGGATAACGTCCCAAATCATGCGGGGCATTGGGAAATTTCCAGCGATCCGACGAGGCGTAAATCAGGACCGGAGCGACCGAGGCCTTGGCCAGCGCGGGACTCAGGAAAAGGAGAACGGGTTCCATCGGGAAAATGACATCGACCGTGGCGATATCGCCGTTCGACGTATTTTCCTTGGTGAAAAGAAGCGGTTGTTTGTTGGCATCCGCCGCAATCCCGGTACCGGCAAGACATTGACGATACGCCAGCGCGCAAATTTGCGCATACTGTTCGCCCCCGACCTTCGTCATGTCGCTCATAAGGGCCTGATCGAAGCTTTGGCATTTCAGAACAAGAGACGGATAATCGGCTTCCGCACTTTGCAAAAGATCCGGCATCGTGGCACCATTCCGCTTCCAAAAGGGGACAAGCTTCTCGTTGGAAAAATTGATTTCGTAGAGTTCGTCGTACGCCACGATGACGTGCCGCGATACCTCATCAGCTCCGATCGAACCCAGGTCGAAAACAAAGGCCATCACCGGTTGATTGTCATTCACCGCACGGGGAGGAGTTTCATCCGTTGCCGGCAGGGTTCCCTCTTCTACAAATTTTTTGATGAGCGCGTCGTTTCCACCCATGCAGGACTGGGATTGGGCAGCGGGCGCGGCCGCGTAAGCGTAACCCCAGTTGATCCGCACGTCGTCACCGCGCGGATCGAAGAGGGTCTGGATAACCGCGCCGGCCTTCAATGCCGTCAGGGAGCCTGCCGTCTCCCGTTGCCAAGTCACCGCATTTTCGGGAGCATTCACTGCCAGCGCGGAACTCGTGCTGTCATAGAGCGAAACGGAATGGTTCGCTCCGTCGACCGATTTCACAGCCCACGTGAGATACGTTAACGGCCGGGTCAGAACATCGAGATTATCCGGTAAAACGGGCGTCATGAAAGTCAGCTTCACATGGACATGGCCGTCATCAAATTCGTAGATACTGCGAGTGGGCGTGATCTGGAGCGCGGTCTGCGGCAGCGCTGGAACATCCTGGGGATCATTGCCCATGAGACGATAGGCTTTGCCATCGATGCGGATGAGACTGACCAGGGGATGCGGCTCAGTTGTCCAATGCCGGGTCACATCGTCGGTGAGATGATCCGCCTCCGACCAGATGCTCAGATAGGGATCGTTCACAACCAGTGGAACGGCGGGAGGCCGGAAGGGCGATGCGTCTGCCGCCTCAACAGCAGGACAAGACGCAAGCAGGGTCACAATTCCGAAAGCAGCTATTTGGATATTCATTAGGACAAAAAGTCGATTAGTAAACTAACGAAGGAGGCATTAGTTGCGCAGATTGCTTTCTCCGGCACGAGTTATCAATTACCCGCGTTGGTCCATCCCAAATCCGTGGTAAGCTGCGCCGCCAGTTTGTTTCCCATGATCTGATCGGTTTTCACATTGGGATGATGAGCGCCACCGATTCCATCTTTCGGATCCTCGGTATCGAACTCGAAGTACTTCACTTTGGCATCCCCGGCGGCATTGAGGTCGCTCACCACTTTCTGTATCCAAACTTTGGAAAGAGCCAGCCTGTCTCCGGTAAGCATGGGACTGGTTGCACAATAGATTTCGGCGGCGGGAAAATGGCTGCGCAGCAAACCTGCGAATTTTTCGTAGGCAGCCGTCCATCCCGGTTCATCGATGGGAGGCCTGTTATTAAAATCGTTCGTGGAAAGATTGATCAAAATCGCCTCAGGGCTCCATTTGGAAAAATCCCATATAATGTCTTTCTCCGTGGGGATCGTCTCGTCATAGATTTCCGGCATGGTCTTGTTGGGCCACATCTTTCGGCCCGACCACGACACGCAGTGATAATCAAGGCCAAGATCGCAAGCCGTGATCTCGCCATAGCTAAAGTAACCGTTTTCCGTCACATTCGAGGGATCTTTGTGACCGGGTAGAGCTTCATTCAGGGCTCCACAACTGATCGAGTCCCCGATCACTTCCAGCCGATGGGCGGGCGCTGCGCACGGCAGAAGAGAGCCACCCTGATTAAGTTGAAATCCATGAATCTGGGTGGGACCGACGCCGGCCTCCGTGGCGCGTACGAGCCGAACCGTGTGCGTACCGGGATTCAAGCCTGAGGCAATCTTGTAAAGATGCGAGCCGGTGCCCAGCGCCATCTTTTGGATTGGTTGTCCGTCGATCTCAACCTCCCAGTAGTTGCACCCACTATCCTCCATCTGCGCGTTGAGATCGGTCCCTTGGAATTTCAGCGTGATCGTGCTGGCTGTCCATGAACAGCGCGGATCGCCTTTACTCAAATCGAACCGGCCAATGTAGCGGATATTCGGATCAGTCGCCGCGATGGTGACTGGCAATGCGGCGGCATCCGTGACCGTCGTGACCAAGAGTGGGATACGCATCGGAGCGGGTGGAACTGGAAGAACGGAATTGGTCGCGGGGTCCGCTGCCCACAGCGAGGGCAATGCGATCAAACATAGGGAGGAGAAGAAAGCGAGCTTCTGAAATTTCATAAAATTGGATATAGTTCGACGTTTAAAATCTGCGACTGGCCGTTGTCTAGAGCTTAAGTCTAGGTCGCCTTCACGGAAATTTGACCAAACTTGGGAATGGCTTCTGACGCGATAGCTTTCCGGACTCCGATGGAGCCCGCGACATGTTCATCGTCTTCGATTTCGAAAACCGGCGTGGCTGTATCCTGGACATAAATGGAGATTTGCGGGCCCGAAGCTACGACGCGGACGGGGTACATCTTTTCCGCCTCCAGTGGGAAGGTTGCGCTTTTGAGGTCTGTCCAAGTTCCATTTGATTTTCCGAGAAGCACAATTTGCTTCTCCACATCCAAGCCGACGTAATAGCCGTTGAACTCCAGGTCCCCAAAGCCGAGTTTGGAAACGCGGAAGAGCAATCCGGCGGCGCCTTGGGCTGGAACGGAAACCTGGGCGTCATAGACAAAATTGGTGAAGCTGGCGCCGAGGACGACTGTTTTGGACGCTTTCTTGGTATGGCAGCACAGGTTACCCTTTTCCCGATACCAGCCCGGTCCGTAAAGACCCCACCGGTCGGCGAAATCGTCGCCACTGAAGTCGTCCTGGAAAGATGCGGGCGGGAGCGGCGGAGTTCCCAGATAGGGAAATTGCGTGATGCGCAGAAATTGCGCACCAAACGGTATCAGGCGAATGCTCTCCTCCGGCTCGGTCGAGGCGACAGGGCCATAGGGAGGCTCATCGGCTTCCGAGCCGTTTCGGGCGAAGGTCCATTCGGGCAGGCGCCGTGCTTTCGCGGTGATTTGCACCGGCGTCGTTTTGGCCACGAAGGGATTTTCGGGCATCGCCGTTTGCTGAAATTCGACCGAGGCCGCCGGATTCTTGGGATCGAGATCGAGCGCGTAGTTCCAAGGACTCGCGGGGGTCAGCTCGTATCGATCAAAACCGTTGGAACCTTCTTTCACGACATTTTTTTCCGCGTCGATCTGCAACGAGTAAATCAACGGCCCCCTCTCAAGCGCGACGGTCTGGAGATAACCCGTCGTGGCCTGGATCTCCATCGGGAAATGCACGACGATCTCGTCGCCGTTCATCCACTGGCGATCCATGCGAAAGAAACTGCCCGGTTGCAGTCCCTGCGCGGGCTGGCCAGCCACGGTGATCTGGGGCGAGGCGCACCACTGCGGCAGACGTAATTCGAGCGGAAATTGAACAGCCGCCAGGGTGCTGAGCTTAAAGCGGATGGTTTCGTTGAACGGATAATCGGTTTCCTGAGTGATCGTAACCAACGTGCCGGAACCGACCTTGGCCGTCACTTCGCTGGGGCCATACGCGAGAACGGCCAGACCGTTGTCGTGCGTAGCGGCCCAGCTATTTTGGACGTACTTGGGCCAGCCCATATGAAGATTGTAGCAGCAGCACGGAAAGCCCGATTGAGGACTGGGGACAAAACGATCCAAACTGTCTTGCGCATAACCCGAGGTCATCATCCGCGCCGAGGGATGGTTGGGCCGCGTATAGTAAACGTGCGCGTGAATGGTATCGCTGAGCGCGGCGGGAAGCGCATTAAAGGCGATCCGCTCCAGGTTGTCGCCCCACTGCGGATCGCCAAAGATGCGGAGGTTCGTCTCGTTGCTGAGCATTCTCTCAACCGTGCTGCAGGTTTCCACCGCTTGAGAGGGACTCTTCCCCGCCATATGTTCCGTACCGGAGCTGATGCCGAGAATCAGGCCGTGATCCTGAATGAGGTGATGTTCCGTTTCAGAGAAAGTTCCTGTCCCAGCCGGTTGCCCGGTAAGAAGATGCCAGACAGAGGGGGCCTTGACGGCTTGGCAGACATTGACGTTATGGTTGAGCTGCTCTTCGGAGAAGAAAGTGTTTTCGCGGAATACCCGGGGCCAGTCGAAAGTCTGGTCGCGAAGCGTTTCTGCCAGGGAAATCAGCGAGGAATCGCCCGTGCGATTATAAAGCCAGAGAATGGTGTCGATTTCATCCGCGGCCCGGGATTTCGCCCACTTGACGAGCGGCTGCTGCGGGAGCTTCTGCGCCATATAGCCGTAATATTTTGTGAGAAACGGGAGAATGCGCGCGTCGCCGGTCGCGTCGTGATAGTCGCGCAGGATGTACGTCACGAGCATGCGCGGCCACCAATCCTGATTTTTATCCGGGCCGAAAAAACCGTCATCCCGCTGGCTGGCGACAAACCCGTCTATCCAGACTTGCGCCTTCTTTTTCAGGCCATCGTCATCGAGGGCATACGCCAAGGCGACCAGCCCTTTAACGTAATAAGGCCCTTTTTCCCACGCGTCGCCCTTCCCGCCGATCCAGGCACTGTCTTGCAGCGCCGGGAGCCACTCCACCAATTCGTCGGCGTGACCGGTCAGCCCGTCGCGCTGCAATTGAAGTTGAGTCAGCAGCCAGCCGCTCGCGCGGACGGCCCCCAAAGGGAGAGCTACGTAAGGAGTGGCCGTCAGGGGAGAACGATAAGACGGATAATGGGCATTCGATCCGAATACCTTGGAGCTGGCATCGGTGGAATCTGGAGACTGCCCAAACAGGCCGGAAGGCAACAGATACCACGCTGCGGCTCCGTAGCCGAGTCCTCGAAGAAATTCCCGCCGCGAATGGGATGATGCTATATATCCGCTCTTAAAATGGGTGCGGCGCATCGATGTGTTATTTAAGAATCCGCAGATATTGAATAACCGGGTCGTACTGTTTCTCCGATTGATTATATTGCAGATAAATACCCGCCACCATGGCAACGCTGCCGTGGGGATTTTGATTGCTGTCCAGCACCTGCCCGATCACATAAATGCGATAGGAGCGGGATTGCACCGTCAGGTGTTGAACCAACTTCCCGAAGGCCTCCTGGTGAACGCGGTTAAACACGTTGAGCGTTGCTGGATAGAGTAAGTAAGGAGAGCTGTTAGGAGCATAGTTTCCATCATTCCAATCTAAGTATGGAGTCACAGTAGGGCTGGGGGAGTAGTTCACATTCGTATCGAACATGGGCATGGTTTTATACAGATCGGACAAACTCGAGTAGGGTCGATTGGTAATCAGTTCATTGACCATCGTGGGTATATTGGTCAAAAACGGGCTAATGAGCGTACCGGTTGAATTTGTCATACCGGAGTCAGAGGTTATCTGGATGCCGGAAAGCACGGCGGCCAGCACGTTGGAAGAAGCCGTATTGGGATTAATGCGGCCCAACGCACCTCCATAGTTCATATTCTGGGCGATGGTGTTGGTGGTGCTCATCGTCGTATTCGTATTGGCATTATTCACCGTAAAGAGATCCAGCAAATTGATGGCTCTCAGCCCATTCGTATCCCAACTAGAGGATGTGGTACTCCCTGAGCCGCTAGTAATAGTAGTTGGGGTGCCATTTTCTTCCGGTCGCCCAATCCGCAGCGAGCGGGCGCCCCCATTCACGTATGGGTTCGTAAAGCCGCCGTTGTCCCATCGGGGAGCGAGGGCGGTCAGGGCATCGTTGGCGTTAGCCGGATCAAAGACATGGCCCAATTCTCCGATCGAAACCATGGGGCCGTTTCGAATGACCTCCGGCGCGGCGTTCGAATCCGTTGACTGATTGTACTCATCGGACACTGTATCTGGCGTGACAGCATCACTGGCGGCGGCCAACCCTGCGTTGAGGGGGTCCCTCGCCATATTATCGCGATTCTGCCACGTTGAGACCCCGATGGTAGCCGACCCCGTGGCCCAGGTGCCGTTGGGGGGGTAAACGAAGACAAATGTTCTACTCCCGGTGGCAACTTCGACTCCCTTCCAACCAATACCCTGATATGAGTCAGACTGACTCCCATGGGTAAACCATACATTATTCATGTAGGACTCGAACCGAGGATCGGCGACTTCCGACCCATAGACTTCGATATTATTACCATTCCATTTGTTGCCCGTTCCGAGCGGCCCGATCCCCGTCTGTCCGTCGAAGTCCAATCCTCCACAGGAAGTGCTCGTATTCAGGGGCGCGTTCTTGCTCTGGGCCCCGCTCTGGGCCGTCGTCTGCCCGTTGACAGTAAGTGCAAACTGTTCCATGACGTTGGTAGATTGGGAGGGGATGTAATTGTTGGTTTGACTCACAGAACTAGGGCCGGTTGACGTGCTGGTGGGCGACGTGAGCGTGTTTGTTTGAGGAGCGAAACCCACCACCACAAATTCATTGGGATTTACCACATAGGAGGGATTCACCAAGGGAGGCCCAGTCTCAGACCCACTATTGCCGTTTTTGCCACTAATCATACACACAGCACTAGTATAATCGGGTGCTGAATTGGTAATGCCAGTGCCAAGGTAATAGCCGGGCCGGGACGAGACATGAAGGTTCGCACTTTGTATCGTTACCGGAGTGGTGAAGGGATTCCAACAGCTCAGCCAGAACTGGCTGACAACCTGTGACGTTGTGCCGGCTGTTATCGGTGGTCCGGATACGACATAATCTTGCTCAGCAATGAAGATAGGGTAAACCCCGTGCCCCTGCGGGGATATCCCTGCGTAGCCCCCGGTTTGGTTGCTGGAATACGTATAGTCTGTGTTAAGGAAATTATTGGTACTGTTAGGGGTACCATTGTCCGGACTGATGTAGTCGACAATATTTGCCGCCAAACGATTAACATAAAGAAATTTGGTCGTGTCGGGTGCTGCTGTCAGTGCGGGATCCCGCTGATAGAAATTCGGGAGATTGTTCGTGATGATGCAAGCGATATTCGAGGCCCGAAGCATCGCGTTTGTACCATAGTTGGTATTCATCGCCAGATCGTTGATATTATACTTCGGCATGCCTCCGTTCGAGTACCAGGCGGGGATGACGTCGAACGAGGGATTCGTCGACGAGGTGAGATAGATTTGATTGGACTGGTAGGCTGCGACGGAGGGGTAGGTTTCCCCCAAGGTGGCATCGGAGTATCCGAACGCATTCGATGAAGTTGAGTTGGTTACCGTTTGCAGTTGACTCGCACTCAGCACTTGGAAGCCGGCGCTGTTTGTTAACAAGGTTACATTGATATCGTTGGGGCCAGCATACGGATTAGCATACGGATTGGTGGCATTGCCGGAATACCAATTGGTGCTATTGGTGAGCCCTGTGCCCGTGCCGGTCATCAGTGCTGGATTCATCCGCGCCGTATCATCGAGAACGACGTAGGCGAAACGCGTGTAGCTTGTTTGAGATCCGACGACATTGGTCATCGTTACCCAGGTCGCCGGGTAGGTAGTGGGAGCAACGCCATTCGCAACATTGGTATACTGGATGAACTCGTAAGACGTGTTGACATCCACGGTCTGCGCTGAATTGGGGGTGGGATAAAGAGGTGAGGTGTAGTTGGTGAAATTCGGTGCGAAATTCGTTGGGGAATTCGTGTTGCCAAAGTTGGTCAGGTAAGAAATATTTCCGGAGACCAAGGGCATCATCTGGTTAAAATTGGTCAAATTCCCTGCGCTAATCAGCGTTATTGAAGAATTATAATTCGTCCCGTTGGACGTATACGTATAATTGGTTAGCCCGGTGACGAAGGCCAAATTGGTTCCCGTCGCCTGTGAGATTTGGGCGACGGCGGTGTCCAGTCCCGCCTGGGCAGCCAACGTCGCCCGCCGGATGTCCGCATAGCTCTTGGAGGTGGTCAGCGACAGCGTCATGGTCTGCATGAAGGCGACAACGATGATCGTCAAGAGAACCACACCCAGAAGTGTGATCACCAGCGCCGAACTGGTTTTATCCCGTCTGTCTATTCTTCCTCGTTTCATGGCACCTGTGGTCGCACCCGGAGGTTGAACACTTCCTCGTTTTGTTGGATTAAGGCCGACGCGGTGTTCGTCCACTTGGTCTGGGTGGTTAACTGCAAAGCCACCCGGTCGTTCACGGCGGTGATGCCGACATTAACGAACATGTTCGTGGTTAGAACGGTTACTGGGGTTACTGAATCCGAACACGACGTAAGCACGCCCGAGGCATTGTTGGTATAAGAGGTGATAGAAAACTGCGGAATATCGCGGGCGATAAGCTGCCGCACCGTATTGACGCCATCGGGATTGACGAAGATGTTTGTGATGGAATAAGTGGGGTTTAGTAAGAAATTGGTATAAGTGGGACCACTAAAACAAACATACCGATAGAGGGACATGTTGATTTGGTAACCGCTTGCGTCGTTCGTGCTATATTCCAGGCTGTAGCCGACTGCGCAAATATCGCCGGGAGCGACGTTGGTGTTTTGGGCAGTATTGGGCAGAGTGGTAAGAAAGGCCAGTTGGTTCGTACCGTTGCTATAAAACCAAGCCGTGTTGGTCGTTATCAGCGCGCCGTTCATATCGCGAGACAAGGTGTTCAAGGCCGCGCGCGCTTCCCGATAACTTTCTTCCTCTGCCGTCTGTTGCCGCCAGAGTTTTGTCGCACCGCTGATGAGGGAGAAAAGAAGCAGGATCAAAAGGCTGAATACCGCTACACCCACCAGCATCTCGACCAAGGTAAAGGAAGCCGCATGGCGCTTTGGGTTCATTGCCTATTTCCGATCATCGTCTGAAAACCAAAACGTGTGCGCGAGGTAAGGGCCGCCTGCGCCGGTGCGCTGACCTCCACGGATACACTGGAGAGATTAGTGAGAGTTGTCGGTAGCACCGTAATCTGGACCAAATAGTTCGCGCCATTGCCACTAACGCCATTGGTATACTGAGTGGCTGTAGCCGTCGCCAGCACATTATCCGCTCCATCACAAGTCAGCACACATGTAGCATTCGTAGCCAGGCCGAAGGAAGTCAGCACCGCCAGGCTGCCGCTATTTGTACTTATGATGCTCGCATTGGTAAAGGAGGAGGAACGAAGATCGCCCACGACTTGTTCGGCCATATAGGCGGCGCGCGTTTCGCGGCGGCTCGACAAGGCTGTGTTTATTCCAACTGGAAGCAAGCCGAGCAAAATAATGATGCAAAAGGTAGTCACAGCCATTGCGATGACAACCTCCACGAGGGTAAAAGCCTTTTTGAGCCTCGCGGCCCAAAAAGGCTGGATGAAACACTTCATTCGATCACCTTATCGAGAGATTCGATATATCTACCCATGATCTTCCCGAGTACTGACTTAAACGGATAACCTCATACAGTCCCGAGTCGCTCAAGCTTAGAGTTGCTTTGGCTGACGGTCCCTGAGCTGTTTCCTTTTTAGAGCTCCGTATGCCTTCATAAAGGGCCAAGTCGAAACCGCCGTTCGGTCCGGTTCCGCTCACCGGGTATGACACCATTCCTGTGGAATTAAAAGTGAAACCCGCGAAGTTTGGACTGCCGCTTATCGGTGGAAACGGTGGAAGCGTAGGAGCCGTGCTGGTCCACGGGGCCGGCAAAGCGTGATAGGCCAAAGTGTCGGAATCGTTGTGGAAACGCACGTTCGGCGGCAACTTTATCCAGTGGGTATAAAAAATCTCTCCCGTGGACGGTGATCCGATGGGTGGATCCCCCACCACAATCATAGCATCAGGCGATACGCCGGAATCTGTCGCCATTGCCAGAATAACGTAAACATTTTCTCCGCTCTGGAGCGCAGCCACCCTCGCCTGCTCAATGGTCGTCATGACGAGGTCGACCGCGGTCTTGCGATTGTAGTCGCTGCGGAACCCTGGGATCGCGGAAATACTTATCCCCGCGAGCACCGACATAATGGCGATGACGGTCAGCAATTCGATCAGGGAAAAACCTCGATCGTCACCTCGAATCTTGCTCCTGAAAAAGGTATGTATTCGTCGTTGCATTGGGTTCTCCGGTCTAAGCATTCTGCCCATGACTGATTTCCTCGCGGTCGGCTACACGAGGATCAGCTTCCGCAAAACAGTCGTGAAATACTGAAAGGCGGAGGAAATACTCGTGCTTGGATTGAAGAGGCGTCATGGAATGGATATGCAGCATAAATATACGCTAGTCCCGATAATGTCAATACACATTTTTTACAAAAAAATGCAATTAGAATGCCATAGAATCGTCACTATTAATTTACAATCAACGAGTTCCGTAGTTATCATAAATTAGTTAAGAGAAGTTTTATTGTCTTGATACCCAAAAGGTTGCATTCGCATTTAAACGAGAATACACCTTGTTAGTATAAGTAGTATTGTAGTGGCAAGAAGTTGCCGACCAACTCGTATGAATTAACTTCGTCCTGTTTTACGGAAGTGCAAGCGAGATGAAATGAGCATGAGCGCCAACCGCTGCGGATGAAAGATCATCCATTCCATACCGAGGACGACGTCGAGCCCTTTCGGGCCCGACGTCATTTAGATCCATCCTATCGAGCCAGCTTGTTCCTGCGGCGCTGGATGAAGACCAGCAGAGCCAAGCCGCCGAGCATGAGCGCCCAGGTACCGGGCTCGGGCACGACTTCGAGATCGCCGTTGAGGAGATAAAGCTGCGCATCCGGATAAACCGTGTCGTTGGCCACCAGCGGCGTTACGCCATCGGGTCCAAACTGATTGATGGTGATCGCGGTGTAATCCGCGAGCGTACCGACACCGATCACATAGCCGTTACCGTCGAGCTGCAGGTCATTGAGCGTCCCGTTCAACGACGTGACCAGGCCCGTGTAATCCGAATCCAAGCCGGCTTGAATCAGCAGATACGGCACACCCTCGCGCAGCGAGAGCGTCGCACTCGGCGTCAAGTCCACCAAATCCACCGCGTCGTTGGTGCCGGAGAAGCTGATTTCTCCCGCGGTGTTTCCAGTCACGGTCATGTAGGTCGAGTTCGTGCTTGGGTTGCTGAAGCTGTTGGGTCCGGCGGATTCATTGGTATTGGCGCTCAGCGCAAACGTCAGCGTGGCGGCGGCATCGCCATTCACCGACAGGATGCTGTTCGACGTGGCCGTGCCCAAATTCGCCAGCGAGTTATCCAGGGTGATGCCCGAGTTCGCACCCGTCAGCAGGGTATTGGCCTGATGCGTAACGAAGGTGATGTTGCCTGAAGCCAGCGTGCCGCCCGAGGTGACGCTCACGCCGGAGGTCGCCCCGCTGCCCGGCTGGATGAAGCCGTTGCCCGCCAGCGTACCGGTGTTCGCCGAGCCGGTGCCCACCGTCACGCCGCCCGTGCCGGTGCCCGAGCCCGAGGTATTGTCCACATAGAGCACACCGCTCGTGACCGCCGTGCCGCCCGAGTAGGTGTTGCTGTTGCCGGTAAGAACCACCGAGCCGTTGTGGGTCCCGTCACCGACAGTCAGTGCACCTGGGCTGCCGGTAGCGTCGGTGATGGCGCCGCTGTATGTGGCCGAGGTATTATTGGCAGCCGCCAGGGTGTTGGTGGTTCCATTGTCAAGCGTAACGTCCTCAACGATTGTTGGCGTCAAGGTGCCCGTGCCCGTGGTCAGCAACTCGCCGCCGCCCAGGTTAACACCAGGAGTTCCCGCACCGGCGGAGTAGCCGCCGGTGTTGCCAATATTGTCCTCGTTAGTAATCGACAGGACACCACCGGTGATGATCGTGCCGTTGCTGTATGCGCTTTCGCCGGAGAGAGTTTCCGTGCCGCTGCCTTCCTTGGTCAGGGAGGTGAATGCCGAATCTCCATTGTAGCTAACGCCGCCGTCCATGATCGTGCCACTAAAACTACCCGATGCGCCACCATTGCCGACGGTCAGTGACGAGTTGTACTTGTTGCCGTCGGTGTAGAGATCCGTAATGGTGCCGCTGCCATTCAGCGCGCCCACCGTCAACGTAGTCACTGCCGGATGCTCACCTGTTGATCCACCGTTACTTTCAAGGTCAAGAGTACCGTTCACGGTCACGGCAGCTGTCGTGGAGCCGAGTGTGCCAAAGCCCGAAGCGTTTCCGATCGCCACCGTGCTTTCTGCGTTGATGGTCGTGCCGCCGCCGTAGGTGTTGGGGCCGGTCAAGGTCAGCGTGCCTGTGGTCAGCGTGCCTGTGCCCACCGTCAGCGTATTGCTTGTCCCCGCAATGATGCCACCGAAGGTACTGTTGCTGCTGCTGGTGTAATTGACGTTGGCGGTGATCATACCCGTGTTGTCCGTGCTGGAGATGGAACCGCCGGTGACGTTCAAGCCACTAGGCGCAGTCAGGTTCGCGCCGGAACCGATGTTGAGGGTACCGCTGGTCTGTTGCGTTACAATGCCAGCCACACTGCCCGCACCGTTCCAGCTACCGCCCGTGGTAACCAACGTGCCGGTGATATTACCGGGGTTGGTGAAGCTAATGGCGCCGCCGACGGTCATGGTGACATTACCGGTCACTGTGCCGGGTCCGGCCAAAGTACCGCCGTTTATAACACTCACTCCGGCAGGAATCGCTGTCGCCGTCAGGTTCGCGCCCGAACCGATGGTAAAGGTGCCTGTACCGACAGTTACGAGACCACTCACCGTGCCTGCGCCATTCCAGTTGCCGCCCGTGGCGGTCAAGGTGCCAACGATATAGCCAGGGTTGGTTAAGTTAATGGTGCCACCGCCGGTGATGGTGGAATTGCCGACCACCGCGCCCGGACCGATCAAGGTGCCGTTTGTGCCCACGGCCACCCCGCCAGCCACCGAGCCGGTGAGGTTCAACTCGACGGTATTCGCGGACAGCACGCCGCCGATCGTGGTCAAGCCTGTGTAAGTATTCGCGCTGTTGAGGGTCAGTACGCCGCCGGCGAGGCTGCTCAATACGGTCAAGCCGCCGTCCGTCTGACTTGCAGTGTTACCATAAGCGGTGCTGCCCGCGATACCGGTACCGGACTGAAGGGACAGGCCGACGGTGTCGGAAAACCCGTGCACATCAATCACCGCACCGCCGGTATTATTGGTGCCGCCGATATAGACGCCGCCCGAGCCGGCGAGTGTACCCGACCCCTCCCCGCCGATAAAAGCGGGTTGGGTGGCCGAGTTCACTGTATCAGAACCAAGGCCCGATATGAAGCTGGTATTGTTGGTTCCATTCGACACCACCGTTCCACCATTGAAGTAGAAGGCGGTTTGTGATCCGGGATTATCGTTCTTGCCATTAGCATTAATCTGATCCGTGGTAAGAGTGCCGCTATCCAAGAAAAAATAGCTTGCATTACTATTGTCGTATCTCCCGAAAGACAAAGAACCGTTGGCAGCTACGGTAAGGCTACCACCCACATTCGTATTGGTAAACGTCCCGGTAAGCCCGCTACCGGAATACTGTCCACCAAGAACCATGAGACTATAATTAGCACCTGACACGGTGGTATCGCTCATGACGATGTCACCCACGCTCATACTCCCGCCCACGATGCTTACCGCGGTAGTGATACTTTCACCACTGCTCGGTTCGAAATAGCCGGTGGTGGTAAATGTTCCGGTGACATTGAGGGCAACGCCATCATCGACTAACGAGCCGGCGCTACTGACGGTCATGGTGCCAGCCAAATTGATGGTTCCTCCAACGGCCGTTGATCCACTAGAAATAGGAGTACCATCAGCTATGTTCACCGTAACACCGGATGCAATGGTGAGGGTAGCGCCCGCGGAAACGTCAAGGGGTGAGATTTGACCTAAGGTTCCGTCAGTACTGTTTAGCGTGAGAGTCGCGCCGTTGCCGCCCGTGCCATCGGTTATCGTGCCGTTGGCGGTGACTATGAGAGCGTTACTGCTAATGTTAGTCGTAGTGCTGTTATTGCCGATTTCGAGGTTGCCGCCGGCCATCGTGATGTTATTGGTGGCCGCGAAGGTTGCCCCGCTGGCCAGATCCAGCGTGCCCGAGTTGACGGTCGTGCCGCCGGTGTTGGTGTTGGCGCCGGCGAGAATCACCGTTCCGCCGCCGACGCTGCCGGTGACCACTTCCGAGGCGCCGCCGCTGTTGTCGACAATGTTGGAACCGATGGTGATGTTACTCGCGTCGGTAATGATATCGAGTTCGTAATTGTTATTGGCGCCGACGGTGATCGCGGAGCCGCTTTCTGTGAGGTTGCCACCGCTATTCAGCAAACCGTTGAGCGTTGCGCCGCTTGTCGTCCACGAATTGGAGCCACCGGTGAATTGCAGCGTATTGGCAATCACGCCGCCGGCATCCGTCGCACTCGTACCGGTCGTATAGTTGCCCGTTGGGCTGTTGGCGCTGACAAGGTTTAATCCAGCCGACGTGCCCGTTAAAGGAGTGATGTTGGTGGGGCTGCCGGCGGTGGATCCGACCGCGTAGGCGAGGCTTGAGCTGTTGCCGGTGACGGCCCACGGCCCAAGGATGCTGTTGGTATTAACCGTGGTCGTGGTGACTTGATCCGAGGAAGTGTTCACGAAGTCCACCATGCCGTTACCGGCGGTACGCGTGATGGCGCCCAAGGTGAGCGTGGTCGAGGCCGTGGCGTTCGTCACCGTTCCCAGGCCTTGCGCCAGGGTGAGGCCGTTCACCGCCGCGTTTTCGGCACTGGAAAGGGCGCCGACGCCATTGAACACCAAGTTGCTGTTGGCGAGCGATCCCGATCCCGTGAGAGCCAGCGTGTTCCCCGTGATCGTCGTCGGGCCGCTGTAGGTGTCGGCTTGGGTGAGGGTGAGAGTGCCCGCACCGATGTCGGTTAACGCGCCTGCACCGGAAATCACGCCCGAGAGGGTTTGCGCCGCTGAGCCGTTGAAAATCATCGTCCCGTTATTCGTAACAGCGCCAGAGAGAGTTTGCGCCACCGAGCTGGAGTAATTGAACGTCGCGCCACTCGCGATCGTAATATTACCCGCGTAGTTTCCGGAACCCAAATCGCCCGATCCACTAATGGTCAGCGTGCCGTTGTTGACGGCCGTGGCGCCGGTGAAGGTGTTGACGCCGGCGAGGATGGAGGCGGCGCCGCTGTTTTGCGTAAAGGTGGCGCTGCCACCGATAGTGCCTCCCGAGGTCTCGTATAAGACGCCGCCTACCAGAACGCCCGATGTCGCCGTCAATGAACCCGTGAGGTTGAGAATGCCGCTGGTGACGGTGGTGGCGCCGGTGTAGGTGTTGACGCCGGCGAGAGTCAGTGCGCCGGTGGGGCCTTGGAAACCCCAGCCGTAAGTGAGACCGCCGTAAGTCACCGTGCCACTTCCCTGGGGACCGGCGTAGACCAGCGAGCCACTTGTAATGGGCGCGGAGATGGTGATGCCATAGATATTGCTGATGATATCAAGCTCGCCGGAGGACCCCGCCTGGAGGGCTCCCGTACCAGCGATCGTCAGCAGGCCCGTCCCGTTATTCATCAAGCCGTTGAGCGCTGCTCCGCCCGTATTGGTCCACGTCTGGGCGCCACTCGCGTTGAATTGCAGCGTATTGCCGGAAATGGCGATTGTGTTTGTATTCGACGCCACGGTCGTCGCGTAGTTTCCCGTTGCGCTGGTGACGGCGGTGAATGCGCCGCTGTTAGCCGCCGTGGCCGAGGTATAAGAAGTGATGTTGTTGGTGCCCGACGTGCCGCTGACCGCGTAAGCGAGGCTTGTGCCGTTGACGTTGACGGTGAAGGCCCACGGCGCGATGATGCCGGTGCCGGAGGTATTGGCCGTGCTGGTGGTGATGGCGCCGAGGCCCGTAGTAATAACGTCCAACATGCCAGCGCCGCTGGGGCGGGTGATGGCGCCCAGGGAGAGCGTCTGCGAGCCGATGTTTTCGACCGTGGCGAGGACGCCCGGACTGATGGCCACACTGGCCACCGCCGCCTGCGTATTGGCCGTGGTGGAGCTAGCTTCAAGCTGGGCGTCGCCAGTGAACGTCAAGGCGCTGCTGGCGAGGGAGCCTGTCCCGGTGAATAGGATATAGCCCGATTCGAGCGTTGTCGCGCCGGTGAAGGTGGCAGCACTTTGGATTGTTATAAAAGCTCCGGCTTGATCGTTAACGATCAGATTGCCTGTGCCGGCAATCACGGGGTTGAGGGAATTTGAATGGGTGCTGTCGAACTCCAACGTCGCGGTAGACCCGCTAGTCCCAATCGTAATCGTGTCGGTAGTGAGGGCGGTATTGATATAGCTGCTGGTATCGTTGCCGACGATCAACGTGCTGCCGTTGGCGACGGTCGTGTTGCCACTATAGCCGTTGGTACCGGTGAGGGTTAATATGCCGGTACCGCTGTCGGTCAGCGAGCCTGTTCCGCCAATCGCGCCCGTGATGGTTTGCGCCGTTGAGCTGTTGAAAACCATCAATCCATTATCAGTGGTAGTGCCCGCGAAGTTGACCAGCCCCGTGCCGGTGTCATTGAACGTCCCGCCAGCCGCAATCGTAATAGTGCCCGTGACGAAGGTTGTCGCCCCCGTGCCGGAGACATTCAACGCCCCGCCATTCGCAACCCCAATAGCGCCCGAGAAGGTTTGCGCCGACGAGCCGGCGTAATTGAACGTCCCGCTATTCGCAATATTAATGGCGCCCGCGTAGGTTCCGCTCCCCAAAGTGCCGCTCGCGCCGCTAAGGGTCAGCGTGCCGCTATCAACGTAGGTTGCGCCGGTGTAGGTGTTGGCGGCGGTAAGAGAGAGTGTGCCGAGACCGCTCTTGGTCAGGGCGGTGGTGCCATTGTTAACGATCGGCGTGCCGATGGTCAAACCGTCACCGGAAGCATTCGTGCGGATGACCAGATCCGTGCTGGCGGTGGTCGTACTGAGGCTCGTGCCGCCGCTGATGGTCGACGATGCATTCCCCGATTCCAAAATACCGTTGGTCGTGAAGGTGCTGCTAAGCCCGAGTGTATAGGCCCCCATGTTGAGGGTATTAACCGCGGCGGCGCCCTCGCCCGTGACGTTACCCGTGGTGAGGACGACGTTGCTGGTCGCCGAACTGACAATAGTGTTGGAGCCTGCTGCTGCGGCCGCGTAGCCGGTATCGCTCGATCCAAAAGCGCGGACATAGCCGTTGGTGGCATTCACGGTCGCGTAGCTGCTGCCATCGAAGAAGTCGCCGTTGCCGAGAAGCGCTCCTGCGGTCGTGCCCGTGATATTGATGATGTTGGTCGATCCATTGGAACCGCCGCTGGTGACGAAGTTGATCGTCGCCCCGGCCGTGCGCGCCACCAGCGAGGAGACCGTCAGGGTGTCGGTGCCGCCTGCGTTGGTAGATAGAAGCGTGCCGTCACCGGCGCTGGGGGTTACCGAGACGATGGTCTGGGAGTAAGTGGCATTCTTCTCGTTAAAGTTGATCGTGCCGGTACCGGCGAAGACAACCTGGGAGGTGCTGGCTATACTGGCCTGCGTGCCGCTGCCGGTGCCAACCCGCACCGTGCCCGCCGTGACCTTCGTCTGGCCGGTATAGGTGTTCACGCCGGAAAGGGTGAGCGTGCCGGTGCCCGCCATGTTGACCCCGCCTGTCGTGGCGCCAATGACGCCGGTAACCGCGATATTGCCGTTTCCATTGAAAGTAATAAAGTCGCCATTCGTGGGCGTGATGGCGCCCAGGGTCAGGAGCGTCGTGCCGCCGGTGGTCGGATTGAGCACGAAGATAGTGGGTGTCGTCGCGGTCGTGGTGCCGGTGAAGGTGACACCCGCGGTGCCGCTGGCCACGTTCGCGCCGCCTGCAATCGTCAGCGTATTACCGGCGAGGGTCAAGCCTCCGAACGTGTAGGTGTCACCCGCGCCCGAAGACGAGGCATCCGAGACGATCTGGCTGGTGGTGCCGCTAGTGGTGACGGTGGCGCGAGTATAGGTCAGGTTTGTCGACCCCGGCGCGTTCTGCAGATCGAGTGCGCCGCCGGCAAGGGACAGCGTGCCGGCGCCGCCCAGAGTGCCCGTATTGCTTCCAAGTGCCTCCAGGGTGCCTATGGTCACGGTCGTCGTGCCGGTAAAGGTGTTCGCGCCGGTGAGGACGGAGGTGCCGCTGCTGTCTTGATTGAAGGTGGCGGCAGCGCCGATAACTGCGCCCGAGGTCTCCAAGAAAACACCATTGTTGGTCGTCGTAATGGCGGTGTTTTGCGTGAGTGAACCCGTGAGGTTGAGCGTGCCGTCGGTGATGCTCGTCGCACCGGTGTACGAGTTGCCCGTTCCGGAGAGGACCAACGTGCCGGTGCCGAGCTTGGTCAGGCCGACCGTACCACCACCTGTTCCGGTGGTATTGGCGATGTTGTTGGAGATCGTGAACGTTCCGGCGCTGGCGTTCGTGGTGTCAATCCCGAGTTTCGAACCCGACAGCAGCCCACCGGTGGTAACCGAGCCGTCCAGGTTGGTGAGCAACGTGGTGATATCCCCGGTGGTGAACTGACCCGTACCACCGACAGCAAAGGCCAGCGTGGCGCCGCTCTTCACGATGATATTCGCCGCGGTCCAGCTCGCCGTGGTGTCGTTATAAAGGGAACTTTCCGCGCCAAACTCGAGAGTGCCCGAGTTGATGGTCGTCACGCCCGAGTAGGTGTTGGCGCCGGCGAGGGTGGAGATGTTGGAGCTGCTTTGCGTGAAGGTGCCGCTGCCACCGATACTTCCGGTAGAGGTCTCCGCGAAGACGGCCGCGCCGCTGACCGTAATGCCGCTCGTCGCTGTCAATGAACCGGAGAGGGTGAGCGAGCCGACGCTGACGGTCGTCGCGCCGGTGTAGGCGTTCGTGCCGGCGAGGATGGAGGCTCCGGTGCTGCCTTGCGCGAAGGTGGCGCTGCCACCGATGCTTCCGGTAGAGGTCTCCGAGACGGCGCCCGTGCCGCTTATCGTAACGCCGCTCGTCGCCGTCAATGAACCCGAGAGGCTGAGCGTGCCGCCAGTGACGGTCGTCGCGCCGGTGTAGGTGTTCGTGCCGGTGAGAACCAGCGTGCCGGCGCCTAACTTGGCCAGGCCGACCGCACCACCACCTGTTCCGGTGGTATTGACGATGTTGTTGGAAACCGTGAAGGTGCCGTTATAAGCGTCCGTGGTGTCAAATCCGATCGCCGAACCCGCCAGCAGACCCCCGGTGGTAACCGAGCCGTCCAGGTTGGTGAGCAACGTGGTGATATCCGCGGTGGTGAAATTGCCGGAGCCGTTAGCGCCGACCTGAAAGGCTATCGTGCCGCCGCTCTGCACGATGTTATTCGCCGCGGTCCATCTCGGTGCGGTGGCATTATCAAGGGCACTTTCCGCGCCGAAGTCGAGGATGCCCCCGCTGATGGTCGTCACGCCCGTGTTGGTGTTGGTGCCGGAGAGGATGGAGGTGCCGCTGCTGCCTTGCGTGATGGTGGCGCTGCCACGGATAGCTCCGGTACCGCTCTCCGAGAGGACGCCCGTGCCGCTGGTCGTAATGCTGCTTGTCGCCGTCAATGAACCCTGGAGGCCTTCCGACGGCCCTAGACTCGTGATGCTGAGCGTGCCGTTGGTGACGGTCGTCGCGCCCGTGTAGGTGTTGGTGCCGGCGAGGACGGAGGTGCCGCTGCTGCCTTGCGTGAAGGTGGCGTTACCACCGATAGTTCCGGCAAGGTCGCTACTTCCGGGAGTTTCCTCAGTGAAAACGCCCGTGCCGCTGGTCGCAACGCCGCTGGTCGTCGTCAATGTACCCTGGAGGGTGAGCGTGCCGCTCGTAACGCTCGTCAAGCCCGTGTAGGTGTAACCCGTGCCGTTAAAGTAGGTAGGAGTGGTACTCGTGCCGCTAAGCGTCACACTATCACTCGACGAACCGGTCAAATTGCCGACCGTTAACGCGGCGCTACCGGCCAGAACAAGGGTGCCCGTGCCGCTGAGAGGACCGGAGATCGAGGCCGAATCCGTACCCGTGGCGCCGGGATTGAAGGTGAGCGTTTCGGTGTTGGCGCCGGTAGTGATGGTACCGCTACTGAGGGTCAGCGTTCCGTTGCCGGTGCCGTTGCCGTTGATGGTGAAGGTCTGGTTACCGTTGTTGGCGGTAAACGACTTGGCCCCGCTGAGGGTGAGTCCGTAGGCGGTGTTGGTGTTGGTCAACGCGCCGGGACTCACGATAATGGTATTGGTGCCAAACGTGTCGGCGCCGGATAGAGTGTGTGTAAGGCCGTTGTTTGCGGCCGCGGGTTCAACCGTGATGGTGCCGCCGTTCAAACTGCTGTTGATGCCTGTCGTGAACGTGGTGGCTGATGCGTTACGCAGGTCGAGCGTGGTGCCTGCCACGACGAACGTCACCTGGCTGCTGGCGACGGGGCCAAAGCCGCCGGCAGCGGTCCCAATGACCGTGGCCGATGCATTATCCAGGAGCACGCCGCCGGTGAATAAGCTTGTACCGGCAAAGGTGTAGGTGCCCGTGCCGCTGACTTCCAAAGCATTAGCCAAAGGAGCGCCCGTACCGTTCAAAGTGTTGATGGTGACCGGGGCGTTACCGGCCAAGACCAGGGTGCCCGCGGTGCCGGTGAACGCACCGGAGATCACGGCCACGCCGCCCGCCGAGCCGCCGCTGCTATTGAAGGTTAACGTGTCGGTATTGCCGCCGGTATTGAAGCCGCCGGTCATGCTCAAGGTTTCCACCCCGGGGGACGCGCCGTTGCCGTCGATGGTGAAGGTGGCGTTGGTATTGGACGGACCGAACGAGGTGACGCCGCTAAGCGTCAGGCCGCTGGCGGTGGCGGTGGTGGTGGTGTTGGTGCCGGGACCTACGACAATGGTATTGGCGCCAAGCGTGTTGGCACCGGATAGCGTTTCTGTTACGCCGCTACCTGCGGTGATGGGGTCAGTCGTAATGGTGCCGCCAAACGAACTACTGTTGATACCTGTCCCGAACGTGCCGCCGGTTGTAAAACGCAAATCCAGCGTGGTGCCGGCCACGCCGAACGTCACCTGGCCGGTGGAGGCGCCTAAGGCGCCACCCGTGGTGGTCGCAATGACTGTGGCCGATGCATTATCCAGGAGCACGCCGCCCGTGAAGGTGCTCGATCCGTTGAAGGTGTAGGTTCCCGTGCCGAGGACTTCCACAGCATTGGCCGAGGTGGTCAAGGCGCCGATCGTGACCGGGGCGTTACCGGCCAGGATAAGGGTGCCTGCGGTGCCGGTGAACGCACCGGAGATCGTGGCCGAATTCGTACCCGAGCCCGTGCCGGTATTGAATGTGAGCGTGTCGGCACCGCCGTTGGTATTGATGGTACCGGTAATGAGGCTCAGCGTTCCGTTGCCGCTGGTGGTGCCGTTGATGGTAAAGGTGGAGTTGCTGCCGGAAACAAGCGACTTGTTCCCGCTGAAGGTGAGGCCGTAGTTGGTGGTGGAGGTGATGTTAGCGCCAGCCGACATAGTGGTCGCCTGTGTGCCCAGAGTTAAGGTCCCGCTGATAATGTCAGTGAAACCGGAGGTGGATCCGGAAGACGCGTTGACGGTGATGATTTCGTTATGGCTGTTGAGATTGACTGCGCCCGTAAAAGTGGTCGCTCCAGCGGTCTGAAGCGTAAGGTTGCCCCCGCCGAACGTCGTGGTGTTCGCGGACGTTCCCAATGCCCCGGCGACGGTGGCAATGAGGGTCCCGCCGTTCAACGCTATGCCGCCTGTCAAGGTGTTGGCGCCGGAGAGGGTGGTCGCACCACTACCGCTGTTGTTGACCAACAAGGCCGTCGTACTCGTGCCACTGCCGTTACTGATGATGCCGCTCAGCGTGGTGCCACCCGTGCTGGAATTAGTGAGGGTGATCGTTAAGGGCGTAGTCACGGCGTTATTAGAAATGGCGCCAACCGTGAGAAGATTCGCCGAAGCGTTTGTCCAGGTCTGACCAACATTCACATCAACGGAGCCAGTAGTGGTGGAAACATTTACCGCCCCTGCGCCACTGTTGTCGGCGATTCCATCGCCGGAAAGCGTCAGAATGCTGCCGCTTACGCCAGTAATCGTGGTCGAACCCGTGTTATTAAAGACCAGTCCGTCCGCCACGTCTACCGAGCCTGTGGTTAAAGTGATCGCTTCAGCGGTTGTGCCGCCGAATGTGGCGTCATTCGTAGCGGTGGGAAGCGTATTGTTGGGAGTTCCCGTCCAGTCAGTAGTCGTGGACCAAGCGGCGGTGGTGCCCGAAGTCCAAGTATCAGCCGTACCCGCCTGCGCGGACTGACCGACAAAAAGGGCGACGGCAAAAAGGGCGCTGCAAGCGATGTAGTTAGAGCGGAGGCTTTTCATGATCATAGAGGTTATTGGTTAAAGGCTGTCACCCACTGGATGTCTAGAGAACTAAAAATGCACTTTCTTATCTGTAATGTCAAAACAAATCTAAAGAATTCTTCCTTAAAAAAAAATCGTCACACAATCGCCATATATGCATCATAATGAACAACTTATAATTTAATATTAAGTGCAGAATAGTATTCGTGTTTCGTGGTATCTTTTAAAAATTGCATTTACAACAACATGCATAATAGTCTGGATAAAAATTCAAAACAGTGCTTAGGTGATATTGGTTTCGACGGTTTTTTTGCTCTTTTTTTGTTTATGTCTCTTCCTGATCAGTCAAATGCCTCTCAACCCGGCGGCGCATGGGCCGCTGCCGGCCTGGGAATGGAATCGATTATCCTCCGTGAGGAAACGCCGTCCCCCACCCCAAGAACTTCGCTTTTGGCTCCCACCGCGCTGAAGGCGTTTCTGGCCGCGACAATTGGATACAGCTTATATTATATTTGCCGCTTAAGCCTCTCGGTGGTGAAGGGTCCGTTGATCGGCGAGGGTTTGTTCACGGAGTTCGAGCTTGGATTGATCGGCTCCGCCTTATTTTACAGCTACGCGATCGGAAAGCTGGTGAACGGGTTCCTGGCTGACCGGGTCAATGTCCGGAAGTTTGCCACGTGGGGGCTTCTGGTTTCCGCCATCATCAATTTGGCTCTCGGCTTCCATACTGGCTTTTATTTTTTCTTCATCCTCTGGCTGGTGAATGGCTGGGTGCAATCGATCGGGGCGCCCGCCTTCATCATTGGCATGACCCGCTGGTTTTCAGAGAAGGAACGCGGCACCTATTACGGTTTCTGGAGCGCGAGTCATAATATCGGCGAAGGAATGACTTTTGTTTTGACCGCCATCGTGGTCAGCAGCCTGGGCTGGCGCCAGGGATGGTTCCTTTCCGCTGCTCTCGGTTTTCTCGGAGTTCTCATCATCTGGTTCTTCTTCAGGGAAAACCCGGCCTTTTGCGCTCCTTGCCCCAAGCTCGACGCCGATGCTGAAGTCAAGCCCCCGGATGTGCATAACGCCCATTCGCGGCTCCTGAGAAATCCCATGGTGTGGCTGATCTCACTGGCCAGCATGTTCATGTATGTTTCCCGCTATTCCGTGAATAGCTGGGGCATTTTCTTCCTGGAAAAATCCAAGGACTATTCCATCGAACAGGCCAGCATGATCGTTTCGGTCGCCTCCATCTTCGGAGTGGCGGGCACGGTTACCTCGGGTTGGCTCTCCGACAAATTCTTCAACGGCGACCGCGCTGTTCCAACGGTCCTCGCGGGCGCCTTGAACGCGTTTTCCCTCGCTCTCTTTGTGCTGACGCCGCATTTCGTCATTCTCGATGTCGGCTGCATGGTCGTCTTCGGCGTGACCATTGGCGCCTTGATCTGTTACCTGGGCGGGTTAATGGCCGTGGACATCGCCGATAAGGGCGCGACTGGCGCGGCCTTGGGCATCGTCGGCATGGCGAGTTACGCCGGTGCGGGATCACAGGATGTCATCAGCGGTTATCTGATTGGCGCAAACAAGTCGATCGTTGATGGCGCGAGCCAGTATAATTTTCTGCCGATGGGGATCTTTTGGATCACCTGTGCGTCACTCTCGGTCCTGATGAGCGTCATTGCCTGGAGACTTCAGCGGAGAAAACGGCGCTATGGGGAGAAGCCGGTCCTGACCTAGGTTCTCTCTTTGAGAACTTTGAATTCAGTTCGCAGAAATTCCAGTCGTGACTCTTTTAAAATCACACCCTACAGCCTCACAGGAAAACTCTATTACCAAAACGAAACTCTTTCGGGTTCACCAAATTCCACTTTCTTGTTTTCTGGTTTTTGCCGCAGGCTTGTTTCTGAGTGTTGTACCTTTGCAGGCGGAAGATTCCCGGCCTCCCACGTTGTGCAATCCGCTCGATCTGGCTTATCGATTTGAGCTGAAGCCCCCCAGCTACCGCGAGGCCGCCGATCCCACGGCGATTTACTTTCAGGGGCAATACTGGATTTTTCCGTCGAAGACCGGCGGTTACTGGCACAGCCCCGATTTTCTCCACTGGACGTTGGTTGAGCCGACCGGGCTGCCGCTGGAGGCGTGGGCCCCCACGGTTGAGGTCATCGGTGGCCAACTCTATTTTGCCACGCAGGGTTCCGGCATCTACACCACGGACGATCCTTTCCAGGGAAATTGGACGCTGGTTTCCAAGGGGCTCAACGTCGGCCACGACGAGGATCTGTTCCTCGATGACGACGGGCGCCTTTATCTCTACACCGGCTGTTCCAATAGGGCCCCCATCCGAGGTGAGGAGCTCGACATCAAGAACGCATTTGCGCCCATCGGTTCGCTGATTCCCCTGATTTCCTCCAATCCGCTGCATCGCGGGTGGGAGGCGCGCCGCAGCACCGCCGAGCCGAGCGACCTGACCAAGGACGCGGCCAATCCCAAGCTTGCTCCCTGGATTGAAGGGGCGTGGATGAACAAGGTAAACGGGCGCTACTACCTTCAGTATGCCGCTCCCGGCACGCAGTACGAAACCTACGGCGATGGGGTGTTCGTTTCCAATCATCCACTCGGCCCCTTCACCTATCAGGATTACAGCCCGTTCGCGTTCAAGCCGACCGGCTTCACGCGCGGCGCGGGACACAGCAGCACCTTCAAGGATGCGAAAGGAAATTACTGGCACATTGCCACGATTACGCTTTCCCGGCGCCATTCCTTCGAGCGGCGACTCGGCGTCTATCCCGTCCGCTTCTTCCCTGACGGCCAGATGGCCTGCAACACCTACCTGGGCGATTATCCCCAGTATCCGCCCGGCGTCGCCAGCGACCCGTTCGATTCCAACTCGCCCGGCTGGATGCTCCTTTCCCTGAACAAGCAGGTGAAGGCTTCCTCGGAACTTCCGAAGTATCCAGCCACCCTGGCCGTCGATGAGAACCTCCGTGACTGGTGGTCCGCCGCTACCGGTGACAAGGGCGAGTGGTTCCAGGTCGACCTTGAAAAGAACTGCCGGATCGACGCGATTCAGATCAATTTCGCCGACCAGGACTCGACCCAGCTCGGCCGACTGCGCAACGACGCCTATCAGTACTTGGTGGAGGTTTCCGACGATGGCAACACTTGGAAGACGCTCCTCGACCGCCGGGACAATACCCGCGATGCGCCGCACGACTACACCCAGCTCGACGCACCAGTCATGGACCGTTACGTCCGTGTGACCAATTTCCATACCCCGGCGGGCGCGCGTTTTTCGATCAGCGGTCTGCGGCTCTTCGGCAATGGGCTGGGGTCGGCGCCCGAAGTGGTCAAGGGAGTCACCGCGTTGCGCAATCCGGCCGACCCTCGCTCCGCCCATGTTTCCTGGGCCGCATCGCCAGGGGCCGATTTCTACATCGTCCGCTACGGCATCAAGCCCGACCGGCTCTATTCCAATTACCAGGTCTACGGCAGCACCGAGGTCGACATCAACGTCCTTAACTCGGACGTGGGTTACTACTTTACCGTCGACGCGGTCAACGACAGCGGCATTACACCCGGCACTGCGGTGATTTCCACCCCAGTTTCCACTCAAGCGGCGGCGAAATAAATGATCCCTGGCGCGGTCTCAGTCCGCACTTTATTAAGTTAGACTTAGGGCGCAGGAAAGTTAGAACGGATTAACGCACGCCATTCCCATCAAGGTACAGACGCGGCCGGGGCGTGGTCGCCGGAACCATAGACTTCGAAGCTATTGAGAGAATAACCGCCGCCCGTTTTTCCCGGTTGGCTCGCCAGCACCCTCGCCCACCGAGCCTGCGTGGGCGCAAATCTGACCCACTCGACATCTCCCATTCCCTTGGAAGTTTTGGCAACGTCCGTCCAGGACTGGCCGTCGTTGCTAACTTGAATGGCATAGCCTAGCGCATACTCATCTGCCCAGAAAAGCCGCACCCGATCGATCGTCGTCGTCGTTCCCAGATCGACCATCAGCCACTGGGAATCGCCAGGCTGGCTGCTCCAGTGGGTGGTATCGTCGTTGTCCACTGCTTCTTCGGCGCCAAATTTGTCGAGCGCCGAGGACGCCTGCACAGGTTTGCCCGCCGCCAGATCCACCGCCGCGTCCTTGCCGAAGCCGCCGTTCAAGGCCAGTTGGTCACTGGAAAGAGGTACGGCTTCGGTGAAGTCGGAGGCAAGGTGTACGGTCGCGTGTTGGCGAATATCACGGGAAGATGCGCCTATCTGGATTTCGTAATCGCCCGCGTCGGCTTTCCACTGCTTGCCGGGGACATCGAAGTAAGCGAGATCGCGCGGAGTGATCGGAATGGTGACGGTCTTCGTCTCTCCAGGCGCGAGGGCGACCTTTGCGAAGCCCTTGAGCTCGCGGACCGGCTTATCGATTTTGGGTGAGGGATCGTGGATATAAAGTTCCACCACTTCCTGGCCCGCGCGCGAACCCGTATTCTTCACGTCGAGGCTGACGGCAATTTTGCCCTGAGGATCGAGTGTCGGCTGGGAAAGCTGTAAGGGGCCGTACTCGAAAGTCGTGTAAGAGAGGCCGAACCCAAACGGAAAGAGCGGCGCGATATTTTCCTTATCGAAATGACGATAGCCGACATAGATTCCCTCCTCATAGGCGACGCGAAACTTCACGCCGGGGAAGTTGCCGTAATCGGGATAATCTTCCCGGCGCATGCCGAAGGTGGTGGGGAGTTTGCCGGAGGGATTGACATCCCCAAAGAGGATGGAGGCGATGGCGTTGCCACCTTCCTGACCGGGAAACCACGCTTCCAATAAACCGGGAACCTGATCGATCCAGGGACGCATATCCACCGGCGTGCCGTTGTTCAGAATGACAATGGTTCTCTTGTTAACGGCAGCGACCGCCTGGATGAGCGCGTCCTGCCCATTTGGCAAGGACATGGAAGGGCGATCATGACCCTCACCTTCGGTTCTGAAGGTGGAAACGACGACCACGGCCACATCGGAATTTTTGGCGGCATCGACAGCTTCTTGAAGCGGATTTCCCGTGGTATCCGTCTGCGCCTGCGCAGGGTCTGCGGCGGGAACCGGGGCAGAATTGGGAACGGGCGCAGGGTTATCGATCGCGCCGGGTGCGAAATGAATGGCAATGTCATTTCCGGCCCGCTTCGTGATGCCCACCAAGGGGCTGACCGAATAAAACGGTGTCACCTCGGGGCTTCCACGCACCTCGATCTGAGGCCTGTCGGCGGCGAGCCCGATCACCGCGATGGAGTGGATCTTCGTCGTGTCCAAGGGGAGAATGTTGTCCTGATTTTTCAGGAGAATGATTCCCTGCTCGGCCACATCGCGGGTGAGTTTTTGATGCTCGGGCGAATTCACCTGGGTCGGATCCAACTGCCAGGGTCCGTCCAGCAGTCCGGTGCGGATAATGGTGCGCAGGATGCGGCGCACGTTCTCGTCGATCGCAGCGGTGGTTGTCTGGCCGTTTTGCAAGGCCAGCTTAATCGCTGCCGGGTTTAGATTCCTGGGCTTGCCCGGCATTTCAAGATCGTTGCCGGCGTTGATGACCGTCGCCGTCTGATGTGCGCCGTGCCAATCGGACATCATCATGCCATCAAATCCCCACCCCTGTTTCAGGACATCGGTCAGAAGATAATGATTGGCGCTGGCGTGAGGCCCGTTGATGCGGTTGTAGGAAGACATCACCGTCCACACATGTCCCTCCTTCACTCCGGCCTCGAAGGCGGGCAGATAAATTTCGCGTAACGCGCGTTCGCCCACCAAAACATTCGCCTCTCGGCGATCGACTTCTTCGTTGTTGCACGCAAAGTGTTTGATGCACGAGGACGTACCCACGCCTTGCATCCCCGTGATGTAGCCAACCGCCATCTGTCCCGCGAGGAAGGGATCCTCGCTGAAGTACTCGCCATTGCGGCCGCCCAGGGGGGAACGCTGGATGTTGACCGCAGGCCCGAGCAGGACCTGGCTTCCCACCTTCTTGTTGTGGGCCTCGTCACCGATGGCGGCGGCGGCTTGGCCGATCAATGCGGGATCCCAAGTGGATGCCATCACGACTCCGCTGGGGAAAGCCGAGGCCGGGCCGCCATTGGAACTACCAATACCGCGGACGCCGGCACCGGCATCGGCCATGCGCATCGAGGGAACCTGCAGCCTCGGAATCGCCACCGTGGTGTTGGCACTTGCCCCGCCAAGGAGCGAGATTTTCTCGTCCTCCGTCAGGCGACCGAACAGGTCATTGACCCGGTCCTCCAGCGGCGCGGTTTTGTTCAGGTAGACAGCGTTATCCTGGGCTTGAAGAGAAGAGCCCATCAGCATCGGCAACAGAATTAGAAAGAGGAGAAAGCGGATTGGGGAATTCATGTAATGGAAGGTATTTTAAGTGGACGTGATGTGAGTGGGGCCTTTGGCATCGGGCGAAGCGTTTGCCACCTTTTACGCTAAGGCTCAGATATACGAAGACGTTCATGTCCTTGAACACAGTTCGTCCGATATAGTTGCCTTACATAGATCAACTTAACCCCCGGCACGCAGGAAGATGTCCTAAGGAGCAGTGAGGCGGATTTCATTCAAGAAACGAGGAAATTAATTTTTTAGCTGTATGTTTATGCGATGTCAACGGTTGTAGATGAGGAAATCTACCATTCTCCAATTAGAGGGAGGATTCGAGCCCATTCAGTGACTGGGCCAATCGATCGATGGGCGCAAATAAAATTGCGTCAACCAGCTGTACGTGGTTAAATAGCCAGCTCGGCGGGATGCATATTAATCCGCTTTTTTCTGCATGAAAATTCACATCGGCATTAGCCTAGCTTTCTTAATCCTCCTCAACATTCAAGGGGATGAAGTTGGGAGTGGACCCCAAGGGCAGGCGCAGCCGGTCAGCTTTGTCGATCCAATGAATGGCACAGGCGGTTTCGGCCACACCTACCCGGGCGCCGTTTTCCCATTCGGGATGGTGCAACTGAGTCCGGACACCGGGGTGATGACCACGGATGCCTCGGGGGAAAGCGGTTGGGATCACTGTTCCGGTTATTATTATACGGACACCACCATCATTGGGTTTAGTCACACGCATTTATCCGGCACGGGCTGCCCCGACCTGGGTGATATTCTCTTCCAGCCCACGACCGGCGACGTGCGATGGACGGAGGGCGATCCGAACATTCCCCGATCCGGTTACCGATCCACCTTCTCACACGCCGACGAACAAGCCTCACCGGGTTATTACAAAGTCCTGCTCAAGGATTACGGCGTGAAGGTGGAGTTGACCGCAACGCCGCACGCGGGATTTCATCGCTACACCTTTCCCGCGTCCGCCCCGGCGCACGTGATGGTGGACCTCGTTCACGGCGTGGCCAGTACGCCGATTGATTCCAGCCTTGTCGTCGAGAACCCAAGCACGATCTCTGGTTTTCGACGCAGCACCGGCTGGGCGAAGGACAAGACGTTCTACTTCGTGGCGGAATTCTCCCGGCCATTTACGAAGGCGACCCTGCAGGCGAATGACCAAATCGTTCCCGACGCGACGCAGGTGAAAGACAAGTCCGTCCGCGCCTGCCTCGACTTCGCGACGGATCAGGACAAGGTGGTTTCGGTCCGCATCGGTCTTTCGCCCACGAGCGTCGAGGATGCGCGCCACAATCTGGCCGCAGAAATCTCGACCTGGGATTTCGACGCCGTGCACGCGGCCGCCCGCAAGGCATGGAACGACCAGCTCTCGACCATCGAGGTCTCGACGCAAGATCCCGCCACGCAACGCATGTTCTATTCGTCGCTTTATCACACCATGCTGGCGCCTCACTTCTACAACAATGTGGACGGTTCCTATGAGGGTGCAGACCATCAGTCCCACACAGGCTCGTTCGTCAACTACGGAACGTGGTCGATCTGGGATCAGTTCCGCGCCTGGTTTCCCCTGATGACGCTGGTGCAGCCGAACCGGATCGATGATCTGGTTAATTCCCTCCAGGCGTTTTATGACGAGGAAAAAAAACATGCGCTTCCGGTCTGGACGCTGGCCGGTAATGAGACCCGGTGCATGATCGGCTACAATTCAGTGGTCATGATCGCCACCGCCCAACGCGACGGCTTCCACGGCTTCGATGCCGACCGGGTTCTGGCCGCGATGAAAGATTCGGCGATGAACCCACAAAATGGCCAGGATCAGTTCCACTCGGTCGGTTATCTCATGGAGGACAAGCCGCCCGGCAAGGGACGATGGCAGTCGGTTTCGCGAACGCTGGAATATGCTTATGACGATTACTGCATCGGAATGATGGCAAAGTCTCTCGGGCATTCGGACGACGCGGCTACGTACCTCAAGTATGCGACAAATTACCGCAACGTCTTCGACCCGGAGACGAAATTCATGCGGGGCAAAAAATCCGACGGTACCTGGCGCACGCCCTTTGTGCCGAATGACTATTATCGCAACGATTACACCGAGGCCGATGCCTGGCAGTATTCCTTCACCGTGCCGCAGGATTCGCAGGGCCTGATCGACTTGATGGGCGGCGACGACGCTTTTTGCGATCATCTCGACGCCATGTTTTCCGCCGACAGCACGATGCTCCAACCTGACCACGACATCACCGGATTTGTCGGCCAGTATCCGCAAGGCAACGAGCCGGTGCACGGTTACGCCTATCTCTACGCCTACGCGGGGCAGCCCTGGCGGGAAGCCGCGCCGCTCCGCAAGATTATGGCCCTTTATCAGGAAGGGCCGGAAGGCCTTTGCGGCAATGACGATTGCGGGCAGATGTCGGCGTGGTATGTCCTCAGCGCCCTGGGCTTTTATCCGGTCAATCCGGTGAGTGGCGAATATATCCTGGGTTCTCCGCTCATCGACCACGCGGTGATCCATTTGAATTCCACCTTTTACCCAGGCGGCACATTTACCATCTCGGTGCAGAATAACTCACCGCAAAACATCTACATTCAGTCGGTGACGCTCAACGGGCATCCGCTCGACCAAGCCTATATCACGCAGGAAGACATCACGCACGGCGGCACGCTTGATCTGACGATGGGCTCGACTCCAAACAAGGAGTGGGGCCGTCCGCCGGCAGTGCGGCCAACCTCCCTCACACCTCAGCACACCGCCGCGCTTGGAGTGGGTCAGTAATGGATTAAGCGCTCGTGGGCTGCCAGTGATGCGCACCGGGGTCCGAACTCGCCGTGGGGAAAGCCGAAATGCGCAGCCGGGTCGCCCCCATCGGAATCAGCGTCACAGCCTGAACCGGCTGAGCGGAAAATGCAGGACTGTCCTGCAGGACGGCACACAGGCCCGTGCGATCCAATGCCCATTCGGGAATTTGCTGCGCCTTGGCGGTCAATTGAAGGGGCGCGCTTTCGGGCGTGAACGGATAATCGTCCTGCGGCCACGGCAGGCGCGTGAGCTGGAACGATTCTTCCGGTGAACCGGACAGGACGAGTCCATAATTCCATGGCGACGTGGGATGAATTTCAAAGGCCGGCCATTTGACGGGATCGGCTGTGGCCTGCCACTTGGAGTCGCGCTCGGTGGTCTTGGTGGGATCGACCTTGTCGTACTGCTCGCCGATCTTCAGCGAAAAGGTGAGAGGGCCGTAGTCGACGCTCACGCTGTTGTGATTTTGTTCCCACGTCCGCACCGAAAGTTCCATCGGCAATTGCAACGCCACCGCATCGCCGTTTTGCCACTCGCGCTCCACGCGCACGAATTTCCCCGGCTCGGATGTGACGACGACGTTTTGGCCGTTGACGGTGAGGCTCGCATTCTTGCACCAACCAGGGATGCGCAAGTAGAGCGGGAAGGTCGTGGATTTATCCATCGCCAGCTTGATGCCGATGTTTTCCTCGAACGGGTAATGAGTGTCCTCCGTAAAGCCGACAACGGTGCCATCGCCAACCTTGATCTTGGTCTCGCACGCGCTGTAGACAACGGCGCAGGCGCCATTATCGGGCGTGGCCATCCAAAGATGCTTGTTGAAGTAGGGCCAGCCCATGGAGTGATTATGTTGGCAGCAACGATTGCTGAACGGATTCATCAGCGTGACAGGTCCACCGTCGTTGATTCCCGGCTTATGATTCTGGCTATCGCTGGCCACCTGGTTCGGCGCCGTCAGGTAACGCAGCGCCCGCATGTCCGCCGTGAGCGCGGCCGGGTACATGTTGAACGCCACGTTCTCGCAGTTGTCCGCCCAGGACGTGTCGCCCGTGATTTGGGTCATGATCGCGTCCGAGAACATCTGCTCGACCTGCCCACAGGTCTCGATGCATTGACGCGGATCGCTGTAGCCGGGCCGGCAGTTTTCATCACCGCCGAACATCCCGCCGGGCACCTGGCCATAGCGCTTGCGCACCTCATGGAAATTGTCGTAGCTGCACTGCAAATCCTCGGGCTTTTTACTTTGCAGGTAGTACGTAGCGGGCTCGCGGAAACATTCCGCGATGTCCACATTGTGCCATCGGGGCAAGTTGCCTTTCTGGCGCCAGTTGATCAGGTGGCGATCTATCCGGGTCGCGAGGTCCAATAAAAAGGCATCGCCGGTTCGATTGTAGAGCCAGTAAACACTGTAGAGATTATCGCCCCCGCGTATGGTCGGCCACCGGGTGGCAAAAAACTTATCGTCGGGCAGGTCGTGTTGAAATTGGAAATATTTCGTCATCAACGCCAGCACGCGCGGATCATTGGAATATTCGTGGTATGATTGCAGGGCAAACAACATGAGCATGTTCGGCCAGAAATCGCGGGCGCCATTTTTCCCGAGAGTGTTCGGGCCGAAATCGCCATTCTCGCGCTGACTGCCAATCACCCCGTCAATCCAAACCTGGCTCTCCGCGATCAACTGGGGATCGTTGGTGACGTAGGCCAACTCGATATAGCCGCGAAGCCAATAGGGCACTTCTTCCCAACCATATTGGCCCTCGCCGTCCTTGCTCAGCCAGGCGTTACCATCCTTTTGCAGCCAGGCGCTGATCTCCGTCAGGTTGCCGCACATGCCGTCGCGCTGGCGTTCCAGGATCACCTTCAGCCACCCGGCGGGCTGGATGGAATTCACGGGCAGGGAAATAAGCTCGCTCGGCACGAGTGGCGCACGGTTGCCGATATAGAATTTATTCGTCGGCGCGACACTGGGTCGGTTGACCACGCTGGCCGAGGCGGTTCCGGACGAAGCCGTCGTCGCAGGAGTTTGACCCAAGACTTCGGACATGGATTGCGTGCCCGCGAAAAGAATCAAGCTGCCGGTCGATTTGATAAAGTCGCGTCGTTTCATAATAAAGCTCCTCTGGTTAAACACTCAAAAAGCAAAATCGATCCATACTTTCTGGCGGTCATCAGGGTGCGGGCTTCAGGTCTTCCCAACGCACGGTCCACGAACCGTCGTCCGGGAAACCGGGCGCTGGCCGGTTCGGCGCGCCGTCCCAACCTGCGGCCATCATGGCGACGGCGTAAAGGAGACCGCCGTTCCCCGGCAGGTAGGGGGCCGGGCCGCCCGTACAGAGCCCGCGTTCGTCGTAATGATTCTTTATGGACGGATTGAACAAGGCATCAATGGCAAGATTGGGCTCGCCGACACGCGCTGCAGCCATCGCCATCCAGGGGAAATCCCAGCCCCAACATTTATCCCAGTGCCAGCTGCGTCCCACTTCCACGACGGTGCGGTGCGCGGTATCCGGGTCAAGACCCGGAAACGGCGGCAGCATTCCGATAACCCCAAGCATGTCGATATGGGAGGACTGGCGCGCAGTGAAAGTATCCTGACGATCGTCGCTAAAAATATAGAGGCCATCCTTCTCCGGCAATGGCGCGAGATGGTTCATCACATCGTCCCAATGCGGTTCGCGTGGAAGGCCAAGACGAATGCGCCATTGCTGGGCCCACTCGAGCGCGACGCGCCAGTAGCCAAGCTCGAACACGGGGTTGCGGCGCATGGGACCGCCTTCCGTGGCGGGCCAGACGGGATCAAGGTTGTACTGTCCGGTCGCGTCCAGCGTCGGGTAGTCGGCCATGAAATCGGCGGTGCCAAAGACAACATCCTTCCATTTCGCGAGCGTTGCGGCGGTGGGATGGAGCCTGTAGTCGAGCTCGGCAAAGAAAATCGGGGGAGGCTCTTTCCAAAGCAGCGCCATCTCCCACGGCCAGCCGTCGTTATAACCGTTTGGCCCGGTCGTTTTAGGCCACATCAGGCCCTTGTAGTCGAAATTTTGAGCGATAGCCCGCGCGACGGGAGTGATGTGCTGATAAATGGTGAGCGCCTTTTCGGCCATGGACCAGCGATCCCACAGGGCATAATGGGCCAGGTGCCACCAGATCATCTCGAAGTGCCACTTGGAAGCCCATGGATCGATTCGAGTGAGGCCGACTTCGGCGGGTGGATAGTCTCCGGCCGACATAACGGCAAGCTCATATTGGGAAAGGACGATGCGGCGTTCCAATTCCATCCAACGCGGATCCTTGCTGCCGGAGAGATCGATCGCGCCTCCGCTTTTCCAGAACGCGGGCCACCAGTCGGCGCAAGCCGTTTGAATATCGTGGACGGTCTGCGTGGAATCGGTCGCGGCGGTGAGTCCGAAATGGCAAGTGAGGTCGATGGTGTCGGTACCTGCTTTGGCCGCGATGATAAACTGATTCGGCTTGGAATCGGCGGTCACAACAAATCCGCTTCCCGCAAGCGCCACCTGGTATTTCGTGGAGTCGATCGTGCGGTTCAAATCAATCCGGTCATCCGTCTGGTGAACAATGTCCGTCTGGTCAACCGCGGCAAGCGGGAGATTGAGCGCCTTCCCTTGTGATCCGCCGTAGGGAGCGGGAAATTCGAGCATGATCCGCAGTCGCCCATCCTTGAAAAGAGTCGAGACGGCGTGGACGGCCACGGTATCGCTCTTCGGGTCAACGCAGGTTTCCACGGAGACCGTTTCCCCATCGAAGGTGAACTGGCTGGTGAGAAGGCCGCTCCACAGGTCGAGATGGCGGGAGTTCACCTGTACATTGGTTGATGTGAGCCGGGCCGCTTTTTCGTCGATGAAGCCGAGCCGGCCCAGGTTCACCGGCTGCGGGTTGAGTTTTTCCCAGAGGGCTAGCGCCGCGGGCGGCGGAGTCGTTTTGCCGGTCAACCGTCCGTGGTCGGGTGTGGCCCAAGGCTTGACGTCGTCCTGCGTGAATCCGGACGGTAAGGGAAAGCTGTGCCAGCACCAATGGGACATCGTGTTGCCGCCGACGGTCTCCAATCCGGTCCCGTCGGCGTTGAAGGCAAAGTTGCCATTGCCCAACGGAATCTGGCCGTCGAGAACAGGCCAGTCGATATCATGCCGCGAGACGAGCGCATGGCGGTCAATGGGTGGCTGCATGTCGGCGTCGCAGGCCATGCCGCATGCCAACAAGCCGATGAGCGGCAGAATCAAGAAACGTGGATGCATAGATTTTTACCTGTGACTGAAGTGAACGTCAGTAGTACCTAGTTTAAGTGTTGTGCTTCCAGCTGCGGCAGCACGGAAAATTGTTGTTTTCCCGCCACGACCTCCAGGGATTCGCCATTGATGATTAAGGTGTAGGGTCTACTGGCGGTTACATCCACATGCCCTTGCCCATCCGCAATGAGGTCCGTCGTCACATCGCCAAAACGGAAATTGCGGATTCCGTGTCGTCCGGGTTGGTGAAGACGCCACTCGACCACATGATTCAAGGCGTCCACGGAATGAATTCCGATCACGTTTTCAATCAACAGCGAAATCGGCCCGAGCGCCGACCATCCGCAAAAGTCGCGACGAACAAGTTTCGAGCCGCGGTAGGCCGGCACGGGTTGCTCGGGATTATAGCATTCCCAAATGGTATGCGGGTCGTAATCACGATATGTGAGATACATATGATTTAGCACGGCTTCAGCGGTCTCGTCCGCCAAATCCCCCTGGCCGTTTTCCGTGAGCGCCCGGATGCCCATATAGGCTGTCGGCAACCATACGGCACCACGCCAATAATCTCCCGTTTCGGCGTTGAACGCTTTGTCGCTCCGGCTTACCGAAACCCACGGCACCACGCCGCCCAGGTCATTCGGATCCCGGACATGTTCCGCCATACGGGCCACCTGCTGCGGCGTCGCCATGCCGGCGAGCACAGGCCAGAACGATGCCGGCGTGCGCACCTTCGAGAAGGTTTTGCCGTCAGGCATCAGATCGTAATAAAAGCCATCCGCGTCATCCCAGTAGTGTTCATTGACGAGATCACGAATGCGTTCGTATTCCTTCCGGTATTGCGCTGCCAGAGGTTTGTCATCGATCACTTGCGCCAGTTGCGAAATATACTTTGCCGCCAGACCTTGTTGCGCCAACGCGTCAATCGCGAGCACATCTTTCCCGAATCGCGGAGAATTATCCATCCCGCTGGACACACCTCTCCATTGAAAGCCAAGCGGCTGAGGATTAAGGTGCACGGCAACCCGCGCCCAGGGAAATTTCTCCCCCCGTTTGAGTGTGTTGAACCACTGGTAGTGTTTCTGCAGGTATTGTTTGTCTTCCAGCAGCCACTTCACCCGGGCTTTGTCACCGGTCATTTGAAAATACTCCCATTCAACCCAGGCAAACAATGGTGGATTGTCAGGATGTTGGATTAACACCGTGTAGTCTGGGTTATGATCGTAAAAACATTTCATCGGCGCCCCGTCGTAAATGGGCGCGTAAAAGTTCGACAGGCTTTCGATTCCCGGCAGTGTTTCAGGCGCATAGCGGCAAAAAAGGGACATGAAGCAGGTGTCCCAAATCCAAATAGTATCATCCCGGAACGCCTCATCCATATACGGCGACTGGGGCAATCCGGGCTGCCTTAAGACATGAGCATAAGCCAGGTCACACGCTTTCCAGTACAGATCAACGTAGCCCGGCTCCTTGTCAAAGATTGGCTGCGGGAACGTCGAACGATCGTAGGCCCGCGCCATACCTACCGAGCTCGTGGCGAAGATGCCGATCGTAAGCGCCAGGCAGGCCGACCGGAGTTCGCGCGAAAAACGGGAGGAGGCAAAGGGAAGCATTTGATTTTTCCCGCGTCATTGAATCTGACAGGTGAATTTATAGTCGCCCGACCCAATCTGCAGCTGCGCCATTCCATCTCCACCTAATGTAGATTTAAATTCGGGAGAGTTTGTCACATTGCGTCCGCTTTCCTGAATGGAGGAAATGTTCGCGGTGGGAAGTTCAACCGTTGCGGTCGTGTTGATGGGAATCGTTACGTCGAGCGAAAACTTTCCATTTTCCAGAACCCATTTCGTCGAAACTTTTCCGTGAATCGAATCGAAAGAACCTTCCGCATGTGTCAAGCCGCCGCCCGGTCTGGGACAAATGATGATGTGTTTGAATCCCGGCTGATCGGGATCGACACCGATCCCGGCCACCGTGTCGAACATCCATTCGCCGCAGGAGCCGAGCGAATAATGATTGAACGAATTCATGCTCGGGCTTTGAAATCCCTTTTCCGGCGTCCAACCGTCCCAGCGTTCCCAAATCGTCGTCGCCCCGTGTTTAACCGAGAATAGCCAGGAGGGAAACGTATCCTGCAGGAAGACGTGGTAGGCGGTATCGATTTTATTTTCAGAGCAGAGGGACGGCAGAAGATAGCTCACCCCGATAAAGCCGGTCGTGAGGTGATCTTGATGTGCCTTGACATCGTCTTCAAGCAATTGACCTGCCTTGGCGCGAAGATCATCCGGCAGGAGATTGAATTTGAGAGCCATGCAGTATCCGCACTGCGTGCCACCCTGGATTTGACCATCCGCACCGACGTAACGCTGATTGAATGCGGTTTTGATTTGCTCGAAAAGTTGCTGGTACTTGTCGGCGTTGGCCGTATCGCCGGTGACGCGGTAGGCCTTGGCCAAAAGTGAAGTCGAGTAGGCGAAATAGGCCGTGCCGATCAAATCTTTTGGCGTGCTTTCACCTTGCGAGAGCCAGTCACCGTAATTGCCGCCGAGATCATGGTCCCGAATAAGATTGGTGCTATGAGCCTGGCACCAATCGACCCACCGGGTCATGGCTGGGAGATGTTGCTCGAGGATGCGTTTGTCCCCGTACATCAGGTAAACCGTCCACGGACAAATCACCCCGGCATCGCCCCAGCCCGGCGTGCCGTTCTTGCTGTGACCTTTTCCTTTTGGCGCGGGGGAGACATCGCCGAAAGCGCCATCCGCCCTTTGCGCATCGTCGACATCGACGAGCCATTTAGTGAAAAAGGCGGCGACATCCCCATTGTAGGCAGCGGTGCGGATGAAGACCTGGGCATCGCCCATCCAGCCCATCCGTTCGTTGCGTTGAGGGCAGTCGGTCGGCACAGCGAGATAATTGCCCCGCATTCCCCACTGGATATTGGATTGGAGCTGGTCGATGTCAGGGTTGGAGCACGTGAACTCTCCCGTGCGTGGAATATCGGTCCCGATCACAATTCCGGTGACGGCATCAGTGGCGGGAGCCTGCGGCAAGCCGGTGAGTTCCACGTAGCGAAAGCCATGGAAAGTAAAGCGGGGTTGCCAAGTCTCCTCGCCGTCCCCTTTGCAGATATACGTATCGGTGGAGGTGGCGCTCCGCAGATTGGCGGTATAAACGGTGCCATCGGGATTGAGCATCTCCGCATGGCGCAACGTGATCTTCGTGCCAGCCGGGGCAGTGACTTTGAGTCGAACGAACCCGACCATGTTTTGGCCAAGGTCATAAGTATATTTTCCGGGTTGGGGTTCCGTCATCGACTTGGGATGAATCTCTCCAGTTTCCCGCACGGGCTGATCGACCTGTGCATCCAAGGCACGTTCCGGTTCCGTTCTCTCAGTTGCAGCACTCCAGTCGCTGACGTCCAATCCCGGCTGATCCCAGCCGGCGATCTCATGCTGCGCATCATAATTTTCGCCCAGCATGTTGTCGGCGGACGCAATCGGGCCGGCATGCATTTTCCAACTGGCATCGGTCACGATGGTATCCACGGTCCCATCCGTATAAGTCACTTCCAATTGAGCAAAGAGAGCGGGCACTGAACCCCAGGCCTGAAATCCACCGTTGCCGATATGACCGCAATACCATCCATTGCCTACGAAGCCACCCAGAGTGTTAGCGCCTTGTTTGACCAGTGAAGTGACATCGTAAACCTGATAGCGAACGCGCTTGCTGTAGTCGGTCCAGTCGGGAGCGAACACATGATCGCCGACGCGCTGGCCGTTGAGGTGCAGCTCGTACAACCCCAATGCTGTCGCGTAGACCCGGGCCTTCGCGATCGTTTTGCCCAAGGCAAAATCCTTGCGAAGGTACGGAAGCGCTTGGTCACTTACCGGAAGGGTCAGAATAGTTCCTTCGCCCGCGGTCACCTCCTGCTGCGCCCCGTCGAGGGTATAACTCACGCGGAGTTGTTTGACATGAAGCCGGGCAGGATCGCCTCCGAAAACGCCGCTATTTACCGACACGGTGAGGGAATTATCCTTCAGCATGTTCGTGACAATATCGGTGACATCCTTGGCCCCTGCCCCATCCGTCGCTTCGTAGGTTGCCTTAAGGATAGATACAGTTCCCTGCTTGGATCCGGGTGGAGCAACCATCGGGGCATCAATCCACTTCGCCTGCCAATCATCGGGCTTAAGCAGCCCCATTTCCCACGAGGCAGTCGTGCTCCAGGCTGTCGTCTGGCCGGACGAGTCTGTTGCCCGTACCTTCCAGAAACAGGCTTCGCGGGATTTCAAGCCAGACCCGGCATACGCAATCTGGGTTGATTCGTCCGACTTGACCTGGCCGCTGTCCCACAAATCACCTTGATCCTTGGCCAGTATCTCGGGCGATGAAGCGACAAGAATCTGATAAGAGCTTTGGCTTAAATTCCGAGGCGTCTCGCTCGATCCTGTTAAAATCCAGCTTAACCGCGGCTGGGCAACATCGAGCCCCAGCGGATCGACGAGGTATTCGCAACGCAGATCGGTGATAGTCGTTCCGTGAGCAGCCGTGATCGAGGCAAGGGCCAGAACAAGAAAAAGGATATATTTGATTTTCACAGTATGAGGTAATTTCTCCGCGGCATGCCGTCTCGGAATTAATACGATCAGTGTATGGACTACCTGAGTGTAATTTCCATGATCACGGCGCAACGACACTAACCGCGGTCGTCACAGAAGGAAGGCCGGGCGAGGAGGCGGTCAGGGTTACCGCGCCTGCGGTATCGTAGTGCGACTTCAATACGGCGAGGGCCAAACCATGAAACGCCTTGTGCTGCGGACCCTGGAAAGACTCGTGGTTCGTGGCATCGCCGTTATCAACGCCAGCGAGATCGGCGGCTGATCCGTTGACGGCAAATTGGATTTCGTTATCGGCATTCGGGCAGACATTCCCGTCTTTATCCAGAATGGCTACCTTAATGAAGGATAAGTCCTGGCCGTTCGCGATAATCTTGTCTCGGTCGGGCATGAGCGTGATCTGCGCCGGATCACCCGCCGTGCGGACGATATCGGTTGCGACAACCTTGCCATCTTTCGTAGCCACGGCTTTGAGTTCGCCCGGTGCGTAGGGAACGTCCCACGCGAGATGGAGCCCGGGACTCTTGATGGTACTCGATGGCTTGTCCTTGTTATCGACGATCACCGTTTGGTCCGCGCAATCGGCGGGATAATTCTTCGATCCAAGTGACGTTCCATTCAGGAAAAGCTCGACTGAATCCGCATTGGTAAAGACGCGCACGGGGATGGTCTTGCCCTCAAAGCCCGGCCAAGTCCAGTTCATGGGCAGGATGTGGACCACGGGCTCGTCGCTCCACTGGCTTTTGTAAATATAGAAACGGTCCTTGGGAAAACCGCAGAGATCGAGGATACCGAAATAGGAGCTGCGGGAGGGCCATTGGTAAGGAGTGGGCTCACCGATATAATCGAAACCGGTCCAGACAAATTCGCCCGCCAACCACGGCGCGTTTTTCACATCGAGCAGATCGGTTTCCGCCGTAGAGGCCCAGCCAGTATGCCAGCAATCGTAGCTGGTGACTTGGAAATTCGGCTTGGGATCGATCTGCACATTGCCCTGGGCGTCCAGTTTCAATCCATATTCGCCCCGCGTATCCACTTGAGAGGCAGTCTCACTTCCGAACATCGGAAGATGGCCGTCGTAATCGTCCCCTTTCACAGCGGCTGCCACGTCCAGCGAGGGACTGTTTTTTGCGTAGTAAAACGGACTGTAATTGATGCCGTAGACATCGAGGGCCTTGGCCAATCCCGAATTCCAAACATTGGTGGGCTTCGCACAAGCGGAGGTAACGGGTCGCGTGGGATCTTCCCGATGACAAATGGCGGCCAGACGGGTTGCGATGGGCCCGGCATCCGGGTTGCCCTTGTGCCCTTCCTTGACTTCATTGCCAATGCTCCAGAGAATAATGCTGGGGTGATTGCGGTCCCGATCGATCATGGTGACCAGGTCGGGCTCACTCCATTGATCGAAGAACCGGCCGTAACCGAATTTTTTCTTGCTGATCTTCCACTCGTCAAAGGCTTCGTCCATGACGAGAAAACCCATTTGGTCGCAGAGATCGAGCAGTTGCGGGTCCGGCGGATTATGCGACGTGCGAAGCGCATTGCATCCCATGCTCTTCAGAAGTTGCAACTGCCGCTCGTAACCCCGGCGCAAAGCAACCGAGCCGAGACAACCCAGATCGTGGTGATCGCAAACACCCTTGATCTGCACGTGCTGGCCGTTGAGAAAAAATCCCTTGTCCTTGGTGAAGACGAAGGACCGGATGCCAAAAGGCGTCGTCACCGTATCCGTAAGCACACCATTGACGCGAACTTCGGAGACGGCGTGATAGAGAACGGGGCTATCCGGCGACCAAAGCTTCGCGCTGGAAAGCGAAAGAGTCTGATCGAACGACGCTTCCCCCTGTGCCGCCACAGATTTCGTTGCATCCTGATGGCCGACCTCCTTGCCATCCGCATCGAACAGCCGGACGGTAAGAACCACATCGCTCGGGGCGGTTCCTTCATTGCGCACCTTCGTCTGCACGCGAACATCCGCTCCGTCCGTCGCGGCTTTGGGCGTCGTGATGTAGGTGCCCCATTGCGCGATATGAACCGGCTCCGTGGTGATCAGCCAGACATTGCGATAGAGCCCCGCTCCTGAATACCAGCGGCAACACGGCTGTTCCACATTCAGACGCACGGCGAGAACGTTTTGCTCATCGCCAAAATGAGCAACCGGCGTCAGGTCATAATAAAAGCTGCTGAAACCGTAGGGACGGTTGCCGAGAAGTTTTCCATTGAGCCAGACCTGGCTGTCCATGTAAGCGCCGTCGAAAAGAATCACGATGTGCTTGTCCTTGGATGCTGCTGGCAGCGTGAACGTTTTTCGATACCATCCAATCCCGGCATTCAAAGAGCCTCCGTCGGCTCCGGCGGGAGATTTTTTGTCGAAAGGGCCGTCCATCGTGGAAGGATCGGCGCCGGGCACCCCCTCGATCATCCAGTCGTGGGGAATATCGAGCGCGCGCCAGGACGTATCGTCAAAGGCGGGTTGATCCGCGCCGATGGCTTCTCCCAAATGAAATTTCCACGCACGGTCAAACGAAGCTATTTCGCGCGGCCCATCTTCTGCCCGTCCAAGGCTCATGGTAAGTCCTAATCCGGCCAAAAAGAGTCCAAGAAACAAGCGAGATAACAAGGGGAGGAAGGCACGGCTAGAGATAGGCATAAAATCGGCAACAGGGAGCTTTTTGGCGTGCTTTTCTCTCAGGCAGAATACGTTAGAAGTTCGAAGAAGTAAGCTATATCTTAAGGGTAGCGCCGAAAAAAGCATAAACATCATGCTAAATAACACGCCCCTTTCGATTTAGTTGCTGTCCGAAAAGTCGGCCCGTTTAGCCGAATGTTGCAGAACTTCTGACGCAATCCCGCCATTGGGTCGGGGTCTGGCCCGTGTGCCGCTTAAAAGTCTGCATCAGGTAGAACTCACTTGGATAATGGAGTCGCTCGGCCATGGCCTTGAGTGGCAAATCGGTATTTCCCAAAAGCTCCTTGGCTAGGGCGATCCTGGCCTGCTGATGAAAGCGATGGGGTGGGATGTCAAGATAGCGGGCAAAGGCCCGCCGGAATCCGCTGTAACTCATGCCGAAGCGAGAGGCCAGCTCAGGCAGGTCAACCGATTGGTCCGCATGCAAACGAAGATAATCGGCCGCGTCCAGCACCACTTTTTCGCTGGTTGCTTGTGGCGGCTTGGCGGCATTCAGCACTCGGCCCAGAAGAAGATGACAAAGTCCGGACGAAATGAAGGCAGATCGGGAGGTTCGCTGCCCGAGCAGGCGAAGCAATTCCTCGAAGGTCGGCGCCAAAGAAAGCCCGAGGTTGGTCGTGACCAGTGGACGCGCCGGATTCAGGAAACCCTTCCGACGCCATCCTTCCACAATGGAACCTCCAAAAGTCACCCAGTATTCTTCCCAGCCGGTTTCAGGGTCGGGGCGGTAACGATGCCATTCGCCGGGAAAAAGAATCACCGCCTGCCCCGATTCCAGCGAGGTGGTCGGTTGGTGTTTGGATTCAAAAGTGCCGCGCCCCTTCACCAGATAGAGAAGCGCGAACTCTTCCAGCCGCCTTCCCTTTTCCCATTTGAAGTCGTAACCGCGCGGGTGAACCTGAGGAGGGTAGCTTTGATGTGGCTCAGTTGTAGCATGTCCGGCCCCTGTCACTTGGAAGCCCCACTTGCGATCTTCCTCTGTAGTAGCGAAGTAATAGGTAATTTGTCCAATCATATGATTGTGATCATTTTTAATATAATACTGATCAATACTGACATACCAAGAAATCTCTTTTGTCCGTAAGTTTCAATCGTTCGGTTAACACCAATCCCCCTGAATCTATGCCCACCCTTGAAACCTTCCCTTCCCTTTTCTCTTGCGGTCACCAACTCGAACCCGGCGAGGATAAAATCGGCCAGATGGAAAGCGCGAATGACGTGCTTGATGATCGGGAGGGCTTGCAAGAAAGAATGGCCGAAAACGGTTACCTCCTGCTGCGCGATTACCTGGAAGTGGATCGTGTGCTGGCAGCGCGCCGTCATGTTCTGGAGCAGCTTGCCGCTCAGGGACAACTCGATCCCTCCGCCCCCTTGATGGATGGAGTACCGAAGCCGGGCGCCAAGCTTTTCTTTCAACCGGAGCTGGCCCAGAAAAATAATCCGCCACTCCAGAATTTATTATATAATCCCGAAGGCCGCTTGATGAGCTTCTTCAAGCACTTCCTTGGTGGCGACGTAAAGCATTTTGATTTCACCTGGCTGCGCTGTGTTTCTCCCGGGCTGGGTACGCCGAGTCATTGCGATATCGTTTATATGGGACGCGGAACGCGCCGTCTTTACACGACCTGGGTACCGCTGGGCGACGTCGATTTCAATCGCGGCGGCCTGATGATGCTGGAAGGCAGTCATAAGAACGAACGGCTGCGCAATACGTATGGTCAAAAGGACGTGGACACTTACTGCTCGAACCATCCGGATGATCCCGCACGGACAGCCAATGGCTACAACGGCTGGCTTTCAGAAAACCCGGCCCAGATTCGCCAGACCCTGGGAGGTCGCTGGCTCGTCTCCGAATATCAGCCGGGAGATATGGTAATTTTTTGCATGGACATTGTTCACGGGGGAATGGACAACCGCTCGAATCGTCTTCGTCTCTCCTCAGATTCGCGCTACCAGTTGGCGTCGGAGCCGTGTGACGAACGCTGGATTGGCGAGAATCCTCCCGGCCATGGCGCGGCAGGCAAGCGGGGACGCATTTGCTAGCGAAAGACTTTGAGCGCCCGAAGCGGCTTCGTCTCGGTTTGGCTTATGGAAACGTTGCGGACTTGCCGGAGTTTGCCTATGCCCGCTCATTCCCTTCCCCTCAGGTGGGCTGCGCGAAGAAAGTGACCGTTGGGAACAGGCTCACGTTCTCGCCTCTCTCGCCAGGGAGTGTTTCGCGGAAGCTGAACGCACGCCTTCATCTTATTTGTGATATTTTGAAACGGCCAACGTCATGATTTACGCGCATACTAAATGCCTTGTCCTCGGCATCATAAATGGCAGTCGCACAACCGGCACCTTATGAAATCACTTCTTCTTTTAGTGCTCTTTCTTGGCGCGGTCTGCCCCCTTTTCACGGATGAAACCAATGTCGTGGTCGCGCCTGATGGCACTCGCCTTAGCACCGCACCCTGTGTTTAAGCCGCCCTTACGGAACCAGTCCGGCGGCTTTTAACGCAGCGGCCAGGTTCGTTGCCAGACCCACGCTCGCATTCGAGTCCGGATGCAACGAGCGCCCAGTGTACCAGCCGGTCGTGTCGATGTAATAGACATCGTTGTCGCCAGCCGCGTGGGCTGCGTCGACCGCCTGCTTGATGCTGTCGGCCTGGAACCCACCGAAAGGTCGCAACGCCGCAATTTTCGCCTTCGGGTACGCCTGACGAATCATCGTCAGGTAATTCCCGTAATCGGAAAGATACGTCGCAGGCGGCACTTTGCGCTCATTGGTCCCCTGATTAACGACCACGACGTCCGGCTGCCAATCGTCACGCGGACAACCCGCATAAAAGGAATTGAAGGTAGTCAAAGCGCCCGGGGCTCCTCCACTACCGCCACGAACAAGACCTGTGGCCCCAAATCCAACTTGCCGCCATGACGCGCCCAACAGCATCGCCGTCCGACCCGCGTAGGAATCCCGCGCGTTCGTAAGCCACGCCCTGGAAGTCTTCCCCGGGGCAGGTGCCGTCACCAAGACACCCTCCGTAATGCTGTCGCCCAGGAATTCCATCTTCAATTTCGGATGATCCCATTCCGCCAGCGGAGGCAAAAACTTGCCATCGGATCCCAGGTCGAGCCCGAGAAAAGTCACGCTGCCCACCAGAGGAGGGTTCCACCGGCTTTGATGCTCGTCGATCCCGCGCACCATGAGCCACAGCGTATGCGGGCCGTCGGGTAAGCCGTCCGCCAGCTTCACCGTCGCCGCGATCTCCGATTCCTGCCAGTCACCGTTATCGATTCGCCACGTGATCGTCGGTAATGGCGGCTTGTTCAGCGACACGTCGAATCGCGCCGAGATTGAACTTCCCGAAAACTGCGCGAGAACATGACTGCCGGTGTTTACGGTGATCGCACGGTCCGGAGCCCGGAGGTCCCACCGGCCAAAAAAGCGGAGCGAATCGGTCAGCGCAGGCGAGTCGGCGGCCCTGCCCAGACTGAAGCAGAATGCGGTACCGATCGTGAGGAGGTAAAAGGCAAAGCGTATTTTTCGGATCATGGTTGACATTTCATAGTGAAGGAGCCAGTCCAAGGATTGACTCAAGGTTGACGGGGGGAAGAGGGATAGCTGTCAGGCCACCGGTGGAACGTGTTTTCGTGTGCCCGGCTCCTGCACCGGCTCCGTCTGGTCCTGAGTGGGCACGACCGGAGCAGGGAAATGCCTGCTTTCATTAGCCTTCGCAAGAAGTGCGGCCGTATCCGGCAGAGGCGGCGGCCCGGCAACGCTTTCCTCGAAACGAAAAGCGGAGGTCAGATCGCCGAAGGTCTGGCGGCGCCAATCGGTGACATTGGGCTCGCGGACGCCGGTAAACTTTTCCAAAAATTGCAAAACCGACGTGTGATCGAAGGGCTGGCTGCTAACCCACCCCCCCGCCGTCCAGGGAGAGACTATAAGGCAGGGAACGCGAAAACCTCCGCCGATGGGAAGACCTTCCAAAAATTCATCCGTGGTGCCGGGCGGAGGCACGGGCGGCGCGACGTGATCAAACAGCCCATCATTCTCGTCATATTGCATAATGAAGACCGTCTTGGCCCAAACCTTCGAGTTGGCCGCGATGGCGTCGACGATGCTAGCCACGAACGCCGCTCCGGCGGCCGGCATGTGATCGGGATGTTCCGATGCTGAGCTTGGAGGATAGAGCCACGAAACTGCGGGCAGGCTATCGTTGAGCACATCCTGCCGGAATTGATCCGGAGCGGAAGGGGACATGGCCTTGATATACAACGGGGAATCCGGGGTGGCGTGCTGGTACTGCGGGAAGCAGGCGAGGACGTTGAATCCAAAATTCATGACGTCCAGCTCCTTCTGGTCTTGTGTCTTCAGCTTGGAAAGCTGATGGTAAACTTTCCAACTGACGCCCGCCTCTTCAAGCCGTTCCGGATAGGTCTTCCACAAGGCTCCCCCCGGAGGAGGTTGGTTGTGAGTCATCGCCCCCTCCTCTGTTCCGGGCGGATGATTTGTTCCGGTCATCCAATACAACCGGTTCGGGTAGGTCGGCCCCAAGACAGAGCAGTGATAGGCGTCGCAAATCGTGAACGCCTCCGCCAGCGCAAAATGAAAGGGAATATCGGCGCGGGTAAAGTGGCCCATCACGTAAGGTCCATTTTCCTTGTCCGCCTTGCGATGAGCCGGAAGCCAGTTATCCATCTTGCCGCCGTTCCAGGATTCATGCTGCGTCTTCCACCCGTGATTGGTGGATGGCAGCTTTTGCGCGTTGCTGGTGGAGGTGTCCAGATGGAAGGGCAGCAGATAACCGTCGGGACTGAGCGCATCGGGCTGATGGAAGACCGATTTGCCCGTATCCAGCTGCATGGCGTTGGCATCGTTAAATCCGCGCACCCCGGCCAGGGTGCCAAAGTAATGATCGAACGAGCGATTTTCCTGCATGAGCAGGACCACGTGCTTGATGTCTTGAAACGTAGCGTGCGCAGGAGGAGCCTGGGCCAAGGCCCGCCGAAGATTGGGAGGTAAAAATGACGAGGCAAAAGCGGTGGCGGCGACTCCGGCGCCATATCCCAGCAAACGACGGCGCGTCATTTGCATGTTCATCAGCTTATCTGGGTTTGGATTCATAGGATTCAGTAGTAGGAACTTTTCAGGCAATCGGTTTTAAGATCGGACTGTCTTGAGATCGATCTCCGGCGCCGAAGAGCCGTTCGCTGTCCGCGACATCACGAGCATACCCTTGCGCACATCCGCGAGGGTCGCAGGGTGACCATCGAGGATGATCGTCGTACCGGCGGTGACCACAAACGGCGTGTCGTCATCGGAGATGGTTATGGTTCCCTGAGAATCATTCGCAACGGTAACCGCCGTGACGAGGGATTCGGTGCTGGGTGCATCGGGAACCGGCTTTAGATTCTTTCCCAGACAAACACCGGGAGCAAAGAGAAGCAGGACAACCGCAGGCAGGAGGAGCATTTTCATAGTTCTCAATATGAGTAAACAGAATCAGGACTATTTAGTTTCGAAAGAATAGGTGGTCGTGCCTTCATCGACGTTGATTTTACGCGGAGGGGATGTGGACAGAGCCTGTAGGATCGAGTGGGGCCGTCAGACTTTTTTTGCCCGAAGGATCGAAAAGCGTGACGTTCATCTGCGTGAAGGCATGTGAACCGGTGTAACTTCCCTCCGAGGTCCAACTCAATTCACGGGTGGCATCGTTCCAGGTGAAAGTGGTTTTGCGGAAGGCCCCTTTCAAGTATTGAGTGCTCTCACCGTCATCCTCGACGAAGGTGAAGGTCGCGTCCTTCCCGGGATAAATTTGCAGGTCGAGAGGACCACCCGGCATTTCGTCCGTGCTTTGGACAATCGGACCCAGGGGAAGGATTGTTCCCGCGCGAACGTAAACGGGAATCTCATCCAGCTTGGCGGTCGCCGTGATCGTTTGGTTACCGTCCATCGCCGCGGTGCTTTCGAAGGGAAACCAGCGGTCCTGGGGAAGATAGACGGATCGCGTGGTTGCGCCCTGCTGCATAACCGGCGCAGCCATCAGGCCGGAGCCCATCATCCATTGGTCGGAGAGATCAGCCACTTTCGGATCGTTGGGAAATTCCATGATCAGAGGCCGCATCATGGGCACGCCTGTTTCATGCGTCTCGTAAGCAAGACTGTAGTAGTAAGGAATGAGCCGGTAGCGCAGGTCGATCGCTTTGGTCATCGCGACCTGGGCATCGGGACCGAAGAGCCAGGGAAAATGAGCTGTGACTTTTTTGTCCGAATGGGTGCGCATGATGGGGAAGAAGACACCCGCTTCCATCCAGCGCGAGAGCATTTCCGGAGTCGTTTCCCCACCGGGCGCTTCAGGCAGAAAGCCGCCGATGTCACAGGCCGTGTAGGGCATGCCAGCCAAGCCCCAGTTGAGCAGGTCCGTCGGTGTTCGCTGGAAAAAGGCCCAAGTGGAACGAATGTCACCCGTCCAGGAGGCAGCGCCCCAACGCTGGACGCCGGGGGAAAAGGATCGGTTTAACGACCAAAAGCGTTGATCAGGTTGGACTGCGTTAAAAGCATCCACTTCCGCCTCGTTCCAATAATAATAATTGGTGAAGGAACTTTCTCCCTCATCGTTCCACCAGCCGCCGATGCCGCCAGTTTTTAACAGGGGCTGGGACTGTTCGGCGTACCAGGCCCGGAAATCCGCATTCGGCCAGTTCGCGTCCCGTTGATGATAGGACGGTTTGGCCGCGGGGTCGATTTCCGGCATCCAACCTTTCTCCCTCAAAAAGGCGAGAGTTTCACTGTTCGCAATGCGCGGCTTGCGGATTCCCACAAAGTGAAGGCCCTGCTTGCGATAGCTGGCCAGTTGTGTGGCAGGGTCTGGGAACAGGCCCGGGTTCCAGCCGAAATCGGAAAAGCCCGACTCGCCTATGGCCGGTACCTTGTAGTCGTTCTGGGGCGTGTACCATTCGAAATCGATAATGAAGGCATCGACGGGAATTTTGAGCGTCCGAAACTGGTTCAACGTGTCCTCGACATAAGCGCGGTCCGTCCATCCATAGCGGGACTGGATATAACCCAGCGTCCAACGCGGAGGCACCGGCGAAAATCCAGTCAACTGCGTGTCGGCTTGAGCAGCCGCCTTGAGGGTGGCCGCCGGCATGAGATAGAGATCCGCCGAGGTGCCGGGAAAATGCCAGGTCAACGAGGACTGATCCGCCGCCGTCCAAGAGGCAGGGAGATTATCGTTGGCTGTGACGGCCAGGACGGCATAACCGTTCGGCGACCAATAGTAGGGAAGGACGGCAATGCCATTTGCCAGATGCGTGTCACCGTCGCTTTGCAACAGTGTGGGCGAGCCGTTGCCGGAACCATAAACCTGAATCGGCGAACCCGGTTTCCAAGCCAGCGGCAGATCAATGCCGGGCACCTGCGTTTTCTTCGGCCCGGGTTCGGTGCCCGGCTTGCCCATATCGGAAAGAGGAATGAGGGTTCCACCTTGAGCATCTTCGAGGGTCCATTGCCCTGTCTGCGGATCGATGAGCAGTTTGCCCGCAGCGGACGAGATGCCTACCAGCGCGTCTTGGTGGACGACCTGCCATGTTGTGTTGTCGGTTTTCGTTTCGGGCGCAAGAAACGTACTCGGGCTCGCCACCGGCTTGCCTTGATAGGAAATCGAAAGACGGAAAGCCGTCGGCGTTGCCACCGCCAGTTCGACCTCCGCCGTGCCAACATGGATGTCCATGCCTCGATCCGTTTTTTGAAAGGAGGAATCCTGTCCCTTCGCGAGATAAGCGCAGGCGAGAACCGAAAAAGAAATCCAGGTTGGTCTGAAAAACATCTTATGGAAAATTTGACCGGAACGCATGAGACCATCCTTGATTGATTGTATTGCTATAAGTGGAAAGTTATCGGCCTAGGACTTGATCAGGCGCACGAAGACAACGCCGTGGGAAGGCACCTGGCTCTCGAATTTCTGGTCGAAGGCGCCGAGATCTTTCTGGCGCCAAAGATCGCGAACTTTCCAAGTTCCGCTAATTTGGAGATCGCTCCAATTCAGCGTGACCTGCGTCGCGTCGGTCCCCAAATTGAAGAGGCCCACGGCCATGGAACCGTCCTCCAGCGGGCGAGCCCAAATTTGAATCGAGGGTGACGCATCTGCCGCCGCCGGCTTGACTACGTGGGCCGCTTGTCCGAGCGGATCCTGGTCGACATCGATCACCTCATCGTTGGTCAGCAGCCCCAACGTGAAGGGATCGAGCTGCGTGAGATCGCATCCGATGAGGAGCGGCGCGGCTTGCAGGCACCAGAGACTGATGTGGAAATACTGCTCATCAGCCGTGAGGCGCGTCGGGTGCAGTTGCCCACGCCAGCCGACCTGTCCAACGACAAGCATGTCGGGATCATTCCAGTGACCCGGTCCGGCAAAACTCTCCAAGCCGTTCTGTTTCTCGCCGTTCTTCAGCATCTTTTCCCAAGTGTCCGTGATGTCGCCGGTCGTACGCCATAAATTGCCGCCGTCTTGCTCGCCCCATTTCCAGACGTCGCCCATGCCGTATTGGCAATAGCTGTAAACGATGTCGCGTGGGACTTTGGCGATCGCATCAGCCATCAACTTGTACGGCTTCTCAAAGCCGGCCTGCCCGTCCTCCAACTTGTAGATAAGTTTATAGCTGCACCAATCGTACTTCAGGTAATCGAAGCCCCAGTTGGCATAGGACTGGGCATCCTGGTCATCATGCTGGTAACTGCCTTCGCAATGACCGCACGTATAAGTTCCCGGCGAAGAATAAAGCCCCGCCTTAAGTCCGCGCGCATGGATGTAGCCCGCCAGCGTTTTCATATCAGGAAATCGAGAATTGGAATTAATCGTGCCGTCAGCATTTCGGAGAGGTCCATCCAGAGTTGCATCCCACCTGTTGGTGTGCGGCTTATCGACCGTATTTTGCCAGTAGTCATCGATATTGATATAGGTCCATCCGTGGTTGATCAGGCCGCTCTTGACCATGGCATCCGCAGCGGAGCGAACTTTCTCGTCGGTCACTTTATTGGCGAAACAGTTCCAGCTGTTCCAGCCCATCGGAGGCGTGAGCGCCAAGGTGTCGCCCACCTTGATGAGCAGCGGGCGTTGCGTCTCGCCCAGTGCGTTTTTTGCGTGGAGCGTAACTTTGTAATCACCCGCGCCCGGAGCCGTACCGGTGATCTGGCCTGAAGACGCATCGATCATGAGGCCGGCGGGAAGATTATCCGCCGCAAATGTCATGGGCCGATCCCCGGTCGCGGCCACAGTGAAAAGGAAAGGATGACCGGGGTGGACCCCGAACACTTTAGCTCCGTGGATTAGCGGTGTCGCAGGAGAAGGAGGCGTCAAGCTGCTGGTCGGCAACGGTGCGGGAGGCGGAGTGATTGCTGCTGTTGCTGTTCCAGGCAACGGCGCCGAATTTGCCGATGCCCCCTGCGCTCGGCCGAGATTCGATCCCAAACTGGACACGAGCAGGAAGAGAAGCAAACAACGAAGGTATTTCATAAGACGAAGCCTGCATGATTAATATGATTTTTATTCACTGTCAACAGCTATTGGGGATCAAAACGTTACGTTCGTGAAACCATCTGATTAATAGCCAAACGACCATCAATCCTAAGGTAAAAGCCCCTGAGATCGCGCTCAAAACATGGCTTTAACCAGACCATTTGAATACATTTAACCTTAGCAAGTAAACATTAACATATTATAAAAATTATTATTTGGAAATTGCATTATTAAATTCGTGAAGGGTTGATTTTATACTTTGAGAAAAGCTCTTTAGATATTGTGCTTTCTATTTGATAGTCCATATTTTCGCCCTTAGAGCATGCAAAGCAACTCAAACGAGCAACTTCATTTAGCCGCAAGGCTTTATTACGTTGACGGATGGGACCAAGCTAAGGTTGCCGACTTGGTTCGGGTTTCCCAAGCGAAAGTCTCACGACTCCTTTCACTTGCACGCAAACGCGGGATCGTTCGGATAACCGTCGCCGATTATGACGCGCGGCAGCGTGTTCTGGAAAGCGAACTGATCAGCAGTCTGGGTCTAAAGACTGCCATCGTCATCAAGTCGATGGAGGATTTGCCCGTATCGAAAGTTCGTGAGATTACCGCTCACTTTGCCACGCCTTTGATTGAGTCTTTGATTCCACCAGGAAGCGTAATCGCCATCTCTGGAGGGCTTGCCTTGCAAACCATCATCCACCAATTGCCGATAACTTCACATGCCCCGACGGTCGTACAGGCGGTCGGCCAAATGGGAACCCACATCAATCTGTGGGACGCCCAGGAGTTGGGCCGCTCCATCGCCGAAAAATGGCACGGCAAATTCCTGCTGTTGAATGCTCCCGTCTATCTGCCGAACAAGACGGCATGTGATGCCATCCTTAAACTTGAGCAGATCCAATCCGCCAAACGAATGATGGAGGAAGCGGCGGTCGCCTTGGTGGAAATACACGCCGCCGGTCAGTCTCTTTACACGGATTCACTCGCCAAAGCGGAGCGGGAACAGTTGGAACACGCACAGGCTGTGGGCGAAATTTGCGGCCGATATTTTGACAATCAGGGGATCGAGTGTGATACCCCGCTAAAATCGCAGTCCCTGAGCATCGAATTAGAAACTCTTCGTAAAATCCCCCAGGCGATCGGCGTGGTGATGGGACAGGGGGATACCCGGGCGACTATCGCTGCAATTCGGGGATCGCTGATCAAATCGCTGATCACGGATGAATCGACCGCAAAAGCCATGTTGGGGCTGATTAATAGTGATCTAACGGAGAAGAAAGCATCTCTCCATTATCATCTGAGTTAATTTGACCGCTCCTTTCTATTCGACAGAATCATAGTCAACTTATCTTTCCGCCGTGCCATCTCCCCTTATCGAAGACAGACCGGTCGCCGACGTATCGAATTCACCATTCGACCGAATCGCGCAATGGTTTCGACCGGCTCCGGCGATCCCCCGAAAATCGCCGGAGGAGATTGCCAAGGCCTATCCGATTTTCCGGTGGCGTATCTTCGAGGCCACTTTCATTGCTTACGCGGCCTATTACCTCGTCCGCAATAATCTTTCGCCCGTTCAGCTCGATTTGGGTAAGGCGATGGGATACGACAAGACGATGCTGGGCAGCATCCTGGCCAGCAGCGCGGGGGCTTATGGAATCGGCAAGCTCGTGCTCGGCCAATTCGCCGATCGCGCCAATGCCAAGAGATTTCTCTTGCTGGGCTTGCTGCTCACGGCAGCGCTGAATTTCGCGTTTGGGCTTTCGAGAACTTTCCCGGTGCATCTGTTCCTCTGGACGTTGAACGGATTTGTGCAGGGCATGGGTTCCGGTCCGTGCCTGCGCTCACTGGCGCACTGGTACAGCGTTCGGGAACGCGGCACGGTCTTCGGCTTCTGGAATATTTCGCATAATGTCGGCGGCGCCGCGACCGGCATTATCGCCGCCAAGTGTACCGAATACTTCGGCTGGTCCAGCGCCTTCTACGTGCCGGGAGCGCTGGCCCTGATTTGCGCCGCCTACGTGTCGTTACGAATGTATGATACTCCGCAATCCGTCGGGTTGCCTCCCATCGAGGAATACTCGGGCGGGAAGGAGTTTCCTGTTGGGTCGCTATCTTCCGAGCGTGAATTGAGCCTTCGCGAGATCGTAGTCGTCTATTTGTTGCACAACCGGGTTCTCTGGTTGCTGGGGTGCGCCACTTTTTTTGCCTACATCGCCAATTATAGCATTATCGATTGGGGCCCCACTTATCTGCGCGAGGTCAAAGGCGCTTCTCTCACCGACGGCGGCGTCAGCATTGCTGTCAATGAAATCGCGGGAATATTCGGGATGCTGGTCATGGGATGGCTTTCGGATCGGGTCGGTGGCCGGCGCGGTATGGTCAGCGCTCTGAGCATGTTGCCGTTGATCTTCGGTTTTCAGGCATTGATCCTGGTTCCTCCTCACGAGATTTGGCTGGAATTCATCATTTTCGCGGTCCTTGGCTTCTTCTCTTATGGCCCTTTGATGCTCATGGGCGTCATGTCCATCGATTTCACTTCGAAGAAAGCCGTGGCTACCGCAGGTGGATTCATTGCCCTGTTCGGCTATATGGGACGCATGGTTGAGGGCCAGGCTTTAGGATGGATCTCCCAACACTACGGCTGGAACCTGGGCTTTGAGTGTGTCATCTTTTGCGTCATTATGGGCTTCCTGTTTTTGTGCTTCACTTGGAACACGCGGCCACGAGGATAATGGCGGCTTCGGCGCAGGACGACATTCAATTCGCCGCATGGACCGGCTGGGGCGCAGCTGAAGCAGGCAAAGCCTTCGCCACGGTTTGGGCCAATTCGAGCGCTCCCTTTTCATTCGGGTGCACCCCATCTTTAAGCACGCTGAGGTCGCCGGCATAGGATTGGTCCAGGGGAATGACCGTGAGCCCCATCTCCTTCGCGAGAGCATCGATGCGCTGCCGCATGATGGCGCTCGCGCTTTCGCTTATTTTGTACTTGTTCGGATCGACGACAACGGGAGGGTGGCACGGGTAAACTTGCGGCTTGCTGGCGAGGCCCTGAAATACCTTCACCATATCACGATAATCCGAGACAAAGTCGTCTCCGTGAACCCAATTCACCGGCTTCGAATCGTTGGTCCCCAGCATGATGACAACGACATTCGGCTGGAAATCCTGTGCCGCCTGAAATGCCTTCTCATTCCAGTACGGCTTGTCGCCTTTGCGAAGCATCGTGCGGCCGCTCACGCCAAAGTTTCGCACGTACCAACCGGGGCCGAGAATCTGTTGCAATTGGTCGGGATAGGATTTGCCCTTGGGAGCACCGACGCCCTTGGTTATGCTGGCGCCAACACAGGCAACCCGGATCGGCGAACTGGCTACGGAATTATTATTAGCGCCATAGCCCGGCGCAGCGCTGAGGAACCCAAACAAAAACGCGAGGACGAAAGCGCGGCACAGCACAGCGTGGAAAGTTAGTTGTGACGTAGGAAATTCAATTAGCGGAGGCCGTCGGCGCAGGCGGATTTGTCGCGGTCAAAGCCTTGGCCACGGTTTGAGCCAGTTCGAGTGCGCCCTGCTTGTTGGGATGGACGTTGTCGTTCATGACTGGAGGGACGATATCGTTATTTACTTTTAGGACGCTGAGGTCGTTGCCGTAGGCCTGATCCATGGGAATGACTTCAAGACCCGTTTCCTTGGCCAGGGTATCGATGTGCTGGTCGATGGCGACACTGTTCGTCTCGCTGATTTTGTATTTGTTCGGCTCAATGACGGTCGGGACGTGGCAAAGGAAAATCCGGGGTTTCGTGTCGAGCGCCTGGAATAGCTTCACCAAATCGCGATAGTCGGGAATAAATTCACTCTCGTGAGCCCAATTCACTGGTTTCGAATCATTCGTTCCCAACATAATGACAACCACGTTGGGTTTGAAATCCTGCGCCTTCTGAAGTTTGTCGAACTTCCAATAGGGTTTATTGCCGTGTCGCAGCAAGGTGCAACCGCCCAAGCCAAAGTTCACCACTTCGTAGCCACCACCAAGAATCTGTTGCAACTGGGCGGGATAGGTTATGCCCTTCGGACTTCTCGGGCCCTGCGTAATGCTATCGCCCACACAGGCAACCTTGATCGGCGTACTGGTTACGGAATTATCAGCCGCATAACCGGGTGCAACGAAGCCAAGGACGAAAGTAAAGAGGAAGGCGCGATTAATCATAATAGTTATAGAGGATGATGGCTGAGAAACCGCAACTTATAATCGGGGACGGGTTTATTGACAATGAATAAAAAACAACATAAAAATGAAATTTCTCCCTTGATCCGGCGGATCTCGATCCCTTTATGATGAACTCTCTCCGCCACCTTTTTTGCTCCGTTATTTTTCTTAGTGCTGCCGTTCTCGCCCCGAGCCTCCACGCCAATCCCAGCGGCGTCGAGACGCTTGGCTCGGCGCGTTTTACCGTGATCACGCCGCAGCTTATCCGGATGGAATACGCATCGGACGGGAAATTTATCGATGCCGCCTCCTGGTTTGCCAGGAACCGCGACGTGCGTGACACCAGCTATCAGACCCAACAGGACGGCCATACGCTGACGATCGATACCGGCGTCATCCATCTTGTCTATACCAACGATGGACAGAGCTTCGGCGCGAATAATCTTCAGGCGAACATTAAGACACCCAGCGGCTCAATCTCGTGGAAGGCAGGCCAGGACCAGACCGGCAACCTCGGCGGGGCCTTTCGTGGCCTCGACCGGCAGCGGGCGGCCATTGCGCTTCCTCCGGGCCTGCTGTCGCGGGACGGTTGGTATCTTTATGATGATTCAGACTCGATCCTGGCGACGAGTGACTGGTTTCAGGAGCGACCTGCTCCCCACGGACTCGATTGGTATTTCTTCGGCTACGGGCTCGACTACAAGACAGCCCTCAAAAGCCTGACCACCGTTAGCGGCGAAATACCTCTCCCGCGCAAGAGCACCATAGGCATGTGGTACTCGCGCAACTGGCCTTACACTGCAGATGAGTTCAAGCAAATCGTCGACGACTATCACCAGAACGATTTCCCGCTCGACAATATCGTGATGGACTACGGCTGGCACCAGCAGGGCTGGACCGGCTATACGTGGAACGCGGAGCGGATTCCAGACCCCACAGAATTGCTCAAGTGGTACCACGACCAGGGCCTTTCGGTGACGGTCAACGATCACCCGGACGCCAGCGTGCAGACCACCGAATCGATGTACGCAGATTTCATGACGGCGATGGGACAGGATCCAGCCTCTCAAAAAGTCATTCCCTTCGACGCCGGCGACAAGCATTACATGGATACTTTCTGGCAATACACCCACGCGCCGCTTATGAAGCAGGGCGTTGATTTCTGGTGGCTGGACTATGGCGGAAAACCAATTCCCAGCCTGCCATCACAGAGCAGCCTCGCCATGCTAAATGATTACTACTTCAAGCACACGGATGTCGACGGCAAGCGAGGCCAGTCTTTCAGCCGCTGGGCCGGCTGGGGCGACCAGCGGAACCCCATTCATTTTTCAGGTGACGCCGACAGCAACTGGTACATGCTGGCGTTTGAGGTTCCCTTCACCAGCACCTCCGGCAACAGCGGCCTCTTTTTTTGGTCCCATGATACCGGCGGCTATCGGGGCGGCCGCAACGAAGAGGACTATGCCCGCTGGTGCCAGTTCGACGCGCTGTCAGCCGCGCTGCGCACCCATTCTGCCGGTTCTCCCGACATGGACCGGCGTCCCTGGAAGTGGCCGGACTGGGCCACAAATTCCATGCGCATCTCTTTTCACCTCAGGGCCAGCCTGATCCCCTATGTTTACACGTGCGCGGAACAAGCGGTGAAAAACAGCATTCCCTTTGTCCGGCCGATGTATATTGATCATCCGGAGCAGGAAGCGGCCTATCACAACGGCCAGGAATATTATTTCGGGGACAACCTGCTGGTGGCTCCGATCACGGCGCCGGGGCAGGGCGAAAATCACGTGGGCTGGCAGCATGTCTGGTTCCCGGACGGCACCTGGTACCAATATTTTACCGGTGAAAAATACACCGGCCCGACCGAGGTGCTGGCGGCGGACGACATCAACGAATTTCCGCTCTTTGTCCGCGCGGGCGTTCCCCTCCCCGAACAACCCTACAACGAGCGTCCCACGTCCGCGCCGCTGACCGATCTCGTGCTTCGCTGTTTCCCCGGTGTCGATGGCCAGACGACCACTTCCCAACTCTACGAAGACGACGGCATCTCGGATGACTACAAAAAGGGCGGCTCCGCGACGACCGAACTTTCCTATTCACGCCAGGGGAATGATATTACCATCCGGGTCGCGCCGACGCAGGGCAGCTACAAAGGCCAGGTGACGTCGCGCGCCTACACGGTGCTCCTGCCCGATACCCAGGCGGGAACCCTGCACGTGCCGGCAAATGCCAAAATCACGTATGATGCCGCCACAGGCACCAACCGCATCGAGGTGCCGGAAGCGCCCATCGGACAGGAAACGATCGTCAAGGTCACGGCGGCTGATCTTGATCCTGCCCAGGTTCATGAGAAGGCCATGGCACGGCGGCTGGACGGATTATTGGGCAAGCCCTACGCAGAATGGACCGATGCCGATCGTGCCGCGCTGACACCCGGCGTTTCCGATGCCGTTCAAGCCATCCATGGCATTGGCCTGGAGGCGGTAAATCAAAATCCGTACCTGTACGGCAACGACGTCAAGCTCGTCTATTATGATCCGGCCACTACCCAGCCAACCAGCGGCACGCTGTCGCTCAAATCGTGGAGTGAGCCGGTCACGGTCGCGAACTGCGTCCCGTTTGATTTTTCCGCCGCGGTGGATGCCATGGCGCCGGAAGACACTCTTAACCTCCCGGGCGTGGAGAATCGCCTTTTCCTCAAGGTGAATGGCCACGATACGAGCGTAAGCCTGAATACAGCTGAAGTTGCTTACAACTTGAGCGATCTGGCCTTGAGGGCAAAACCGTCCGCCAGCAGCGGGCGGCCCGAAAATGCGATCGATGCCATGGTGGAAGGCGCTCCTGATCACGCCGATTTTGAATGGACCGTCAAGTCCTCCAAGCAAAAGGATAAGGCCTGGATCAAGCTGACCTGGCCGGACCCGATCAAGGCCAAGCGCATCCTCCTTTACGATCGCCCGGACCTGGACAATCAGGTCCTCGCGGGCAAATTAACCTTCAGCGACGGCTCCAAGCTCGACGTGGGCGAGTTGCCCAACGACGGGAAAACTCCCCTGGACATTACTTTCCCGGAAAAGCAGATCACCTGGGTGCGCTTCGAAATCACGCAGACCAGCCCGACGACCAAGGCTGCAGGCCTGTCCGAGTTTGGCGTGTTCGATCGTTAAGAATTTTCCGAGATGAATAAGCTCAAATTCAGATCGGTTCGCCGTTTAATCCTCGGCCTTCTCCTGACGATTTCCGCCCTGACCGGCGCGCGCGCTGACGAGCCAGTCGTCGATCAGGCGGCACTCGACCAGGCGAATACGTTGCTCGGACAATTGACGCTGGAAGAAAAGGTCTCGCTCTGTCGTGGAGATGGAACCTTTTCTCTCAACGCCATTCCCAAAATAGGTTTGACGGAGCGGTTCTGGATGAGCGACGGCCCGAACAACGTTCGTCCGGACATGAGCGATTTGGACTTCAGCCATCTCAAGCCCGACTCCGACCCATCCGAACAATCAACCGCGATGCCGCGACTCGGCGTTCTGGCGGCGGCGTGGGACCGGGACCTGGCCCGCCAATATGGCCGGGTGATCGGCGAGGAAGCCCGCGCGCGCGGCAAAGACATGATGCTGGGCCCCGGCGTCAACATCATCCGCACGCCGCTCTGCGGGCGAAACCTCGAGTACATGAGCGAGGACCCCTACCTGACGGCTCAAATTGCCGTGCCCGAAATCGAAGGCATCCAGAGCTGCGACGTGGCGGCTTGCGTGAAACATTTCGCGCTCAACAACCAGGAGTTGGATCGCGGCAAGGTGGACGTGGAGGTCGATGATCGCACGCTGCACGAAATTTATCTCCCGGCTTTTGAAGCTGCCGTGAAAGATGCCCACGTTCTCGCGGTCATGGGCGCGTACAACCAGTTCCGCGGCGACTATTGCTGCCAGAATGATCTCCTGCTCAACCAAATATTGAAAAAATCGTGGGGCTTTCCCGGCCCGGTAGTCAGCGACTGGGGCGCCACCCATGACACGCTCAAGGCGGCGCTCGGTGGACTCGATGTCGAAATGAATGGTGGAAGCGCAATCCAATTCTTCAAGGAGCCTCTGCTTGACGCCGTCAAGGATGGGCAGGTGCCCATGGCCGTGCTGGATGACAAGGTGAGACGCGTCCTCTACCTCATGATCAAGATTCACAAGTTGGATGGCCAGCCGCGCACGCCCGGCTCCATTAACACTCCCGAGCATCAGGCCATTGCCCGGCAGGTGGCGGAGGAAGGAATCGTTCTGCTGAAAAATGACAATCACCTTCTGCCGCTCGATCAGACCAAGATCAAGTCTCTCCTCGTGATCGGAAAGACTGCCGTCGACGGGACCGCCCGCGGCGGCGGCAGCTCGGCCGGCAATCCGCCTTATGAAATAACCCCGCTGGTTGGATTGCAGAATCTGCTGGGCACGGGAACCAAGATTGAAGTGGAGCCTTTGGGATCCGTGTTCGGCATCGTGGATATCAACTACGCCTCGCGAAAACAACCCCCTGCGTCATCGGACGTTTGGTCGGTGGATTACTACAACTCCCTCGATCTCTCCGGGCCGGTGGCAAAAACGATCACCCTGCGCAGCCAGTTCGAATGGAAGCGGGATCGGCCCGCGGGCGTCGCCGACGATTACTCGGCCCGAATTTCCGCCACGGTTCCCGTGAAAAAGGCCGGGGAATTCAAGTTCCGGCTGGGTCATGACGGCGGCGTCCGAATCCTGGTGAACGGACAGGTGATCGTCGACGACTGGACCGACGGCCCTTACCGCGAAGCGCAGGGAACCTTCACCGCCACCGGAACGGACCCCATGCAACTCGTGCTGGAATATCGTCACAAAAGCAACGAGGTGGGCAATCTCCGATGGGACTGGCATACGCCGGTATCCACTCCAGAAACGGACCTGGCCGCCCTGGCGGAGCGGGCCAAAACGTTCGATTACGTCCTCTTCTTTACGGGCGATCCCGACAATCACGATGAGACGGGCGAGGGCGAAGGGAGGGACCGGCTCAGCATGGATCTTCCTGCCGGCACGACGGAGGCCGTGACAGCTGTGCTCGCCGCAAATCCCAATACCATCGTCATCAATCAATCCGGCGCGCCCGTGGCGATGCCCTGGGTCGATCAGGCCCACACTCTGATCCAGCGCGGTTTTTCCGGCATGGAGGCTGGCAATGCCCTGGCCCGTGTCCTCTTCGGCCAGGTTAACCCGTCGGGCAAACTGACCGTTACGTTCCCGAAAAAACTCAGCGATTCTCCCGCACACGCTCTTGGCAACTACAACGAGCAAAAAGTCACCTACGCCGAGGGCGTGCTGGTCGGATACCGCTGGTTTGACGCTAAACAAATAGAACCGATCTTCCCTTTCGGGTATGGGCTGTCATACACCACGTTTGCAATTTCCAACCTGAAACTTTCCGCGTCCTCCATCCATGCCGGGGATTCCGTGACGGCCACCGTCGATGTCGCCAATACGGGGAACCGTGATGGCGCGGAGGTCGTCCAGCTTTATGTTGGAGATCCCTCCTCATCCGTGCCACGTCCTCCTCATGAGCTGAAGGGCTTCGAGAGAGTTTCCCTGAAGCCGGGCGAAAAGAAGACCGTCTCGTTCACGCTTGGTTCCCGCGCCTTTTCTTATTGGGATGAACAGACCTCCAACTGGAAAGTCGATCCCGGAGCATTCTCCATTCTGGTGGGAAATAGCTCGCGCGATCTTCCACTGCAGCAGACGATCACCGTCATGCCGCAATAACTATTCTCGCAACAACCCCATCGAAAGTCCCCTTAACTTATGCACATCCCCGCCATCAAAAAAGTCAGGCCCATCGTCTATTTTGTCGGTTTTACCGCGGCCCTGGCCGGTCTCCTCTTCGGTCTCGATGTCGGCGTGATTTCTGGAGCGCAACAGTTCATCCAGAAGGATTTCCAAATTCCGGACTGGACGGTTGAATCGATCGTCAGCGCGCTGCTTTGGGGTGCGGTTTTTGGCACCTTGATCAGCGGCTATTTCTCAAGCCACTTCGGAAGACGCAAGACGATCCTGATCAGCGCCCTCATCTTCATTGTCGGTTCGATTCTTTGCTCGCTCTCGAACAGCGCGGATATCCTGATTGGAGCGCGCTTTATTCTCGGCATCGCCGTGGGTGTCGCTTCGTTCACGGCGCCGCTTTATTTGTCCGAAATTTCTCCGCAGAGGGTGCGGGGATCGATGATTTCGATGTACCAGCTGATGATTACCATCGGAATCGTGATTGCTTTCGTGAGCGACGCCTGGCTCGCTTCCTATGCGACCTTCGGCGGGATAACGGGCGGACATTGGCGCGTGATGCTGGGAATCATCGCCCTGCCCGCAGCCGCCATGTTCGTTGGCGTTCTCTTTCTGCCGGAAAGCCCCCGCTGGCTGTTCCTGAAAGGGCGCAAAAGCAACGCCGTTGACGTGCTCGTGCATCTGCAACTCGATGAAGCGGAGATCGAGATGGAAGTCCGGGAAATCGAGGAAAGTCTCCGGATCAAGCAAACGGGCGTTCACATGTTTTTCCAGAACCCCAACTTTCGGCGGGCCATTTTCCTGGGCATCGGGCTGCAAACCATCCAGCAACTGACCGGCATCAACGTCGTGATGTATTATGCGCCGCATATCTTCAAGATTGCCGGATTCACCACCACGGCGGAGCAAATGTGGGGCACGGTTATCGTGGGATTGACCAATGTGCTTGCGACTTTTATCGCGATTGCCTTCGTGGATCGCCTCGGGCGCAAGCCGATCATGTACGCCGGATTTGTCGTGATGGGGCTCGCCATGCTGTCGGTCGGTTACTTCTTCAAAAGCGACATCGAGGCCCATCCCGAACTCGGCTACCCCGCCATTTTTGCACTTCTCATGTTCATCATCGGATTCGCCATGAGCGCGGGACCGATCATCTGGATTTTGTGCTCGGAAATCTATCCGAACTCCGGTCGCGATCTCGGGATTACCTTCAGCACATCCACGAACTGGTTCGTCAACGCCATTGTGGGCCAAACCTTCCTGACGCTGCTCAATACTCTGGGCAACGGAAACACCTTTCTGATGTATGGCGGACTGAATGCGCTCTTTATCGTCTTCTTCCTGCTCTATGTGCCGGAAACCAAGGGCGTCTCGCTGGAAAGAATCGAGTCCAAGCTGCTCTCCGGTGTTCCTTTGCGCGAGATCGGCCGGACCGCTGCCGATTCGAGCGCTCACTAGCCTGGTCGCAGTTTTTAAATTTCACCTCAGCCTCTTTCCATTATTGAAATTTTATATCACATTCTCTCTGGTCTTCGTTATCTCGATGACCCTTCGTCAGGCCCGGGCTGAATCGATTTCAAACGATCATCTTGTCGTCTCGATTGATGCGGCCGGTAATTACCAAATCATCGCGCAAGAACTTCATTGGCAATTAGGCGGAAGTCTGCCCAGCCCGGCTCAGGGCATAGCCGTCGGGAAAGACAAGGACGCCGTGGGGGATTACCAGCAGATCTCTTTTTCGTTCACGGATGCGGAACGACCCATGACGGGGCTGATCCGGCTTTATGAAGGCAAGGACGTGGTTTTATTCTCCCAGACTTCTCCACAGGCCAGCGTTTCTCCGCCTTCGGCTTTCCCTAATTTCACGACTCTTCCTCCAGACCACTTTTTATTTAGTTATAAAGACGATGCCTTCGCTCCTCCACGTTTTGACTTTGAGAAGACCTCGGGACCCTGCCTCCTTTTCGACGAGCAAGACCATGCGCTGGTGCTCTCTCCCGCCTCCCACTTTATTTGTGCATGTTTGGTGGGAGATGGGAAAACCCAACTGGGCAGCGGCTTTGACAGTAACTTAAAGAATGTTCCACCGGGCTTCACCCAGCAGACTCTCCTGGCGGCAGGCCAGGGCATCAACCCTACCTGGGACACTTGGGGACGGGCTCTGACTGATTTACAGGGGAAAAAACGTCCAGCCAACGACGCGGATACGATTTTAAAATATTACGGCTATTGGACCGATAACGGCGGGGCCTATTGGTACAATTACGACCTTGAAAAAGGCTACCAGGGGACCTTGCAAGCCCTGGTTGATTCGTATCGTGCCGAGCAGATTCCCATTCATTACCTGCAACTCGACAGCTGGTGGTATCACAAATCGCTGACTCGGTACGACGGAAAGCAGGAAAAGCCGAAGAACTCCAAGCTGCCGGAGGGAGACTGGAACCGTTACGGAGGCACCCTTGAATACAAGGCGCATCCGTTTATTTTTCCTGACGGCATGGAAGCCTTTCACGAAAAAGCGGGACTTCCCTTCATCACGCACAATCGTTGGATCGATCCGGCCAGTCCCTATCACGAACGCTATAAAATTTCCGGAATCGCAGCGGTCGATCCCGGCTTTTGGAACGAGATCGCCGGCTATTTAAAAGATAACGGTGTCATCGACTATGAGCAGGACTGGCTGGTCGACATCTTGAAGTATTCTCCTGAATTGTCCTCTACCACCGATCTGGGAGACGCCTTTTTTGACGGCATGGCCAACGCCTGCAAAGAACACGGGCTCTCGGTCCAATATTGCATGGCGCCACCCCCGGCTTTCCTGGAGGGCAGCAAATACGATAACCTGACCACCATCCGGGTATCCGATGATCGATTTAAATCCGACCGATATGATCATTTTCTCTTTACCTCCCGGCTGGCTTACTCGCTCGGGATCTGGCCCTGGACGGATGTTTATAACAGCACCGAAATCGCCAACCTCCTCCTCGGCACATTATCGGCGGGTCCGGTTGGAACCGGCGATGCCATCGGCAAGGAGGACAAGGACAACCTGATGAAAGCCATGCGTGCAGATGGAGTCATCATCAAGCCGGACGCACCCCTGGTGCCAATCGACTCCGCCTACGTGGCCGAAGCCCAAGGCAAAGATGTTCCGCTGGAAGCCAGCACCTTCACGGACCATGGAGATGTGAAGACCATCTATGCCGTGGCGATCCGCCTTCCAAAATCGCAGGCCTCGGCCTTCACTTTCAATCCGGCTGAATTAGGTCTGACGGGTCCCGCTTATTTTTACGACTACTTCGCCGGTACGGCCCAGCGTTACGATCCCGGTCAACCTTTGAGCGGCCAGGTGAACGCCGATGGAGTATCCTTTTTTATTGTAGCTCCCATTGGTCCGAGCGGCATCGCCTTTCTCGGAGACCCGGAGAAGTTTGTTTCAACCGGCAAACAGCGCATCGCTTCGATCCGGGATCGCCCGGGCGAACTCGACGCTGAGGTATTGCTGACACCGGCAGAACAGCAGGTGACTCTGCATGGCTATGCGGACAAGCAACCTCAAGTCTCCGTCCAACCCGGACATGTCGGACCGGTGCAATACGACGCGGCGACACATCACTTCACCGTCACGATTGAGGCCGACGCAGCGGTGCCTGCTGAGGGCCAACCTGACCCTGTCCGGCGCATTGTCGTTACTTTAAAGACGTTGTAACGCGCGCGCGGCGGCCCGAAGCATGCGTCAACTTCTTGTTGGCCTGCTACTAAAAGAGCAGATCACACTGCCGGGACTATCGTGTTTTCCAGAAACAAGGAACGGTGAGTCTTCGACAAAAAAAGAGAGGTGGATCCGATTTTATCGCTTAGCTTAAAGGTGGCTCCCAAAGGAATGAGAGCCCTACGAAAGGTGGGTTGGCCATGAAAAACGATGCTTATCTGGTCGCAGGTTTCTTGAACGCAAAACAACGCGATAACTGGACCGCAGACGGGACGGGCCCCCTTGTGACTATTTCCAGGCAAAGAGGCGCGGACGGCCAGGCGATTGCTTTTCGAACAGCCGAAATCCTGACCGAGATGAGTCGCGGCCTCCAACCGTGGATTGTCGTCGACAAGGACATTGCCGAGCGTGTTATCGAAGATCACCATTTACCAAAACGAATCAGCAGCTTTTTCACCGACGAGCAGACGTTGTCGATCGAGGAGCATATCGAGGGGATTTTAGGCATTTCCGTTCCGGCTGCGACCCGGATACAGGATATGACGCGGACCATCGTTAGTCTTGCGAGACTCGGTCATGTCATTTTTGTTGGGCGTGCGGCCCAGGTGATAACGGCCAAATTTCCCCGGGCTGCGCACGTCCGGATCATCGGTTCGTTTAACCGGCGGGTAGAGCGGCTGGCAGATAGAAAAAAGTGTTCGTGGGATGAAGCGGTGGCGGAAGTAAGAACGGTCGATAAACAGCGCCGCGATTTTGCGTTGACCCATTTTCACTCCGACCTCGACGATCCAACGCGCTACGACCTGACCTTCAACACAGATCGCCTTTCCGTCGAAGAATCGGCGCGCTTGATCGCGCAGTTGGTTTCGTCTCCTGATTTCAGAGAAAAAGAGGCGAAGAAGCTGGTCGAGTTACGCCACCAAGTGCTCGGTTAGTGCCGGTACCGCCGCGATCACAGGACTTCTTGGCATTATCGGCATGGCCGCATTTGCAGCTGCCATCACTATGGTGTAGTGTTCTTTGATTTTCTCATTCTCTTCGTAGTTTCTCTTCGAGCAGGGCAATGCCTTCGGTCTGAAAGCAAATCGAAGGTCGGGCGGGCGCAAAGGAGAGCAGGCCTTGAGGATGGATTTCAGCCCGGCCGAATCGGCCTGATCAGATGCAAGACGCCTCTCCATTTGTACGACTTTTTTTTGAGCGTTCTTGCCTGGTCGCCTGGATGATCCTGATGATGGCCAATACCATCATGGTTGGGCTGTCGGTGGAACTGCTGGTGTTTGGCATCATCCTCTCGTTCGATCACGTCACCCTCATCGATCTTGGCACGCTTCCTTTTCTAGCATCTGGTTTTGCCGCCGTCCTGAACTTCCCGATTGTCGCCAAGCTGCACGGGCTTGGGGTGACCCATCTCAACTTTGAGATCCACGAAAACATGCTGCACCACGCCTCGGAATCGTGGGAGACCCTGATCCTGACCCTGCTCGATGACAAAGGCCTGAGGTCGCATCAGCTCGATAAACTGGTGGATGCGATCAACAACGCCTCCTCTGCGGCGGAACGACAGGAACGACGCACCGAGGCCAAAGCCTGGTTGATCGAAAATAACGACCGGCTCACCGATGAGGACAAAGAGCTTGTCCTCGAACATTTGAGCTATCTCAAGATTCCTTAGGGAGTGTCTTCAAAATAGGACAAAGCCGCGCCGCGAAGGATTTTTGTAGCGGCGGTCTATGACCGCCGAGGATGAACCCCAATGGGCTGCTCATGCGTTCGGCGGTCATAGACCGCCGCTACAAAGAACCGAATGCCACGCGCCCTAGCACGCACGAGCCTTGCGCATCGCGGCGGTCAACCGCCTCAAGGCTTCTGAATGGATTTGCGAAACACGCGACTCCTTGCGTTCGATAATCTTCGCGATTTCCTTCTGGCGCAGGTCTTCCATATAGTAAAGAGAGAGCACGAGTTTTTCCGTCCTCGGAAGGCGCTTCAATTCCCTGCGCAACAAAAGCCGGTCTTCCTCGCCCGCGGCCTCCTCGAACGGCGTCCGCGTCTCGAGACACGGCAGGAGATCGCCCCGATCGATCGCGTTGCCGTCTTCATCCGACCACGACTCGTTGAGCGAAAACATCGCGCCGGCTTGCGCCCGCGTCGAAAACTGCTCGAAAGCCCGGACCGACAGACCCAGCTCCAGCCGGATCTCCTCCGGCAGAGCTTCGCGTCCCAGCTTTTGGCCCAGCTTTTGCGCCGTCTGCTCGTAAATCTTCCCGTCGCGATGCACCGTGCGGGGCACCCAATCCTGGCGGCGCAACTCGTCCAGCATCGCCCCGCGGATACGCAGACCGCTGTAGGTTTTCAAGCTGCAGCCCTTGCCCGCGTCGAAACCATCCACCGCGTCGATCAGCCCCACCACTCCCGCGCTGATCAAATCGTCCTTGGCAACATGGGAAGGCAATCTGGCCACAAGACGACCCGCGATATGCCACACGAGATAGAGCAGGCCCCGTATCGTTTCCTCACGCTCCGCGGGCCCGCGAAGCTCGTTTCCCAAAGACCATTCCCGTAATGCGATCATACCCTCTCTTTAAGCACCGGCAGTACCAGCGCGAAATCTCCCAAACATCTTCCCCATCCATCTCATTAACCCTAAGCCCCATACGCCTCCGGAATTTCATTCGCGCCCTTTTTCGCTGGCCCGCACGAAAGACATTTATTCCGTTTGCTCAATGAAGAGCGGAAAAAAACTCCATCGCCATTACCTACGCAACCAAAACTAAAATCTGCTTCTATGAGGACGGAAAGGGTTCATCCTGATCGCCCAGAGCGTATGGCGAACCGATCCAAGAGAAAGAAGACCCTCCATGGGGACGCCTCGCCGTCTGCATCCCGGCAGTCCCATCGCGCATCGATTGTTCCAACGACGCTTTCGGCTGTCTGGGTGCCGCTCCTGCTGGCGGCGGTTACATTTTTAATCTACGGGCCATCGCTCCAATCCGATTTCGTTTACGACGCGCACAAGGAAATTCTTGAGGAAGGATTCATCACGTCTCCGGCAAACCTGGCCGCCGTTCTTTCGCTAAAGGTCCTCGGCATGAACCTCATACTCGGATCGCGTCCGGGACAGATGCTTTATCTCATGCTCAATGCCGCCATTTGGGGATCGGAACCTTGGGGATATCATCTCTGCAGCAATCTCCTCCACGCGATGAATGTCGCGCTGTTGTTTGTCTTGTTGCGCCGATTCATCACGACGGAAATAACGGGACTGGCGAAAAGCGCGGTTTGGAAAGCTCAACTGGCAGCCATCGCGGTCACGCTGATTTTCGCCCTGCATCCGATCTCGGTGGAGACCGTGGCCAACGTCAGTTACAGCTCCGATCTTCTCGTCGCGTTCTTCACGTTGCTGGCGTTGATCGCCGCGACCTCCTTTCGCGCCGAAAACCTGCGAATTGCCATAATCACCGGCTGCCTGGGCACGCTCTGCGCCTTGGCCGCCGTGACCTGCAAGGAATCGGGAATAGCGGCGGCACCTCTGCTCATCGTCTACTGGTTCCTGTTTCGTCGCGGAGAAGCAAAAGGCCCCTGGCTTTTATTTTTGGGCGCCGCGTCGGCCCTGACGGCCATCTTTCTGGCGGCTCGATTCTATTTCGCGCCGCCCAGCCCGGACCATTTGAGCTACCTCGGCGGATCGTTCTCCCACGTCTTTTTGATCCAACCGTGCCTGTGGATTTTCATGATGGGCAAGCTCCTTTGGCCCACGCAACTCTCGGCCGATTATACGTTGGCGGACATGAACCTGCTTTCGACGCCCATCGCGCTCCTGATTCTGCTCGCCGTGATTTTGCTGCAAACCTGGCTGGCCGCTAAAAGCCGGCTCGGCGTTTTCGGAGTGGCCGTATATTGGCTGGGACTCGTGACCGTTTCCAATTTCATCCCCCTCAACCGGATTTTGGCCGACCGCTTTTACTACCTGCCCCTCGCGGGCATTGCGATGCAACTCCTGGCCCTGCTCCTCCTCACTTTGAACATGCGCCGGGTATTTTGGCTCGCGTTGGTTCCCTGCTTCGGCGCGCTTTTACCGCTGACGCTTCTGACCGTGAATCGTGAAAATGTCTTCGCCAACGATTTCTCTCTGTGGAGTGACACGCTTCGCACTTCCCCTCACTCCGAAAGGGGCCGTCTCGGCCTTGGCTGGGTCTTCTACCAAAGGGAACAACCGGACGACGCAATCGGGGAGTTTGAGAAGAGCCTGGAAATCAATCCCAACAACGCCGAAGCCATCTACAACATCGGCAACGTTCTCGTCCAAAAGGGACAGGTTGACGACGCGATAGCCCAGTATCAAAAGGCCCTGGAAATCAACCCCAACCTTGCCGACGCCCATTACAACCTCGGCAATGTTCTCGTCCAAAAAGGACAGGTCGACGACGCGATCGTCCATTACCAAAAAGCCCTCGAAATCAACCCCGACCGTGCTGAAGTCCGTAATAACCTTGGCTTCGCTCTCTTTAGCAAGGGACAGGTCGACGATGCGATTGTGCAATACGAGAAGGCCTTGGAAATCGCACCCAACTTTGCCGACGCCCACTACAATCTCGGCCTTGCTCTCATCCAAAAGGGGCAGATCGATGGGGCGGTCGCCCAGTTTCAGGAAGCTGTACGACTGAATCCTGACGACGGCGCTGCGCAAAACAATCTGGCCAAGGCAGAGGCGATGACGCGGCAAAGTTCCAAATGAAATCCTAAAGTCAGGAAGGCCCAAAGCCGATAATAGAAGCTTGGGCATCCGCCGACGTCCGATCCCTCGCTACCTCTTTATCCTCCGTTGAACTCGTCACGATTTGAAAAAGTCATGGTCATCGAGGACGATCCAAGCGTCCGGCGGTCGCTGGTGACGACCCTGCAAAAGATGGACCTGCCCGTGCTGGCCGTCGGCACGTGCGCCCAGGCCCGGGAAGAACAGCAAAAGGAACCCGCCGACCTGATCATCTCCGATCTCCAGCTTCCCGATGGCAACGGAATGGATTTGCTCGAGCATTTCAAAAAAATGAACCCGGCGGTCGAGGTCATTATCATGACCGGATTCGGCACCATCGAATCGGCCGTCGAGGCGATGCAAATGGGCGCCTCCAATTATCTGCTCAAGCCCTTCACGAGCAGCCAGCTGACCTTGGCCCTTCAGCAGATCACCGAACACCGGGACCTGTGCAGTCATAACAACTACCTCAAGGATCAGCTCGCGGAGGAATCGGGACTTTCCTCCCTCCTCGGCGTCAGCCCCGAAATGAATCAGGTGCAGAAATGGATCCTCCAGGTGGCCCCGACGGACGCCACCGTGCTGATCGAGGGCGAAAGCGGCACGGGCAAGGAAGTCATCGCCCGCGCGCTCCACGAAAAAAGCCTGCGCCGCGACAAACCCTACATCAAAGTCAACTGCGCCGCCGTCCCCGAAAATCTCCTCGAAAGCGAATTCTTCGGCCATGAAAAGGGCGCCTTTACCGGCGCGACCCTGCGACGCGAGGGCCGCTTCGAATTGGCCAACGGAGGAACCCTCCTCCTAGATGAAATCACCGAAATATCGTTGCCGCTCCAGGCCAAATTACTGCGCGTCCTCCAGGAACACGAATTCGAGCGCGTCGGCGGCAGCCGCACCCTTCGCGCCGATGCCCGCATCCTCGCCACCACCAACCGCGACCTCACCCAGGCGGTCGCGGCGGGACAATTCCGCCAGGACCTCTATTATCGGCTCAACGTCGTGCCCTTGAAAGTGCCCCGACTCGCCCAACGCCAGGGCGAAGTCGAATTTCTGCTCGGCAAATTCCTTGAACGCTTCGCCCGGCAACATCGCAAACCGGTGCCCCGCGTCAGCCCCATCGCTCTCGACCAACTCGCCCGCTATTCTTGGCCGGGCAACGTCCGCGAACTGCGCAACTACGCGGAACGAGCCATCATCCTTTCCACTGACGACCGCGAACTGACCTATGCCGATCTTATTCCCGCCACATCGACCCACCCGAGCGATCCGATCTTCGGCACCGGCGCGGAATTCCCTACGCTGGCCGACATCGAAAAGCGCCTGATCCTCCTCGCCCTCAAAAAAACTTCCGGCAACCGCAACGAGGCCGCCAGCCTCATCGGCATCAACGTCCGTACCCTCCGCAACAAGTTGAGGGAGTACGGACGCGAGCAGCCGTATTAAATTGTTTATTTGTAGCAACTTACAATCACGGATAGGGCCATTTATTATAGATTAAATGAGGTACAGTTCTATTTTATAAACATTTCCTAATATAATTTCAGGTTATTCCGATAGCTGGGATAGAATGCCCTCCCATCCATCACCCTCCCTAGAGCCTGACAGTAGAACTTTGCTTTTACGCGAAACCGTTGAGTTGCTCGTGCAGGAACTCTCCACCATTTCCAACTGCGAATGGGAGAACCTTCCCGAACTCAAAAAGAAAAAAGTGATTTTGGCCAGTCGCCTCCGGCAGATCGACTGGACGCCCAGCCCAAGACCTGTTGATTGGTTGCTGCTCAAGTCCCAAATCTCCGAGTTGGAGAATCATTCCCGGCAAAAAATCCACAGCCAACTCGATCTCATTGGCAACCAGATCCTCGCCCTGCAGGAACTCCACCAATACTGGCTGGAATGCCTGAACGTCTCCTTTCGGAAATTTTACGAATCGAGTCCCTCCCCGTAAACCGGCATTCATCATGTAGCCGCAGTCGCCGCCTGTCCTGAGCTTGACGAAGGAACCACTCCATTTCTTAACAGCCCCTCCAGAGACCTCTGCGAAAGGCTCTCTTTTTTCAATCCGTCATCCAGAGCGAGGCGAACGGAGGACACACTTTTCCAGTCGCGGTGGGCTGAGCCGAGTCGAAGGACCTACATGGCATCAGGAAGCGCAAGGTCCTTCCAGCCAGGATTCATCTTCTCAATGAGCGCGATCTTTTTTGCCCGCGACCAGCCTTTCAATTG
>Ga0182024_10000616_pt1 | contig 92658 bp, 78 predicted proteins | sample P32metaG_FD_120480 | JGI IMG/M metagenome (GOLD analysis project Ga0182024, IMG submission 120480) | Permafrost microbial communities from Stordalen Mire, Sweden - P3-2 metaG (Illumina Assembly) | ecosystem: Environmental > Terrestrial > Soil > Wetlands > Permafrost | place: Sweden: Stordalen... | reverse complement strand
GATTTGCGGATGAAAGCGAGTTCAATATCGTCCCCAGTCTTCAGTTTGACACCTTGAAAGGTGAGGATCACACCTTTAAGCTCTGGAGCTGCAATGGTTTCGGCCCATGCTCTAAGCTTCCGATACTTTTTTTCCTCTCGCACCGCATCGACGGCGAGCACGATGCCCCCCAAAAAAGTGAGAAAATCCCCGAAAAACCCAAACCACGCTCCAGCTGACATGAAGAAAAGTATACTCCCGTTCGTGCTCTCCCCGGCCCGGTCGGGTCCGCCGAGAATGGGGGCGTTACGCAAAAAAAGCTGCTCAGTCGGCAAATCGGAAGCTGCTCGCACCCGCCCCGCCGCATCGGTGCTAGCCTGAACCCATGAGGATTCTGGCGTCCCTTGCTCTTGTCCCGGGCCTCGTATTCGCCCAAACCGCTGCTCCAACTCCCGCTCCAACGAAGGTCACTTCGGTCGAAGGCATCACCGAGTATCGCCTCGCCAACGGCCTCCAGGTGTTGCTCTTCCCCGACAATTCCAAGCCCACCGTGACGGTCAACGTCACCTATATGGTCGGCTCGCGTTTTGAGGGATACGGCGAAACCGGCATGGCCCACCTGCTGGAACACATGATGTTCAAGGGCACCACGCATCACGGCGAAATCCTGGCGGAGCTGAACGCCCACGGCGCGACCAACGAAAACGCCAGCACCGATTACGACCGCACCAATTACTATGAGACGTTGAACTCGACCGACGAGAACCTGCGCTGGGCTCTGGAAATGGAAGCCGACCGCATGGTCAACTCCCTCATCGCCCGCAAGGATCTGGATAGCGAGATGACCGTGGTGCGCAACGAATTCGAGCGCGGAGAAAACAACGTCGGCGAAGTTCTTGAGGAGCGCGTGCTCTCCACCGCCTACCTCTGGCACGCTTACGGCCGCTCCGTCATCGGCTCCCGCAGCGATATCGAAAAGGTCCCCATCGAAGCGCTGCAAGCCTTCTATCGCAAGTACTACCAGCCCGACAACGCCATGCTGGTGGTGGCCGGTAAAATCGATCCGGCCAAGACTCTCGGCTGGATCAACGACACCTTCGGCGCCATTCCCAAGCCCACGCGCAAGCTTACGCCCACCTATACCGAGGAGCCCGCGCAGGACGGCGAGCGCGAAGTGGTCCTGCGCCGCACCGGCGGCGAGCAGATCGAGATGATGGCCTACCACATTCCCGCGGCCGGGCATCCCGATCTGGCCGCCATCGAAGTGCTGATCGAATTGATGGGCGACCGCACCTCCGGACGTCTGCACAAGGCGCTCGTCGAGACCAAGAAGGCCGTTTCCGCCTCCGCCGACGAGAACATGCTTCACGATGCCGGCTACATGCTCTTCACCGCGCGTCTTCGCAAGGACGGCTCGCTTGACGACGTGGAGAAGACCCTCGAAGGCGTGATCGACGGTGTGGTGAAGGAGCCGCCTTCGAAAGACGAAGTGGACCGCGCCCGCACCCGCTTGCTCAACAACACCGAGCAGTCGCTCAAGAACTCCGCCCGCGTGGGGCTCAATCTGAGCGAGTGGGCCTCCATGGGCGATTGGCGTCTGCTGTTCCTCAATCGCGACCGCGTGGAGCAGGTCACACCCGAAGACGTGGCCCGCGTCGCCAAGCTGTATCTTAAACCGTCCAACCGCACCACCGGCAAGTTCATCCCCGAAGATGCGCCCGACCGCACCGTCGTCCCCGCAACGCCGGATCTCGAGGCTACGTTGCGGAACTACACCGGCAAAGCAGCCGTCGAGGAGGGCGAGGCATTCGACCCGTCCCCCGCCAACATCGAGGCTCGCGTACAGCGAATCACGCTGCCCAGCGGCATCAAGCTGGTGCTGATGCCCAAGAAGAACCGCGGCGGAGTGGTGACTGCGCAATTGGATCTGCATTTCGGCGACGAGAAGAGCCTCTTCGGCAAAGCCACCGCGGCGCAAATGGCGGAGGGGCTTCTTGGCCGAGGCACCACCAAACACACGCGCCAGCAGCTTCAGGACGAAATGGATCGCCTGAAGATTCAGGTGCGCGTCGGCGGCGGTGGGCGAGGCGGTGGTGGCGGCTCCAGCGCTGGCGCCAGCGCCTCCATCACGGCTTCGCGCACGACTCTGCCGGACGCCCTTCGGCTTGCCGCCGAGATGCTCCGCGAGCCGAGTTTCCCCGAATCGGATTTCGAGCAGAGTCGGCAAGCCGCGCTCGTACGTATTGAAACTTCGCGCACCGATCCGCAAGCCATCGCCACGGAGCAGCGAGCCCGCTTTGTTGCTCCGTATCCCTCCGGCGACCCGCGCGCCACCATGACCGCGGAGGAGCGTATGGACGCGCTGAAGAAGGTCACGCTCGACGATGCCAAGAAATTCTATGCCGATTTCTACGGCGCATCCAACGCCGAGCTGGTAGTGATCGGCGACTTCGATTCCGCCGAAGTGCAAAAGCTCACGGGTGAGCTTCTCGGAAACTGGAAGAGCCCCGCGCCGTACAAGGAAATCGCGCGCACCTGGCAGAAACTGACGCCGGTGGAGCGTTCCACCGAAACGCCCGACAAGACCAACGCGTATTTCACCATCGTTTCGACCGTGGCCATGAACCAGGACGATCCCGATTACCTGGCCATGGTTTTAGTGGACACGATGACCGGCGGAGACGAAAAGAGCCGCTTGTGGACCCGCGTTCGCGAACACGATGGCCTGAGCTACAGCGTGTCTTCGTCTTTCAACGCGGGGGTGCAGGAAAAGTTCGCTCAATTCACCGGCGCCGCCATCTGCGCGCCCGAGAACATGGCCAAAGTGGAGGCCGCGTTCAAGGAGGAGCTGGCCCGGATCGTTCGCGACGGCTTCACGGAAGCCGAGCTCGCCTCCGTCAAGAAAGAGATTCTCGACGCGCAACTGGCGGGGCGCTCCCAGGACACCCGGCTTGCGACTTCGCTGGCCCAACAAGCGCGCTATGGGTGGACCATGCAGCGCACCGAGGATCGCGAGAAGAAGATCGCCGCGCTGACGCTGGCCCAAGTGAATGCCGCGGCCAGGAAATGGATCGATCCGGCCTCGTTTGCCATCTTCAAGGCCGGTGATTTCGCGAAAAAGTAAGTGGGGCAGGTCTGTGACCTGCCCTGAGCAGGGCACAGGCCTGCTCCACGACTTATGCCGAGTTTTCTGGAAAGTGCCGGCGGTGTCACGAACTTTGCCGTTGAGGTTCAGCGGCCCTTGTCGGTGAGGTTCATTGGCCCCGTTCCCGGTTGGGCGTTACAAATCGGGCGAGACTGCTTTCGTAAATTTTTTCGTACGCACGAAGTATGTTCACTCGTGCCTCGCGCACGGTCACCGGGCCGATGTGAGCGGGAAATTTGGGGGGTGGCGGGCCCCGGCGCGCAGTGTCCACATCGGCGGCGCCGCCGCTTACAGACTCAAGCCCCCAGTGCGATCCGAAGACTCATATCGCCGGGATTTTCGCGCTCAAACGCCAGGAGAGCGACCTTCAGAGGGGAGGGACAGGCCCGAACCGCGCTGGTTCGCCAATGTTCGGTCACAGGCAGCTCGTCCTTATCGATCTCTTGCCAAGTCTCGCCTTCGAGCTTACGCTGATCGATGCGAGCCATCTTGTCTTCGATACGGACGCGCAGGTCCTGGGTTTCAAATGTCGCGTTAGGCATAATTCATTGTCCCACGCAATCGTGACAAACTTTTTTTGAACTCGATATCCCGCCGATTCCGTGGAGAGTAAGCAGGTCCTTAATAACGCCGTTTTGCGCGAGGCGTGAAGCTCTTGACGCCGAAGCCGCGAACATGATGGCTGCGTGGATCACGCTCGCTCATCTGGATCGAGGGGCCGGCCGTGCGCGCCTCCTGCTCCAGTCCGGAGGGCACCGGGCGGCGTGTCAATTGCATCTCCAGCAGCCGCTCGATCTTGTGGATCTCGCCGCGTTCGCTCCGCGTGCTGAAGGTGGAAGCCGTCCCGCGCAGCCCGGCGCGGCCGGTTCGGCCCACGCGGTGAATGAAATCCTCGGGCACCTGCGGGAGATCGTAATTGACCACGTGCGCGATGCCTTCGACATGCACTCCGCGCGCGGCGACGTCGGTGGCCACCAGCACGCGATAGCTGCCCTGCTGGAACCCGAGCAGCGCCAGGTTGCGCTGGGATTGGGTGCGGTCGCCGTGAATGGCGGCTGCTTTGGATCCGCCCCGCACCAGCTTTTTCGCCAGACGATCCGCCCCATGTTTGGTGCGGGCGAACACCAGAAAGGAGCCGCGCTCTTCCTGGAGCATCTTTTCGAGCAATCCAAGCTTGCGGTCCTGCTCCACCTCATACACATGCAAGTCGATGTGCTCGGCTGGTTTGGTCGTCGAACCGACCGCGATTCGAACCGGGTTCTTGAGGTGCGCGTTGATCAGGTGCGCAACCGAGGATTCGATGGTCGCCGAACAAAACACCGTCTGCCGATCGGCGGGCAGAGTCGCCAGGATCTTTTTGATGGTGGGAAGGAAGCCCATATCGAGCATCCGGTCGGCTTCATCCAGAACCAGCGTGTGAGCCGAGCCCAGCTTTACCAGCTTGCGCTCGAGGAAATCGTTGAGCCGCCCGGGCGTGGCGATGACCACCTGCGCGCCCTTGCGAATCGCCTGCAATTGCGACTGTTCATTGAGACCGCCCACCACGACTGCGGCGCGGATGCCGGTTCCGGCGGCGAGGTTGCCGAAGGCTACGCTGATTTGGATCGCCAGCTCGCGAGTCGGACTGAGTATCAGCGCGCTAATGCCGGGCTGATGGCCCAGTGTGGCGCTGCGTTTGCCCAATTTTTCAAGGAGCGGAAGCAGAAAGGCGAGGGTCTTGCCCGTGCCGGTTTGTGCCGTGATCACGACATCGTGACCCAAAAGTTGTTGCGGGATGGCTAGGGCTTGCACAGGCGTTGGCTGGACGAATCCATGCTGGGCCAAGTTGCTCTGCAAGGCGGTAGAAAGGGGAAGGTCGGAAAATATATTCATTCTTAGTTGAGTTGCGGGAATCAGCGAGCCAGATAGGAGCTCAAAAAACGAGGTGGGCGCGGTATGACTTCCGGTACATTTTCAGTATAGCGCGTTTCCGGGCGAACCGCGGAGTTTCCAAAATTTGGGGGATCTGCTATTCTAGTAGGGCATGCAAAAGCATCATTCTCCGCTCCCTTCGTATCACTTCAAACGGACCAAGACGGATGGCTTGATCGAGGTGCTCAATGAGGGCTCCTACGTCATGGCCGAGTACAGTGAGCGTACCGGCGTGGTGAAATGGCAACGCGTCGTCCTCGCCACTCAACGGGAAAAAATTGAGAAATGGCTGGGCGATCACTACCCCGCCCACGCCTAGCAGCCGACTGGCAGGTCGGAGACCTGCCCCCCCACGCCGTTGCCGATGTCATATCATATCCTCATGATTCGGCGACTCTCTATAGTTTTAGCGGCTGCTCTGTCGATTGCGCCCGCTTACGGGCGTATCATCCGCATCGTCATTGACCAGAGCAATGACCAGCGCGGCGCCGCGGCCTTCCAAGGCCAGGCCTTCGGGCAGATCGGGCCATACCAACGGCTCAGCGGCCACGTCTACGGGGAGCTTGATCCTAAGAGTCCGCTTAACTCCATCATCACCGACATCGAATTCGCACCACGCAACGCGCGCGGGATGGTGGAATATTCGGCGACGTTCTCCATCGCGATCCCCGCCGATCTTTCGAAAGCCAGCGGAGTTCTGTTCTACGAAGTCCCCAACCGCGGCCGTGCGCCGCTTCCCGCTGCCACGGCGCGTGCCGGCGCGATGGCGGATCTGTTCAAATTCGGCCACATCGTGCTGACCAGCGGATGGCAGGGCGATCTTGCGCCTGCGCCGAATGTCGAAACGATTTCCGTGCCAGTCGCGAAGAATGCGGATGGCGCCCCCCTCACCGGGTCCGTGCTGGTGCGTTTTGCCGACATGGCCCCGAACACGAATACGCTGGCCCTGCGGGGCCGCCAGCCTCCTGCGCCGGCCGCGCCGCCGCTGACGCTGGATACTTCCAAGGCCACGCTGACTCGCCGCGCCGCCGAAGGCCGCGAGATCGTCCCCATTCGATCGAGCGATTGGGCGTTCGCCGATTGCAGCACCGCGCCGTTCCCCGGCAAACCCGACCCGGACAAGATCTGCTTGAAGAACGGATTTGACCCGGCCAATCTCTATGAATTGGTCTATACCGCCAAGGACCCGCTGGTGCTGGGCATCGGCTTCGCTGCCACGCGCGATCTGACTTCTTTTTTCAGGTATGCCGCGAAGGACGATGCGGGAACCGCGAATCCAATCGCAGGCAAGATCACCCACACCTTGGCCCGAGGCGATTCGCAATCCGGAAACTTTCTCCGCAGCATGGTGCACCTGGGCTTCAATCAGGACGAGAGCAAGAAAATCGTCTTTGACGGCATCAATCCCAACATCGCGGTGCGGCAACTCGCCATGAATTTCCGCTTCGCCAGTCCCGGCGGCGCGGCGGCGCTCTATGAACCCGGCAGCGACGCGGTGCAGACCTGGGGCAGTTATACCGATGACGCGCGGCACCGGCCCGCGGCCAGTTTGCTCGATCGCTGCACGGCCAGCAATACTTGTCCCAAGGTTTTCGAAACCTTCGGGGCTTCGGAGTTATGGAACCTGCGCGGATCGCCCGACTTGGTCGGCACAAAGGCGGACAAGGATATTCCGCTCCCGGTCAACGTCCGCCGCTACTTTTTCCCAGGCGTGACACACAGCGGTGGCAGGGGCGGGTTCAGCACCGACTTGCCCAATCCGCCAGCGCGCTGCGAATTGCCCAACAATCCCAATCCGTCCTCCGATACCATGCGTGCGCTGACCGTTGCCCTGGTGGATTGGGTGATGAAGGGAACGGCTCCGCCGCCGAGCCAGTATCCACGTTTGGATCACGGCGATCTCGTCGAGCCGACACAGGCGGCGCTGGGCTTCCCGGTGATTCCGGGCGTGCCGCTGCCGGATAACATTCTGCTTCCGCTCTACGAGTACGATTTCGGGCCGAAGGTCAATTACAACGACATGCGCGGCATCATTTCAATGCAGCCGCCGGCAGTACGCCAGACGCTGCCAAGCCTCGCGCCGAAGGTGGATGCGGACGGCAACGAACCCTCCGGCGTCGCAAGCGTGTTGCATCAAGCTCCGCTGGGGAGCTACCTCGGCTGGAATGTCACCGCGGCGGGATTCAACAAAGGATCGGGATGCGGCACGTCGGGCGGGTATATTCCCTTCGCCAAAACCAAGGCCGAGCGGGTGGCCGCCGGCGATCCGCGCCCGTCGCTCGAAGAGCGCTATGGCACGCACGAGAAATACGTCGTGGTGGTGCGCGCCGCCGCGGTTCGCCTGGTTCACAACCGCTTCCTGCTTCAGGAAGACGCCGACCGCCTGATCGCGGAGGCTGATGCCAGCAACGTGTTACGCTAACGGCCCGGGATTGGCAGGTCGGAGACCTGCCCCACTCGAATCGCCTTGGCTCGATCTTCCGCCTGCCGGGCCTGGGCACGCTGGTTGATCTTCTTCAAGTAACGCGAATAGCTTTCGAGCGACTGGACACGTGCCGATAAAGCCAGGCGCGGGTCTTCCGGCCGCAGCGTCCGCGCCTCAATGGCCCGCTCCTCAATGGCGATGACGAGTTCCATCGTCCGCGCCGCCTCGTGAAACTGCCCGCGATGGGCTTCGAGCAGCGCCAGATTCTCCTCGATCTCCGCCAACTGAACGCTTTCCGGGAGCGCCTTGGCGATCTCAAGCGCGCGCATCACGTAGGGTTCGGCGTTGTCCCACTGTTTCTGCTCGGCTCCTTTTTGTTCAACCAGAACGATGAACATGTTGTTGAAGGCCATGGCCAGCACGGGGCTCTGCGCTCCCAGGTACTTTTCCATGAGAGGCAGAGCGCGTTCGAGTTTCTCCTGGGCCTGCGCGAGGTCGCCGTTCTTGCGGTAAACCATGGCCAGGTTCATCGCGGCTTCGCCGGCCTCGATGGAATCCGGCCCTGTGGTTTTCTCGAACAGGGCCAGGCTGCGGCGCAGGACGGGCTGCGCGCGGGCGAATTCTCCCAGGTCTACCAGGGTCGCGCCCAACCCTCCCAACGCGGTGGCGAGAAGCCGCTGGTCGCCGGTATCCTCGGCGATTTTAATCGCCCGGTTGAACGCTTCGATCGCTTCGGCGGGCCGCGAGGCCAATCGCAGCGCCACGCCGGAATTGTTCAACTCCGCGGCGCTTTGAGCGTACGCGAGCATCGCTGCGAACATGACAAGGCCCGCGCATTTCGGGATCGGCACATCCCAATCTGGCCGGGATTCGGAGCCCCGCGCAAGACCTCGCAGTACTACACGGTCTATGGCGCGGAGTTTCCCTACGTACCGAAAGTACCGCGGTGTATACTCAGTAAGAATTGACCAAACCAGATCATCTACTCACGAGACGGCGGGTGCTGGCGGCAACGGCGGCGGCTCCGCTCGCGCTGCTTTCCGAGGCCCAATCGGCCGCGCTTCCGAACATCGTTTTCATCGTGGCGGACGACATGGGCTACGCCGATCTCTCTTGTTACGGGCGGCGCGATTACAGCACTCCCAACGTGGATCGCCTGGCAACCGAGGGAATGCGGTTCTTGCAGGCCTACGCCAACTCATCAGTCTGTTCCGCGACTCGAACCGCGCTGATTACGGGCCGCTACCAATACAGGCTGGCCATCGGTCTCGAAGAACCGTTGGGAGGACCGCGGGGAAATCCGCACCTCCCGCCCGAGCATCCCACTTTGCCTTCGCTGCTCAAGAAAGTTGGTTATGGAACGACGCTGATCGGGAAATGGCACCTCGGCTGGCTGCCCGAAGCCAGTCCGCTCAAGAGCGGCTACGACCATTTCTGGGGCTTTCGCGGCGGTGCGCTGGATTATTTCACGCACAAGAGCGGCGGTCCCGCGAGCGATACCGAGGACCTCTGGGAAGACGACGTAAAGGTTCACCAGGCCGGATACCTCACCGATCTGCTCGGTGCGCGGGCGGTCTCGACGATCGACGACTATGCCCGCGCCAAGCGCCCCTTCCTGCTGAGCCTCCACTTCAACGCCCCGCATTGGCCCTGGGAAGGTCCCGGCGATGAAGCCGAGTCGCAACGCATCCGGTCTCTGACGGATTTCGACGGCGGCTCGCAAGCCACCTATGCCCGAATGGTCCAGGATCTGGATCTACAAGTGGGGCGCGTTCTGGAAACGGTGGAAGCCGCCGGCATCGCCGACAACACCATCGTGATCTTCACCAGCGACAACGGCGGCGAGCGCTTCTCCGACACCTGGCCGTTTACCGGGAAGAAGACCGAGCTGCTGGAAGGCGGTCTGAGAATTCCGGCGATCGTCCGCTGGCCGCGGCACATTCCTCGCGGATCGACCACGGAGCAGGCCGCGATCTCCATGGACTGGCTGCCGACGCTGTTGGCGATGGCGGGAACGCAACCGGACCCGGCCTATCCGCCGGATGGGATGAATCTCTCGGCCGTGCTCACCGCGAATGCCGCGCCGGTTTCGCGCAAATTGTTCTGGCGCTACAAAGCCAATGCGCAGCGGGCCATGCGGGACGGAGACATGAAGTGGCTCCAAATCGCGGGCAACACATTCCTGTTCAATGTTGTCTCCGATCCGCTCGAAAGAGCCAATCTGAAAGGCAGAATGCCGGACGTGTTCAAGAGGCTCGCCGATGAATACGCGGCCTGGAACGCGACCATGCTGCCGGAGGATGGGCTTTCTTCCGCCTCCTTCAGCGGACGCGATTATGCGGATCACTACGGCGTGAAGTGAATTGGCAGGTCGCAGACCTGCCCCACAAAGGAGCAAATCAGTGACTGGCATGGTGGGGCAGATCGGAGACAGTCGGAGACCTGCCCCACTCACTGAAGGGGTGTGCCGTCCCGGATTTCATCCGTCGCCCGGCGGACCACCTTATCGCCGGGTTTCAAATTGCCCATCACCTCGACCAGATCCCCCTCGGATACGCCTTTCTTCACATCGACCCATTCGGCTTGCCCGTTATGATCGCGCACGACGAAGGTGCGCTCCGTGGTGGTGACCACGCTTGTTTTGGGTACGAAGAGCGACGGCCGCGAGCGGCGCACAGGCCATTTCACGGTCGGATACATACCGGGAGCTAACGACCCGTCGCGATTCATCACGTCCAGCTCGACCGCCATCGTGCGCGTCTGGGGATCGAGCGCATGCGAAACGCGCGCGATCATGCCGGTGTAGTTTCGTTCCGGCCAAGCGGGCACCTGGAACGGGACACTCGCACCGTCGGCATCCGCACCGCTCACAAGCCCGCTGACATCCTCCTCCGGCACAGGCACCACCAGCCGAAGTTTCGAGACCTGCTGGAGCACCAGAAGCGCGACATCGTTGCCGGGGCCGACCAGAGCACCCGGATGGATGAGCCGGTCGGTCACCACTCCTTCAAATGGCGCTGAAATTTGCAGATAAGCCTTGAGATCCTGGAGTGACCGAACCGCCGCTTCCGCGGTCTTGCCGGCCTGTTGGCGCGAATTCACGAGAGCTTTGGCGGCATCCACTTGCTTCGCCGCCTGGATCAGCTCGTTGCCGGCGATCGCCCCGGGCGTATCGGAGGCTGTCCTCATTCGGTCGTATGTGCTCTGGGCCGCTCCAAGCTGGGCCTCGGCTTGTAAACGGTCGGCCTCGGCCACCTGCACCTTCGACTCAGCTTCGGCAATCTGCGCCGACATTTCCGGAGCGCTCAATTCCACCAGCACGTCGCCTTGCTTGACGACGCTGCCGCGGTCCACCAGCACACGATCCACGTAGCCCGGAACTCTGGCGTGTAGCGGAACGCTCAAGAACGGAAGAAACTCGCCCGGCAGTTCCACCGTTCGGGATACCAGTTTGGATACGACTGGAGCGAGATCGACAGCTTGAGCCCGACTCGTTTGTGCCAGCAGCCCGAGAATGGAGATCGGCAGAAGGAGGGTTCTATTGGGCTTCATAGTATCGGCTCGCGGGATCCATCGGATTGAGTGATGGAGAAGTCACCGGTCTTTTCCCTTGCAGGATGGCGTAGATGGAAGGGAGGATGGTCAGCGTTGCATACGTGGCCACGATCAGGCCGCCGATGACGGCGCGCCCCAATGGCGCCGATTGCGATCCAGCCTCCCCGAATCCGATGGCCATCGGCAGCATGCCGAAGATCATCGCCGAGGCGGTCATCAGGACGGCCCGGAGCCGCCCAACCGCGCCTTCCCGGGCGGCATCCATAACAGACCGGTTCTCGTGCCGGAAGCGTTCGGCAAAGGTGATCAACAGAATTGAGTTCGCCACGGCAATGCCGATCGCCATGATGGCTCCCATGAAGGATTGAATATTGAGTGTGGTGTGGGTCGCGAGCAACATAAGCAGGACTCCGCAAAGCACCGCGGGGACGGTAAGGACGATCGCAAGCGCCAGCCGCATCGACTGGAAATTCGCGGAGAGCAGCAGAAAGATCACGACCACGGCAAGCAGCAGACCGGTTCGCAGTCCGGAGATGGTCTGTTCCAGAGGCGGAATCTCGCCCTTCATGACGATCTTCGCGCCTTGAGGCGGCGCGCCGGCGGCCGCCAAAGCCGAAGTCAGCTTTTGCGACGCTTCTCCCAGAGTGATTCCGTGAATATTCGCCGTGACGCTGACGATGTGCTGGCCATTGAAGCGCTCAATCAGGCCCGGCATGGTCCCCAGCTTGAGCGAGGCGATGTTGTCGAGCTGGAGCTCGGCGCGGCCGTCTGGCATGACCGGAATGCTTCCCATCGCATCCACGCTCTGAATCTGATTCTGCGGCAGCTCGACCTGAATCTGAAACGCGTTCCCGGAATTCGGATCGCGCCAGTAATTCGGCTCGGTGAAGCGGGAAGAGGAGGTGGCGGGAACAATCGAACGCGCCACGTCCGCCATCGTCAGTCCGAATTGACCGGCCCTTTCTCGATTGATATTGATGTCCAGCGTGGGGTAGTTGTATTCTTGCGCAAATTGCAAATCGCGAATGAAGCTCAGTTTCGCTAGTTGGGACTGAATCTTCTGGGCGAAGCCATAGTCGTCCGCAAGGCTAGGCCCCTGCACCGCGACCTCAATGGGCGTTGGCGATCCGAAGCTCATCACCTGAGATACGATGTCGGCTGCCTCAAAGGAAACTTGGCAGGCCGGCAGCTCCTTGTGCAAGTCCGCCCTGATCCGCTCCCGCAGGGCTTCGCCTCGGGGAGTATCGGGTTTCACGGCGACCTGGATGATCGCTTCCTGGGGTCCGCTGGTGAACAGGTGAATCAAGTCGACCGGATAACTGGAGGGCACGACGCCCATGAAATCGCTGGTGATCAGGACGTTGTCCTTGCCTGCGTCCTGTTGAATCACGTTGAGGGCGTGCAGGACAATGCGCTCGGTCTCCTCGATACGGGTGCCGGCCGGCGCGCGCAACCGCACGCGCAACAGCGGAGCATTGGCGTCCGGAAACAATTCGGTGCCCATGCGCGGAAGCAGCACATAGAGGAGCACGGCCGCCGCCGCAAGGTGAACCAGCACCACCGGCCATCGAAACCGCAGGACCGCGCCCACGTAGTGTTCGTAGAACGACCGAAGGTGTCCAAAGATTCCCTCCCGCTCTTCTCCGCGATGCGCTGTCCGCATCAGCCAGGTGGAGAAAACCGGCACCAGGCTGCTCGAAAGGAGATAGGACGCGATCATCGAGAAGGCGACGGCCAGCGACAAGGGCACGAAGAGCTGCCGGCTCACCCCGATCATGAAGAAGGATGGAACGAATACCGCGAGAATGCAGAACATCGAGAGCAGACGCGCCATGGCGGTCCGGCTGCACGCCTCCACGACCGCGCGGGCGCGCGAAACGCCAGGAAGCATCTGGGTGTGAATGTTCTCGATCTCGACGGTGGCCTCATCCACCAGAACGCCGACGGCTAACGCCAGCCCGCCGAGCGTCATGATGTTCATCGTTTGCCCGGCGGCCCACAAAAGGATCACAGCGGTCAGCAAAGCGAACGGGATGTTCATGACCACAATCACGGCGCTGCGCCAGTCGCGCAGGAAGATCAGCACCATCAAGCCCGTCAGCCCCGCGCCCAGCAAGCCTTCGAGGATCAGCGCGCGAAGCGAGTTGGTGACAAACGGCGACTGGTCGAATTGCAGGCTGACGTCCACATCGTCCGGCACGGCCTTCTTGAAATCCGGTATCGCCGCTTTGACTGCCTGGATGACGGCCAGCGTCGAGGCATCCGCCCGCTTGGTCACGGGGATATAGACGGTTCTCTTGCCGTCGACATGCGCGTACGCGGTAATGATGTCGGTGCCGTTCTCAATGCTTCCAATATCCCTGAGGTAAATCGATGTCCCGGACATCGGCCGGATGGGCGTGCTCAACAGTTCCGAGAGATTTCCTCCCAGCGCTGCATTGGTCCTGGCAATGCGGTTGATTTCGCCGGTCCACATATTTCCGGAGGGCATCACCAGCGTGGCCTTGCCGACGGCGGCGATCGCCTCCTGCGGCGAGATCTGATATTGCCGGAGCTTGCTGGGATCGAGCGTGATGACAATGGTTCTTTGATTCCCGCCGAAGGGCGGAGGCGCGGAGACTCCCGGCAGCGTCGCAAACAAGGGCCGCACCCGGTTGAGCGCGAAATCCTGCAACTCGCCTTGCGTGTGCGTGGCGCTGCTGAAGACCAGTTGACCGACGGCTACGCTGCCTGCGTCGAATCGAGTGATGAACGGCGGCACCGTCCCCGGCGGCATGAACGCCCGGGCGCGGTTCACATAGCCGACGGTTTCACCCATCGCCTGGGCCATATCGGTGCCTTCATGAAACGTCAGCTTCATCAGGGCCGCGCCCTGAATGCTTTTGCTTTCGATTTTGTCGATTCCGGTGATGTAGAGGAAGTGATACTCGTAATAGTAGGTGAGGTAACCCTCCATTTGAGCCGGGTCCATGCCTCCGTAGGGTTGAGCCACGTAAATCGCGGGATCGCCGACCTTGGGGAAAATATCCACGGGCATTCGCTGGACTGCAAGAAAGGCAAACAGCGCCAGGGCGATGAGTGCGACGACGACGGTGATGGGCCGGCTGAGAGCGGCTAAAACGATGCGCATGTTTCACCTCGCGACATCACCGGCTGGCGGCTCATTGGCTTGCCTCTTCGAGAAACGGCTGAAGGTCTCCCGCGCTGGTGGCGACGCCGAGTAGCGCCCGCCAGACACCGAGACGAGCGAGCGCATCGTCAATTTCGGATTGGGTGAGCAATCGCTGGGCCTCCGCGACTTCGTCGATATTCCCGAGCCCGGACCGATAACGAGCCGTCGCCTGATCCGTCGCAGCGCGCGCGGCGGCCACTTGAACTGGCGTGTTCGCGGCCACGTTTGTGGCGCCTCCCAAGGTCGCGACGGCCACATTCCAGCGGGCCTTCAGATCCGTCGCAATCTGCTGGTAGCGGGCCGTCTCGGCGCGCATCGTCGCAGATCCTTCCGCTTCCCTGGCCCGAATCGATGCCCGATCGAACACCGGAAAGGTCGCGGTAAAGCCCAGAGCGTAATCCTGCGTAGTTGGGGCGAGGCCGTTGAGCCATCCCAGGTTATTTCCGTTGAGCTCGGCTCCGGTGCCGCGCGAGTACAGCGCCTTGCAGGTAGAAGCGGGGAAAGTAGGAACGCTCCAGGATTTTGAGTTGCGCCCGCACCTGTTCGACCACGGCATTCTGATCGAGCGAGAGCGGATTTGCCGCGGTATCCAGCGGAGCCACGGTCTGGGCCGGCGGCAGTTCAAGCAATTTGGGCGAGGAGATCGCGATTTGCGCAGGCTCCAGGCCAACGAACTGCGCGAGGTTGGCGCGGGAGATCTCCAGGGCCTGCCGCGCCTGGATCAGTTGCGTGCGTGCGGCAGCCAGCTCTGCCTGGGCTCGCGATGCATCCGCACCGGGGCGCAGCTCGGCGTTCACCAGCGCACCGATGGTTCGGGAAAGCGTCTCGGCGCGGTCCACGCCAGCCTGCGCCGCGCGAACCGTCTCCTGCGCCGCAACCACGGTGACGTACGCGTCGGAAGCGGCTGCCGCAACCTCGAATTGCGTCCGCTTGAGAGTCGCCTCACGCTGGGCGCGCGCGGCAGCGGCGGCATCGACGCTCGCCTGCCGCAGACCAAAATCGAACGGTTCCCATGTAACCAGCGTTCCGATCCCGCTGCCCCACGCGGTTCCCAGGTTGTTGGTCCCAATCACGGGACCGGACATGGAAGGAATGGTATTCTGCGGCAGCAGCATTCCGAAGACGTTGTTTCGGGTGGCACGATTCGCTTGCGCCAGCACATCGACGCGCGGCAGATATGCCGTCCGCGCCAACTGAATTCCCGCGGCTGCCGCGTTGATCTGCTCTTGGGAAACGCGGATCGAAGGGTAGTTCTTCAACGCCTCTTCGACGGCCTGGCTGAGCGTCAAGCCGGCGGGAGGCGCAACCGGTTGCGCAAGCAAAGCGGCGGCGGTCAAGAACATCGCCAGGAGGCTGCCAGCCTTGAAATTGGCAGGTCGAAGACCTGCCCCACGGCTGCTAATCGCCTTCGATGAGTTCATGAAAGAGCTCCCGCACTTTGCTTTTCGACGCCGCCAGCGCTTTGCGGCCTAAGGGAGTCGCGCGGTAAACTCGCCGGAGCGACTTACCGCTTCGCTGCTCAGTCGAGCGAAGATAGCCTTTCTTCTCGAGTCCTTGAAGCAGTGGATACAGGCTCCCCGGACTAATGCGGTATCCGTGACGCGCCAGCTCATCGATCATTCCCAGACCGAAGACCGGACCTTCCACGGCGTGGTGCAGTACATGCAGCCGGATCAGGCCCGAGTATAAATCGCGGTCAGCCGCGGCGCCTTCTTGCTCTGACTTAGATTTCGACATCCGATTACGAATGTCAGAATAGAGGGGAACGGGGCGCTTGTCAAGCGTTCGCGTGGAACCCCATGTATTAAGATGAAGGCGTATGGATCGCACCGGGAGATTGCTCTTGCTGCCGTTCGCCGCGGGTCTGGTCTTGGTTGCCCTAAACCCAACCCGGGCCGCGAATCCATCTTGGAGAGACCGGCCCATGGCGCAGTGGGATCGGGAAGACGGCAAGCAGGTGCTGACGGATTCCCCGTGGGTCAAATTCGCCATGCCGCAATACGTGCGCGACCTGAGTCCCGATGAACGCCGGGAGGGCGGAAATTTTGAGGAGGGCAGAGGCGGAGGAGTCGGACTCGCCGGGCTTGGGATCTTCGGCCCTACGAAACAGGCCGAGGCAATCGCGCGAGCCCACGCGAAGCCCCCGGCGGGAACCGTGGCGGTCCGATGGGAAAGCGCCCTGCCTATCCGCGCGGCGGAGGAGAAGACCGGCGAAACAGGCGCTCCCATCCTGGACAGCGACCATTACGCCATCGCGGTCTACGACATTGCCGCCCCCAGCCGATGGAACATAGAAAGCGAACTGAAGGGCATTGCGTTTCTGAGGCGCAACAAAAAGAAGGATTTCAAACCTTCGCGCGTCGAGATCCTGCGCCAAATTGACGGCTTGGCTACCGTGGTCTATTTTTTTCCGCGTTCCGTGGAAATCACCAGGAAAGACGGATGGATCACCTTTGGAGCGCAGATCGGCCGGCTTTTCGTGACCCAGTCGTTCTCCGTCGAGGAGATGCAGTTGCGCGGCAAACTAGAGCTCTAAAAACCTCTAGCGATGACGGCCATGCAGGTTCGAACGATGGTAACTGTGGGGGAGCTTCTCCCGATGGATCAAGCGCTCAATCCTGTGCCACAAGCTAACAAGCCAGTTCCACATAGCTACCTCCTTGCGGGAACAGTATCATAAATGCACGCTGGGGTCACCCAGGTTGACTCGCCTTCGGCAACGCGAGTTATGATTTCTGATATGTGCCGCTGGCGGGCGTTCTGGTGCTGGCTTTGAAGAAAGGAACCTGCGTATGATTCGCCGAGTTGGTCTGGCCCTTGTGATATGGGCTGTCTCTGCCCCAGCCCAGTGGATCGATTATCCCACTCCCGGCATACCGCGCACGCCCGACGGCAAACCCAACCTGGCCGCTCCGGTTCCCAAGACTGCGGACGGCAAGCCGGATCTGACGGGACTCTGGCAGCGAATGCGCGGGCCCAACCAGCGCTTGAACACGGGTTTGGCGATGGGCCCCAATCTGGAGGATTTCATGCGCCCCGGGGAAAAGATCCCGCCCTTGCTGCCCGCCGCCGAAGCGCTGTACCAACAACGCCTCGCGAATAACATGGCGGACCGGCCCTCGGGACGCTGTCTGCCGCATGGCATCCCCGACCAGATGCTCATTCGCGTGCCCATGAAGATCATTCAAAACCCCGGCCTGACCCTCATTCTGTATGAGGAATTCGCCCGCTTCCGGCAGATTTTCACGGATGGACGCAGTCACCCGGCGGTGGGGAATCCGGCGTGGCTAGGCTACTCCATCGGCCGCTGGGAAGGCGACTGGTTCGTGGTGGACACCCGCGGCTTCAACGACAAGAGCTGGCTCGACGATAGCGGGCGGCCGCATACCGAAGCCCTGCACACCATCGAGCGCTTCCGCCGCCGCGACTTCGGTCATATGGATGTCGAAGTCACCATCGACGACCCGCAAGCTTACACCAGGCCCTGGTCCTTTCCGATGGATTTTCAATTCCTCGCCGACACCGATATGATCGAGGACGTGTGCGATAACGAAAGAGACGCGGTTCACTCGGCGGGCAAATGATATAATTCGCTCGCGAGCGTGGAGGTCCCGACGAATGCCGATGGCGCGATATTTGGTTGCGTTTCCGATCCTGGCGACTGCGGCGATGGCCGCCGATACCGGGGCTGGGGCGACGTTTAACAAGGACATCCTGCCCATACTCCAGCAGCACTGCCAGAGTTGCCACCGGCCCGGCGAAATCGGGCCGATGCCCTTCCTCACCTATGAGGGCACGCGGCCCTGGGCGAAATCTATCAAGACTGCGGTGGTGACCAGGAAGATGCCGCCCTGGTTCGCCGATCCCCAATATGGCCACTTCGCCAACGACCGCAGGCTCAGCGACGCCGATGTCGCGAACATCGCGGCCTGGGTTGACGCCGGTGCTCCGGAAGGCAGCGCCAAGGACAAGCCGGCTCCGGTGAAGTGGACCGAGGGTTGGAATATCAAGCCCGACGTCATCATCGAAATGTCCAAGCCGTACACGGTTCCCGCGACGGGCGTCGTCGAGTATACGTACTTCGTGGTTCCGGCCCCTTTTAAGAAAGACACCTGGGTCCTCGATGGCGAAGTGCGGCCGGGCAACCGTTCGGTGGTGCATCATGCCAGCGTCCACGTGCGCCCGCCGGGATCGCAATGGTTGAAGGACGCCAAGCCGGGCGAGCCGTACGTTCCTCCCAAGACCGCGCTGGGCGAAGTCCCAAAGGACGGCTCACAGAACAAGCCCGGCCAGCCCGTCAACGTGAGCAATGAGTGGCTGTTGGGATATGTTCCCGGAGTGCATGGAGAATATTTCGATGTGCACCATGACGCTGCTCATCGGGCCGCGAAGCTGATTCCCGCCGGATCGGACCTGGTGTTCGAGATGCACTATACGCCCAACGGCAAGACCGCGGGCGAGGACCTGACCAAGGTCGGCTTCGTGCTGGCGAAGGAGCCACCGGCGCGCCGGCTGCTGACTCTTCCGGTGGCGAATATGGAATTCGCGATCCCTCCCGGCGATGCCAATTACGCCGGCCACGCCGACGCCGTCTTCGATAAACCGGTCGAGTTGGTCTATTCACAACCGCACATGCATCTTCGCGGCAAGGACATGGATATTCGGCTGATTTATCCCACCGGTGAATCCGACATGCTGGTGAGCGTGCCGCATTTCGACTTCGGCTGGCAACTGGTGTATTACGAAGACAAACCGATTGCGGTGCCCAAGGGCACGCGCATCGCGCTCAGCGCTCACTGGGATAATTCCGCGAATAACCGCTACAATCCCGATCCTAGTGCGACCGTCCGCTGGGGCGATCAGACCTTTGACGAGATGATTTTCGCGTGGGTCGGCGTGATCGCGGATCGAGACGACACTCTGGATACGGTGATGGCGGTGCGACGCGGGAACGCAGCGAACGCGAGTCCGAAACCGTGACGGCCCCTGCCCCTTTCAGCGAATCCCTATCAAGGGAAATCGCGCGGCGCGCCCACGCGTTGCGTTTCGATCGGCTTCCCGTGGAGGCGGTGACCAAGGTCAAGGTCGCGTTTCTGGATCTGCTGTCGTGCGCCTATGAATCGCTGGATCTTCCGCCCAGCCGTCAGGCGATCGATATCGCCAGCCGAGGGCAGGGCTGCGCCGGTGTCATCGGCACTTCGCTCCGCGTTACTGCTTCGGAAGCCGCGTTTGTCAACGCCGTGCTGAGTCACGGATTGGTCCGGGAGGATATGCACACGGGATCGGTCAGCCATCTGGGGGTGGTGATTTTTCCCGCGCTGCTGGCCCTCTCGCATCGCGCTTCACATCGCGCTTCACATCGAAAGACGGTGAGCGGCCGCGACTTCATTCGCTCCGCGATCTGCGGCTATGAAACCGGCGCCGCGATCGGCCGCGCGGCGATGGATCGCGAGACCGTCCGCCGCTTTCGTCCCACCGGCATCACCGGACCGCTCGGTGCAGCCATCGGCGGATCGCTGCTGCTGGGCCTCAGCGAGGATGCCACCGTCAGCGCGCTTGGCCTCGCGGCCAACACGACCGTCGGTCTCAACGAGTGGCCCGCTTCCGGCGCCGATGAGATGTTCTTTCATGTGGGATTTGCCGCGAGAAACGCCGTTACTTCCGTGGAGCTGGCCGAACTGGGGGCGTATACCTCGGAAACGGCCCTCGATGGCGCGGGAGGTTTGTTCGCGGCGCTTGGGAAGCGCGAGCTGGTCTCCGAAGTGAAGGCTTTTGTCGAAGGGCAGCCGCTCGAGATCCTCTCGGTCTATCACAAGCCCGCGCCCGCCTGTAACTATGCGCAGACGGCGTGCCAGGTGGCACGCTCGCTTGCCGTGCCGCTCGCGGTGGAAGACAGGTTCGAGGCCAGTGAGATTGAAGGCATCACGGTGAAGACGTCGTCGTCGGCGCTCGCGTATCCCGGATGCAATGCGACGGGGCCGTTCGAGCGGATCCTGCAAGCCAAGATGAGCATTCAGTACTGCGTGGCGGCCACCTTGGTGAGAGGCGCGATCGAAGAGGCGAACTACCGCCTTCTCAGGGACCCGGAAGTGTTGCGCTTAATCGGCGTCACAGCGCTCGAAGAAGATCCGGAGTTCACGCGCGCCTATCCGGGCGCTCAGGGAACCGAAATCAGCCTGAGGATGCGCGACGGCAGGACGCTGCGGCGGCGGATGCACGACCTGGTTCCGGCGACTGTGCCCGAGATCAGGGCGCGATTCCGGCCGGCCTGCGAACGCGTGCTCGGCATTGCGGCTACGGACGCAATCGAGGCGGCCGTCGAAGGACTCGAAGACTTGGAAGACGTGAGCGTGCTGGGAACGCTATTGGGAAAGAAGGAAGATGAACAGTCAGCCGGTAGATGACGCCACGGCCACATACATTCTGGAAACCCGCAAGTGTTTTGAGGATCTCCGCCAGGTGGCCGCGCAGATCGCCGGTGTTCTGGTTCTTGCAGCCGCCGGAGCAAAGAGCGCGACGCCCGATCATCCGATGCTTCAAGCCGCGGCCGAACTTCATCGAGCGGCGTTCGACGGCGTGCGCAGCGTCTGGCCCACCGAGCGGGCGCGTGCGCATCACCATTGCCTGATGCAGGCGGCCCAAGCTCTATCGAATGCCCTTGCGGGCGCGCTTTCTGAGGCTCGGCGCATGGAGATTGACCCCATTCTGCTCCCGGTTCGCGCCGCCTACGCGTATTTGCAACGCGCGGCGGAGACTCTGCCCGGCTTCGAGATGGTAGCTTTCCAGCAAGGATGTTGTGGGGCAGGTCTACGACCTGCCAACTTCGCGCCTCAACTATGAACAGCTATTCGATCTGGGTGATGGAGTTCGCTCACGTGCCCAATTACCACTTGAGCGGCCTGATTTACGGCGCACACAATCAGGGGTATCGAAGGCTGCCCTACTGCTACATCGTCATCAAGGGGCAAGGGCACGTGGCCATGGTGGATGTCGGGTACAACCATAAAGCTTACGGCGAGGTGCTGGCGAATACTTACGGCGTGCGAAATTGGCATCCGCCGCGGGAAGTATTGACGGAATGCGGAATCACACCCGAAGATGTTTCCAGTATTTTCATTACTCACGCGCACTTCGATCACATGGGGAATATCGAGGATTTTCCCAACGCCACGTTTTATATACAGGAACGAGAGCTATCGAAATGGGTGTGGGCCATGTCACTGGAGCGGCGCTTTCGCTGGCTGATGCTGGGGATCGATCCGGGCGACATCCTGCGCGCGGTGGACTTGGCGCGCCAGGGCCGGCTGGTGTGTGTGAATGGAGACCGGGAGGATGTTCTCCCCGAGATCGACGTTCATGCGGCCTTCGACACGCACACCTGGGGATCGATGTGGGTGACGGTCCGCAACGATGGGGAAGCCAATTCGCAGAATACCTGGGTGTTTTGCGGAGACTTGGCGTACACAGTCGAAAACCTGCGCGGCGACGATCCCAGCGACCCGCAGTATGTGCCCGTCGGTCTTGCGACCGGCAGCCAGTTCAATCTCATCCTGGCCAGCGATGCGATGGTGAAAGCGGCGGGCGGCGATTTTACGCGCGTCATTCCGGTGCACGAGGATCGTTTAAAGGATATGTTCCCTTCGAGATTGACCAGCGCGGATCTGCGGATTACGGAGCTGGCGTTGGGGGAGGGCGAGCCGAGCCGGGTACGCTAAAGAAAAAAACGGATCTCTTGACTCATACAACCCGCGAATTCCGCGGCGGCCAGAGCTTGTCGTGACATTTATTCTGCCGTCCAATCACGCAGGCGAGTGTCTGGAATTACGACGGTGCGCGTGAAATGATCCAGGGGTTGATATGCTTCGCCGATGATCTGCGACTCCCCGAGCTGCGAACCATCGACGGGAAACTTTGCCAGACCGGACAGATCGCGGAATTGAAGGCTGCGGGGCCGTGGTGGCATGACGAGCAGCTCGTCGAAATACGGGGCATAGTCTCCCGCACAGTCGAACTGCAGAGGATTGCTGCGGCCGCTGGGGATGTGCTGTAAGCGTCCCCAAAAGCAGGAGGGCGCTTCCTCCAACGGCACACAGCCCAGACGGACGGCGGTTTCAGCTTCGTTGACCTTGGTTACGCACTTTCCAAAATCCGGGAAGCTGGCGCTGCCGCCGAGGGCAGGAATCGTATGCGCTCCCGTACCGCGGAAGAGAGTCAGCCAAAGATCGATCTCCAACTGCCCCGGTTGATCCTGAAGGCGCTGGTAGATATCGCCGTTCACAAACACCTCCAGGTGCGTCGAGGGTCTTTCTCCGCTGCTCTCCTGCCGCACGGAGATTTGTCCGGATCCAACGCGCGTGGAAATCCCACCCGCCTCACGCAGCCGCACCTCTGCGCGGTCGGATATCAGAGCCGAATCCGCCGGGAGGTTTTCAAATCGGAGCGGCAGATATATGCCTGCCGCGTCGGCGACAGCGCCCTCCGAAGTAACGCGATGGCCTCTCCCGAGTTCGGGATCGAAGGAGACGGCGACGGCCGAGCCGGCGCTTGGATTCGACGACAAGCGTTGTTCCAGCGCGAAGGCCGCGTTCCAAGGCATGAGCGTACAAAGCAGAGTCAGGACGACAGCTCCGGCGGCCAACCCTCGGGCGGCGATGGTGCGCCGACGGAAATACTGCAAGCCCAGAACGGTTGCGGCCCCGGCCAGGAATACCAGGTACTGCGCCGTCTCCGAAATCCAAGACAGTCCGCTGGTAGCCACAAGTGAGTGTCGGGATATAGTCTGATCCAGTAGGAAGAGGAAGCCCACGAAGCACAGGAACACAATAAATCCCGCGACGATGGCTTCGATGAAGTTCCTGGTGAGCGACGCGAATGCGAGCAGTGGCACGCTGAAAGCCACCAGCACAAAGAGGCCGTGCGAAGCGGCGGCCGCGAGCGACGGCCCGAAGGCGAACCCGTTGGCGAGTCCTCGGAACAGATCGGCCAAGAGCATGGGGCCGTGCACGGCCACCAATACGAAGAAAAACTTGGCGAGCAGCAAGTCTTTGCGCTGGATGGGGCGCACGAGCCAATCCTGCCGGACGCCGGGAATCGCGTCCTGGTGAACGACGGCCGCGATCAAGAATGGGATGCCTGCCAGTATGGCGAGAATCATGAGCGGCATCAAAGATCGCAGGGAGCGGCTGTCCTGGAACGGGCTCAGCTTGACCAGCAACACGGCGTTGGCGAACTGCACCAGCGCCATTAGGACCGCGAATTTCCACTGGAGCTTCCAATCTTTCTTGAAAATGTGCCAGATCATATGCCTCCTTCGCGCGCTGCCCTTGCCAGTGCTGTGAAAATGGACCGCAGAGCCATGGCTTCTGTATCGATGCTTCGAACTCCGCTCACCACCGATCGAACGCGTTCGCCCAGGCCGTTCTCAGCGAAGCGGGTATCGACAAAAGTCAGCACGCTGCCGGCGATGCGGACATACAGCCAGTCCTTGGGAACTCGACCAGGCAGGGCGGCTTCACGCTCCAGCGTCACGCGCACTTCGCGGAAGCGCGCACTCAAATCGCCCATCGATTCTTCGAACAGCAGCCGGCCTTCGTCAAGGAAGGCAACGTGGGTGGCGACACCGTCGATCTCGCCTAATTCATGGGACGAAATCAGCACAGTCATCTCGCCGGCCTGCGTGAGCAGCTCCTCCATGAACTCCTCGCGGACCAGCGGGTCGAGACCGCTGAAGGGCTCGTCGAGCACCAGCAGCTTGGGCCGGAAGGGCAGCGCGCACGCGAGCGACATCTTCATGCGCATTCCGTGCGAGAGGTCGCGGATCTTGCGTTCGGGCGGAAGGCGCAGTTGGCGGCGAATGGAATCTTCTCGCTCGCGGTCCCAGGTGGGATAAAACGACCGCAGATAGTCGAGATATTCGGCCACCGTGAGCGCTCCCGGCATATCCTGGTTTTCCGAGACGTAGCCGATTTGCGCCAGCTCGCGGGGCGAGAGGCGGCGGGAGTCGACGCCCATGATGGTGGCGCTGCCGCGCGTCGGCTCGAGGATGTTCATCAGGACTTTGATGGTGGTGGTTTTACCCGCGCCGTTGGCTCCGATCAAAGCGTAGGCGCTGCCGCCGGGGACGGTGAAGCTCAGGCCGCGTAGCGCGTCATTGCCACCAAGACCGCGTCCGAAGCGCTTCCACAAATTCTCAACTTGAATCATTTGCGATTCACCTCCATGGACCTGTCAAGCATGGACCGGTCCAGCTTGGCCCATTGCGTAGACACAGCATCCATCACCTCGGGCAACTCGAGCCCCAGACGTTTCGCCTCCACGACCAACTGCTCCACTTCCTGCTGCAACAGCCGCTTCTTGTCGCCGGGACGCGGCTCCGGCAGGCGTGCGACCACGGTCCCCACACCGGGCTTGGCTTCGAGCAGACGTTCCTGAATCAAGTGCTGCACAACTTTGTGCGCCGTGTTGGGGTGGATCTTCAGGCCCGCCGCCAGCGCCCGGACTGAAGGAAAAGGCTGCCCTTGCAGATACTCGCCGCTTATGAATGCCCTTTTGGCGGCATAGACCACCTGATCGAAAATGGATTCGCCGGGGCGCAGGCTGAATCGGAACAGTGTCACATCGATAATGTGACACATGTGACGGTAGCTGTCAACCGGAGAAATCGCCGCGAAGGCTGCGCCCCGGTAGGGTAAAATCGTTCGATACCGTATGTCTCTCGACGCCGGCACTCGTTTGGGGCCCTATGAGATCCTTGCGCATATCGGGGCGGGCGGCATGGGCCACGTGTACAAGGCGCGCGATACACGGCTGGATCGCATCGTCGCCATCAAGGTTCTTCCCACGGACAAAATCGCCGACCCGGAACGCAAGCAGCGTTTCCGTCAGGAGGCCAAGGCCGCTTCTTCGCTGAACCACCCCAACATCATCACCATTTACGACATTGGTTCGGAGAATGGCATCGACTACCTGGCCATGGAGTTCGTGGCAGGCAAGACGCTGGACCAATTGACTCCGCGCAACGGCATGCGCATTGGGGATCTGCTGGGATACGCCGCGCAGGCTGCCGACGCACTCGCGAAGGCGCATCAGGCGGGAATCGTGCATCGGGATCTGAAGCCTACGAATGTCATGGTTTCGAACGATGGGTTGGTGAAGGTGCTCGATTTTGGTCTCGCGAAACTCACGCAGCCGGCCCCTGGCGAGGATGACGCGACCAAGACCATGGTGGCACTGACCAGCGACGGCGCGATTCTGGGCACCACGTATTACATGTCGCCGGAGCAGGCCGAAGCCAAGCCCGTGGACGGCAGGTCCGACATCTTCTCCTTCGGAACCATGCTCTACGAGATGGCCACCGGGCAGCGCCCGTTTCAGGGCCAATCCCAGGTTGCCGTGTTGTCGGCGATCCTGCGTGAGGAACCTAAAGCCATCGCCGAGATTCGTCCCGACGTGCCCAGCGAGCTGACGCGGGTGATCGCCCGCTGCCTGCGCAAAGATCCCGCGCGGCGCTTTCAGCACATGGACGATCTCAAAGTCGCGCTGGTGGAGCTGAAGGAGGAATCGGACTCCGGGACGCTTTCGGCATCCTCGCTGGCGGCCGCCATTGCTCCCGCGACGGCATCGGGGAAGAAGCGAGTGTGGATCGCGGTGGGCGCGGCCTTGTTGATCGGGATCGCGATTGCCGGGTGGCGGCTAGACCGAGGCGCGCCTTCCGTGCCGGATGCGCCCCTCCAGCCGATTCCGCTCACCAGTTACCGGGGAAGCGAAAGCCACCCGAGTTTCTCCCCGGACGGGAATCAAGTCGCATTCTCCTGGAACGGCGAGAAGGAAGGGATCTTCGATATCTACGTCAAACTCATCGGTCCCGGCGAACCCTTGCGTCTCACCAGCGGTCAGGACGATAGTGACTTTCCGCAATGGTCGCCGGACGGCCGCAGCATCGCCTTTCTTCGCGGGAATTCCGATGAAAAGTTTTCCGTCATCGTGGTGCCGGCCCTGGGCGGACCCGAACGACGAGTGGGCACTTACACGAGCGCCGGTTCCGGCTCCGGTCTTTCACTACCGTCCTTATGCTGGACTCCGGACTCTAAAGCGCTGATCGTGTCCGCGAATGCGGCATCCGGACAACCCAACAGCCTTGTGCTGGTGCCCTTGGAGACCGGCGAGACCCGGACACTCACGCACCCGCCTGCGCAAGTCCGCGGAGATACTCGTCCCGCAATGTCCCCGGACGGCCGCAGCCTCGCCTTCATCCGCACCAATGGAACGCTCCGCGATCTGTGGATGTTGCCGCTTGCGGAGGGGTTCCAACCTCGAGGCGAGCCGAAGCAATTGCCGATCGAAGGGCTCGGGGTCACAAACGTGGAATGGATGCCGGACAGCCGTGAACTGTTATTTTCCGCCGGTGGCTCCAACGCTGCCGTGCTCTATCGCATGCCGGCTTCCGGGTCCGGGATGCCCCAGCCCGTGCCCGGCATCGGCATAGGAGCGGTTGGTCCTTCGGTATCTTTGCAAGGCCATCGGCTGGCATATTCGGTTGGCACGCAAGATACCAACATTTGGAGAGTCGACCTCAGCGCCAAGTCGGCTGCTCTCGATGAAGGTTTATCCTCCACGTTCCGGGACGTGTTTCCGCAGTACTCCCCCGACGGGAAGCGCGTTACGTTTTATTCGAACCGAGCGGGAAAACTCGATATTTGGGTAGCGAACGTGGATGGGTCGCAGGCCGCCAGGCTCACTTCGCTGAATGCGGTAACCACGGGAAGTCCCCGCTGGTCTCCGGATGGACAGCAGATTATGTTTGACTCCAATGCGGCCGGGGAATATCACATCTACGCGGTTTCCGCCGATGGCGGCCAGCCGCGGAGGTTAACCAAGGATAGCGGCGAAAGCTTCACCGCAAATTGGTCGCATGACGGACGCTGGATCTATTTCGCTTCCAAACGCAGCGGCGACTATCAAATCTGGAAAATGCTTGTGCAAGGCGGTGACGCCATCCAAGTGACGCACGGCGGAGGAATTGCGCCGTCGGAATCTCCGGATGGCAAGACACTGTACTTCACCAAGGAAAGCGGAACGGGAGGTCTCTGGAAAATGCCGCTGGAGGGCGGGCCCGAAACACAGGTGGTTCCCGAGATCTACCGCTACAACTATGCGGTGACCGATAAGGGAATCTATTTCACGCCTGACGCGACGCGAGACCGAAGCGCTTCGATTCAATTTCTGAGCTTCGCAACAGGAACGGCGACTCAAATCGTCAAGGTGGAAAAGCCGCTAGAGCTGGGGCTTACCGTTTCTCCCGACGGCCGGACTCTCCTTTATACGCAGGTCGATAGCTCCGGACGAGACCTGATGCTGGTGGAAAACTTCCGTTAGGCGAGAAACCGGCGCGGCCGCCGGATTACAGCCGCGTCGCCTCGCCGAAGGCGGTCTTGACCTGGCCATAGGCCCAATCGAGCCAGGGAAGAAGGGCCTGGATGTCGGAAGTCTCCACGGTGGCGCCACTCCAAACCCGCAGTCCCACCGGCGCGTCACGATACGCTCCGACATCATAGGCGGCGCGTTCCTTCTCGAGCATCGATACGATGGACTTGGCGTGCATGCTTTGCTCGTCGGCGGAGAGCGAGGTGAAGGCCGGGTCTGCGATCTTGAGGCAAATGGAAGTGCTCGACCGGCTGGATGTGTCTTCGGCCAGGAACGCGGCCCAAGACGACTGCGCGACCCAGCCTTCGATGGCCTTCAGATTAGCGTGGGAGCGTGCGATGAGCGCCGGCAAACCACCGATGGATTCGGCCCACTTCAAGCTGTCCAGCGCATCCTCCACGCACAGCATTGAGGGCGTATTGATGGTCTCACCCTGGAAGATCCCGCCGATTAATTTGCCGCTCTTGGTCATCTGAAAGATCTTCGGCAGGGGGCGATCCGGGGTGAAGGTTTCAAGGCGCTGGACCGCCCGGGGACTTAGCGCGATCATTCCATGCGCGCCCTCCCCTCCCAGCACCTTTTGCCAGGACCAGGTGACCACGTCTAGCTTGTCCCACGGAATGTCCATCGCGAAAACCGCCGAGGTGGCGTCGCAGATCGAGAGTCCAGCCCGGTCCGCCGGGATCCAGTCGCCGTTGGGAACGCGCACGCCGGAAGTGGTCCCGTTCCAGGCGAAGACCACGTCGCTCGACCAGTTCACTTGATGGAGATCGGGAAGCTTGCCGTAGTCGGCCTTGAAGATGCGCAGATCTTTGAGGCGAAGCTGGTTCTTGCAGTCGCTGGCCCAGCCGCTGCTGAAGCTCTCCCAAGCCAGAACGTCCACGCCGCGTTCGCCGAGAAGGGACCACAGCGCCATTTCCACCGCGCCCGTGTCGGAGGCGGGAACAATGCCGAGCACGTAGGCATCGGGAATGCCCAGCATTTTCTTGCTGCGCTCGATGACTTCGGCCAGCTTGTTCTTGCCGATTTTGGCGCGGTGCGAGCGGCCGAGCGCCGCATTCTTGAGCGCGTCGAAGCTCCAGCCCGGCCGCTTGGCGCAAGGTCCGGAGGAGAAGCAAGGATTCTTAGGAGTTAGAGAGGGCTTCATTGTTATTGGTAGAGACCGCGAGTCGTCGATTGGCGAACGCAGCGTGGAAGTCTAGAACCAGCTTACCGCGCGGGAGCAGCGGTCGTCGCCGGGTTTTCAGGGCTGCGCCTGATCACGCCCCTGATCTGGATGGCGTATATCGCAAGCTCGTTCGCCGTATTCTTCATCGTGAATTGGACCCCGCTGGTGTTCGAAGCCTTGCATTACAGCCGCGCCGAAGCCGCCAATGCCGCAGCCCTCAATTCCTTGCTGGGCGCGCTGGGAGGGCTGCTGCTGATGCGCTTCACCGATCGGCTCGGCGCCAAGGCCATCACGGTGATGCCGGTGACGACGTTTGTCTTGCTATTGGTTGCCGGCCTGGGAGGTCTCAGCCACGATGCTTTCCGCGCGATGGCCGCTGCAATCGGAGGTTTCCTGATCGGCTGCCACTTCGGGATGCAGAGCATCTGCTGAGTCTTCTACCCCAGCGCCTACCGGGCCAACGGAGCGGGATGGGCCGCCTCGATCGCCAAGATCGGCTCGATCACCGGACCCATGGTCGGGGGCTGGGTGGTGGCGGCCGCCCTTCCCGTGCGCAACATCTATGCGGTTCTGGCCGTGTGCCCCAGCGATCTTCGCCATCTGCATTTACCTGGTGGGCCGGATGCACAGTTCCATCCTCGGGAGGGAAGCGCTGGCGAGCTCGACCGCACCCAGGGCGGTGTTGGCGGGCAGCCAGAGCGCCGGTTAAGATTCTGGCACAGTCTGGCTCAAGCCAGCCATAGCGGTGGTGTTCAGCCACTCGAGCATATCCCTAACCGGCGTGCCTTCAGCGTTTGTGTTTGGACCGCCAAATGCCTCTACACGGGTGAGGTCTGGAGGTAGAAAAATGAAACGAGTATCGATGTTCTTCAAGAGTCTGGCCCTGCCGGTATTGCTCGCCGGCGCATTAATGACCGTTCCGGCATTTGCCGCTGGCCGAGGGGGCGGCGGCCACGGCGGCGGAGGAGGGCATGGCGGTGCAGCGGGACACGCCAGTGCCGGCCGAAGCTATTCCGGCGGTTCCGGCGGTCGGGGCTATTCCGGCAGTGGCGGAGGCCGAAGCTATTCCGGCGGTCGTAGCTACTCTGGCGGTTCCGGCGGCCGAGGCTATTCCGGCGGTCGTGCATTCGAAGGAGGACGCGCGTACGGTCGCGATTATCGCGGCAGCGGGGCATATTTGGGATTCTACGGAGCCCCGTATTATTCCTATGGCCCGGGCTATTATGCCAACCCAGGTTACTGCAATCCGTCGGGATACTATGATCAGTTTGGCAATTGGATTCCCTATCCCGGCTGTGCCGCCTACTAAAGGTTGAGATCCCTCAGCAGTCCGAGGCACAAGCCAGCGGAGGCGTCCTAACGCGCCGGCACTGGAGGTCAAACGAATCGATTTGCGTGGCCCGGCTTTGGCAAGGCTCTGCTAAACTGAAGCCCATGAGAGGCCTGATAGCGTGCGTTCTCTCCACTAATCCGCGCACAGGCGTCAGGGCGGCCGCGGGGCCCTGTGCGCTCATCGCTGCCGCATTTCTGGCAACCTGCTGGGGCGCCGCCGCCCAGACGCCGGATTGGTCACAGACCAACGCGGAGACCATGCGCCACTACCAGGCGCTGGTGCGCATCGACTCGAGCGATCCGCCGGGCAATGAAACGCAAGTCGTCGAGTACGTGAAGAAGGTCCTGGAGGCCGAATCGATCCCGGTGATCGTTGCCGCTAAGGATCCGGCGCGGGCGAATCTGATCGCGCGGCTGAAAGGCAACGGATCGAAGAAGCCTCTGCTCATCATGGGCCACAGCGATACGGTGAGAGTGGACCCGGCCAAGTGGAGCTTCCCGCCTTTTAGCGCCACGCGCGAGGGCGGTTACGTTTACGGCCGAGGAACCATCGACGACAAGAGCGATCTCACCGCCGCGATGATGACCATGCTGCTGCTGAAGCGGGCGAAGACTCCGCTGGACCGGGACGTCATCTTCGTCTCGGAAGCGGGAGAAGAAGCGGCGACCGGCGTCGGCATCGAGTACCTGGTGAACGAGCATTGGAACGACATTGAAGCCGAAACCTGTCTTGCCGAAACCGGCGGCGTGAAGCGGCGCAATGGGCAGGCCGTTTACGCGGTGGTGGAGACTACCGAAAAGCAGCCCAAGGGCGCGAAGCTGGTGGCGCGGGGGCCTTCGGGGCATGGCTCGCGCCCGATGCGCTCGAACGCCGTGGTGCATCTGGCCAGCGCGGTGGAGAAGCTGGCCATGTGGGATCCGCCGATGCGGCTCAATGACACCACGCGGACGTATTTCGAGAAACTCGCCACGGTAACCGGCCCGGAGGAAGCGGCGCGCTACCAAGGGCTGCTGGATCCGCGGAAGGCGCCGGCGATCCGCGAGTATCTGGCGGAGCATGAGCCGTTCGCCTATTCGATGCTGCACACCTCGATTTCGCCCAACATTTTTCAGGCCGGCTATCAGGTCAACGTGATTCCGTCGGAGGCGACGGCCACGCTGGATATCCGCGCGCTTCCGGGCGAGGATATCGCCGCGTTCTACGAATTGATGCGCAAGGTGATCGACGATCCGGCGGTGGAGGTCATTCCGGACGCGGCCAACGCCCGCCCGGCGGCTCCGCCGTCACGCATCGATTCCGATGCCTTTCACGCGCTCGAAGCGGCGTATCGAAAAATCTACGGCGTATCGACGCTCCCGTTCATGCAGACCAGCGCGACCGATATGGCCTTCCTGCGGGCCAAGGGCGTGCAGTGTTATGGGGTCGGGCCCATGGTGGATGAGGAGGACGCCGCCAAAGGATTCGGGCAGCATAGCGATCAGGAGCGGCTGCTGGAAGAATCGCTGTACAAGCACGTGCAGTTCTTCTGGGAAGCGGTGACCTCCATCGCTGGCAAATAGAGCCGCCTTCTGCCCGATGCGCTGGTTAGCGCTTGCGAACCAGACGTTACGCCCCTCTTCACGCTTGCCTGCTTGGACGGGAACCCGGCTGAATAGTTTCCGGTTTTTTCCCGGTCAATTAAGGAAGGCCGCCGGAGGCCGGTTCCTTGCATGGGGCTTTACGGCAGCGGGTGTTCACGCCTTATGCAGCATCAGCTCCAGCCCGATCGGATCCTCCCGAATTTCAACGGGTCCGAACTTGGTCTGGTCCAACAATTGCTCAAATTCGCGCCTGGTGTAGGCGCGCTTCAGGAGCATAAAGCGGAAGGTGAGCCTGGTCATGAAGGCGTTGACCGCGCCGACGCGCATGTCGCTGACCGCACGGTTGATCGATTCCAGGGAGGCATCTCCGCGGAGATCGATGATCATTGCGCGCCCCCCGGGGTTCAGCACTCGGTGCATTTCCTTGAGCGCACGCAATGGTTGCGCGAAATTCTTGAACGCCGCGCGGCAAAGCACGAAGTCGAAGGAGAACCGCGAAAACGGCATGGCGGCCGCGTTGCCTTGCTGAAAATCAACCGCGACTTCAGCCTTCGACGCATTCCGCCGGGCAATTTCGATAAAGGTGCGGCTGATGTCGAGCCCTGTGACACGATAGCCGCCGAGCTTAGCCAGCTCGATGGCGAAGTAGCCAGGGCCAGGCGCCACTTCGAGAACCCGGCAGTTGGGCGGCAGGTCCTCGGCGACGCGCCTCGCCAGCGCCTTGAAATCCTCCATCGACTTGCGAGTCAGTGAGGCGTACCATTTGGCGGTGAAACCCTCCATGCCCAGGCCTTTGTAAGCTTTTTCCATAACAATTTCCCTTCGCAGAATGAATCGTACCGCCGGGCCGCGCCGCCTCCCAGCTCCGATCGGCAGGCGGCGGATGGGTGCCGGTAAAGGACGGCCTGAAGCGGCCAGTTCCACGCCGCTCGGCCCTTTTTCCGGGCAACACGCTGACGCTCACGCCGCGGACTCGGGCGACCTCAGCCACGGAGACAGGGGCCAGCCTCTGGGCGGCCGTTCTCTTGAATTTGTAGGTAGGACGGTGCGAGGACGTGCAGAGCCAGCTTTGGCGGACCAGAGCAGTTGCGGCATCATTGAAACTTGTGTTTTACTTGGTGGCGCTCTCCTGGCCCATTCGAATGGATCTAGCGGACTTCTTGCATCAACCGGCAGATTGACATGCGCATCGCCTTGGTCGTTCACACCTTCTTTCCAAACTGGCGTGCTGGAACGGAGGTATACGCGAGGAGTTTAGCCCGCAAGGCGATAGAGCGCGGCCATGAGGTCTTCGTCCTTTGCTACGAACCACCGGAGGCGAATGACCCGTTCGATGGTATTCGTGCCTGGGATACGATGTTCGAGGGGCTGCCAGTCCATCGAATCTCATTTTACAAACACTATGAGTTTTTTCATCTCAAGGAATACTTCAATCGGGAGATTGAAGATCACATCTATAAGTATTTCTCGGAACTTCTACCCGATGTAGTTCACGTTGTGCATGCTATGCACCTTTCCACGGCGTCCATTTGGGCAGCTAAGAAACTGAATCTTCCGGTAATCTCTACCGCGACGGATTTTTGGTACGTTTGTCCAACCTTCCAACTTGTGAAATGGGATGACTCTCTTTGCCGCGGACCGCATCCTCTAACATGCTTGGCCTGCGTAACCGCGGGACCCTCTGGTGCGTGGATTCGCCGTGTGGCAACGCGCCCGTGGCTCGCGCGGGTGCTCTCTCCAGTCCTTGTCTCTCTGGGAAGGCTCCTGTTCTTCCGGGCAGATTGGCTGGCCAATCTGGTCTGGCTTTCTCAACGGCCTGGATGGATGAGGAAGACGCTCTCACAAGTCGACGTGCTTCTGGCTCCGACCGCCAATACCACACGTCTCCTGACAATCAATGGCATTGCACCTGCGGAGATGCGCACGTCGGGTTTTGGACTCGAGACCCACACTACGCCCATTCTTCCCACGGACCGCGAAGATTTGTCGCTGCGGGTCGGCTATATTGGAACTTTTCGTCACACCAAGGGTCTCCATGTCCTGCTGAAGGCGATGCGCTGTCTTCCTTCTGAGAAAGTGCGGCTACAGGTGTATGGCAGTCCCGGACATTTCCCGGAATATGACATGGTCGTCCAGAATCTGGCGGCAGGCCTTGACAATGTTTCGTTTCGAGGCACATTCCCAAACGAACAATTGCCCCAAGTCTTCGCCGGCCTCGACGTTTTGGTGATGCCGGCGCTCTGGTACGAGAACTCGCCGTTAGTGGTGTTGTCGTCGTTCTCCCTTCAAACGCCAGTGATCGCTTCCAACGTGGGTAGCCTGGCGGATCTTGTCGAACATGGAAAAAATGGTCTGCTATTTGAGATGGGTAACGCAGACGATCTGGCGTCACAATTGCGGAGGCTCATAGAGGAGCCGTCGCTGCTCGATCGGCTCCGCGCTGGGATATCGGAAGTCAGAACTATCGATCAGAACGCAGAGGAGCTGCTTGACATCTATTCACGTCTCGTTCGCGACCGACAAAGTAATGCGCCGAAGCCGCTGGAGCATCCACCGAGTCTTCCGCGCCAGGCTCTGTGGTTCGGTTCGTTAATCAAATCCATGAAATTCGCTGTTTTCGGCGCTCAATTCGGAGGCAATCTCACCCTGCTAAGCGCTGAAGTGAAACTCAGTGGCACACGAGAGCTATCTTTGACTTTTCGGTGGCATTCGCCGGAACTTTGTCCTGAGTGGATCGTGTTCATCCACTTCTTGGATGAAAATGGCGCCACACAAATGCAAGGAGACCACAGATTGTGGCAGTACAACCAGGATCCTTGGGGCTTTGTCGCGTATAGCTTTAAGATTTGGATCGCGGAAACTCACGTTGGAAAAACCTACCGCATCCGGCTTGGAGTCTGGAATCCGGAAGAGAAGATCCGGCTGCCGATTGTTCGCGGTCGAGGATTAACGGTGGAAGCCCCGGAGTGTGCGGTGTCTCTCGGCGTCGTGCGAATGTCCTGACGATGTAACGCTCAGATGCTTGAAGCGGAAACCGATCGCGGTTTGGAACGCTTTTCGGCGTCCCGTCCACGACGCCCGCGACCTCGCGTCCACAACCACTGCGGCGTAGACATGCTAAGATTTGGTCGAATGCGTCGCGTATGGGCCGTACTGCTGCTAGTGGCGGCGTTCGGTATGGCCGACGACAACCGCTCACTTGGCGACCGAACGCGTCAATACCTGACGGACTTGGTGCGCCTGGATACGTCCAATCCGCCCGGAAACGAAACTCGCGTCGCCGATTACCTTAAAAAGGTCGCGGACAGCTTTCTAATTCAGGCCGAGGAGTTGGGCGATCCCAAAGATCCCAAGCGGCTGAACTTCGTGGCGCGGCTGCGCGGAAGCGGCAGCAAGGGCCGTCCGCTGCTGCTGATGGCCCATAGCGACGTGTATCCGGTGTCTCCGGACCAAGCCAAGCAATGGACACCGGGGATCGATCCGTTTGGCGCGGAGCTCAAGAACGGTTATATTTACGGCCGCGGCACCCTGAACGCGAAGTCGCTGCTGGCGGCGGAGCTGGCTGTGATGGTCGAAATCAAGCGGCGCAATCTGAAGCTGAGCCGCGATGTGATTCTGCTCTCCGAGGCGGATGGGGAAGCCGGCATGACGGGAATCCAGTGGCTGATTCAGAACGGGTGGTCCAAGATCGACGCCGAGTTCGCGCTGAATGATGGCGGCTCACTGATCGAATCGAAGGACGGAGCCAAGGTTTTCGGCATCCAAACCATGGAAAAGATTCCCACGCGAGTCATTCTGACGGCGCACGGAACGCCGGGGACGGGGGCGCTGCCGCGTCCGGACAATCCGTATGTGCACTTGTCGGGTGCGGTTTTACGCGTGGCAAATGCCGACCAGCCCATTCGTGTGAACTCGACCACGCGCCGGTATCTGCATGAGCTTTCGAATCTCTCCGATTATGCGTGGCTCGTTCCCCTGCTTCCGAAGCTGGACAGTTCAGCGACCGCGCAGGCCGCGGCGGCGCAGATTCGCGCCAAGGAAGGCGATAAAGACGCGGAGCTGGATGCGATGCTGCACACAACCATCTCCTCCAGCCCCCTGGGGGCGACCGAGGCGCAGTTGGACGTGCGCCGGATGCCTTCCGAGACGCGCGAGGACGTGCTGGCGCGGCTGCGGCAAATCATCAACGACGCCTCCGTGGATGTGGCGTTCGCACCGGGGCCGCCCATGCCCACGGCGCCACCCAGTCCGCGCACCAACGCCTTGTACACGGCCATGGAACGGGCCATCGCCCGAATCTATCCGCGCGACGCAGTGACCGTTCCCTATATGTCGAGGGGCGCGACGGACAGCGGGTTCCTCCGCTCCCGCGGAATGCCGGTCTACGGCGTTCCGCTGTTCCTGCGGGAACCTGGGGAGCCGCGCGTTCGCGCCGCCGACGAGCGCATCACCCCCAAAGCTCTCGACGACGGTGTCGAGCTGCTATGGCAGATCGTGCAGGAGACGGCGGGCGAGAACTGAGCGCGACTGGCAGGTCGAGGACCTGCCCCACTAGCTGAGCAGGTTAGTCGACAAAACCCTTCCAGGTAGTGCCGCGTCCGTCTCGTAACGTGACCACGGAATCGTTCGCGACGCCGCTCAACGAGTTGCCTTTCCCGTCGCGAAAGCGGTACTCCACGGAGTTGTCGGGGGCGCGCACGGCCGAGCCCAGCCAAATGTTGCCGTACTCGTCCTTGAGTTTGATGTTGTCGCCGTGGCCGTAGCCAAACACGCGCGTTTTGGTTTTTTCGTCCTCCAGGTGGAAAAATCCGCCGGGCAGGCGGTTGCGCTTGCGTTGCTTGGCGTAGATCATAGCGATACTCGGGAGACTCGATCCATTATTCGCTTGAGGCACGGGTGGAGGCGATAAGGCGAATCATCTAAGAGCTGCTTGGGACAACCTTAGTCGTTCCATTTGGCTACACTGCTGCTATGCGGGTGGTGGTGCAAAGAGTGACTCAGGCCAAAGTCGAGGTGGACGGAGCCGTTACCGGCGAGATCGGCGCCGGATTGCTGGTGTTGCTGGGAGTCGCCAAATCGGATACCGCCGCGGACGCCGAATTCCTCGCCCAAAAGATCGCCGGCCTGCGTATATTTCACGACGACGCGGGCAAGATGAACCGGAGTGTGCTCGAAGCCGGCGGCGCGATACTGGCGGTTTCGCAATTCACGTTGTACGGCGATTGCCGCAAGGGCCGGCGTCCCAGCTTCGATCTGGCGGCGCCGGCGGAGCAGGCTCGCGCGCTGTATGAACACTTTGTGGCGGCATCGCGCCGTGCTGGAGTGCGGGTCGAGACGGGCATATTTCAGGCGCACATGGCGGTGTCGCTGGTCAACGATGGCCCCGTTACTCTGATTGTCGAAAGCCCGTCTCTTGGCTCGACCCGGGGGGGTGGTTCGACCCGCGGGAGCTCGGCCGAAATGGAGGCTCCGTGATCGTCGGCACAGGCATCGATCTCTGCGAGGTCGAAAGAATGGAGAAAGTCATGGCGGCGCCACATGGCGCGCGCTTCCGCGAGCGCGTGTTCACCGCCGGCGAGATCGCCTACGCCGAGAGCAAGGCCAACCGCGCCGAGCGCTACGCGGCCCGCTTCGCAGCCAAGGAAGCGGGGATGAAGGCTCTGGGAACGGGTTGGCGGCACGGCCTGAGCTGGCACGACCTGGAGGTCTGGAATCTCGCCTCGGGCCGTCCCTCCTTGCGTCTGCACGGCAAGGCGGCGGAGATCGCGGAGCGCCTGGGAGCGCGCAACGTCTCTCTCTCCTTGACGCACACGGCGCGGCAGGCGATGGCGCTCGTAATTTTGGAGTCATAATTGAAATACCATGCGTAAACGGTACGTTTTCGGGGGCGGCGTGGCGCTGCTGGCGCTCCTGTTGACGCTGGTGGTGTGGCAGGTGTCGTTCAAGTTCGGCGAGTACGGACCCGCCGACGCTACCCAAACAATTCTGTATTGGGCGGTTTCCACGCTCATTTTTATCCTGACAGTCACGCTGCTGGTGCGGCTGGTGCGCACCATCGTGAAGCTGTACCTGGATCGGCACAGCGGGCGCGAGGGCTCGCGCATCAGGTCCAAGCTGGTCATCGGCGGGCTGGCCCTGAGCCTGTTGCCGGTGGTGTTCCTGTTTTTGTTCGGATGGGTGATCCTGAACCGCAGCCTTACCAAGTGGTTCAGCGCGCCCGGCGACAACATCCGGGCGGAACTGATCCACTCCGCCGTCGCATTGGGAGAGGAGGTGCAGGGCCGAGCGCAGGCGCTGGCCAACGGGCTGGCGGCGCAGCTCCCGGCGCAACCTGGCGCGATCGGCGGCGCGGCCGGTCTTTCCCAGGCGTGCCTGAGCAACCGCATCGCGGAACTGCGCGTGGAGGATTTCCGGGGAGTGGGGCAAGTGTTGTGCACGGAGGGTGGAGACAAGCAAGACGGCGGGCAACTGTTCACGGCGCGCGCCGCGCTGGCTGGGGGCGGCGCTCTTGTAGTGCGGTTGCGCCCGCGCATCGAGATCCAGGAAACGCAGCGCAGCATTCAGCAGTATATCCACGAGTACGAGCGGCTCTCCGCGAGCAACAGCTCCCTGCGCAGGCTGTACATGCTGTTCCTGGTGCTGATCGCCGTGTTCATTCTGTTCGTGGCGACCTGGATTGCCCTGATCCTGTCGCGGCAGATCAGCGTTCCGATTTCGGCGTTGCTGGGGGCCGCGGGCGAGGTGCGCAAGGGCAACCTGAGCTATCGCGTTTCCACTCCCGCGATCGACGAGCTGGCCACGCTCGTGCGCGCCTTCAACGAGATGATGCAGGCGCTGGAGGCCAACAGCCGCGAGCTCGAAAGCCGGCGTCAGTTCACCGAGGCGATTCTCGAGAGTATTCCCACGGGCGTGATTTCGCTGAGCGCCGACGGCGGCATCCGCCGCGTGAACCGCGCTCTGCACGGATTGTTTCCGGAGCAGAAGATCGAGGCGGCGCGCCATCTTCAGGATCTATTTTCGGCGGAGGACGCCAAGGAAATCCGCCATCTGATGAAACGGGCGCAGCGCACCGGCCTGGCGGCCAGCCAGTTCGACTTGGAGCTGCCCGGGCACGTCCGCCATTTGGCGGTGACGGTCTCGGCGCTGCCGGCGCGGCCCTCGGCTCCGCGGTCGTCCTCTCTTGGATTCGTGCTGGTGATCGAGGACACCAGCGAGCTGCTGCGGGCGCAGAAGGCAGCGGCCTGGCACGAGGTGGCCCGGCGCATCGCCCACGAGCTCAAGAACCCGCTGACGCCCATCGCGCTTTCGGCCGAAAGAATCGCGCGCCTGCTGGACCGCGGCGGCTTCCCGCCGGATTCGCAGCGCATCCTGCGCGAGTGCGCCGGCACCATTTCCCGCGAAGTGGAGTCGGTGAAGACCCTGGCCGACGAGTTCTCGCAGTTCTCGCGCTTCCCCGCCGCGCAACCCGTTGCCGGCGATCTGAACGCCGTGGTTCGCAACGCCCTGGATGTGTTCGCCGGCAGGCTGGACGCCATCGACTTGCGGGTGGATCTGGCGCCCGATCTCCCCGCGGTTCACGTCGATCCGGAGCAGTTCAAACGGGTGGTGGTGAATCTGGTGGATAACGCGGCCGAGGCCATGCGCGATGCCCTGGTGAAGCGGCTGCTGGTTGCCACGCGCGCCACCGCCGCCGATACGGTGGAGCTGCTGGTGGCCGACACAGGGTGCGGCATCTCCGCTGGGGACAAAGAACGACTGTTCCTGCCTTACTTCTCCACCAAGGGACGCGGCACCGGCCTGGGCCTGGCCATTGTGAGCCACATCCTGGCCGAACACGGCGGGCGTATTCGCGTGGAAGACAACCGGCCCGCGGGGGCGCGGTTCTATGTCGAGGTTCCCGCGGCGGTGACGGTCGAGCTGGAGGCTCGCGCGTGAAGGTGAACGCGGAGGCTCGCAGCCAGTGGCAGAACTCGTTCGGCCCCGGAAATGGCAGGTCGCAGACCTGCCCCACCGCAGCCGGTCAACGGCTTGCAGCCCTGTGGGGCAGGTCTGTGACCTGCCGGCTACTTCTGCCACGGGCTGCTAGACGCGTGAGTGTGACCGCGGAGGCTCGCGCGTGAAGCCCACGCGCGTCCTGATCGTCGACGATGAACCCGGCATCCGCGAATCCCTGAGCGGCGTGCTCGAGGACGAGGGGTTGGTCTGCGCCGCCGCGGCCAGCGGCGAGGAGTGCCTGGAAGAGCTGGCGCGCAACAGCTACGATGCAATCCTCCTGGACGTATGGCTCCCCGGAATGGACGGCCTGGAGACGCTGGCGCGCATCCAAGAAATCCCCATCGAGGACCGCCCCGAGGTGATCATCATCTCCGGCCACGGCACCATCGAAACCGCGGTCAAGGCCACCAAGCTGGGCGCCTTCGACTTTCTGGAAAAGCCGTTGACCATCGAGAAAGTGACGGTGGTGATCCACAACGCGGTGGAACAGAGACGCCTGGAGCTGGAAGTCGCGCGGCTGAAGGAATCCGGCGGCGTCGCACCGCGGATCATCGGCCAGAGCGTGCCCATGAAGGCGCTCCGTCAGCAACTCGCACTGATGGCCGCCACCAACGGGCGAGTGCTGATTTTTGGCGAGAGCGGCACGGGAAAGGAGCTGATCGCGCGCGCCATCCACGCGGCCAGTCCTCGCGCCGCCGAACCGTTCGTGGAGGTCAATTGCGCCGCCATCCCCGAGGATGCCATCGAAAGCGAACTGTTCGGGCATCGCAAAGGCAGCCTTCCCGGCGCGGTGGAGGACAAAGTCGGAAAGCTCCAGAAGGCCAACGGCGGCACGCTGTTCCTGGACGAGGTGGGCGACATGTCCCTAAAAACCCAGGCCAAGCTGCTGCGAGCTCTGGACGAGCACCGCTTCGAGCCGGTGGGCGCCGCCGAGTGGATCCAGGTGGACGTACGCGTGGTGGCCTGCACCAACAAGAATCTGGAGGAAGAGATCGAGCGCGGCAACTTCCGCGAAGACCTGTTCTACCGCTTGAACGTGATTCCCTTTCACGTGCCGCCGCTGCGGGAACACATCGAGGACGTGCGTTTGCTCGCCGACCATTTCTTGAGAGAGTTCACCACCGCCTACGGCCGCAAGCCCAAAGAGCTGACGCCGGAGGCCTTGCGCGCGCTGGAGGAGTTTCCCTGGCCGGGCAACGTGCGCGAGCTGCGCAACCTGATGGAGCGGATCGTGATCATGAATCCGCAGCCGCGCATCGAAGCGCGCCACATCCCTCTCGACCGCACCCGCCGCGCCGGCTTCGACCGCCCCATCGAACGCTTCGGCAGCTTGCATGAAGTCCGCGAGGCGGCCGAGCGCGATTACATCCTGAAGAAGCTGGACGAGGTCAAGGGCAACGTCACCCGCGCCGCCGACCTGCTGGGTCTGGAGCGCTCGCATCTGTACCGCAAGATGAAGGCTCTGGGAATCGCGGCGAAGGAATGACGGAGTTTTGCTACAGTACAGAAGACTTCGACCCCGAGCGCTGGCGTAGGTAGCTCAGTTGGTAGAGCATCTGATTTGTAATCAGAGGGTCGGGGGTTCAACTACCCCTCGTCACTAGATGAACGCGGCGGGTGAGATGCGGAAGAAGTCCCCGAGCTTTTTTGCCTGCTCCTTGCTCACGCCCCGCGTGCCCGAAAGGATCTCGGACACTCTATTGGCGGGCAAGGGCAAATCGGCAGGAGCAAGGCTGTTCTGTTCCATCAGGAATTCGAGCATCTCGGCGGGAGTGGATCTCTTTCGTGGAAACGATCGCTGCTCGTACTCCCGGACCAGGCTGAACAACGTACCGAGCATGGCATCTTCCGCTGGACTGAGGCTGTCTTCGCGCTTGCTCATGAGTCTTTCGATTTCGGCGAGCAGGCGCTGGTTCTCCTCCCGGCTGGCTGGCACCCGCGGTTGGATCCGGTGCAGGAGTCGATCGTATTCAGGATCGAGGGCAGGCATTATCATTGCTTCCAGTCTCCTTTGTCGTACTGCTGGTGCGTCAGCACATGCTGGATAAGCACGCGCCTCGCGCCGTAATGAATGAGAGCGATCAATCGGCACTTGTTCCCGCCGATATTGAACACCGTCTGAGCGCCCACGATGTCGGCAGACCCGAATGTTCTCTTCATCTCGGCTGGGTTCTTCCAATCCGCTTCCTCGACTGCCTTCAGCCACCGATGCAACGCGTTCCTGATCGCCGGGCTTCTGCGGGCGAATTCGGCTGCTCTTTGTTCGCCCGCGATCTCCACTGCTCCCATCTTCCCAAAATGGGAATACCTAAGCAAGCGACGTAAGCTCTCGATGAGGCCAAGGGCAACGTCACCCGCGCCGCCGACCTGTTGGGTCTGGAGCGCTCGCATCTGTACCGCAAGATGAAGGCTCTGGGAATCGCGGCGAAGGAATGACGGAGTTTTGCTACAGTAGAGAAGACTTCGACCCCCAGCGCTGGCGTAGCTCAGTTGGTAGAGCATCTGATTTGTAATCAGAGGGTCGGGGGTTCAAATCCCTCCGCCAGCTCCATGTGTTTAATGACTTATGGCGGTGAGCGAATCCACCGCCCATCCAAAACCGCTTTGGGCGCTCGCTCGTGCACTACATCTCCGGCATCCGGAAATTGGCGAGCTTGAGGATTCGGTTCCTGGCGGCCTCGCAGGGCCTCGACACTGAGGAGTCCAACCCAGCCAGAAGTTGCTCCTACATATCCTCGCGGCTGTCGCGGAGTCCGAAAGGGAACTCATCCACGAGCGGGTGAGGGCGGGAATGAAAGCTGCACAGAAACACGGCGCCAAGACTGGCAACGCGATCGGGCGCCCACGGCGGATCTTCAATCGCGATGAAGTGATCCGACTTCGGGAAACGGGGCTCTCCATCGAAGGATCGCGCAATAGATGAGCATTGGCGTCGGCACCGTGGTGTGGGTCCTGCGGGCTGGGACAGCGGCCTGACACACCGATCGGAAGACCGATTGTGCATGGTCGGCCCGGAGGCGCAAACTAGGAGTACATGGCTCGCTTCAAGGTAACATTCTTGGGCCGCTGCACGGTTGCCGCTTTTCTTGACGGTGGCACTGCCAGGTGATCCAGCCGACCTACGCCGGCGCCCGGTTGGCGGCCGCCCGCATTCATCGCTATTTGGAGGCTCATTCCGTCCCAACGAAATTCTCCACCGGGCACGCCGCGACGATACCGGATTCGGCGACCTTAGCCGCCTTGATCGATGCCGCTTTCTGGACCAGTCTGCGCCGGGAGGAAGGCTACATTCCGCGCATTTCCCTCGCGTTCGTTGCGCCGGGGCAAGTGGACGATGCAGTCGCTTTCGCCACCTCGCTTTCGTTTGAGCCGAAGGATCTCACCAAACTCGCGGCGGCCGTGGAGAGGGCCGGTCTTCATCTCGGCGTTTGGCCGCAGCAGGATGAACTGCGTGTCTGGGGCATCACCCGCGATCTTCCGGCGTTCTGTTTAGTTCTGGAAGTTCTTCTTCCTGGCTTGCTGGTTGTGAAACAGAGTCCCTCCGAGGAATTCGGCAAATTCATTAACATCGCGGTACTCCAGGGGGACGAGATCAAGATCATCAATCGAGAGGCCGCGATTAACCCAGCCTATCCAACTCTGCTCCCATCCCTCCTCCGCTTGGAATCACAGTTTACAGCGGGTTCAGAGGTGAACGTCCTGCTGCAGCTTGCGGTATCGATCCGAACGCATGGCCGTGGCGGCACGCTGCTAGTGGTGCCGGCGGGTTCGGATGCCTGGACCGAGTCCATTCTTCGGCCGATCAACTATTCGGTGGTACCCGCGTTCTCCGGCCTCGCGGATCTAATGCGAAAAAATACCGGGCACAAGCCAAACCGACGGTGGGAGGATGCACTGGGCCGCGCCGTGGATGGAATTGCAGGTTTTACCGCCGTTGACGGCGCTACGCTGATCACCACGGATTACCATCTGCTGGCATTCGGCGCCAAGATTGTCCGCCGCAACGGCTCTCCTCAAGTTGCGCAGGTCATCGTCACGGAACCTATCGAAGGTGGAAGCCGGGTGCTCGCCGAGCCGGCCCAGTTCGGCGGCACCCGCCACCTGTCGGCGGCACAGTTTGTCCACGACCAGCGCGACGCGATCGCGCTTGTCGCCTCTCAGGATGGCCGGTTCACGGTCTTCGCCTGGTCCCCAACGGAAGAAACGGTACACGCGAACCGCATTGATGCACTGTTGCTGTAACGCTGCGTTTCTTTGGGAACCCAAACCGCTCGAGGGCTACCGGATGCTGATCTCGACCGTATTTGACATCACGGTCCCCAACCAAATATCTTTCACAACATTAGTACGCTTGGAGCCGGGATCGTAGTATCCGTTCATCTCACTGCGCCAGACCACCTGCGCGTGGTATACCCCGGCCGGCAGGCTCATGAACGAGAAGGGTCCCCACCGCAGACTATGGTCGGGATCGACGGAAGCTTCGGCGAGAGTCACATCCGAGTCGGGCGCGGCTTGCCGGTACATCTCCCGGTAGACCGTGTTATCGAACTTGGCTTCCGCTCGTGTATCGAACGGTTCAATGTGCTGTCCCGCCGGCGCGGTAAGGATTAGCTCTGAAGGTTGAATCTTGGAATGGTAAAGATACGTCTGCTGCGTCTTGGTCCGATTGTGGAGTACAGCACGCAGCTTCACCCCTTCCGCTACCGACAACCGTAGCTCCCAAGGACTTCCCGCCATGCTGGGACCGCCTTTCTGAGCGGACAAATCGCCACAGTTCAGATTCAACACTGCAACGACACCTGCCAGAGCCCGCGACAGCCTCATGGCGTGGCCTCAAACTCGGCGAACTTGGGCTGGTAGGAGGCGTTGGAGAAGGTCAGGAACCGGTATCCAAAAGCCTTCCGGTAGCAGCCGAGAAAGACCTGACGATGCGCAACCACCATTGGCAGGAACCGCTCTTCGCCCATGGCCACCAGTACCGGGCCTTTGCCTTCGAGGAAATAATAGAGTCGATTCTGAGTTGTCGAAACCAACAAGTGGAACCGACCGCGCTGATCCGGCGCGAAGCTCCATTCCCGAATCGGGCTGCGCAGACCGAGCGAATCAACCGCTAGCTTGCGCTCCGCGCCCGTCCGGAAGTCGAGCGCGAACATCTCCACGGACCGGCCGTTCGGCGCATCCCAAAATACTGCGGTCGCTATACGTTCCACGGCGTCGAACTGCCATAGGCAGGGCTTTAGGCGGCTATTGAACACCCGGCGGCTGTCGAGCCGGCCGCCGGAATGGTTCAGGCGTTCATACATCAATCCGTCAGCGGGCACGACGATGTAGATGGATTCCGGGCCGGCGCGCACCACGGCGTCGCGAGCGAGCCCAGCACGGAGAGTGTGCGCGAACACCCGCTCAAGCGATTCCGGTCCGAATTCCCAACACTCGACCCCGTCGGGATCCATTCGCAGAAAGACAAAGAGACGGTCGTCCTCGGTGTAGCACGCAGAACCCAAAGGAAGCCGCCCAGCCGGCAGAATAGCTCGGCGTTCCTTGGCGGTACGCACTCCTGCCATCAGTTCGATAGCGTTCAGCTCCCTTCCGTTCGTCCAAAGGAGCCATCGTTTCGACACAGGTTCGAACGTAGCGGTCTGGAAATAATTTGCCGAGGCGCAGAACGTGGTTCCAGTCGGGGCAACCGGGAGAGGCTCGGAATAGGCAGCGGCCAGGGGGACCTTACTGTATTGGCGCAAGTAGAAGGTGGACGAGCCGTTTCGGCCGACACGCAATAGCAGATCGAGCCGATCAATCACCGGATTGTCGCGAAACGCGTCCAGCGTCTGCATAGGCGGAGCCGCCACACGAATCCGCTGACGTTCGGAGCTCAACTGAAGATTCAAGGGAGGGTACTCGAAGAGCCCTTCGATCTCGAATTCTCCCTCGGGAAGGGTGTAGTGGTATTTGGCCAAATCGATGGTCCAGCGCCAGATCTCGCCGGGTTGGATGGGAGCGAGGGTGGAGGCGGCGTTCACGCGGCCCGAACTCCGCATCAGCTGCCGAGTGAGCCCGTTCATGGATCGAAGCAGTTTTCCGCCGGGATAATAGACTGCAATCGTGAGGGCGCCGCTGGTATCGTCGGGGCTGGGGATTTCAAACGCGCCCGGGCCGGTATTCTGGATGCCGACCTCGACCTTCAGAGCGCCGAAGGTGGTGGGCGTAGAATCGAGGACCCGGATGCCGAAAACAAGAGCCATAGGTTAGTCGGAGTCGGTTGGCATTCCGTCCGCCGCCGCGATCTTCCAGCCTCGCACCTTCAGGGCGCAGCGGCCACATAGATGCGGGGTGTACACGCCTTGCTTCTGGAAATGCAAAGCGCTGCTATTGCTTGAATACGACATGATGCAGTTGTGGTCGGAATGGTCGTGATCGTCCGGGTTCTTATCTTTCGTGTGCTCCCAATGCCGCAGAAACAGGTTGTGACCCATTTCGTGGCCGACTACATAATACACCTTGTCGGGGTCCTTCTGGTCGGCATAGATCAGGGAGTCGGGCATTCCCACTGAGGAGGTCCAAGTGATGTAATTCTTGCCCGAAACCCAGTGTATGAAGAGGAAACCCGACTTGACGTCCACGGGGAGATGGGAAAGAAAGTTGACGATGATGAATCCGACGGGCGTGTTTTTACGTATATTACCGGCGATCTGTGCGGCCAGAGTTTCGTAGATCGGATCCCAGTAGTTATCGGAAACAAAGTCCCGCAAACTGTCTTTGTAGTCGGACGCGCTCAGGCTGCCCTGCGCGGGCAAGTCCACCCCGCACATGGCGGTGCGGCGCAACTGGATCTTGGTGGCGTCCGTGTGTGCGGTCTTGGCCGTCACGACCGCTTGGTACTGCGCAGCGGTCAGAACGTCGGGGTCATCGATGTTCTTGACGGCGATTCCGCTGACGTCCAGGTCCATGTAGGTGTGAGCGTACTCGGCCTTGATATTGTCCCAATCGTTGTCATTGGTGCGAGCCGGCCAGTCCACGCGCACGGCCACCTTGTTATAGAGCCAGATGCGAAATGTCCCGGTTGAGTTCGATTGGGGGCGCGATTTCGCGTCAGTGATGCCATGGAAGGATTCGAGTTGGGCTTGGTTCTTCTCGCCGGTAAAGTCGATCTCGGCCGACAACTGGTAGTCGTCGCCGCCGACATAAGATGGCCGGAAATATATTCCCGCTTTCCCCACGCGTTTGGGGTAATTATCTTTGTCTATACAGCCGCGTGAGAACACGACTTTCTGGCCCGCATCGTCCTGGATCTGGTAGGGAATGTACTGATCGCCGACAAACCACGGCTGCTTGTAGTAATCCGCTTGGGTCCGAATGCCGCCGAAGTCCTGATGGCAGTTATCCCCGCTGCCGGAACGCCCGCCCTTGAGCTTCAGGGCCTTCTCGATATACTTGCGAGTCTTGCTGGGTGCCGATGCGGTGTCCGGCGCCTGCTTCGATAAATCCTCGTCGGGATCGACGAACTTCCAGTTGATGCGTACCGGCCCAATGGCCTCAGGTGCGTCCGTCTTGGCGTCATTCTTAGCCTTCAGGAAGATATCCACCTCGATAGGGATCAGGGGCCGGTTTAAGCGGTCCGCCAGCGCCTTGGCGCGGACCACCTTGCTCTTGAATTCTGTTCCGCCGCCGGCCAGCCGCTCGTACGTGAGACACTCTACGCGAACGCGCGACTCTTTCTTGGGGTCGGAGAACGCATCGCCGGAAAACGGAGTCCGGCTATTATCGCCCTTGGCAATAGCATCCTTCAGCGCTTCTGTAATGTCACCGGTGTAATTAGCGTATAAATTCTGGTGAAAATCCTTGTGGTTCGCTTGGTAGCGAATCACCGCCTTTTTCAGGTAATCCTCGGTGTCTTTCCCGACCGGCCCGCCCCAGAAACCGAGTTCGTTCAACTTGTACTGTACCCAGTCCTTCTCGGCGCCGGCCCGGTCCGGCTCCTTTTCGTCGGGAGTCCACGGGCCCTGCCGGAGAGTGAGGGAATGATAAAGAACCTTAAATTCCAGTTCGCCGGTATAGACGGCGTCATGAAACAAGTGAACCTTATAGGGCGAAAGGAGAGGATGAATGAAACGATCTTTAAGGTCGCCGGACGGGCACGTGGATTTTCCATCCCAATGGAAGGTGTGCGTTCCGTTGCTTTTTTCTTCGGGTTTGAGTTCTTGAGTAAAAATCGGCTTATCGCCGTAATAGGCGCTGTTAATCTCGAGCGTGACCTTTTGGGTTTCAAAGCCGCGAATGATGTATTCGATGTCCATCTGCTCTTTGGAAGGCGCAAAGTGATCGTCCACCTTGGTCAGTTTGAGGAGCCGCGTCTGCTTCAGATGGATCGGCGGCACGGGGATGTGCTCGAAGGTATACATCTTCGAGAAGTAGATCTCGCATTGATCCGGCTGGCATTGGCCGGCTGCCGGATGGCAATCGAGTTGTGGTTCGTTTCCGGGCTCGAAGAATAGCAATTCGACACGCCGGTTGACGGCGCTGCGATAGTTGTTCTGGCGCGCCGCCTCGATGGGCCAGCTCTCACCGCAGCCTGCTGTTTTTTTGCCGGAATTCAGGAATTTGAGGCCGGTTCGGAGCTGGGCCAGTCCGTTCTCATCGGTGTCGGCGGCATCCATCAGCGCGGTCATGTAAAGGTCGAAGAACGCACCCCACGTCTGAACTCCGACTACGCCGTCTTCCGCGATTGTGGCGTTCCACTCCTGGTTGTAACGCTTCTGGAAAGCTTGAATCGCGTTCTTTGTATTTTTCCCTTCGATGTTGTCGATCTGGCCTGGATCGCAACCCCATTCCCGCCAAGCCTCTACCCACTTCAAGATAAGTTGGTAATCCTCGACCTTGTGCTTCTTGACAGCGATGGCCGCCCAGCCGTCCTTGTCGCCGGCGAGGACTGCGGCCACGTTATCCGCGCGCATCTGGGAAAGGCCGATATTGTAGCCGGCCGAGCCGGTGGTATCGGTGTGGCCTGGAATAAACAGCTTGCGCTCGGGGTATTTCTTTGCGTGCTGGTAGCAGGCTGCAATTACCGCTAACGATGTGATACGGTCATCGACCACAGGGGCCAGTTCCGACTCTGAAGTGTAGTCGGGCAGCAGCACCGCACTGTCGTGATGGAAATGGATGTCCTCCATCTCGAGCACAAAACCGTGGAACTGTTTCACCACAAACCGATGGTTCAAGGTGGTATTCTTTGTCCACGTTTGGCTAAAATCGCGGCGGGTGATTTTGGTCTCCGGCATCGAAGGTCCCTTTTACTTGCTGCCCGGCGCCTTCCAGTGGTTCTTGTGTAGATTGGGGAATTTAATGGAGCAGACGCCTTCCGGAAGCTGATCCGCGTAGAAAGGACTCGTGCCTGTTTTGCCCTTGTGCACACTTCCGTCGCTTAGCGTGTACTCGTAGTCCTCGCCTTCGAGGTCGCTACCGTCTTCGTCGACCAGTTCGATAACAACCCAGGTCAGCAGCTTTACCGGGACTGCGGGCTTCGAGGGAGGCGTCGCTGGAATTGCCGGTGGCGGCGCAGCCTGTTCTCCACCGGTACTCCCGGGTTCTGGCCAGCATACAAAAACGGCCAGTTTCCCGGCGTCTATGAGCGCCGTGAGGCTCCGAACAACCGCTGGCAAAGGCATGTTGCACATCGCCGCGTTACCGGTCGCCTGGGCCGCCGCTTCGACCAGCAAGCCGGCGCCGGCGTGACCAGAGCCAACAATGCTCACCAGGCGCTTCGCCGTCTGCTCGCCGCGGAGAGGTTCATGTGAGTGCTGGTTGGCGCAGTCCATGAAATCGTCGTCAGGGGACCCAACGTGTACTCGGAACGACCTGAACGAAATGGACCGCGGCACCGATGCAGCCGGCTTCGAGGGAAGATCGACAACGCCGTATCGTGATCCGGCGGCGCCGCGATCAAGCGCTACCGGACCTTGCAATGCTGACTGCATCCGGCACATTGTGCCGTCGGCGACTGCAATCGGATTGTTATAGAAACACTGGGGGCCAGGTCTTCGAGCTCCAGCCATCAAATCCTCTTACGATTTTGAAACTCGGAGTGTTCGCGTGTCATTGTATCATGCGTTGTACAACGTCAGGCGGCCAAGTCCTGGACATGTATCACGGCGCGTCCGGACACTATCGGATTGGGTTGGCGGCCATCTCAACACAATCGGATTGGCGGGCCGCAGCCGGGTTGAACAGCAACGCTCGGCTAGTGCTTGCCGAGGAAGTTCAAAACCGCGCGGTTAAAAAGCTCCGGCTGCTCCCAGTAGGTGGAGTGGCCGGCCTCGGGGACGATATACGTTTCGGAGCCCTTGATCCGCGCCGCGAAAAGCTGCAGTACCGGTGGGGGCGCGTAGAGGTCGGCATCGCCGGTCACGAGTAGAGTGGGCGCCTTGACGGTTTCGAGCAAGGCAAAAGTCATGCGGTTGCGCAGCGGCTGGGGCGGCGCCGGGGGCCCCGGTGGCCGGCTCATCTTTTCCAACTCCACCCAACGCTGGGTGCCTGCGGCGTCGCCCGCCCTGTACGAAGGACCCAATTCGCGGAATTCCGGCGGCAGCGCATCAAATTGCGGCGGACGAATACGGCGCCCCAGTTCGAGGTAGTCCGTATCCTGCACGCCACCGATTGTGTTGGCGATCGCCAGGCTGCGCACCCGCTGCGGGTACGACAAGGCGAAGTCGAGCACGACGAACGCTCCGGCTGCCGTGCCGACCAGGTGGACCCGATCGAGGCCCAGCAGGTCGAGCAAGCCCAGTAGGTCGTCCGCGGCGGTGCCGGGCTGCGATTCCGCGGAATTGATTGTGGTCCTGCCCCAGCCGCGCCGGTCGAAGGCTATCACGCGGTAGCCGGCTGCGGCAAATGCCGGAATCTGGTATTCCCAAACCCGGCTGCTTCCGGTGGCCGCATGCAGCAAGATCACCGGCGCTCCGCTACCACCGGTATCGCGGTAGAAGATGCGCGCCCCAGGAACGGTTGCGTACGCCTCGCGAACGATCGGTTCCGCAGAGGCCGGAGTTTGGGCCGGTAGCGTCGCGATGGGAAATGCGCCCAGCCCCAGAGCGGCCCATGTTGTCAACGTGCAGCGCCTTAATCGTGGCGGCATCTGCTGCGTGCGAGTCCTGCAGATCCCCGGCGGCCTTGGCCATCGCCACTTTCGTGGCTGGCTTGATCTGAGCGACATAGGCTTTAGGCGATTCTATCGCAGAGTTGATCAATCCCGCGGCCTAACAGGCACATGCAAGTGCCGATCGCCGTTTACCGCCTCGATAGCGCATCCGGACACTACCTGGTTCTGGAGGATGGCCGGACCGAATCTGGCGAAGTCAGCGCCGCTTCGCTCGAAACTGATGGCGACGATGGCGTCTCTGAGGTTGAAGAAGCGCTCAGGTCGCCCTCCTCCGGGATCTGCAAGGCCGTATCCGCTGGCGGCGGACCCTCGAGCGCTTCATGAAAAGTCTTTTTCACGCCTTCCCAAAAGCTCTTGGTGAGGACTTCCTTCATATCGTTTCTCCCGTGTCCATCAGAGTAACTGGTTCGACGCTAATCACGCCGGTTGCGCCAGATGTCCAACACACGATCGACAGCTTCGCGAACGGCATCGCGGGCGTCGACGCGGTCGAAGCCGTTCATCAATAGTTCGTCAGCGTGTGTGAGTATGACGGATGGCCGCGATCGCCGCGGCCGTGATGGCCCTTTTGTCGAGGGTCTTCCCTGCGGCGGTGCGTCCAACCCGGCCGCTGCCGCGCGCCGTCGTGTGTTCCGCTATGGCAAGCGCCTCGGCGGTCGGACAGCCCGGAAATAGCTCCCGGATCGCATCCGCGACGTGGGTGCGCAGATCGTGATCCTGTTCGACACGGTGTACCTCGTCGCGCTCGCGCCGGGCCGCCCGCTGGCCGGCGTCCTGAATGCATTCGTGTTCGGCCTTCCGAAGTGCGGATTCTTCGACCAATATGCCTTGGCGTTCATAATGGCCCCGAGCCCTGCTGAATCGGACGACCACCGCCGAAAGGGCACTGTGCTTCTTGGCGCGTCGTGTGAGCGCAGCATCGCCACGGGGCAGGTAGATGAGGTGATCGAGATCGGCGCATGCGAGGCACAGCGGCCGTTCTTTTTCCATGAAGAGGAATTCGCCCTTCCACAATGCCTCACCACACTCAACACACTGCGAGTCGCGAAGAATCGAAAAGACCACAAGGTCCTTACACGCCGGGTGTTGGGGTTCAGCTTCGCTCTGCTGTATCTCCATGCCTTCAACCTGACACGGGTCCCAATTTTGCGCAAGGCCATGCTCGAACGTTGAACTGGCATTTATCCCCGTCGATGCCGAGCTTACTGTGTTCCTTAATGCCTTGGACCACCGTTTCGACTCCCGCTTGATCAAAGCCGCCTCTGCAGTTTGCACATTTCTACTCCAAGCGAAGGCTCACGTCCCGAATCACGCGCAATCGGGAATGTGAGGGTGCCGGCGCCAGTCCCCGGTCACCGGTAGTTCAAGAAGGATTGTCTTTCGACGCAGGTCGCGGCGGACTCTCTCGAACGCCTGTGCGCCACTAGCTTCCCTTCGTGATGGCCGGTTTGCGAGCTGCGGGCTTCGGATTGGGGCGTCCAACGCTCGACAGAAAGAGTGCGGCCAAATTCTGTTCATTTACCACAACAAACTGTCGCGCAAGCTCCTCAGGTTCGATGGGTTTGATTGGCTGGCTTCCAACCCCAGAGCGGGTGGTCTTGAAGCGAAGGAGGGCGGCGCGGATTCTCTCCGACTGGTCGCTCATGAGAATGTCACCTCTGTCGAATAATGATCGACCGGGATCATTGATCGCCACAGAGTAGTAGAGGCAGATTCCCACCACCCTAATCCTCGCATTGAGGCGCTTCCTAAGGAAGGTTCGACGCGTGCCTCAAGGTCCTCAGTCCCGAATAACGCGCGATCCGGCCGATGCCCAACTCGCGCATTCCACGCCCGATCTGCGTCAGACGATCCGCGGCGATGCGCTCGGCGTATCCTGGTCAGCCGTGAGCAATTTCCCGATGAGGATTGGCGTTCAAGAAACATCCTGTGACCGGTGTGCTAAGCTCTGGAGGCGGATCGAAAAGTGAACCCGAGCCGTCCCAAGGAATACACGCCATGCGGATCGTCGATTCCCATTTCCACTGGTGGCCGAGAGACATCTTCGAGCGGCTTTCGAAGCGCAGCGGCTATCCTCGCGCGGAACGCAACAGCCGCGGCGGATACAGTTATATGGGACATGAGGGGCGTCCACCGGTCAACTCCTGGGCGGAATGGTTCGATCTCGACCGCCAGCTCGAGCATATGGACGGCCTTGGCCATGAGGTGAGCGTGGTCTGCTCGCTCGGCCCCTTTTCGATCTATTTCTCCGACCTGCCTCCGGAGGAGGGCCGTGAGGCTGCAATGATGTGGAACGAGAGAATGGCGGGCGCGCAACGCAAATATCCCGGCCGGGTCTGGGCGAGCGCGGCCGTTCCGCTGACGGATACGAAGGCCGCCATCGAGGTGCTTGACCACGCGATCAATAAACTTGGGTTGATGGGCGTCAATATTCCCGGAAGCATCGGTCGAGATACCAGGATCGATGCCGAGCGTCTGGAGCCCTTTTACGCTCGCATCGAACAGCTCGGCATACCGCTCTTCCTGCATCCAACCGATGCAGTGTTTGGCGAGGACTTGGAGGGCTATGGCGGGGCGCTGCAGCTCAGTCTTGGCCGCGTCATCGAGGTCAGCGTGACGGCCTCCCGGCTGGTTTTTTCCGGCCTCATGGAGCGTCATCCGGATCTCAAGGTCGTGATGTCGCATACCGGCGGCGCGCTGCCCTATCAATCGGGCCGCATGGACAAGAACGGCAAGAACGCCAAACTTCCCCGTCCTCCGAGCACTTATATCCGGCGTATGTACACCGACACCGTTTCTCCTCACAGTATGGGGATCAAATTCGCGATTGAATATTACGGCATCGATCGGGTGATGTACGGCTCCGACTATCCCTGCTGGGATCCGGCCACGGCGCTGGCGCTGATTCAGGAGATCGGCTTGCCGGACTCGGACCTGGAGAAGCTCCTTTGCCGCAACGCCCGCCGTATCCTGGGCCTCGGTGATTCCAGTGAGCTGGGGACCGCGGAATCTGCCGCCCTCGCCACAGCCTCTGTGGATTCAGATTGAGGCCTCTGTGGATTCGGATTGAGTGATGACATCCGGACGAACAATATGGCTTCTAGGGGTGCCAGCGATGCTCGCCGGTTGCGGCATGCCGCCCGCCGGCTCGCCGTCGAACGGATCCGCTCCGGAGAAAACGCATCTAACGATTGGGCTGGCCGTGCCGGGAGCGACGTACCTGCCGTTGTATGTGGCAGCGGATGAGGGCTGCTTCGCAAAACAAGGCATCCAGGCCGAGGTGGTGGAATTCCGGGGTGGCGCGGATGTGATCCGGGCGGTTGTCTCGGGATCGGTAGACGTGGGAGTCGTTGGCCTTTCTGAGATCACCTCCGGGATCGATGCGGGTCAGCCGCTGAAGGCTTTCTATGCTGGATTCAACATCCCGGATTTCGATTGGTATGGCGTCTCTTCCGTCAAAAGCCTCGCCGGCGCGAAAGGAAAGCGTATCGGTATCACCCAGTATGGCTCCTCCACGGATTTCATCACCCGGTATGCGTTAATGGTGAACGGCCTCGACCCGTCCAAGGATGTGCAGATCGTCCAGGCGGGTCCGCCCGCGACGCGACTGGCGGCGATGCAGGCCGGGCAACTCGATGTCGGCATCTTTTCGACGCCCGAGAAATTTCTGGCCGCCGAGCGCGGTTACAAACTCGTCTATTCACAGAAACAACTGTCCGACGACTACCCGCAACATCTCTTCTTCGCAACGGAGTCCTTTCTGGCCACTCACCCGAATACAGTGAAGGCCCTGCTTCGCGGTCACACGCTCGCTGTGCGTCTGGCCAAGCAGGATAAGCAGCTCGCGGAACGATCCTTGATCAAACATCTCCAAATCGATCCGAAGTACGTCGAGCGTACCTACATGGACGTGATCGACTACATTTACGAGGACGGCCGGTTGCCGACCGAGAGATCTCTTGATGTCTTCTTCGACATGGGCATCAAGACCGGGCGCTATAAAGAGCGTTGGCCGCTTGCCAGGTTCTGGATTTCGACTTACGTGGACAGCTATAGTCAATGGACGATCCCACCGTCTTAGAGCCGGGAATGCCTCATGAGAGAGGCGAGCGGTGAGCATGCCGAGCGCGCCGCCATCGCCCCCGAAGGGTAACGCCATGTTCCGGCGCATCTTTTCCTCAAACTACCGCGTACTGATCTCTACCCTTACTGTGATGGCATTCCTGATTATCTGGGAAATCGCGCCCCAAGCTGGCATAGTGAACGCTGCCTATACCAGCCAGCCCAGCCGCGTGATTGCCGCGGGTCTGGAGATCGTACGCACCGGCGGTTTCGTCCGCGATGTTTACGCGAGTCTCTCGGAATTTGCCATCGGATTTGCTCTTGCCATAGGCATCGGCGTGCCTCTGGGTTTGCTGTTGGGCAGATTCCGAGTGCTACGGTATCTTTTAGATCCCCCGATCATGGCGATTTACGCAACGCCTCATCTTGCGCTGCTGCCTATCATCGTGGTCTGGCTTGGAATCGGAATGCAATCGAAGATCGCGGTCGCGTTCGTCGGCGGAGTCATTCCGATTCTTGTAAACACGATGGCGGGTGTTCGCGGAGTGGAGCGTTCCTGGGTGGTGGCGGCGCGATCTTTCTGTGCGGGGGAATGGGACGTGTTTGTCAAAGTCATCCTTCCGGCGTCGCTTCTGAGTGTGGTCATGGGCATCCGGCTAGGATTGAGTCGCGCGGTTTTGGGTGTTGTGGTCGCGGAAATGTACCAGTCCCAAGCCGGCATCGGGAACGAGATCATGCGTTACGGTTCGGAATTCCGAACCGATTACCTGCTCTTTGACGTGATGCTGGTTTCTCTGTTCGGATTTGCGGCCACGTCTGCCGTGCGGGCGCTGGAAGAAAAATTGTGGACGGCCGGAAAATGAAAGGCATCGCCGGCTGGAAATCCGCTCCTGTGCTTCTGGGGACCCTGTCGTTCGCGGTCATCCTGCTAGTGTGGGAATCCGCGGTGCGGCTGGGTTGGGCCAACCCGTTTTTCATCTCGCAGCCATCCGCGATCGCCGCCAGTCTGGACCGGGCTGCGAAATCCGGCGAGCTGTGGCATAACCTTGCGGTAAGCCTCCGCGAATTTGCCATCGGCTACGGCGCTTCGGTGTTCGTTGGGATTCTGGCGGGGGCCTTGGCAGGCCGATTCCGCACTCTGGAATATGCGCTGGATCCGTTTCTTTGGTTCCTATATTCCGCCCCTCTGATCGCTTTTTATCCGATCTTCGTGCTCTGGTTCGGCCTCGGAGTCCCCACGGTCATCGTAATCGCGTTTTTGCTCTCGGTCACTCAAATTGCAACCAGCACCCTGAGCGGATTTCAGAACGTCAATCCTGGATTGCTTCGCGCCGCGCGATCCTTTGGGGCGACCGAGCGCGATCTCTGGTGGAAAGTCGTCCTGCCGGCCTCGGTGCCGATGGTGATTGCGGGTCTGCGCCTGGGAGTCGGTCGCGCACTGATGGGCGTGGTGATTGGCGAACTCTTCGGCGCCACGGCGGGACTGGGCTACAGCATCGCTTATTACGGCGCACTGCTGAAGACCACCGATATGATCGCTTCTTTGGTAGTGATCGTCGTTCTAGGCGTTCTGTGCACGCAGGGGCTAAGCGCTCTGGAAGCGCGGTTCGATTCATGGAGAACCGGCCCGGACTCATAAGAGGAAAATCTCTTGTCATTCGTCGTAGCTCCTGGCCGCCTACTAAAACTCGCCCGCACCGGCGCCCCAGAATCTCGCTCACGAAGGGCGGCAAAAAAACACTTCCGGTTACGCTGTCATCCATTCTCTACACACACACATGATCGGCTGCCCCGCGGGCCAATCAGATTCAGGGAAGCGGCTTGGCCAGGTATTTCAGCTCAGGTTGCTGGTTGGCATTCACCGGCAGACGGTCGGTATTCATGAACATCGAAACCGCCTGATAGTAGCCCGCGCTGACAATCAAATCCACCACGCCGCGCTCGCCCGCGACGCTCTTGACCGTTGCGAACGTAGCGTCGCTCGACTGTTTGGTTTTGAACAGCTCGGTAATGAAGTTGTAGACGGCCTCCTCATCGGCTGACATCCCGATTGGGCGCCTGCCTTCGGCGATGGCTTTCACTTTGTCCTCACTGAGCCCGGCCTCCACGGCGGCCCGCCGATGCGCGAGCCATTCGAACTGCGCGCCCCAGTAGCGCGCCGTAAGAATGATCGCTAATTCCTTGAGCTTGTCCGGGACCGACATATGAAAACGGACACGGTCCCCCATGTCGAAGAACAACTGGCCCCCGTCCGGGTCGCGAACGCTGATATTGAAGCTCCCGCCCGTGCCTCGTTGCGCCACGGCGATATCGGTCATCTTCTTCTGCTCGGGTGTCATCTGTTCGTAGGTGAGCGGTTTGAAGCGATCCCCCCGCATGGTGAATTCCTTGCCTTTGGCGGAAGACTTCACCTCGGCCGGCGAGAGTGCTCCGGGAACCGGCGTGGCAAAGCCCACTCCGACGACCGGGAGCGGGTTTTCGAGAGGCCGCAGGCCGGGCTGCACACCTTGTGGCAAAGGATACCGGTCCACGTTGAGCAACATCGAGACCAATCCATACCACCCGCTCAATCCGGCCATATCGACGACGCCCCGCTCGCCATATTTATCCTTGGCGGCCTTGAACGTGGCGTCGGTCACTTGGTGAGTGGTGAGGAGTTCGTCGACGAGGTTGTAAGCCACTTCCATCTCCGCCGTCATCCCGGTGGGACGCTTGCCCGCGGCGATGGCGTCCACTATCGCCGGGGTTACGCCGTTTTGGAGGGCCGCATTCTTGTGAGAGTTCCACTCGTATTGCGCCATCCAGAAGCGCCCGGTCATGATGATGATGACCTCTGAGACGTCCCTGGGAAGGCCGGTCCGGAAACGCATGGCGCCACCGAATTGTTGGCCGAGATCGCCCACCTCGGGACTGCGTAGCAGGATATTGAACGGTCCATTGGCGCCTCCGCGCTCTCCGGCAAGCAGATGATCGATCATGGTCTTCTGCTCGGGCGTCATCTCGTCGTACTTGAGCGGCTTGAACCGATCGCCCACCAGAACCAGGCTGCGGGGATCGGGAGCTTGCTTCGCCTGTTTTGAAGGTGCTTGGGCGCTGACGATTGCGATGGCGCCGATCGTCACGGCACAGAAAAACTGAAGACGCATGGTGACCCTCCTTGGCGGATTATATACGACCTGTCCATGTTATGCCGGATGTGGCCCAACGTCTCGGCCTCCGGAACGCCTCCGCTTGAAGCACCCAGGTCGGGCACCCGGAAGTTGCGTTTTTGCAGCTCCTCGACTCTGCCCCAAACCCCTATCGGGCGTCACCTCACGCTGCCAGAGTACAGTTCCGCTCAATTGAGCCACTCGCCGGCAACATCTTCATCGTCTTCTCCGTCGTCTTCCTCGTCTGACTCTATCTCGGCCATCCCGATGGCCTCCTCAGCGGCCTCCGCGATTTCTTCGTCGTCAGAGTCGGCCAGATCTGCCAGGATTGTTCGCGCCTCGGCGGGACGGATGCTGACGATGGCGCCGATGGCGGCAATCAGCAGGGGTTTTGGCGAGCGCGCGTCATGGACGAGCGCGACGATATGAGGCCAGGCCGCGTCCAGTCCCCAGTTGCCGGCCCCTTCGACGGCCTCGTAGTGAATCTCCGGGTCGGCGCTCTTCAAGGCCTCCAGTATCTGATCGTCAAAGCCGCGAACCCAGCGCATCGAAAACACAGCCGTTAACACCCAGTCTTTGTCCCCGCTGGAATACGCAGCGCTGATCGCGTTCTGGTGCCAGCTCTCGGGAGCGCGCACCGACGCCTCCAGAATTCGCCGCCGGACCTCCTTGGGAAGGCTGTTGTCGAAATGAAGTTTCCTGAGTGAGGTCTGGATTCTGCGAAACGTGCGTTCACTGATGGGTACATCGTCCGGATCTTCGAATTCGTCCGTCGCCGCCTGTTGGAGGACTGGGCAAAGGGCAATTGCAGCTTTGGCGCGCAATGGCTCTGGCTCATTCGGACTGCCGATGATCGCCGTCAAGGAATCGGCCAACTGGTCGTTGATGACAGTGAGATCGCCCGCTAACTCGGCCGCGATAAGCCGGTCGGATTTGCTGGCCCGATGATCGGTTAGAATCTGCTGAAATCGCTTCCCGGCATCTCTCGGCCAGTCCCATGGTGGTGTGTCCTGCAAAGTCTTAAGGTCCATAACGCTCCTCAGGCGGCGCAGCGCTTGCCTTCCGCTTCTCGCTGTTCAGATTTTATCTCTCCCTGGCTTCGCTAGTTTCACTTCGTGCGACGATTTTTAGCTTCCGCGCCTGGAAGCGCACTACGATCTTGCCCTCTTGCTCTCCTCCATCCCGGGCATATGCCGGACGCCATCGCCCACCTGGAAGCCGCGTTTCCGGCATTCTAAATAACCCACCGGACCGCGCGGGACCGCCTTCAAACCTGTGCTACTTTAGATGCAGGTGGAAGCGATGCGCGGGGCCGTCGGGGTCCCAGGCACTGCGATGTAAGCGCCTGAAAACGCGGGAGTAACTCAATGGTAGAGTCACAGCCTTCCAAGCTGTTGGTTGCGAGTTCGATTCTCGTCTCCCGCTCCAACCTCTTATTTGGGTAACGCCGGTAACACTGCGTCCACCTTCTTGAATCCCGCCGGCGGATCGAACCTCGTCACGTCCTGAATCCCGCCCCCGAAGTTGTCGAGATGGATCGAGGCCTCGGCCAAAGTTCCGCCGGAGCCCGCGATTTTGATGGTGGTCAGAAGCGGAGCGCCGGGAGCTTTGTTCAACTCCCTGGCGGCCTCGCCAAATCCCTGCAAAGTTTGCGGCGCGTTGAGGGCTAATTGCGCCATCCCCGAGGCGAAGGCGTCGCCCATTTTCTCCGCCAGCCTGCGGTTGAAGTCGATCATTTGCTCGTAGCCTGGGACAGTGCCGATCCAGGAATCGATGCTGATGTCTTCGCCCCCGCTCGCTCCTGAGATTGTGACGATGGTTTCCGACGCATTCAGGATGCCGACGAGTTTGGTTGCGCCGGGGCTCTGCACGGTGACTTTGAAGCTGGTCTCATGGGGGGCTCGAGCGGCGGCGTCCTCCAAAAACTTCTTCATCTGGGCGAAGGGAAGCACCGAGTAAGTCTTCTTGGAAAACTCGATCTCCGTGATGGTCTCTCCCGCCAGGTCGATGACGGTGGTGTGTCCCTTGACGATCAGCGCCATCCGATTGCCTTTGATCAGATTGGTGGTCGCGATAGGATCGTGAATTCCGGGCGTGCGCGGCCCCAGTGCGCGGAGGGCATCGTACAACTCGCCCGCGGTGATCTGGATGCGGCGCTGATAGCTGTAGTCGGCACGCAGGGGGATACAGGAAAAAGCCGCGCCGGAGCACGCCGCAAGGATGGCGAGGACGATGCGCATTCGCTTTCCGCAGCGGCTATTTGACGCGCTTGGCGACCAGATCCTCGGGGGTTCCCTCGACCACGGTGCGGGTGAACTTGATTTCGTCGCCCGAAATCTTGCCCTTGTAGGGAATCTGGAACTGCATCCCCTGATAGTTGAGGTTCTCGGTGAAAGAAATGTCGTCTCCGCTGACGGTGCCGTTGGTGATGGCGCTCGCGGTTTCAGAAAGATTCGACTTGGCGGTTCCGGTGAGTTTGCCGCCTTCGACTTTGAACGTATAGGTGTAGTTCTGCGTGCCCACCTGGGTTTCAAAAGAAGCGGTCCAGGTTCCGGTCACGTCCGCGGCGAAGGCCGTCGCCATCGCCAGCAGCGCCAAGGCCGCGACGATCGCAATGTTTCTGTTGCGCATGAATCCCCTCCTCCCCATACTTTAGCGCAGGCAGGTCTGTGTGGTTTAAATTAAGGAATGGCCCGCTGGTTCGCGCTCTTATTCACCATGACGATTGCATTGGCTGCCATCCCCGATTTGGCCGAGCTCAACCGCATGATTGCGCGGTTTGCGCCCGCGCCGGTGACCGCCGACACCTCCAAGCTTCAGCCGGGAGACAAGCTTGCCCTGGCGAAGTTGATCGAGGCCGCCGATGTGATCGATGAGATTTTTCGCGAGCAACTCTGGAGCGGCAACGCGGCGCTGAAGGACCGGCTGGCGAAGGATGCGTCGCCGCTGGGAAAGGCGCGCTACCACTACTACCTGCTGAACAACGGTCCTTGGTCGGATCTGGACAATCATGCGGCTTTCATTCCCCCGGAGTTCGTTCCTAGTGTTCCAGCGCAGAAATTGCCGGGCGCGAACTTCTATCCCGCGGACATGACGAAGGCGGAGTTCGAAGCGTGGGTAAAGAAGCTTCCGCAGGCGCAGCAGGAGCAGGCAACCGGATTTTTTTCGGTGATCCGGCGCGGGGCCGACAAGGCTCTGTCGATCGTTCCCTACAACCAGGCGTACTCGCGCGATCTGGCTCGCGCAACGGCGCTCCTCAACCAGGCCGCGGAGCTAACGCCCAACGCCTCGCTCAAGAATTTCCTGCATCTGCGGGCGAAGGCGTTCCTGAGCAACGACTATTACGCGAGCGATGTGGCCTGGATGCAGCTCGACGCACCCATCGACGTGACCATCGGGCCATACGAGACGTACAACGACGATCTGTTCGGATACAAGGCCGCGTTTGAAGCTTACGTCACGCTGCGGGATGAGCAGGAGACGGCCAAGCTGAAGATGTTCGCGGATCGTCTTCAGGAGATCGAGAACAATCTGCCTTTGGACGCCAAGTACCGCAATCCCAAACTCGGCGCGCTGGCGCCGATTCGGGTCGTTAACGAGATTCTGGCCACCGGAGACGGAGCCCACGGCGTGCGCACTGCCGCCTTCAATCTGCCCAACGATGAGCGCATCGTGCGGGCGATGGGGTCGAAGCGCGTGATGCTCAAGAACGTCCAGGAGGCCAAGTTTTCCAAGATTCTTGAGCCCATTGCCGCGCGCGTGCTCTCCGCCGAGGATCGGCGCGATCTGAAATTCGATGCGTTCTTCACGCACATTCTGGCGCACGAGATGACCCACGGCATCGGGCCGCAAAACGGTGTACGGCAGTCGCTGAAGGAGCTGCATTCGGCGATCGAGGAAGCCAAAGCGGACGCGACGGGACTGTTCATGCTCCAGTATCTGTACGATCACAAACTGCTACCCGAAGCGGGGAGGGCCTTGTACACGACCTTTCTAGCGTCGAGTTTCCGCACTTTGCGCTTCGGCGTGCATGAGGCGCACGGAAAGGGCATGGCGCTCCAGTTCAATTACCTGACCGACAAGGGCGCATTCGTGGCGCGGGCGGACGGAACCTTCTCAGTGGACCCGGCGAAGATCAAGGACGCGGTCCGCGATCTGGTGCACGATCTTCTGGAGATCGAAGCGACAGGCGACTACGCGCGCGCCCAAAAGATGCTGGACGAGCTGGGCGTGCTGCGGCCGCCGATGCAGCGAGCGCTCGATAAGCTGAAGGATCTTCCCACGGACATCGAGCCGATCCGGAAGCCGAATTGAACCGCCGAGGGGAGAATGATCAAAGTTCATGGAACGGGCACCAGTTTCGGGAGGAGGTTTGCCCTCAAGTGCCCTGAGTGCGGACAGGGTGGCACTTTTGAGCCGATTCCACCGGTCCTGGATCTCCACGTTCCTGGTTATTGGCTAGGGCATCGGCAGTGCCCGAATCCAGCCTGCAGCGCTCACCTCTTCTTCGTAGCTAACGACCAATTCGACATCCTTCGAACTCACCCGCCGCTTCGCATCGCATTCGACTCAACGAACATACCATCAAGGATCAGGGAGGCGCTGTCCGAGGCTGTGACCTGTGAAGCGGAAGGCTGCCACGCAGCGGCCGCAATCATGATCCGCCGCACCCTGGAAGAACTCTGCGAGGATCGCAAGGCTACGGGGGACAATCTCAAGGAGCGTATCCAAAAGCTCAAGGGTTCGGTTGTACTCCCCAGTGAACTCTTCGCGGCGATGGATGAACTTAGGCTCCTTGGTAACGATGCCGCTCACATCGAAGCAAAGGTGTACGACCAAGTTGGCCCTGCTGAGGTCGAAGCGGCGATCGAACTGACAAAGGAAATTCTCAAGGCAGTCTATCAACTCGACAGCCTTGTGACGAAGCTCAAAGGCCTTCGTCGTCCGACCACCTAGCTAGGGAGCCCTGGTCAAAGCCGGGCAGCCCTCGCCGCTTCCGGCGGCTAGCTGGACTCGGAGGTTTCATCGATGGCTTCGAGAAGCTGTTTGACGACCTTCGGGTGCAGCGTCACACCGCTGTGGAATGGAACCACGATCCTCCGGCCGCCCTTTTCGTAGATCCGATGGCTGCCCTTGGACCGCAGCCAAGTGAACCCTGCTTTCAATAGCATTGCCTCGGCCTCCGCCGCGGTAAGGCGCGGCAGCTTAGGCATGAACTTCGACGGCGGTGGTGAGAATCTCCTGGCTGAGCGCTGACGAGCGCTCTTCATCGGTCAGCGTCTCCAGGAAGAGCTCTATCGCCTCACGGATGTTTGCAAGGCTTTCTTCGACCGTCTTTCCCTGCGATTGGCACCCTTTTAGTTCGGGGCACCAAGCGTAACATCCGTGCTCGTCCTGTTCGATTACGACACTGACCTTGCGCGTCATCAGTCCCATTCTATCGCTAGCGGCGGACGCTAGCTGTCGTCCTCTGGCGCCAGTTCCCGCTCCATCCACGCCAGATAGCCGTCCGCCCCTTCGACCACCGGCAGAGCCAGCAGTTCCGGCACTTCGTACGAGTGCATCTTGGCGATTTCCGTGCGGATCGCTGAAAACAGATCGCGGCGGGACTTGATCACCAGGAGCCACTCCGCGGCGTCCTCCATCGCTCCCTTCCATCGGTAGACGCTGCGCACGCCGGCCACGATATTAACGCAGGCAGCCAAACGCATCTCTACCAGATGGCGAGCCAGGCGCGCGGCCTGCTCCTCCGAGTCGCAGGCGCTGAGGACCACGATTTTATCGGTCATTTCTTGGGAGCCGGGAACTTCTCCATGCGCTTCTTGACCGCCTCGGCATCCTTGGCGGTGGGCGCCAGCTCCAGGTACTTGGCGTAGGCGTCGCGCGCTCCGGCGAAGTCGCGCAGCTTCTCATCCACTTCACCCAGTTTCTCGAAGCCCTCCGCCGAACCCGGATCGTAGAGCGTCGCGTCCTTGTAGCGGCCCTTGGCCGCCGCCAGATTGCCCTTCTTGAGGTAGAAGTCGCCGGCCTCGACGCTCTTCGAGGCCTTCAGCGGATTGAAGTCGTAGGTGCGGGGCTTGAAGGATTGGTCCTCCTCGGGCGGCTCCTGTTCCTGAGGTTCGGTCTGCGGTGAGGACGGCCGAGTGGCCGGGGCGGATGGCGCGGGCTGCTGCGCCATCAGCGGCAGGCTCAGAAGGAACGCGACACATAACGTCACTACAAGCGTGCGTGACACAATTAAATTATAGATCCGCTGTCCGATCTTCGCGAAAAAGCCGCCGAGCTACCAGCCCTCCCCGGCGTGTACCTCTACAAAGACGCCTATGGCACGGTGATCTATGTAGGCAAGGCCAAGAATCTGCACAGCCGCGTCCGCAGTTACTTCAATGACGACCGGCTCGCGGATTCGAAAACCGGAACCCTGATCCACGAAGCGCGCCAGATCGACTTCATCTGCGTGGATAACGAGAAGGAAGCGCTGGCGCTCGAAAACAACCTCATCAAGCAGTGGAAGCCGCGCTACAACATTCTGCTGCGCGACGACAAGACCTACCCGTACATCAAGCTCACGGACGAGAAATATCCGCGCGTGTACGTCACGCGGCGGCTGCGCAAGGACGGCTCGACCTACTTCGGTCCCTATTTTCCCGGCAATCTCGCGCACCGGCTGGTGCATTTCATTCACCGGCATTTCAAAGTGCCTTCCTGCAACGTGGATCTGACGCGGAACCACACCCATCCGTGTCTCGAATATCACATTCATCGCTGCCAGGGACCCTGCGTCCAGGGGCTCACCACGGACGAACGGTATCAAGGAGCCGTGCGCGACGTGCGGCTGTTCCTGGAAGGCCGGCATAAGGATCTGGCGAAGGAACTACGGCAGCGCGTGGAAGCCGCCAGCGCCGCCACGCGCTATGAAGAAGCCTCGGCTCTGCATGAGCTGCTGCGGACTGTAGAGGAGATGAGCGAGAAACAAAAGATGGCCGCCGCCGAAGGCAGCGACACCGATATCCTGGCTTACTACGCGGAGCCGCCGCTGGTCGCGGTGAACCTGTTCCATCTGCGCCACGGCCACATCGTCGACCGGCGGGACTTTTTCTGGGAAGACCAGCTCGTGTTCGATCCCCAGGAATTCGTCTCGTCGCTCCTGAAACAGGTGTATCTGAACGAGCCCTATATTCCCGCTTTCGTGCATGTTCCCCTCGACTTTGAGGATCGCGAACCGTTGGAGGAGATCCTGAGCGAGAAGCGCGGGCGCAAGGTGGAGATTCTCACGCCGCAGCGCGGCCCCAAAAAGGCTCTGCTGGCGCTGGTGGAATCCAACGCGCAGCACAGCTTCGAGCAGCGCTTCCGCGTGTTGAAACCTTCGTCGAAGGCGATTCAGGCGGCGCTCCAGGACGCGCTGGGCCTGGAATCCGCGCCGCGCCGCATCGAGTGCTTCGACATCTCGCACATTCAGGGCACCGATAAAGTCGCCAGCATGGTGGTGTGGGAAGACGGAAAGATGAAGAAGTCCGATTACCGCAAGTTCATCATCCGCACGGTGGAGGGCAACGACGATTTCGCCTCCATGCGCGAGGTGATCACGCGGCGCTATTCTCGATTGCAGGCCGAGGCTTTGCAGTCAGGTGTCTCGGCGCGGCCGGGCCTCGTGCTGGTGGACGGAGGACTGGGGCAGCTTCACGCCGCCGCAGGCGCGCTGGAAGAACTCGGCATCACCGATCAACCTTTGGCATCCATCGCCAAGCGCGAGGAATGGATTTACGTCTACGGGCAGGAGCAGGAGCCGGTGGTGCTGGATCGCTTTTCTCCGGTGCTGCACCTGGTGCAATTGGTCCGGGATGAAGCCCACCGGTTCGCGGTGACGTTTCACCGCGCACGCCGAACGGCTAGCCGGCTGCCAAAAAAGAAGAGGAAGAAGAAGTCGGATCTGCCAGCTTAGAACAGCAACCGGGCCCATTTTGGGGCTCAAAATGCTCTGTGTACCTCGACCAGGGTTTTGCTGGCTACGGTGGTCGGCAGGGCTTGCGAATGCCACCGCATCTCGACTCCATATAGAATAAAGTGCTTGAGGCCGATTAACAATTGCGGCAGGACTCGTTGACGTGGCGGCATACAGTCAGAAGGACATTGACGACCTGATCGCATGCCCCAAGTCGGTTTCTGACCCGCCCAAGAAGGACATGAGGCTGGTAGACGCCGATTGGCGCAACGATGCCAAGCTGGTCGCAACCAACAATACGGTAGGGGAGTTTCACGTGTTCATGAGAAAGAACGCGGACTTCCCGGAGAACTTTTCTATCGGCTTGATCTACCAGCCGAATGACGGAAGCGGGGAGGTCGTGTTGTTGCGGTGCAACGGACCGCATGGAATCTACAACGGCTGGTCGGGCGGCGCCATCCACCCCCATTGGGAGTATCATGTTCACACCGCCAGCGAAAAGGCATTGGAAGCTGGGGAGAGAGCAGAGAAGTATGCGGAAAAGACGACGGCGTACGCATCCTTCGAAGAGGCCCTTCCGTATTTCGCCAAAACGGTGAACCTGAGCGAAAAGGACGCCCACAAGTATTTTGGGACTCAGGCCGTGTTGCCTTCCGAACTGGGGTCGCTATGGAACTGCTAGAGAGCTTGAAAGCGGACTTCAACAGCCACGTCGCTTTTCGAGAAAAGCGGCCCGGGATCTTGCAAGTTGTCGCTCCTCTGTTTCACGAGGATGGCGACATGATCGATATCTTTCTCGACCTTCCGGCCTCGGGGAATACTCCAATCCGAATCTCCGATCACGGATTGACGTTGATGCGACTTTCCTATTCTTATGACATCGACACTCCTACAAAGCGGAAGGTTCTTGATCGCATACTGTCTGAGAACGGAGTCACAGAAGACCGAGGAAGGTTCTATATCGAAACAGCCCCGGAACATGTGTATCCGGCATTGCTACAGTTCGCACAGACGGTCGCCAAGGTCAGCAACATGCAAGCCTTCAAGCGTGAGGTTGTCCGCAGCCTTTTTTACGAGACGTTGGGCGACTTCGTAAAGAGTACGCTCCTTCGCTATCACCCTTCAGAACGTTATCTACCCATACCGGACAGAGATGATCTCGAAGTCGATTGGCGGTTCGACGTGAAGCCTCGTGATATCTTCCTGTACGGAGTGAAGGACAATGCCAAAGCACGCTTGGCGGCTCTAACTTGTCGGGAATTTCAAATCCGAAACGTGCCATTTCGGAGCATCATCGTTCATGAGGATTTCGAGAACGGATTGAGCAAGAAAGACCAGACTCGAATAACGAACGCGGCAGACAAACAGTTCACGTCACTGGGCGATTTCACGGCGAACGCCGAGCTGTACTTCACGCGGGAGGTGGACTCCGCAGTTCAGTAGACTGCTTGTTGCGCTGATCGGCTGGTCGAGTATGCTAGTCCCAGTCTAGAACAGGTCGCCGATTTCCTTGGCGGCGCTCCGCGCTTCCAGGTGAATCAAGCCCGCGTTGCCGCCTTGCGGGCTGACCACTGCCAGCACGGCCTTGGTCCCGGCCGAGTAAACGAACAACGCGCCTTCCTCGGCCTGAATGGAAACTTCTCCCAGCGTTCCGGCGCTCATGCTATCGCTGATGCGCCGTCCCAAGCTGGACGCGGCCGCGGCCATGGCCGCCACGCGATTTGGATCGGCGCCATTGGAAAGAGAGTGCGCGATCGGGAGCCCTTCGTTGGACGCCAGCAATACACCCTTCAGTTCCGGAATCGCGCTCCGCAGCGCCTCAATCTGAGCCTTCAATGCTTCGCCCTTGGCCATCGGTTGCCTCCTTGATTCATCCTGAAATTCGAAATACTTTGCGCGCGCCGCGCCCGGCCGCCGTTGTGCGGCGAGTTCCTTAGGAAGACCTTTAATCGGCGGGTAAGGCAGGAACTTTAGCTCCGCGTGCATACGAAGGGCATTGGACCGGGCGTAAGAGAATCGCCTGATAGACGGTCGAATCGCCTCCTAACTATGCGGAATATGCGGAACGTCGAGGTATTTCGCTGTGGTGCTAATGCCGGCAGTGCCTTGGAGCTAAGGTCTTATACTTAACAATCCGTAGGGCTCCCGCCTGAAAAACATTACATAAGTGCTTTACCGCAAGGAAACTCCTAAGAGTACCCTTTAGCATATGAGCCAAGGGGACGATTAACTCAACATGCGGTGTTTGTACTGCGGGAAGGAACTCGCCCTGTTCAAACGGTTAAGGGGCGGCGAGTTTTGTTCCGACGCGCATCGCCAAAGATATCAGGAAGAATACACCCAACTGGCCCTCAATCGTCTCTTGCAGGCGAATCCTCAAGAGAAAGAAGCCAAGCCGCAGGAGACCAAGCCCAGCGAACCCGAATCCCCGGCGCTGAAGCGGCGCGAAAGGCTGGGCCGTGAGGAAGCTGCTGCGGCGCATCCGCCCCTTTCGACGCCGGTGACCGCCTCGGCGAGCATCGCCAAACCACTGGAATCGGCCGTCCACAACGGGGCTATGAGTCAAACCCTCGGGGCTCTTAATCAAACAACGACGCCCCAGCAAACCGCCGTTCTCGATCGCGAGCCCGCGCCGGCTCCCGCTTCCGCCTCCACCTTCGTGGAGACGCCGCCGGCGGAAGAGCCTGCGCCTGCTGGCGTGTCCAGCTTCCTGGTTGAATTTCCCATTCCCGCCTTAGTAGAAGCGGCGGCGATCGCCGCAACGACCGCGAATCTGGAGCCCACTCCCGCGCCGGCGCTGCCGCGTTTGCAAAAGTTCCCGCGACAAGCGGCGCCTGACCGCCTGGATCCGGCTGGACGCATTGCTCTGACGGTATGCTCGCTGACGGACTTTCAAACGCCGCCGCGAGAACGCGGGTTGGAGCTGCGTGAGTTCGTGAGAGGCGTGCCCCAGGTGGAGATCCGGGTGCGGCCCGCCGCCGAAACCGGATTAGAGCCAGCGCGGGAGCCGCTGGAAGTGCACTTAGTCGGGTGTCTTCCGCAAGATTCCCCTCGGCTCTGGCAGGCGCTCGAAGCGCAGCTTCCAGCGCTTGGCTGGAAGGCGGAAATTGGGCTCGGCGAGCTGGCCCGGTTGGATTTTGCGGTGACTGGCTGGGAAGAGGCCGGGGAAGGCGGCGCGAGCGCGGAACAGCCTCCTCCCGCGAGCGATATTCCAGCGGCGATCGGATCCGCCCGTCTCGAACCTATGCGCGTGGATCCGATTCAACTCAATTCGGCCCCGCGCGAACTCGCGCGCCCCGAACCGTTGCGCTTTGAGCCGGTCCACATCGATCCGGTTTTCATGGAGCAAATCGCCGCCACAGCCGGCTTCAACGCTCTGAAGAACGAGGCTGCGGCGCAGGAAAAGTTGGCGGCCAAAACGGTGCCGGCAGAAGCGGTGGAAGCGGCCGCGCCCGAGCCCCCGGCGCTCGTAGCGCCCGCAACCTCGACTCCAGCGGCGTCCGCGCCGCCCACGATTACAAAGCCCGTGCCGGTCACGCTGCACGGCCTGGCGCCGGCGCGCGGGAAGCCGGTACAGGTTTTCACCTCGGCTGTCGCCCGGAGCAAAAACGTTCAAATTCCCCGCGAAACCGGCCTGCCGCTGCGGCCCATCATGGTATTGGGCCCCGCACCGAAGTTAGCCAATGTGTTAGCCAATGTGTTAGCCAATGTGCCGCCGGCGAGCGTCCCGTCCAGTTCGACGAACGACGAAAAGGCCGCCGCCAAGCCTGTCAAGTCGATTCCCGTCCCCGAAAAGCGGGACCCGCGCCCCATCGAGATTAAGCCTCGCAGGTCCGAGGTGCGGATTCTCCCGGTACAAGTGAAGGCGGAAGCCCCCTCGCGGCAAAAGGAAGCCGCCGGCAAGACGGAGCCGGCCAAGACGGAGCCGGCCAAGACGGAGCAGGCCAAGGCGGAGCCGGTTAAGCTCGATCCCGCGGTCAAATCCGAACTGCTGAAGGAGCCTCCCGCCGCGGCGTCGAAACAGATGGCTCTAAATCCGGCGCCGGCGGAAAAGCCGAAGCCGGCGCCTGCGCCAGCCCAGATTAGACCCGCCGTGCGCGTTCCCGACGCGGCCAAGCCTCGCATGCCTCAGCCGGAACCTTTGGAGGAGCCGGACCTGCTGGGCCTGCCCAAGCTCTCTTTCCAGCCTTCCGAGAATTTCTGGACCCGCTTACCCTTTGTCGTGCGCATCGGCGCGGTCGCGGCCGTCCTGGCCCTGATTGTGGGCGGAGTCATGTTAACTTCGCGAGGATCGGGCGCCGCCAAGGTCGCACCGCCGCCCAATCCCGAGCCGGAATGGGTGGAAGCAAGTTCGGCGCTGGCGAACACCGCGGGTTGGGTGCAGGATTGGTTTGCCGACCGCCCCGGATCGCGGGAAGGCCGGCACGTGGACGTTCTGCGAGGTTCCCTGACGCTGCGCGACTACCGGTTGGTGTTTGAAGGAGAAATCCAGCAGGGCGCCTTGGGCTGGGTGTTCCGCGCCAACGACAAGAGCTTCTACGTGGAGAAGATTCAGGTAATCACTCCCGGCCTGCAACCGGTGGTGGCGCTGGTGCACTTCGCGGTGATCAACGGGCAGGAACAGCCGCGGACTCAAGTGCCGTTGCCCATCCGGGCCCACCTCGATACCACCTACAAGGTCCGCATGGATGCGGTCGGCAACCGCTTCACCACCTGGGTGCAGGATCAGAAGGTGGATCAGTGGACGGATAGTCGGATCGACGCCGGTGGCGTCGGTCTGTATTATGACAGCGGCGACAGCGCCAAGCTCAGAGACACGCTGAACGTGATTCCGCTGAAGCTCAAATAAGGAAGCGAAGACAGGAGATCGGGAATGCCGGACGGCAACGGACAACACGTTTTCTTCATCGATGACGAACTGGTGGAGCGGCTTATGCGCGGCGACGCCGCGGTCGAGAACTCCTCAAAACCGAAACGCCCGGCCAGTTCCAGCGCTCTCACTCAAGCGGTCAAGCTGGCGTCGTCGGGGCGTCTGGATGAAGCGGTGAAAGTACTGGAAGGCGCGGCCGAGCGCGGAGAGAATCCGGTGGAAATCCATTCCGGATTGGGGCACCTGCGCTTCGAACAGCAAAAGTGGGAAGAAGCCGAGCGGTGCTACCGCAAGGTGGTGGAGGCGGACTCGAATCACGTCGCCGCCCGCTACAACCTGGGCCTGGCGCTGGAACGGCAGTCCCGGTTCGAGGAAGCCGCCCAAGCCTTTGAGACGGCCGGGCAGATCGATCCCAAGCGTTGGCAGGCGCACGCGGGACGGGGCATGTGTCTGACTCATATTGGGAAATCCGAGGAAGCCCTGGGTTGCCTGAACAAGGCGCTCCAGGACAGTCCCAACCAGGACCGCGCGCTGTTCGGCAAAGCCGTCGCCCTGCACCAGCTCGGCCGCCTTGACGAGGCTTCCGAAATTTACCGGAAGCTTCTTCCCGGCAACGCCAACTCGCCTGAGTTGCTGGGAAACATGATCGCCATCGCGGCGGCTCGTAAGGACGACAATCGGGCCAAGGAATTGTCGGAACGGCTCCTGAAGATCCGGCCGCAATCCCGGTTTGCGCTGGAGGGACTGGCTGGGGTGGCTTTGTCGCGCGGCGACTACAGCGCCGCGGTGCAGCATTGCTCGCAGCTTGTGAAGGCGGCTCCCGACTCCTATGATGCCTGGGTCAATCTGGGCGTCGCATATCAGAAGACCGGCAGACTGGAACAGGCGGGCAACGCGTATCGCGAGGCCATCCGCCTCCGTCCGGACGCCCCCGAGCCAAACGCGAACCTGGGCGCGGTATTGCAGGAGCGGGGCGATCTGGCCGCCGCCCGCCGGGCCCACGAAAAGGCCCTCGCCGGCGCTCCCGATACACCCGGAGTGTTGTGGAATCTGGCTCTGCTGGCCGAGCGCGAAGGCCACGCTCAGGAGGCCGAACAGCTCCTGGAGAAGCTGTTGGCGTTGAAGGCCGATTGGGAGGATGCGGCGTTTCGCCTGGGATTCCTGCAATTGCAGCGCGGCGAGTACGCCGGGGCCGTGGACAGCTTCGAGATCTGCCTCAAGAAGCGCGGGGATTGGGTCGAGGCGCTGCTGAATCTGGGCTTGGCGTTCTGGAAATTTGAGGATTTGGAGGGCGCGGCGCAGACCTTCAATCGGGTGTTAACCTTACAACCGCAGAACGCGGACGCGCTACGCGCTCTTACGGCCATCGCCATCGAGCGCAAGAATCCGAGCCTGGCCTATGATCTGCATCGGAAGGCGGCCGCGTTGGGTGAACGCTCGCCGGAGCTGTCCTTCAACCTGGGACTCCTGCTGCAATCTACCGGCGACGAGGCCGCCGCGGCGGAATGCTACCAGGCCGCCGTCGACACCAAACCCGACTTTTCTCAGGCCCTCCTCAATCTGGGCCACGCTCTCAAGGCGACCGGCAAGGAAGACGAGGCGCGGCAGGCCTGGAGCCGGGCCGTGACGGCGGACCAGGACCTGGCGGCGAAATACTTCAACTAGCCCAGTTTCATGATTAACGTCGGGCAGCGTTCGTGGTGGGGCGGGTCCCCTGACCCGCGGCCGACGCCTCGCCGGCCCTGCTTCACGCCCCAGCAAGCCGGACCGGGGGGGTCCGGCGCGGACGAGGGCGTCCGCCCCACCTGGGCTTATAGAAACTGTGAAACTGGTCTAGGTCTCCTGTTCCCGTGGTTCGTGAGATAGGCGCGCGCACCTTGCAGGCCGCGCTTTGATTGTCCATCCCTCCGCACAGCCCGACACCACCCTCGCCCACCGCGCCAATAGCGGCTGGCTGCGAACCTGACTGGGACAAGAGACTAGGTTAAACTGTGACACGGGCGTCAGACCGACGCTTCGTCATCGGCAGGGACGTTATCGAGTCGAAATAAAGTGGCGGATACAGCAACGATCTCCATCATCATTCCCACTAAGAATGCCGGCGCGGAGTTTCGGGATACCCTGGTAGCGATCCGCAAGCAAACGCGCGAGTCCGAAGTGATCGTTGTGGACTCCGGCTCATCCGACGACACATTGGACCTGGCGCTCCAATTCGGCGCGCGGACTTTTTCTATTGCGCCTGAGTCCTTCAATCACGGCGAAACTCGCAACCTGGGAATTCGGCACGCAACCGGACAGGTTTGCATCATGCTGGTGCAGGATGCCGTTCCGATCGGAGAAACATGGCTTGAGACGCTCACCGCCCCGTTTTCAGACAAGCAGGTCGTGGGGGTGACTGGCCGGCATGTGGCGCGGCCCGACAGCGATCTTGTAGGACGATGGCAAGTGGAGTATCAAAGCGAGTTTCTCGGCGAAAAGATGCTGGTTCAACACATGGAGAGTTGGGACACTTTCCTTACTCTGAGTTTCCAAGAGCGATTGCGATTGGTCTCCTTTGACAACGTGTGTTCCGCGCTGCGCCGGGATTTCTGGGAGAAATGCCCCTTTTACCCGCTGCCTTTCGCTGAGGATCTAGATTGGGGTGTGCGAGCGATGGCCGCGGGGTACCGTCTGGTTTACGACCCTTCGGTTCGCGTGGTCCATTCTCACACGCGACCCCCTGCATACCATCTGAGGCGCAGCTACATTTCCGGCCGAGTGGTGCCGAAGCTCTTGCATGTACCGCCGTCCGATCCCGGGATACGAAATGACGATGAGTTATTCGCTCTGCTCGGCTTCCTTTGTGGAGAAGTGCGAACGATGCTCGTCGAGCAGGTGACCGACTGGCGGAAGTTTTCCGGCTCCTGTACTGTTGAATCGCGCCTTTGGGAGTCATTCTCCTCGGCCGTGGGGTTCCGGCTGCCTCCGCCAAGCTACAAGCTGAATGCCATGCGGGGCAGCTTCTACTATATCCTTGAGTGTCTTGAGAAACTGCAAGAGAGATACCCCGAAGGGCCTGCCTTGAGTTCCGTTGTGGTGAATGCGCTGGGCGAAGCGGCTGGCTCCTTTGCGGCATCGTACTACAACTGGTGCGAGGCGCAAGAAGTTCTGTCCGAGCGGATCAAGCGTCTTGATAAGACACTGGCGAAGGGCGTGTGAACGTGGACGATCGCAATACCAAGCCGATGTCGGACTCATTGGCGTCGCTAAATCAAGTTTGTGAGCTGCTTGCGGCAGACGCCGACTTTCGCATAGCGCGCGTCAGCCAGGCTCCGGACTTGAGACGAAAGCAATCCTACCTGGGTTGGATGATTAAGGAAATCCGATTGCTAAGATTTGGCGCGGTGTTCTCCGAAACCTTTACACTTTTGTGTTTCCGGCTCCATCAGCGAGAGCCCCGCAACATAGTAATGGACCTGCAATGGCACCTAGCCAAGGCGAGAGCGGGAACGGCGGTATTCATCCACTTCTTGGATCGCGAAGGGAAACTGTGTTTTCAGGGCGATTACTCTTTGGACACGGAGGCGCCAGACGCCTTGGGATTCGTATATTCAAGACGAGTCGTGGTTGTTCCACGAGAGGTTGGCCGCGGGGCTTATCGGGTGCGGCTGGGCGTGTGGTCTCCCAGCGAAAGCCGCCATCTTCCCCTTAGCCGGGTGCACGGGTGCCATCGGGAACCGCCTGGAGAGTATCACAACGCGGTGCTGCTGAACGTCCTCACCGTTTGACGTCCGCCGGTAACCGCACTCCCAAAATAATTCGCAACTCGATTTGCCCTTTTTTGAATGCTTTGCCGCTTTTGCTTTCCCCGCTCCGCGCGATGCATGCTCTATATTTCAATCAAGAGTTCGGTTCCTTCATCGGTTCCGGAACGCGGTAGTGCGGAGGAGTTCTCGAGAGCAACCCGTGCGAACGCCAACACGATGGGCCTTTTGAACGTTTGAAGGTTATCAAGCGTGAGGAGCTCCTCTTCGATCTTTCTCAACTTCGAACCGGCCGCGGGCGTCGTGGCCGCGGCTATAGTGTTAGACTCGTGGCCGGTTCGATAAAGTATGGACTTGCGCGGCTGGAATGAGCGCTACCAAACCCTGCTCGGCACCCAACTTCGGGACGAGTGCGTCACGCCGCTCCTCGCCCAAGCTGTGAACAATGGAGCTGCGGGCAATCTCCGTCCCGGCCGCGCTCTCGATCTCGCCTGCGGCGCCGGCAGCAACGCTCTGTGGCTCGCCTCCCGAGGCTGGCAGGTGACCGCGGTCGACGGCTCCAGCGTCGCCATCGACATCCTGCGTCAACGCGCTGACCAGCGCGAGCTCACGATCGACACCCGCGTCGCCGACCTCGAAAAACACCAATACGTCATCCAGCCGGATTCGTGGGATCTCATCGCCATGTGCTATTACCTCCAGCGCGATCTCTTCGAGCCCGCCAAACGCGGCGTCGTCCCCGGCGGCCACGTCCTCGCCATCGTCCACATTCCCGATCCCGGCGAAGGTCTCACGCGCTTCCGCCTGGCCCCGGGCGAGCTCACCCGCTATTTTGACGACTTCGAAATTCTGCACCAATACGAAGGCCCTTCGCACGATCCCGCACACCGCCGCTGGGTTGCCGAGATTGTCGCCCGGCGGCCAGCGAAGCCCTTTGGTCCAGAAAAATCACGCGCTCCAGCAGCGGGTTGAAGGGGTCCTGAGCCTCCTGAAGCACGCGCTTCTGAAACGCGAGCAGGCTCAGTTCCCGGCTGCAGAACAAATGCGGGCCGCTGAGGTCCTGCGCCATTTCCGCGGCTTCCATGTTTCTCTTTACAATGTGGCACACGGATGTTACGATGCGAATACAATCGCGTCGTGACCCGTGTGTTTGGCCCGTACACCGCGGGCCAAGCGTAGTTATACGATTGAAGCAATCCAAAGCGACAATGAAGAATTCGCCCAATGGCCCGTACCGCATCAGAGCGTCCGACACTCCCGATCCGGCGTCCGTCCTTCCGGTTCCTGAAGTATCGCGTACTGCTGCTTTTGAGCGTGCTGGGGCCGGGATTCATCACCGCCAACGTCGATAACGATCCGGGCGGAATCTTCACCTATTCGCAAGCCGGCGCCCAATACGGCTATGCCCTGCTGTGGACGCTGATTCCCATCACGATCGCGCTGATCGTGGTGCAAGAGATGGCCGCGCGCATGGGGGTGGTCACGGGCAAGGGCCTGTCCGACCTTATTCGCGAGGAATTCGGATTGCGCGCAACGGCGCTTACTATGTTTATTCTCGGACTCGCCGATTTCGGCAACATCGTCGCCGAATTTGCGGGCCTGGCCGCTGGCATGAGTATCTTCGGCGTCAGTAAGTACATCGCGGTGCCCATCGGCGCGGTGCTGGTGTGGACCGTGATCGTGCGCGGCAGCTACAAGCCAGTCGAGAAGATCCTGCTCCTGTTCTCGCTGGTTTACTTTGCCTATCCGGTCTCCGCCATCATGGCGCATCCGGACTGGAAACTTGCATTGCACGACACCGTCGTTCCGCAGTGGCAAAATAATTCCGCCTATTTGATCATGATCGTGGGATTGATCGGCACCACCATCACGCCGTGGATGCAGTTTTATTTGCAAGCGTCGGTGGTGGAGAAAGGTATCGATAAGAGGCAGTACGCGCTCTCGCGCTGGGATGTGATTTTGGGCTGCGTCGTCACCGACGTGATCGCGTTCTTCATCGTGGTGGCGTGCGCCGCTACGTTGTATAAATCGGGCCATCGCAATATCGGGGACGCGGCGGAAGCGGCCGTGGCTCTGGCGCCCTTCGCGGGAAAATTCGCCTCGCTGCTTTTCGCCGTGGGACTGATCAACGCTTCGCTGCTTTCGGCCGCAATTCTGCCGTTGGCAACCGCGTATAACATTTGCGAAGGCGTGGGATTCGAGTCGGGCATCGACCGCCGCCTCTCGGAAGCACCCATCTTCTACGGGCTCTATACCGGACTGATCGTGTGCGGCGCGGGCGTGATTCTGATCCCTCACGTGCCGCTGCTGAAGATCATCCTGCTCTCGCAGGTGGCCAATGGCGTCCTGATCCCGTTCGTGCTGGTGTTCATGCTGATCCTGATCAACCGCGGCCGGGTGATGGGCGAATACAAGAACCATTTACCGGGCAACATCATCGCCTGGTCTACCACCATCATCATGATGCCGCTTATTGTCGCGATGATCTGGAGCCTGCTGGTGTGATGCGGCGTACTCTCTGGCTGCTGCTGTTCGCCGCTGGCGTCCACGCGCAGGACGCTCAGACGCAGACTGATCCGGCGCACGTGCCGCCTCCGGAAACCCCTGAGCGCTGGAACATTTTCTATCAAGCCACTTCCATCGGCCAAGCCCACGATAATTTCCATGCTCCTTATACGGGTCCCCTGAGCTTGGACGGCCACGCCGAAGCCGAAGCCTCGTTGACCACGTCGTTGTTCACGGGCTTCCGGCTGGCGGACGACACGGCGCTCTATTTCGATCCTGAAATCGCCGGCGGCAAAGGCTTCAGCAACGTCGACGGATTGGCCAACTCTCCCAACGGCGAGCTGCCGCGAGTCGCCAGCGCGACTCCCAAGCCATATCTCGCGCGGCTGTACATCGCTCAGGATTTCGGCTTCGGCAGCGAACGGGAGGCCGTCGATTCCGAGGCGAATCAGCTCGGAGGATCGCGGCCGATGACCCGCTACAGCATCTACGCCGGCCGCTTCAGCGTCAGCGATTTCTTCGACGACAACAGTTATTCGCACGATCCACGGACGCAGTTCACCGGCTGGGGCGTGATGTACAACGGTGCCTGGGACTATCCTGCCGACACGCGCGGCTACACCTGGGGCTGGGTCCACGAATTCCATACTCGCAATTGGTCCCTACGCTACGGCAGCGCAGCCGAGCCCAAACTCGCCAACGGGTTGCGCTTCGACCGCCGCCTGTTCCGCGACCGCGGCGATATGTTCGAGGGCGAACGGCGCTACAGCCCGCGCAAGCACCCGGGCGCGGCGCGGCTGCTCATGTTTCTGCTTCACACCGATTCGGGCAGCTACGGCGAGGCGCTCCAGATCGCCGCGAAAACCGGGACCACGCCGGATATCAATAACACGCTCCAGATCGGCCGGCTGAAGTACGGCTTCGGGCTGAGCGTGGATCAGGAGATCGCTAAGGACGTGGGCGTGTTCGCAAGACTCGGCTGGAACGACGGGAAGACCGAGAGCTTCGCATTTACGGCTATCGACCGGCTGGCGACCGAGGGCGTTTCAGTCAACGGCGCGCGGTGGGGACGTCCCCACGATACGGTTGCGACGGAGCTGACGGTGAGCGGCCTCTCCGCGGTTCACGCCGAGTATCTCGCTCAGGGCGGTCTGGATTTTCTGATCGGCGATGGGCGGCTGCGCTACGGTCCGGAAACCATCTGGGAAAGCTATTACAGCGCGCGGCTCCGCGAGGGCCTCACCACCTCGCTGGATGCCCAGTACGCGGTCAACCCGGCGTACAACCGCGATCGCGGACCGGTGTGGATCGGGTCGCTGCGGGTGCACGTGGAGATCGGGAAAAAGACCTTCGCGCGGCAGCCGTGATAAACTGCTGATTGAGCGCCCAGGGTGGCCTCCGCGAGGCAATGGCTCCCGCGGATGTAAGTGGCTCAGAAACGGGCGGTTAGCTCAGCCGGTTAGAGCGCCTGCCTTACAAGCAGGAGGTCCCCAGTTCGAGCCTGGGACCGCCCACCATGTTTCTCATAGTTGGTGTTCAAGCGGGGAAGCGCAAAATGTCCGCGGTTACGAGACCAGCAAAAAGGAGTATGCTGTGAGAGTCCAAGCCACATGGAAATCTTGGATGATCCGCGTCCCACGAAGGAGGTCCGAAAAATGAGCCGTCACTCCGAAACTCCTTTCGACAACATCGAAAGCTCCCACGAATATGTGAGACTCCTGGCTGAGGCCGTCGCGCTCGCTATTTCCGAAGTCGAAGCCGACATCTCCGTCGCCGGGACCGACATCGCCGAACGCCGCAAAGAGGCCCTCCAGTTGGTCGCCTTCAAGCTCAATAAACTCTCGTCGCATATGACTGCGAGCCGCCGAATCCTGAACGATTTACGTAGTTTGCGCAGGTTGTTGCTTGAAGAGCGCTCGCTGCCGGGTGTAAATGGCGGTGCAACAATAGACCACGAAGCGCCGCGGCGGTTTGTGGCGGTCGCAAAGTAGACCACCACAGGGCAGTTTCGCTAAAACAACACGCCGGCTTTACTTCCCCATCAGGTGGCGGGCATCTTTTTCGTTTTCCAGACAGACGAATTCCAGCATTTCCGTGTCGGCTGCGAGGGACTGGTTCACCCGGACAGTCCACGGCTTGGTATACGCCTTAGTGTCATCGACCGTGATTTCGATCTCCAGCCTGCCGAAACTCGGGCGGCGGAATCTTTCGGTCACTTTGGCGGCATCGGTCAGTGGCGTGCCACTGACATCGAGCCACAGGCCATCCTTGAACCCCGTCGTTTCGACGACCAGCGTGTCCCCTTCCCACCTTCCCGTCGAATAGCCGTTAAAGCCGGGTTGCGGATCGACCGGCAACGAACGTCCGTCCGTGAAGATCTGCCGGTAGGCCGTGTCGCGCTCAAACAGAATGACCAGCAGACCCGGGACCTGGATCATCTTCCGGGGATACGGATGCAGGTGCATTTTGATCGCTCCCAGCGGCTGGCAATGGCTATCGGGGTCATCCTTGTTGTTGTCCGCACGGCGGGCTTTCACCAGCTCTGCCGCCCAGGGTTGAAACGGTAGACCGCCCTCCATCTCCAGACCGATGTCTTGGAACTTCGGGTCGCGTGCCGAGGCTCCCGCGAAACTCGACACAGCTTCCCCCATCGGTTCCCACAATCCGGAAAGATCAGGCTTGTTGTCGGGAGTTCGCGGCGTCGGCGCGGAAAGGTTCGGCTTACCATCCGATAAGCGCGGGATGCCCGGAGTCGGGTAGTCCAGCCACTGTGCCGCAAGGGGCGCCGCCGCTGTGAAGGTCCAGAGCAAGAAACGAGTGAAGGTCATCTTTTCCGGCTTCTCCTATTTCCCCACTAAGTGGGAGGAGTCCTTTTCGTTTTCCAAGCAAATGTAATCCATCAGCTCCGTATTGAGCGCGATGGACTGGCTGAGCTGGATGGTCCAGGGCCTGGTGTACGCCTTGGGGTCGTCCACCGTGAGCTCGATCTCCAGCGTGCCGTAGTTCACGCGCCGGAATTTCTCCGTCATTTTGGCCTGGTCCGTCAGCGGACTGCCGAAGCGATCCAGCCACTGCCCGTCCAGGAAACCGTTGGTCTTCACAACCAGCGTGTCTCCTTCCCAGTGCCCCGTGGAGTAGCCATTCCACGACGGATTCGGGTCCTCCAGCGGCGGGCGTCCATCGGTGAAGATCTGCCGGTAGGATGCGTTGGTCTCGGACAGGAAAACGACGAGTCCGGGCGTCTGGACGATTTTCTTGAGGAAGGGGCTGGTGTAAATTCTCGGCACGCCGCCCGGCAGGCAATGCGTGAAGGGATCGTCTTTTCCGTTTTGCTCTCTGCGTGCCTTTACAGCGTCAGCCGCCCACGGCTGATAGGGCAGACCGCCATCAAGGCTGCGGCCAATGTCCGCGAAGTCGCGCGCGACGAAGATCTCGGACAGGCACATCGTAGGCCCGTTGGCCGTGGGACACATCATGGTCCAAAGTCCGGAGAGATCCGGCTTCCCGTCAGGCATCCTCGGCGTGGGAGCAGTCAGATTCGGCGATCCGTTGGACGTTTTAGGAACTCCCGCGGTCGGATAATTAAGCCACTGGGCGGGCGCGGGGATAACGGTCAGTATGGCGGCCACCACGACATGAGCCGGAATGGAACGAAACGAAGTTACTTGAAGCTCCTCCCTCATCGGTCACCTCCATTCCTTTCATTTCCAAGCGGACGTAGTCTATCAGATTATTCACAACTGCCGTTCGTTCCATAGACCCACTGGACTAGTTATAGTTAGCGCCTCCGCCATCGGCTACACTCGACGAATGCTCCTCTGCCCCGTCCGCGGCTGCCACTTGGCGCTGGTGCGCCAGGAGCGGAGGCTGCTCTGTGCGCGCGCGCATTCCTTCGACGTAGCGCGCAGCGGATACATCAACCTGCTCCAGCCGCAGGACCGGCGATCCAGGCAGCCGGGCGACACCAAGGCTGCCGTCGCGGCGCGGCGGCGATTGCACGATGTGGGCGTGACCGGGCCGCTGCTGCGCGGGATCGCGGAGGTTCTTGCCGCACAACCCAGCGACGTCGTTCTCGATGCCGGCTGCGGCGACGGCTTTTACCTCGGCACGCTGGCTCGCGAGATCGGCTTCGATGCGCATGGCGTCGATATCTCGGCCTATGCCGCCGATGCCGCGGCACGCCGCTATCCTCCCGGCGAGCGATGCGAGTGGATCGTGGCCAATGCCGACCGCTTCGTCCCCTACGCCGATCGGTCCTTTTCGATGGTCCTCTCGATCACCGCGCGGATGAACGCGGGCGAATTCCGGCGCGTCCTGCGCGACGACGGGCGCCTCCTGGTCGCTCTTGCGTCGCCAGAGGATCTCGCCGAGTTGCGCAGTCACATGGGAGAAGCCGGGCGCGATCGCGTGGCCCGCACCATCGAGACCTTCGCGCAAGCCTTCACGCTCGCCGGGCAACGCCGCGTGACCACCACCGCCGAGCTCGATGCGGAGGCGGTTCGCGATGTTCTGGTGTCGATTTACCGGCCGCTGAGATCGCGGCCGGTCGAGGCGATGCGCGTGACGTTCAGTCTGGATCTGCTGCTGTTTCAGCCGCGCTAGGCCTGTTATCGTAGGGCAGCGTTGGTTGTGGGGCGGGTCCCCTGACCCGCGAGCCGACGCCTCGTCGGCCCTGCTTTACGCCCAAGCAAGCCGGACCGGGGGGCCGGCGTGGACGAGGGCGTCCGCCCCACCTGGGCTCATAGAAACAGCTTCCAGCTATGGCTTCCGGTCTTCGAAGGGCACTTCGAAGGAGAAGTATTCTTTGCCCGAGGCGGCGTCGGCGATTCCGTTCACGTACAGATACGACTCGGGCCGCAGGGCGCTGTTGAAGTATACAAATCCGGACGCCGATTCGTCCGGCGGAATCAGCTTTGCCGTAAATGCGCGGCCTTCGATCTCCCAGGTGTCCAGCGGACCCTTATTATGGCTCGGCAGAGGAATGGGCAGCGGCTTCGGAATCGCGCTCCAATTCTTGTTGGCGGCGCCGTCGAACAGCACCACGTCCGACGGCGGCATCGACTCCAAGCGGTGATTCTGGACGTCCACCAGCTCGGTTTCAAGATTCAGCCGGAGAGCTTTCCCGGTGTCGTTCTTGATCACCACCAGGATCGGCAGAATGCCGTACTTGTATGGATTCTTCTTGTCGAACGCGCTTTTGGCCTGCTCCTCGCTGGTAAAGGGCACGGCCGCGATGGTGATGTTGCTAATGGTCTGGTGGCCCGGGTACGACGACGCCGGTTTGGGAGCGAAGCGCGCCTTGTCCGCTGCGGTAGCCACCGCTATACTCAAGAGAACGATTAACGCCACTCGTCTCATTTATTTCCTCTACCAGGTCCTTCAGATCGCCCTAAGCCCCCTGGTGGCCCTGTATCTACTGTACCGGGGAATTCGCCGGCGCGCATACTTCGCCGGGATCGGCGAGCGCCTGGGGTTTGTAAGGTGCCTTCCGCCGGCCTCTTTTCACTCGACGAATTCCGGCGCTATCTGGTTTCACGCCGTCTCGGTGGGAGAGGTCCTGTCGGCGGTCGAGCTGATCCGCCGCCTGCGCTTGGAGCTGCCTGAGGCTGCCGTTTTCCTCTCCACCAGCACTCTGGCGGGCCGCGCCATGGCCGAGCAGCGCCTACTTGGCCCAAAGCATGGCGGCCTCGCGCAGGGCGTCTTCTTCGCGCCTCTCGATTATCGTTCGATCGTCCGCCGGGTGCTGCGCCGCCTCCGCCCTGCCGCTGTGGTGATTCTCGAAACCGAGATCTGGCCCAATCTGTATCGCGAATCGAAGCGCGCCGGAGCGTCTTTGCTGATCGTCAACGGCCGCATCTCCGACCGGGCCCTGCCGCGATACCGCTCCGCCAGCGGTTTCTTTCGCCATGTGCTGATCTGGCCCGACGCGATTTTCACGCAGTCGGAGGAAGACGCCCGCCGGTTCGTCATTGCCGGCGCTCCCGCGAACCGGGTGTCCAGCGCCGGCAACTTGAAATACGATTTCACTCCCCCAGCTTCGGGAATCGCCGCCGAGATTGCCAACCTTCTTGAACAAAAGCGGCCAGAGGCCGTTTGGATCGCCGCCAGCACCATGCCTCCGAAGGAGTCCTCCGATCCGGATGAGGACGACGCGGTCATCGCCGCGTTCAAGGTCATGAACCGGCCCAAGCTGCTCCTGATTCTTGCGCCGCGGAGGCCGGAGCGGTTTGACATCGCCGCTCAAAAGCTCACCCGCGCCGGAGTCCCTTTCGCGCGCCGGACCGCTCTCGAATCCGCGCCGGACGACGCTCGCGTCTTGCTCCTGGATTCCATTGGCGAGCTGGGCGCTTTGTTTGAGCGCGCCGATGTGGTCTTCATGGGCGGAACTCTCGCCTCCCGCGGAGGCCACAATATTCTGGAGCCCGCCTATTTCTCGAAGCCCGTAATCGCCGGGCCGCACATGGAAAACTTCGCCGCCATCGCGGCCGAATTTTCGGGGGCGCACGCCCTGCTCAGGATTGCGGGGGCGAACCAACTTGCGTCCGCCGTCACCAATCTACTCGACGATCCCGAACTCGCCCGTGCCATCGGAGCCAAGGCCCGCGAGCTGGCGATGGCCAAGCGCGGCGCCGTCGAGCGAATCACCGCGGAGATCCGCATTTACGCCGGCCTGGGTGTCCCCAATCCGCTGCGAACCCTCGCCGCTCGCGCCGTTCTGACGCCGCTAAGCTGGATCTGGCGCAGTGGCCACAGCATCAACATGCTAGGTGGGGCAGGTCTTCGACCTGCCTTTTCGCTCGAGACCAAAGTCGTCAGCGTCGGCGCGCTGGTGATGGGAGGCGCGGGAAAATCGCCGTTGGTCGCGCATCTGGCCCAGCGGCTCCACGCCGCCGGACGAAATCCCGCGATCCTCACGCGCGGCTACCGCCGCAAGTCGAGCGGCATCGTCATCGTTCCGCGCGGCGAATCCGCTCCCATCGATCAAACCGGCGACGAGGCGCAAATCTTCGTGCGCGCTGGCTACGCCCACGTCGGCATCGGTGCGGACCGCTTCGAGGTCGGTCGCCAAATGGAAGGTGGGGCAGGTCTTCGACCTGTCAGCTTACCACCGGGCGTCTTCCTGCTCGACGACGGATTCCAGCATGTTCGCCTCCAGCGCAACGAAGATATCGTGCTCATCGACGCCCTCGATCCTCTGGCCGGCGGCGTATTTCCCTTGGGCCGTCTGCGTGAGCCATTCGAGAACATCGCCCGCGCCACCGCCATTATCGTCACTCGCGTGGATCGCGAACGAAACACCCCCGGCATTGAGCAATTGATCCGCCGCCACAACCAGCGCGCGCCGATCTTCCGCTGCCGCGTGGTCCCGCGCGAGTGGATTCGTTTCGGCAGCGACACTTCCAGCCCTTCCCCATTCTGCCGCGTCGGCGCTTTTTGCGGGCTCGGTTCGCCCCATTCCTTCTGGCGCACGCTGGAGGCGCTGGGGCTTGAAGTTGCGTTCCGCCGGGTGTTTAGCGATCATCATCCCTACAGCCCTTCGGAGTTGCGCCGCCTGGCCGCGCAAGCTTCGGCCGAGGGCGTGGAAGCTTTGGTCACCACGGAAAAAGACGTCATGAATCTGTGCGAGGGCGCCTCCGCGCTGCTTGCGCCCCATCCTCTTTATTGGCTCAGGATCGGCGTCGAAATCGAGCGCGAGGACGAGCTGCTTGGCCGCATCTTATGAGAACCGCGGGCATCCCATGAGGACCGCCATCTTCGGAGGCACCTTCGATCCCATCCATTCGGCCCACCTGGTGGTGGCGCATGAAGCCGCGGAAGCGTTTGCGCTGGACCAAGTGCTGTTCATCCCCGCGGCCAACCCTCCGCACAAGGAAGCCGGCGCGCCCTATGAAGATCGTTTTCGGATGGTCGAGCTGGCCTGCGCCGCCGATCCCCGCTTCATTCCATCGCGCTTGGAGGAAGGTCGCGCGGTGAGCTATTCCATTCTCACCATCGAGCGCCTGCGCGCCCCCGGAGCCCGCACAGGGCCGTCAGGCTCCGTTGTGCGGGCGAGTTCCAGGGACGAGTCCCTGTTCTTCATCATCGGCGCCGACGCGTTCGCGGAAATCCGTTCCTGGCGCCGCTGGGAGGACGTGGTGGCGGGTGTCGAATTCATCGTGGTGACGCGTCCCGGACACGTCTACGACAGCCCGCCCGGCGCACGCGTGCGCCGGCTGGAGACAATCGCGCTGCCGGTTTCCTCGTCGGAGATCCGCGAGGAGCTGTCCCAGGGGCGAACGCCTCCGGATCTGCCTCCGGCGGTGGCTGAATACATTCACGCTCACGGCCTGTACCGTTCGCCCCAGGTTTGACGTATGATTGTTTGACGTATGATTGTCCTGATTGCGAATCGGGAGGATTCTCCATGAAGAAGTTCGCTTTTCTCGCAGCGTCGGCGGCGATGATCGTGGCGATGATTGTTTCTTGGACGCTGGTTTCCCGAAGCGCCGCCCAGAACCCTCCGCCGCCGCTCGCCAAGCAGGCTAACGGGAGTTGGAAGCTCTACAATACGGCCAAGCAGAAACTGCTCGAAGGCAAGCAGGTCTTCAGCTTCACCCAATCCAAGGCCGATCCCGCCGCTTACTGCGAATCGGCAAAGCACTACGACTTCACCTGGTTCGAGATGCAGCACAGCACGCTGGAGTTCCGCGACGTCGAAGCCATGATCGCGGCCTGCCCTCACGTCGCCGCGACGCCCATGATCCGGCTGCCCGACGCGCAGGAATGGCACATCCAACACACCACCGACATCGGCGCTCTGGGCGTGATCGTTCCCACCGTCGATGACGTCGACCGCGCGCGTGAAGGTGCCAAGTGGGCGCGCTTTCCTCCCGTCGGCCGGCGCAGTTCGGGCCAGGGGCAAGCCCCACAGATCTGGGGCATCCAGGGCGTCAACTACCGCCAGACCATCAATGACAACATGCTGGTGGTGATCATGATCGAAACCCCCACCGGCGTCGCCAATGCCTATGACATCGCCTCCGTCCCTGGCGTCGATGTCGTGATTATCGGCAACAACGATCTGGCATCTTTCTCCGGATTTGCGCAGGGCACCCCCGAATATCAGGCGCTGATGACCAAAGTCCATGACGATGTTCTGCGCGCCGGCAAGATTTTCGGCCAGGCCAACGCCATGTATGCCACCGGCAACCCGCTCAGCAAGGACGCCAGGTTCTTCCAGAACGGCCCGTCCAACGACGGCTACACTCCCGCCGGCCGCGGCGGCGGACGCGGCGGTCGCGGCGCCGTCAACCCCAACGCCCCACCGCCCGGCGAAGACGAGAAATAGCGCCCTTCCGGGCTAACCTATCGCCTGCAAGCACTCCTCGATCGTCTCGGCCGCGAAATCGGCTTGATCCTTGGTGATGACCAGGGGCGGACATAGACGGATCGAATTCGGTCCCGCGCCCAGCACCAGGAGTCCGCGCTCAAAGCACATTTGCAGGATTTGATCGCGCAGCAGCGGTGCTCGTTCCTTGGTTTCCTGATCGTTGACCAGTTCGATCCCGATCATCAGGCCCAACCCGCGGACATCGCCAACGTTGGGGAAACGCTGGGGCAAATCGTGCAAGCGCGCCATCAGGTGCTCGCCAACGCGTGCGGCGTTGTCGATCAATTCCTGCTCCAGGAGCTCGATGGTCGCTAGCGCTGCGGCGACCGCCACGGGATTCCCGCCGAAGGTGCTAGCGTGCGCGCCAGGAGGCCAGTTCATCAGCTCGGCGCGGGCGATGGTCGCGGCCAGGAGCAGTCCGCTGGCGATGCCCTTGGCCAGCGCGATGACGTCCGGAACCGCCTCAAAATGCTCGCATGCGAACATTTTGCCGGTCCGTCCCATGCCGCTCTGGACCTCGTCGAAAATCACCAGGATGCCGTGGTCGTCGGCCACTCGGCGCAACTCGTCGAAAAACTTCTTGGGAGGGACAATATAGCCGCCTTCGCCCTGCACCGGCTCGACGAAGATGGCGGCGCAGTCGTCCGCCGGCAAAGTGGTTCTAAATAGTTCAGATTCAATGACATCAACGCACTCGACTGCGCATGCATCCGGGGTTTTTCCATATGCGCAGCGGTAGCAATTCGCATAGGGAATGTGATGCACGCCCGGCATCATGGGGAAGAAGCCCTTCTTTTGTATACTCTTAGAGGCCGTCAGCGCGAGCGCGCCCATGGTCCGGCCATGGAACGCCCCGACGAAGGCGATAAACTGGCTCCGGCCGGTGTGATAGCGCGCCAGCTTGATGGCGGCCTCGATGGCCTCGGTTCCCGAGTTGCCGAAATAAACCTTCCTCGAAACGCCGCCCGGCACTAAACTTGCTAGCTTCTCGGCTAGCTGGACCATGTTCTCGTAGTAGAAGTCGGTGCCAGACATATGGATCAGACGAGCGGCTTGGTCTTGAATGGCTTGAACGACCTTGGGATGGCAATGGCCGGTGGCGACGACGGCAATCCCGGCGGCGAAATCGAGAAAGCGGTTCCCGTCCGGGTCCTCGACGATGGCGCCTTGGCCGCTTTCCGCCACCAAGGGATAGGAGCGCGTGTAGGAAGGCGAGATAACTTGTTGATCCCGCTCAATGATGGCCTTTGCCTTGGGACCTGGGAGCGAAGTGAGGAGGCGAGGCAGGAGCTTGCTTTCCATACTTGATAATAGTACGCTAAGATTATTGAACTGTCAAAGACTAATGTGCTAAAATTTCGGTGTAGAGGGAATTGGAAATGGATTTCAATCGTTTCACGGAAAAGCTCCAGGAAGGCATCCGGGCGGCGCAATCTCTCGCCAGCCAGCGAGGCCAGCAGCAACTTGACGTGGAGCACCTGTTGGTGGCTTTGTTGGAACAGGATGGCGGGTTGGCGCAGTCGATCCTGGCCAAGACCGGGGTAAAGCTTGAAGATCTGCATCGCCGCCTGACGGAGCAGTTGGACAAGCTGCCGCGCGTCTCGGGCGGGGCAACCGGGATCGACCAGATTTACGTCACGCCGCGATTGCAAGCTCTGCTGACCAAGGCGGAGGGCGAAGCCAAGCGGCTAAAGGACGAGTACGTTTCGGTGGAGCATGTCCTTCTCGCGGCAGTTGATGAAAAGGGCGACGAAAAATCCTTCAAGGATCTGGGCCTGACACGCGAGCGCTTGATGCGCACTCTACAAGACGTGAGAGGCACACAGCGAGTGACGACGCAAAATCCGGAGGCGACCTACGAGGCGCTCGAGAAATACGGGCGCGATCTGACCAAGCTGGCCGCGCAGAACAAGCTCGATCCGGTGATCGGGCGCGACGAGGAGATTCGCCGCGTGATTCAGGTTCTGTCCCGGCGCACCAAGAACAACCCGGTGTTGATCGGCGAACCGGGCGTGGGCAAGACGGCCATCGTCGAGGGGCTGGCGCAGCGCATCATGCGCGGCGACGTGCCTGAGGGCTTGAAAGATAAGAAAGTCGTCGCGCTGGATATGGGCGCGCTAATTGCCGGCGCGAAGTTCCGGGGCGAGTTCGAGGAACGGCTGAAGGCGGTTCTAAAAGAGGTCCAAGCCGCGGAAGGCAAGATCATCCTGTTCATCGACGAACTGCACACGGTGGTGGGGGCAGGGAAGGCCGAAGGATCGATGGATGCCGGCAACCTGCTGAAACCGATGCTGGCTCGCGGGGAGCTGCATTGCATCGGCGCGACCACTCTGGACGAATACCGCAAATACGTCGAAAAAGACGCCGCGCTGGAGCGGCGCTTCCAGACGGTGCTGGTGGATCAGCCGTCGGTGGAAGATACGATCTCGATTCTGCGGGGACTGCGCGAGCGCTATGAAGGCCATCATGGCGTGCGCATCAAGGACTCGGCCCTGGTGGCGGCGGCGGTGCTGAGCCAGCGCTATATCTCCGACCGCTTTCTGCCCGACAAGGCCATCGATCTGGTGGATGAAGCGGCGGCGAAACTACGCACGGAGATCGACTCCATGCCGGCCGAGCTGGACGAGAGTCTGCGGCGGCAGATGCAGTTGGAGATCGAGCGCGAGGCGCTGAAGAAGGAAGCCGACGCGCCGTCGCGGGAACGGCTGAAGAAGATCGAAAAGGAGCTGGCGGAGCTGAAAACGGAATCCGCGTCGCTCAAGGCCCAATGGCAGGCCGACCAGGAAGCCATCAAGAAGCAGAGGGATCTGCGCGCGCAGATCGAGCAGGTGAAACAGGACATCGAGCAGGCCGAGCGCGCCTACGATCTGAGAAAGGCCTCCGAGCTCAAGTACGGGAAACTGACGGGGCTCGAACGCGAGCTGGAAAAGCCCGTGCGCGAGCCGGTGCTGCTGAAAGAAGAGGTCACCGAAGAGGACATCGCGCAGGTGGTGAGCCGCTGGACCGGGATTCCGCTGTCGAAACTGCTGGAAGGCGAGATCCAGAAGCTGCTGCACCTCCCCGAGGAGCTGCACAAGCGCGTCGTCGGCCAGGATGAAGCCGTCGACGCTGTCGCGGACGCGGTCATGCGGGCTCGTGGAGGATTGAAAGATCCCAAGCGGCCGGTCGGCAGCTTCCTGTTCCTGGGGCCGACCGGCGTCGGGAAAACGGAGCTGGCTCGAGCGCTGGCGCAATTCCTGTTCGACGACGAAAAGTCGCTGATCCGCATCGACATGTCGGAGTACCAGGAGAAGCACACGGTTTCGCGGCTGGTGGGCGCGCCTCCGGGCTACGTGGGCTACGACGAGGGCGGGCAACTGACCGAGGCCGTGCGTAGAAAACCGTACTGCGTGGTGCTGTTGGATGAAATCGAAAAGGCGCACAGCGACGTGTTTCACGTGCTGCTGCAAGTGCTCGACGACGGGCGCCTGACCGACGGCCAGGGCCGCACGGTGGACTTCAAGAACACCATCGTGATCATGACCTCGAACGCGCCCAAGGACGAGCTGCCACGTCTGTTCCGGCCGGAGTTTCTGAACCGGGTGGACGAGATCATCGACTTCCACAGGCTGACTCGCGAAGACTTGAAGAAGATCGTGGACATCCAGCTTGCCTTGCTCAAGGCGCGGCTGGCGGAGCGAAGGATCGAGCTGGAGCTGACGGACGCGGCTCGGGAGAGATTGATTGAGGTGGGCTACGATCCGGCTTTCGGCGCAAGGCCGTTGAAGCGGGCGATTCAGAAGGAGATCGAGACGCCGCTGGCGAGGAAGCTGGTCGCCGGCGAAATCCGCGATGGACAGAAGGTACGGGTAGACGTTCGAGGCGGTGGGTTGGTATTCGAGGTAGAGTCGCCAAGACGGGCGGCTGCATCATAAGGGATACGGAAAGGAAAATATGGCAGAAGCGATAGAGAGTTCGATGCGGATGCTGCCGCTGTTGGCGCTGAAGAATTCGGCGCTGTTTCCGGGAGTAATGATGCCGCTTTCGGTGGGACGGAAGGGTTCAGTGGCCGCGGTGGAAGCGGCGCTGGCCACCGAGGGCAAAGAGCTGGTGGTGGTGGCGCAGCGCGACGCGTCGATGGATGCGCCGCACGCCGACGATTTGTATACCGTCGGGACCAGGGCGGCCATCCGCCGGTATCATCACGCGAGGCCGGACCAACTGGACATCATGGTGCTCGGTATGGAGCGCGTGGTGATTGTGAAGGTGGAAGAGAACGGCCACATGCAGGCGCGCATCCGGACGCTGCCGTTGCCGGACGATTCCACACGCGAGACCGAAGCTCTGACGCTGTCGCTGGTGGAGCTGGGCGTTAAATTCGTGAAGCTGGCGCAAGGCGGCGCGGGGCAGCCGGATCTGGCGCAGATGTTCGGCGCCGAGCAGGACCCGCTGCAACTGGCGTTCACCATCGCCTCGGTGATGAACCTGGACGCGGCCAAGGAGCAGGCGCTGTTGGAAACCCCGACGCGCCTGGAAGGGCTGCGCATGGTGCACGGCTGGCTTTCCCATGAAGTGGACGTGCTGGAGCTGCGCAACAAGATCGCCAATGAGGCGCGGACGGAGATGTCCAAGGAGCAGCGCGAGTACGTGCTGCGCCAGCAGAAGCGCGCCATCGAGCAGGAGTTGGGCGAGAAGAATGGAGATCAGGTCGAGGTCGAGAAGCTGCGCGAGCGCCTGACCGAGGCGGATCTGCCCGAGGACATTCGCAAGGAGGCCGAACGAGAGCTGGGACGGCTGGAGAAGCTACCGGCGGCTCAGCCTGAGTTCAGCGTGATCCGGACCTGGCTCGAGTATGTGATCGAGCTGCCTTGGAAAAAGAAAAGCGAAGACAGCCTGGATCTGCCGCGCGCGCGGCAGGTGCTGGACGAAGACCATTACGGAATCGCCAAGGTGAAGGAGCGGATCATCGAGCAACTGGCGGTGCTGAAGTTGAATCCGGAGGCGAAGGCTCCGATTCTGTGCCTGGTGGGCGCGCCTGGGGTGGGCAAAACCAGCCTGGGGCAATCCATCGCGCGGGCTCTGGGGCGCAAGTTCGAGCGCATGAGCCTGGGCGGCATGCACGATGAGGCGGAACTGCGCGGGCACAGGCGCACGTATATCGGCGCGCTGCCCGGCCGGCTGATTCAGGCGATGCGGCGGGCGGGATTCGCCAATCCGGTGCTGATGCTGGATGAGGTGGACAAGCTGGGCCGCGATTTCAGGGGAGATCCGGCGGCGGCGCTGCTGGAGGTGCTGGACCCGGAGCAGAACAAGGCGTTTCGCGATAATTACCTGGACCTGCCCTTCGATTTGTCCAAGGTGTTGTTCATCACCACGGCCAACACGCTGGAGACGATTCCGGCTCCGCTGTTGGACCGGATGGAGATTCTGCACCTGTCGGGCTATAGCGAAGAAGAGAAGATGCAGATCGCGCTGCGGTACTTGTTGCCGAGGCAATTGAAACACGCCGGGCTGACGGCAGAGCAGTGCTTGATCACGGACGTGGCGCTGCACAAGCTGATCGCTTCCTATACGCGCGAGGCGGGAGTGCGGCGGCTGGAGCAGGTGCTGGGGCGGATCATCCGCAAGGTGGCGGTGAAGTTCGCCGAGGGCACGACCGACGCCGTGATCGTGAAGGGCGAGGACGTGCCGGAGCTGCTGGGACCGGAAGCGATTCTGCCGGAGCAGGCCCGCAAGGAGCTGCCTCCGGGTGTGGCCACGGGGCTGGCGTGGACCGAGACGGGCGGAGACGTCCTGTATATCGAAGCCGCGCTGCTGCCGAGCGGCAAGGAGCTGACCATCACCGGACAGCTCGGCGAAGTGATGCAGGAATCGGCCAAGACGGCGCGCAGCTATCTGTGGAGCCACGCTCGGGAGTTCGGCCTGGACCCGGAGAAGTTCCTGAATTCCGGGCTGCACATTCACGTGCCTGCGGGCGCGATCCCGAAGGATGGTCCGTCGGCGGGCGTGACCATGACCACGGCGCTGGCGTCCGTATACTCGGGCCAACCGGCGCGCAACGATACGGCGATGACGGGTGAGGTGACGTTGACCGGCCTGGTGCTGCCGATCGGCGGCGTGAAGGAGAAGGTGCTGGCGGCGCGGCGCGCGGGATTGAAGCGCGTGATCCTGCCGCGCGGCAATCAGAAAGACTTGCGCGAT
>Ga0182024_10000615_pt1 | contig 92668 bp, 85 predicted proteins | sample P32metaG_FD_120480 | JGI IMG/M metagenome (GOLD analysis project Ga0182024, IMG submission 120480) | Permafrost microbial communities from Stordalen Mire, Sweden - P3-2 metaG (Illumina Assembly) | ecosystem: Environmental > Terrestrial > Soil > Wetlands > Permafrost | place: Sweden: Stordalen... | reverse complement strand
TCACCTGAGCCAGCAGATTCGCAATCTTCTCGGCCTCACCCATCTCCTCGATGTCTTCACGATCATCGGCGAGAATCGCGTCAAAATTATGTAACAAACGTTGCGCTGAGCCTGCCCTGGACGCCGAGTCCGCGCCGGGGCCCCCGACACGCCCGTTGTTGGCGTGACGGGGTGGGTTGACAATCCCCCTTGCGAAGCGAAGGATGGGTCAGCCTCTCCAGGAGTATTCCCCCCAAGCCAGAGTTCTTTCCCGGCTGCTCCTGCGGAAGCCAGGCCCAGTTCCCCCGTTCGACCAAAGTAAGCAGCGCCGGGCCCCATCAAGTCCCGCTCCGCTCTGACTCACGCACAACCTCCGCGTCCACAGCATCCGTCGAATTGCGCCGGCATGCTCGTTCGTCGCCGACCGCTCGCGGGGAAAACAAAAAGCCCAGGAGGGCTCACCCACTATGAAGCTTCGCACGTCCGTTGCACTCGCACTCTCCAGTCTCTTCGTCTCGTCCGCGCTCCTCGCCGCGGCTCAGGGCGCCACCCCTCCCGCTCCGCCTAAGGTCCTCGTCATCCAGCGCGAATACCTCAAGCCCGGCAAGGCCGGCGCCATCCACGCCGCCTCCGAGGCCAACTTCGTCCGCGCCGCCACCGACGCCAAATCGCCCACCCACTACATCGCCATGGACTCCCTGTCCGGCCCCACCCGCGCGCTTTACTTGTTCCCTTACGACTCCTTCGGCGCCTGGGGCAAGGATCAGGAAGCTACGGCCGCCAACCCAACCCTTTCCGCGGCCATCGATCAGGCCTCCCTCACCGATGGTGAGCTGCTCACCCGCTACGACAGCCACGTCTATTCCTATCACCCCGAGATGAGCCTTCACGCCACCGTCGACATTTCTCATGCGCGCTACTGGCAGCTCCAGAGCTTCAAGGTCAAGGCGGGCCACGACAAGGACTGGAGCGACCTGGTGAAGATCTACACCGACGGCTTCGCCAGCATGCCGGCAGCCAACTGGGCCGCCTACGAAAGCCAGTTCGACGAGAACAATGGCGGCCTCTGGGTCGTCATCACCCCCATGAAAACCTTGGACGAAGTCGACAGCGCCATGGGCGACGGCGCGAAGTTCTGGACGGCTCTCAGCCCTGCCAATCAGAAGCGCGTCCAGGACCTTGCCGCAGCCTGCATCGAGTCCTCCCAGAAAAATGTCTTCGTCGTGAACCCCAAAGAGAGCTATGTCGATCCAGACTGGGTCAAAGCAGCTCCTGAAATCTGGGCCCAGCATTAACCTCAATCCAAAAAAGGGAGGTCCGCATCACTCCGGACCTCCCTTTTTGGTAGTGCCCTGATTGGAACGATGCCTTGCGATGGGTAAGAGGTGGGAGTGAGTCAGTCGCCCTTCAATCGGTCAAAGGCTATACGCCAGCGGATGCCTCGGCTCGTAAAGCATGATGTCGTCCGCGCCAGGTACGGCCAGCATAACCAACAGTCCGTACCCCTGATCCTGAACTTCACCGTGGAACTCCGCTCCTTTGCCCTTCAGTTCAGCGACCGTCTGTGAAATGTCGTCGCACATCAGGGAGATCTGATGGTGCCGCGGCGATTCGTACGTCTTGCCATCGTAGACGGCGCTGGTTGGGTGCACGCCCATCTCACTCCGCCCGCTCTTGAAGATCAGCCAACCCGCGCCTCCGCCCAGCGTATCCTCGACGCACGGCCAGCCGAGGACGTCGCGAAGGAATGCGCGCGTTGCGGGGGCATCGTCGGAATAAATCAGGGTGTGGATGCTGGTGATCATCGGATTGAACGACTGAATTCGCATCAGATCCTACTCCTTCGGTCGATTCCCAATCAAGAAGCGTCCACGCAGTGTCCCGGCTGCGGTTTTGACGGCAAAACGTCCAACCAACCTGCTCCGTAGCGAGCCGTCTCTTGCTCGCAGTTCGCTCGCAGTTCCCTCGCCGCTCGCAGTTCCCTCGCAGTTTGCTCGCCGTTCGCTGACCAGCGCTTTCCGGCCGACCCCCACCTCCCGCACCGCCAGTAACCACATCCTCTATTCCCATTGAGTCACCAAATTGACACTCTTCGGGGATTCCGACCTGTTTCTCCGCGAGCCTAGGCTTCCCGAATCATGATCTACACAGCAGGTCAGCCAGTCCGCATCAAAGCCAGCGGTGCGGTTGGAAGAATCTTTCTCAAACTGCCTTTGCGCGACGTCTACCTCGTCCAGTTCCCAGGCTTCCCCGTGGTCGAGAAAATCTACAACGCATGCGACCTCGAACTCGACACGCCCGTCGACCCCTGGCTCCCGCAGCCCCCTGAAGAGCACCACCGCGGCGTCTGACCGGCACGGTCGTCGATCCTCCCCGCCAGCCAGGCACTCTACCGGCACATCAGTATATGCGAAGATGCTAATATAACGGAATGCCCGACTCCCTCCGCCAGTTCAAAGCTGACATCTTCCAGGCTCTTGCCCACCCCACCCGCATCGCCATCCTCGAATTCCTCAGCGAAGGCGAGCTCTCCGCCGGCGCCCTCATCGAAAAGCTCGGCATGGAGCAGGCCAACGTCTCCCAGCACCTCGCCGTGCTCCGAGCCAAACAAATCGTCGTCAACCGCAAGGCCGGCAACCAGGTCTTCTACTCCATCCGCGACCCCACCATCGGCAAAGTCCTCGCCCTGATGCGCAAATACTTCCACGCCCAGCTCAAAGAAACCATCGGCATGCTCGACGAGATGGAGCACACCCGATGACCCCCGAGCGCCCTCTCCTGGGTTTCCTCCCCCGTTCCATCGAATGCCTGCGCCAGGGCTACACCCTCAGCACGTTCCTCCACGACCTCGTCGCCGGACTCACCGTCGGCCTCGTCGCCCTCCCGCTCGCCATGGCCTTCGCCATCGCCTCCGGCGTCTCTCCGCAGGCCGGACTCTTCACCGCCGTCGTGGCCGGCTTCGTCATCTCCGCCCTCGGCGGATCCCGCACCCAGATCGGTGGCCCCACCGGCGCCTTCGTCGTCATCGTCGCCGGCATCGTTGCCAGGTTCGGCCTTCCCGGCCTCGCGCTCGTTAGTCTCATGGCCGGCATCATGCTGCTCATCATGGGCTTCACCGGCCTCGGAGCAGCCGTCAAATACATCCCCCGTCCCATCACCATCGGATTCACCAACGGCATCGCCCTCCTCATCGCCTCCACCCAGATCAAAGACTTCTTCGGCCTCCGCACGCCCGCCGTCCCCAGCGAATTCATCGCCCGCCTCCGCGTCCTCCTCCACTACGCCGCCACCACCCGCTGGCAGACCGTTGCCGTCGCCGTAGCCTCGCTGGCCATCATCCTGCTCCTGCCGCGCCTCACCCGGCGCATTCCCGGATCCATCGTCGCGCTCCTCCTCACCACCCTCGCCGTAGCCCTCTTCCACCTTCCCGTCGAGACCATCGGCAGCCGCTTCGGCGGCATCCCCCAGGGCTTCCCGCACTTCGCGTTTCCCGATTTCCACGCCGAACACATCGTCCCGCTCCTTCCCTCCGCTTTCACCGTCGCCCTGCTCGCTGCAGTCGAAAGTCTCCTCTCCGCCGTCGTCGCTGACGGCATGAGCGGCGATCGCCACAATTCCAACGTCGAACTCGTCGCCCAGGGCTTCGCCAACGTCGTCTCTCCTCTCTTCGGAGGCATCCCCGCCACCGGCGCCATCGCCCGCACCGCCACCAACATCCGCTCCGGCGCTCGCACCCCCGTCGCCGGCATGATCCACGCCCTCACCCTGCTCACGATTCTTCTCGTCGCCGCGCCGCTGGCCCGCTTCGTCCCCCTCGCCACGCTCGCCGCCGTGCTCTTCGTCGTGGCGTACAACATGGGCGAATGGCGCGAGATCGCCACCATCCTCCGCCTCTCCTGGACCGACATCGCCGTCTGGTTCACCACCTTCGCCCTCACCGTCCTCGCCGATCTCACCGTCGCCGTCGGCGTCGGCATGGCCCTCGCCGCGCTCCTCTACATCTACCGCGTCGGAGAAACCACCACCGTCGAGCCCGTCACCCGCGACTACCTCCGCGACGGTCAGGCGCACATCCTCCAGGACAAGGACATTCCCTCGCACGTCACCATCCTCCGCATCCACGGCCCGTTTCTCTTCGGAACGACGGAGAAGCTGGTCGAAGCCACCCGCGACCTCAAACACTTTGAAGACGTGGTCATCCTCCTCCTGCGCAACATGACCGCCCTCGATGCCACCGGCATCCACGCTATCGAGGGATTCCACGAGCGCCTGCACAAAGCAGGCAAAACTTTGCTGCTCTGCGGAGCCCGTGACCAGCCCGCGCAGCTGATCGCCCAATCCGACCTGCTCCCGAAGATCGGCCCCGAAAACGTCCTGCCCCACGTCCAGGCCGCCTTAGCAAGAGCCCGCGAGGTCCAGGCAGACTTCTCCGGAATAGGCCACGAAATGGCGATGGAGCTGGAGCACCGCCCCCTCTGAGAGCGCTGCCATCCTGTCCAAAAAGCCTTGTCATCCTGAGCGCAGCGAAGGACCTTGTGGTTCACCCTCCCCCAATCGTGACGGCGATCACTGAAGGAAGTTCGGCGAAAGGGGTAGACCGTAGTCACGAAGAAGGTGCGCCATGCTCTTCCTCATCTGGCGCACCTGCTGACCGTGGCGATCTGTCTTCTCTTTGCCTACGGAGTCGCGTGGCTCCTGGTCGTATGTCATCGCAAAGGCGTGCTGCCGGGACTCCTGATGTCCGTGCTGCTGTGCGGAGCCGTGGTCGCAGCCAGTTGGCATGGCATCGCAGGACTGCCGCATGACCTGCTCGTGATTGAAGCGGGTTACATCGTTCTGGCTACGTTCATCGTGGGGGCCATGGTGGGCGGCTTGTATGACAAGCTCGTGCTGCCGTCGCAATAGGGCTGCTGCCGAGAGCGCCGCTGTTTGTTGGAGTGGGGAATTGCCTCTCACATCGCCGGGATGAGGTTCGTATCAGGGCCCGACTTCACAGCTTGCGAAAAAAACAGACCTGGCTGGCCCGGGTCTCGATTTTGAGACCCGGGATTCGCGCGCAGCGCGCCGCCCTCTCCAAACCAGCCACGAACCGTGTCAGGGCACGACTTCACAGCTTGCGAAAAAAACAGACCTGGCTGGCCCGGGTCTCGATTCTGAGACCCGGGATTCGCGCGCAGCGCGCCGCCTTCTCCATACCAGCCACGAACCGTGTCAGGGCACGACTTCACAGCTTGCGAAAAAAACAGACCTGGCTGGCCCGGGTCTCGATTCTGAGACCCGGGATTCGCGCGCAGCGCGCCGCCCTCTCCAAACCAGCCACGAACCGTGTCAGGGCACGACTTCACACCTTGCGAAAAAAACAGACTTGGCTGGCCCGGGTCTCGATTTTGAGACCCAGGATTCGCGCGCAGCGCGCCGCCCTCTCCAAACCAGCCACGAACCGTGTCAGGGCACGACTTTAGTCGTGCCGTAAAAGCCAAATAAATGGGGGCTTCAGCCCCTGCGGCACTTTGAAAGCGCATCAAGAGCCTGTTCGGACGAGATCGCCCAAAGCGATCAAGTCGAACGTGGAAAAAGCCACGGGCTTCAGCCCGTGGAACGGGAGGCTGGGTTCGAGGCCTTTAGGCCCGGCCCTCCGCTTGGAAAGGCGTTGTCATCCTGAGCAGAGCGAAGGACCTTGCGGTAGTTTTTGCGCCGCCCTACCGCGCCAGCACCCTCTTCAAAATCACCCGCGCCAGATGGACGCTGTCCGCCACCGCGCACGTCAGCTTGGGACTCGACCCGCCGATATCGTCCCGCGCCAGCCGTACCGCCGCAATAATCGACGCGCAGATCGCCACCGTGCTGGCATACCGGCTGCTCTGCTCATTCTCCCAGGCAATCTGCCGCTTCATCTCGCCCATCCCAACAGCATAGGCGAAGAAATGGCGAAACGTCACCCACAGGGCAAACCGGCATCCCTGGCCGACCCGCCTCCTTCAGAGCACAGCCTTTCGGGGCGCAGAAGAGCTCTGGTTTTGTATCAGGGCACGACTTCAGTCGTGCCGTAAAAGCCCAAATAAATGGGGGCTTCAGCCCCTGCGGCAGAGTTAACCTTCAACCCTGTCGCTCCACGCAGGAATGCGGCCTCTCCACCTGAAGCAAAGCGAGGCCTGCCGGCGTGACTCGAACCAGCGAACGGCCATTCGCGGAAGCCGCCTCCAGGAGTCCGCGATCGTTCGCATCTTCCCAGACCGGAAGCCTCGGGCACGAGGTGCGCCACGCTTCCATCGTTTCCTGGTAGGTACGTTCCTTCCGTCCCACCCACTCCAGCAGATCGAGGATCAGGTTTTCAACGGTATCGGCCATAGCGCTGTCGTCCCTCCAGTATCCCCTACCGTGCCAGCACCCTCTTCAAAATCACCCGCGCCAGATGGACGCTGTCCGCCACCGCGCAGGTCAGCTTGGGACTCGACCCGCCGATATCGTCCCGCGCCAGCCGCACCGCCGCAATAATCGACGCGCAGATCGCCACCGTGCTGGCATACCGGCTGCTCTGCTCATTCTCCCAGGCAATCTGCCGCTTCATTTCACCCATCCCGATAGCATAGGCGAAGAAATGGCGAAACGTCACCCACAGGGCAAACCGGCATCCCTGGCCGACCCACCTCTCGTAGAACATCTCTTTTCCGGGTGCAGAAGATCTCCGTTTTCGTATCAGGGCACGACTTCAGTCGCCGTTGAAAACTCGTAACTTGCAGATTCTTCAATTGTCCAGATTGTCAGGATTATCAGGAACGTCAGGTTGGCCGCACAAAAACGCACAATCTGCAGCAACGGACCGCTTCGGAGTGACAGGCGAAAGTTCCCGATAGCCGACGACGCAGACATACCGGGCACCTTCGCGTTGTCATCCCGAAGCGAGCGCCTTGGGGCCCCATCGCAGATGGGGCAGGCGAGCGAGGGATCTGCGGTTGCTCTTCTCCCTCCACCCCAGTGAAACTTCCGTGTTGCCGACAATCCGCCCAAAACCAGAAACGGCTTAATCTGCGCGCAGCGATCTGTTGGATAATGACGATTGTCAGGGCAGAGCATGTTTGACGAATACGCCAGCGACGCGCCACGCCAAGAAGACCCGGACCCGACCGAGACGCTACTCCTCAAACGACTGCGAATCGGATTATCAATCGGCGTAATAGCTCTAGCAATAATCTGCGACCGTTATCCTCATGGCGAAATGCTGTTGCGTGGGTTCATCTGGTTCGGTCTTGTGTTTGGCTTCGTCATTATCGAACGACGAGCGATGCTTTCGCGCTTATCCTTTTGGGTCGTGTTTTTAACTGTCCTCACGCTTCACTTGATCTTGTGGTGGGAAATCCGTGGTCAGCTTGTGAAACTAAACTTGTGGATCGCGATCATACCGATTGTGTTCGATGCAGTTCTCGTGCAGGTCGCTTTCGAGTTGCTGAAGTCGAAAATAGAGCGCAGCCGTCGCCTCTGGTGATTCGTGCTCTGACAAGTCACAAGATGACCGCGACTGACGAGAAATGGGCGGTTAACCGGCTATCCGGAAACTTCGGATGGGCAACAGGGAAGGTGGGGAGTGTGAGGTTCGATTACGGTCAAGCTGTCCTACACGAATCCCTCGCAGCGGGCATGATCACAACGAGGCCAGGTTCTATCGTTGGAATTACCCCGGTCGAAACTCCCACTCAAGTCGTGCATTTCGGATATCCCTTGGGCACCGTGCTCTACACCATTGAGTTTTCGGACGGGACAGACCAGTTGGTTCCTGAGAGTGAACTCAGCGAGATGTAGCCCATTGCAAACGCAATGGACGTATTACCGGCGATACGGAAGTTTCGATTTCGGGGAACCCACTCAAAGCCTGACGATCATTGGCCGCACAAAAAACGCACAAAATCTCTCCAGCAGGCTGCTAGTGACTCAATCCAAAATATTTACGTCGCTGCCTTTAAATCAGGGCACGACTCAACAGGATGGGCGAAACTCAGGCTTCGTATCAGGGCACGACTTCACAGCTTGCGAAAAAAAGACCTGGCTGGCCCGGGTCTCGATTTTGAGACCCGGGATGCGCGCACAGCGCGCCGCATTCTCCAAACCAGCCACGAACCGTATCAGAGCACGGCTTTCAGCCGTACCCTAAAGAATCGGCGCGGAGCGCCTTCCTTGCGGCCGCAGGCCGCCGCGGAGGCGCTTGCGCCGCAACGGCCGCACACCAAAGGCGCCTGATGATCCCAAGATGAACTGCGGCCGGAAATAGATGTTCTCAGGAGCGTAATTTCCAAGCTGGAACAGCTCTTTCACCCTTCATTGCACAGCCCTTACAAGCCAACCCCCACCCCTGTGAGCCTTGTCACATCCTCCCCCACCCCAACCCCGGCACCATGTACTTACCGTCAACCCGGTCAGGAAAGGTCCCCCATGCACGCCTCCGAAATCATGGCCCGGCTCATCGAAATCGAGAAAGCCGTCGGCAACTCCAACCCCACGCTCATCCGTGCCCAGCTGATGATGGTCGAGGAAGGACTCCTCCAGCTCGAGCAGCTCACCATCGATGCCCTCCGCGAGAACGCCATCCTCCGCCGCCAAATGGAGTACGCGCTGCCACCCTCCGGCCAGCCCGAAAGCCGCTTCGACGCCTAGGTTCTGAGCCCGGTACCCAGTGCCCGGAGCCCGGTTCCTGTGCCCGGAGCCCGGTTCCCGGTGCCCGGAGCCCGGTTCCCGGTGCCCTGCTTCAGATGTGGAAAACTTGTCAAGCTTTTCGCTTAGGGTACGAAAGTGTTGTCCCTCATTCCACGCCACTTCCACCACAATAACCGCAAAGATATTTGGCCGGATTACCCCCTCCAATGTGATATTCTGAACTTAGAGTAGAAAAAGAAAAAAAGGCCGCCGCGCGCGGCCTTTTTGCTTGGATCCGGCCTCGGTTCCCGAACGCTGAACGACGGCTTTTCGAACGCCGAACGTCAGAACCGCCGCCCACGCCACGGTACAAAAGGCACCCCCTCGACCAGGATTGGCGCCCGTTGTCGAGTTAGTACAATTCGCTGCGTATTTGAAAACAAAGGCCCTGCAAGGGGGTAGGGGAGGGGGGTGGGGGGTGCACACCACTCAAAAGTACTCAGAAATCAAACGACGGCCGAGTCCGCTGGGCTGCCCAACCGGCGCATCGACGCCCAGGGCACTCCCTTTCGTCCCGGACGTCCGCCAAAATTCCCAACCCTCCCCAGGATGGAGATCAGGGAGCAATTTGCCAGGCGGCGACGGGGGTGCCGGGGCTCCCGGTGCTGCCAATCGTGGTCCCGTTCATCAGCCAGAAGTAGACTTGGTTTGTGGTGCTGTTGCGCCACAGGATGCCGGCCCTGCCGCTGCCGTCGTAGTCGCCCACCCCCTGAATGCTCCAGTCGGACGTGACGAACGCGATGCTCCCGCTGCTCGGGAACGTGGTCCCGTTCATGAACCAGATATAGGCCTGGCCGGTGGTGCTGTTGCGCCACAGGATGTCACTCTTGCCATCCCCATCGAAATCGCCCACGCCCGCAATGCTCCAGTCCGAAGTCGGAGTGCCAGGACTGCCCATGCTCCCAATCGTGGTCCCGTTCATGAGCCAGACGTAGACCTGGCCGGTGGTGGTGTTCCGCCACAGGATGTCGGCATCGCCGTCGCCATTGAAATCGCCAATGCCCGCAACGTTCCATCCGGAGGAGACGTTGCTGATTCTCCCCCCGCCCGCGATCGTCGTTCCGTTCATCAGCCAGAGGTAGAGCTCCCCGGAGGTGTTTTGCCACAGGATGTCGGCGTAGCCATCCCCATTGAAGTCGCCCACGCCCGCAATGCTCCAGTCCGAGGAAACGTTGCCGAGGCTCGTGCTGCTCGTCATCGTGGTCCCGTTCATCAGCCAGATGACGACCTCTCCGGTGGTGCTGTTCCGCCACAGGATGTCGGCTTTGCCATCTGCGTTGAAATCGCCCACGTCCTGAATGACCCAGTCGGAGGTGAGGCTGCCGGGACTTCCACTACTCGTGAAGGTGGTCCCGTTCATCAGCCACTCGTAGACCTGCTCGGTGGAGCTGTTGTGCCACAGAAGGTCGCTTCTGCAGTCGCCGTTGAAATCCCCCACCGCGGCAAACGACTCCGGATTGGGATTGGGATTCGGGTTCGCCGTCGTGCACGATCCGATCGATGGAGCCACAGTCAGCGTATGGGCGTTGTTGCTGCTCCCGGCGAAGTCGGTCGAGCCGTTGTAGACCGCCTGGATGGTGTAGTTGCCGATGGTGGTGGCGGCGGGCAGAGTGTAACTCACCGAAGCACTCCCGCTCGAAACTGTGCCGGACGTTGTGGCGGTCCCGACCGGGACTCCGCTGTTGAGCACCGTAAAGGTCACCGTCCCGGCGTTCACTGTACCTACTGGACTGGTGACAGTGGCGGAGAGGGTGACGTTCTGGGGGCTCGAACTATAGTTGGCTGAAGCGTTGGAGGCCGTGGTGGTGGTGGGAGCCTGAATCATTGTCACGGTGTGGGTGCTGTCGCTGCTGCCGGCAAAGGTGGAGGAGCCGCTGTAGACCGCCTGGATGGTGTAGCTGCCCGGAGGTGTTCCCGGCGGCAGCGTGTAAAAGACTGCGGCGATCCCGTTGGAAACCGCTCCCGAGGTGGGTGTTCCCACCTGGGTTGAGCCGCTGAACAGGGTGAAGGTGACGGTGCCGCTGTTCACCGCTCCTGACGAGCTGGTGACCGTCGCCTGCAGCGGTACCGCGGGAACGCCGTATCCGGTTTCGGAGTTGAAGGCGCTCGTGGTCGTGTTGGCCAGCACGGTGATCGTGTCGTTGTTCGAAGGTGTCGGTCCGACGCCCGCGCCATTCACCCCCACGCTGTTGAGGTAGCTGCCGCTGGCAGTGCTGCTGACATTGACGTCAATCGTCAGTTCCGGATACGCCTGGCCATCGGGAACCGAGCTGTCGTTGGTGCAGGTGACCAGGTGGCCGTTGGCCGAGCACGACCAGCCTGTGCCGGAGAAATTCGAGTAGCTGAACACGCTGATCAGGCCATCCTCCACTGTCATCGGATTGCTGCCGCCGGTCGGGTCGCCGGTCGAGCCAGGTCCCGTATTGTCGACATCCACGGTGAACGACGCGTTCTGCTGCCCTTGCGCAAAGGTCTGGGTGCTCGGCACAACCACCGACACCACCGGCGGATTCTCGGTGAAATTCAGGCACCAGCCGTTCTGCGCGCCCGCCGCCGAGCCGTGCAGAAGCTGGTCGAAGTACAGGCTCCAGGTCCCGTTCGGATTCGTACTGCCGAAAACGTTACTCAATGTGAAGGCCGGACTGTGGGGCTGCGCATAATCGAAGGTGCCCGGCGGCGTGTAGTAAGGGCTCGCGCTTGCAAAGAAGCTGTCTGCGGTGTTGTCGATGTTGGTATAGCTGGTTGGCTTCCAGGAGCCGGGCCCAAAGGCCGTCTGCGGCACATCGCTGGAAGCGCTGTCGGTGAAGACATAATTGCCGCTGGAAAGAACGGTATTGCTGGCGCCGGTATTCGAGAAGAAATCCAGCGCGGCTCCAGTCGGACCCGCCACCATCGACTCAATCTGATAAATCTGGTCGCTGAATGTATAGAAATTGTCGAGTGTGAGCGAAACCGTATTGACCGTGCCCGGCAGATTATTCACGAAGATATTCGATGGATTCGGCGTGAAGGCCCCGGTCTGCCCCTCAGCGGTCAGCACTGCTCCGGTATTGCAGAACTGCGCGGCATTGCCCGACACACCGGAGACCGCGGTGGTGTCGTCGATGCGCTGCCACACGTAGTTTTGGCTGGGGTTATAGTCTGAGTTGCCGCCATATGATGCGGAGATCTTGTGGTCGCCCTCAGTCAGCTGACTGGTGGTGAATACCGCCTGGCCGGCACCGTTCAGAGTGATCACATTGTTGCCGCCGGTGGGCGGCTCGCCATTGTCAAGGAAGGTGACCGAGCCCGTAGTCACAGGGTTGCCGCCAGTTTGTACGGTTGCCGTGAAGCTGACTTGATTTCCCGTGAAGTCCGGATCCTTGCTGGAAGTGACGGCGGTGGTGGTCGGCGCTCCCGTATTGAGAGTCAGATCGATGCACCATCCGCCGCTCAGGCTGAGCGGGAGTCCACTGTCGTTCTCGACATACAGCAGCCAGTTGCCGGCCGCGGGGGCGCCATTGAACGCCTGTTCGAATGTCATGGCGTTCGTGCCACCGAAGGGCAGCGGGTAGTTCGGAGAAGGCGGCGCGGGACTGCCGGACTGCGTAATGAACGAATCCGCCACTTGGGCGTCATCCGTCGGTCCGTAGGTAGTGTTGTTCTGTAGAGCGCAATTCGGGCCGCTTCCTCCGTTGCAGACCCCGCCGTTCTCCCCTTCGCCATTCGGGACCAGCGGATTGTTGTCCGCGAACGTCACGTCCACCGAAGGCTGCGGAACCGCCGTTACCCCGTGCGACAGGAAGTCGAGGTTGTTCGTCTGTCCCGGCGCAACCAGCAGGAAGGAAGTCGAACTGACTCCGCCCGAGGTTCCGTTGGAGGACTGCAGGCCGTTCAGAGTGACCGACACGTTGCCTGCTGACTGCGTCACGGTCGAGGGAATCTGAATGTAGGAGGGGTAAATCAGGTCCTGGATCGTTGCCCCCGTCGTGGTCAGGTTGCCCGTATTGCAATACTCGCTGCCACTGGGGTTGGTGGTGTGGTTGATCACCAGCTGATATAAGGACGCGCCGCTGCTGTTGCTGCCGGCATAGCTGCTCGATCCCGAGTACGACGCTTCGATCGAGTACTTGCCCTCGGCGGCGAAGGTGGTTGTGCACGTCGCCTGACCGCCGCTCAAAGCCTGAGATCCGCAGCCGGAGATCGTGGCGCCGTTGGCACTGAATGCTACCGTTCCTGTCGGCGTGCCCCCGGAGCCGGAGACCGTCGCGGTCAGCGTCACCGAGCTATCGGACCCGCTGGTATACGAGGGATTCAGATTCGAACTGACCGTGGTGGCTGACTCGGCCAGCGTGGAATAGGTCAGGATCAACTCCCATCCCGTGATCGATACCGGATCGGAGACCCAGTCGGGATAATTGATCAGGATGTCGCTGGACGCCAGATGCAGCGTCCATGTGCCGTTGGCTGCGGCCCCGCTGAATTTGGTGGCTAGCGTGGCGCTGCCGTCCGGTTGCGGCCAGTCGGCCGGCGTCGAATCGTATATAGGTACGCTGTTGAAGAACGCATAGTACTGGCTTGGCTCCACGGTCACGGACCCCGTTGCCGGCCAGCTGGTTTCGACGGTAGTGCTCGTGGTCGGCGGCGCTACGGTGGTGCCGTCCTCAATTGTGATGTTGGTGCCCGACATTGGATCCAGGCCGGTGCCCGTGCCGCCCAAAAGATCCAATTGGTTTCCCGCGGGATCCTCCAGCAGAAAGCTGGACCAGGATATGCTGTTGTACGTGTTTTCGTTGGTCGAGCTGTAACCCGCCCACGGGCCGGTCGACGAGGTCACGCCCAGGAGCACAACTTTGACGCTTGCTATGGGGCCGGTAGCGCCGGAGACGGTCAGCGTCGATGAGTTGGCGGCGGCATAGGCAGGCGGAACGCTGAGGGTTTGGTCGCCGCCAGGAATCGAAAGAGCGCAGTTGGCGCTGGGGGTTGCGGTCGAGCACGTAAAGGTGGTCTGGGCGCCAGCCCACGACAACAACAACGCAGTCATGGCGAGAACCAGCGAGATCAGCTTCAGCCGGAAAAACCGCGGAGGCATCGTAGAACGATCGGCGAACGACATGGTTGGAACCTCGCATCGTGAGGCCGATCGCTCATTTTGGAAAACAAAGAGAGTCGATCAGCGCCAGCAAATCGAATTCAGCCGACGCGTTGGGGTACGTGGCGGCATCGTTTGCGCGCTGGGGATGCGCGACGAACTTTCAGCGTGCTCAGAGCAAACCCTGAGCTCGATTCGGAAGAAGGGTGAAGAAGTATGAAGGCAATGATGAGGAAACAAGATAATGACGGCGCAGAGGGCCTAATGTCAAGCAGATTGTCGGTTAATTCATTTCGATGGAGCGATTTCGCCTGCCGCTGGGAATCGGCAGGGCCTCGGTCCATTCAGTTAGTCGTCATCTCTTCGAGGTTTGGGAAGGGTCGGATACGGACCCGACCCCTGGCTCGACAAGTTCTCTCGGCGACACGAGGATTTCGAAAGCGAACAGAGGACCCTACCGCCCAGCGCCCTTCAACGGCACCCGCACGACGACCGCATCGTCGCTCTGGACCATCAGCCTGGAGAACGAGTAATCACCCGGCATCGCGAACGACTCGAACTTTCCGTTCAGCGCCACCACCTCGCCCGGAGGCCGCGCTTTGGGGTTCGCCGGTACGGTGAAGTTGACCCGCACATCGGGCTGCCCGTCGCCGTCGAGATCGATCTCCTCGCTCACGTGCTCCGGCAGCGACGCCACGGGTTTGAACGCAATCTGGACGAACGGATCGACTTGCTGCAGAGCATGGGGATATACCGGCCGATAGACGACCACATCGTACCCATTCCGGGAAATCGTCCTCGCCACCGTGCCGCCGGTGTACGACGCATCCACGTGCAAACCCGCATGAGCGACCGCTTTGGTGAAGACGCCCATCAGCAAAAAGGGAACGCACGCCGCCACGATCAGCGTGACCGCGGCGCCAACATAGGCCAGAACAGCGACGATCCGAGCCCGCATCGAGTCCCTCCTCACTTCCACGGCAGCCAATGGAGCATGGTGGCCAGCGAGTTGGCCAGGATGCTGCCGCCGAACATGGTGGCCATCGCCCATGCTCCATACAGGAACAGGAGACGAGCCCGCTCCGGTTTCAGCGCCACCTTCGTCCCTTTCAGGTGCCAGACGGCAGCGTCTTTCTTGCAGCTGTCGACACACGCCCCGCATTTCATGCAGTTCATCAGGGTCCTGCCCTCACGAATCGATTCCGCCGAGAGCGCCTGGGTGGGACAGGCCGTCTGGCAAAGCGTGCAGTCGACGCACTTCTCACGGTCGAACCGAATCTCGAAGAGGTTGATCTTGTTGAACAGCGACTGGAACGCCCCGAACGGGCAGAAGTAAGCACACTGCGTTCGCTTTTTCGTGAGGAACGGCAGCGCCACCACCAGGCCAGCGAACAGCGTGATGAAGATGCTCATCTGGATCGCCGTCTCGACGGAGTGAACGGCCGGATATTCAGTCACGGCCTTGAACGGACAGAGCCACATGCAGTACACGGGCTCAAACAGCGCAGCGGAAAGCACGACAACGAAAATCAGAATCGCCCACGGGACCAGCCGCAGCCGGGAATCGAGACGCCGAATCTTCGCTCGTTTGGCAATCCCCGCAAAACCCTCTTCGATGCCGCCGAAGAAACAGATGTAGCTGCACCACGCCTTGCCCACGACCAGAGTCATTCCGAGCCAGATGCCGATCATCACGGCGATGGAGTGGGGGTTGTTGGCCGTCGGCAGGATCGAGCCCGGAAACACGACGGCCCGCGTGAGTGCGGCCGGCACGACAAGCATGGGAATGACCATGTAGCAGAACGGCGTGTCGCCGGAAACCATGCGCTCGATGGGAATGCTCATGGTCCCGCGCAGCGCGATCAGAGCGGCGATGAAGCCGACGGGGAAGAGGAATCCAAGCGCCACGAAGAACCAGCGCCGCCAGCGGTAGGTTTTGCCGGTGCGCATCATTTCGTAGAACAGCGTGGTCATGAAGACGATGACCACTGCTGCGCCGATGTGCGAGTCCCGGCCGCTGTGCATGAACGATGGCGTGAACATCAGCAGCGACCACAGCGAGATGGGCAACGTGAGCAGCAGCGATCGGCCGACGCTGCGAAAGGCCGGTGGACGAGTGAGGACACTGCTAGCCATAAACAGCCCTCTCGATCAGAATCGATGCTCCGGAATACCCGTACCAGCAGGCCAGCAGCACGGCGACCATGCGGGCCACGGTAAGAAACGACGGCGTGCGGCGAACGACTCCCAGCGACAGGAAGGGAACGAACCAGACCGCCGTTCCCACAAAGAAAACCGAAAAGAAAAGCAGCGCGGCGGATAAGGTCGGGAGCTGGGAAGCGCGCAGGCCGGCGACGAGAAACGGCGGGCAGAGATTGATGCCGGTCAGGAAACCGAGCGCGGCGGCTCCGCTGGGCCGAGGACGAGTCGATTCGGCGTCCGCGTTCGTGATCTGCACGAGCTTCGGTCGCCCACCGGCCAGGGAGCAATGGGCATGCGGCCAGCCCACGGCATAAACGAGAAGACCGGCAGCCAGCAGCACCTGAATGACGCCGAACATCCACGTGCGCCCGCTCCACGAGCGCGAGAGGGCAGCGCCGGCAAACCAGATGGCCGAAGCAAAGAGCAAATAGCCGAGAAGACGCGACGCGAGGAAGATGGCCAGCTGGCGAGCGTGGGTTCGGAATCCGTGCGGCTGCACCAGCATCCACGGCAGCACCACCGGCCCGCACGATGCCAGGCACACAGGGCCGGTGACCAGTCCCAGCACCAGCGCTTCGGTGGCGTAAGTCGAAAATGGAAAGACCGCCATTGCGGCGGATGCTACACCGCGGCAGTTGCCGCGGCGGTGACCGCCATCACGCCGTGCGCGGATCAAAGAAGAAGTACCTAAGTTCAGGAAACTACCCGCCGCTTCCAGGCCACCGTTCCGTAACCTGTCACCCGTAACCTGTAACCCGTGACCCCTCCCGCCTCCCACAAAACATCCCCTTTTCCCGAGCATGGAGCCTTTTGGAGGGTCAGCCGTCTGTTATTATTGCCGGTTTTCGAGGGGAAAAGGCCCCAACACTATGCGGATCGCGCTGTCCGCGCTGTTTCTGATCCTGATGTTGCCTGCAGCCTGGTCGCAGGTGATCGCGACACACCCGTTCGATACAGAAATCAGCCGCGCCGTGGGGTTAGAGGCAGGAGCGACCGCGACCGACGTTCCCCACCATGTGCATTACGATCTGAAGCTCTACAACCACAAGGGCAAGCTCACCACCGGAACCTGGGACATCTGGCGCGATCCGCAGCACTTCATTCGTGCGGATATCGTGGCGGGCGATTTCCACTACACGCACATCGAGGATCTGATCCACAAAAAGCAGTGGCGCCACTTCAACACCGTCATGCCGCTGAAGGTCTACGACCTGCGCCAGGCCTGGCGCGAGCCGGACTTTGTCGTGGCGCAGCTTTCGAAAGCGACTCCGAAGCACTACGTGCGCTTCCAGCAGGTGGACGGATCGCCCTTTGACTGTACGAATACGGTGATGCAGATGCGCATCTGCTTCGATCCGCTGGCGCACGTCCTGGCCTTCGCGCAGATGTACAACCAGACCGTCACGTGGGAGGACTGGCAGCCGCTCGGAGCGCACAGCGCGCCCGGCCGATTCCGCATCTACGACGCAGGCCGCGTGATGGTGGAGGCGGCCGGGACAGCGGAGCAAGTGAAGACGTTTCCGCCAGGGCTCTTTGTCATTCCTGCGGATCAGCCGGATATGGGAGAACCCGAGGACGATGGAGCGACTCCGCAGAGAGTCGTCGGTATGAAGCCCGTTCATCTGGAGCTCCTCTACGGCAATGTCCTGATCCAGGTGCATGTGGATATGGACGGCAAGGTGAAGAAGGCCACGCTGATCGATGCCGACGATGACGACATCGTGTCCGAAGCGAAGCAGTTCGCCCACCACCTGATCTTCGAACCGCAGATCAAGGACGGCGCGGCCACGCCGTTCGACCAGTACATCTATCTGCGTTGCGCCATCGGAGTGCAGGAGAAATCTCCCGCCGGCGATCAGTGATCGGACCGAGACCCAGGCGTAGGGACGGGCAGCTCCTCAACCCGGAGCGTTTCATCCGCGGCGAGATAGCCTTTGCGCCGGAACCAATCCTGCATCGAGTCGCGCAGCCGATCGAGGGGAATCCGCGTACCGGCTTCGAGCAAACCATCGCCGACGGGCAGCGTGTCGTCGAAGATGGCGTCGTTGGTGAAGTTGCGCATGGCGAAGTTGTCGATCCACCCGATCGGACAAGGATGAATCTCGCCGGTCGGAGTGACGCGCTCGATGCGCAGCTTGCGTATCCACATGGCCGGTCAGTAGCCGTTATGGTGCAGGATGAAGACCACGATCGACGCCAGCACGCAATAAATGCCGAAGTAGTACCAGCGTCCGCGCTCCAGCCAGGAGCTCAGCCACTTGAGCGCCAGCAACCCGGCGAGAAACGAAAACAGCATGCCCAGCAAACTCGGCGCTGCCGCGTGCGCGAATCCGCTGGTATCAGCGTGGTGAAGGCGGAGAGCTTCGCGCCCAATCGCCAGCGGCGTGAGGATCACGGCCAGGGCAAAGCTGAAAGACTCGATCCGTACCTTCTTAATGCCCTGCAGAATGCCCACGGAAATCGTGGCGCCGGAGCGGGAGAATCCGCGGAAGGGAAGACACAGACCCTGGACCGCACCGATCACGGCTGCCTGGCCAAAGCCGATCTCCGGCGATTCCTCGGAATCCGGGCGGCGGCCTTCGACCAGCCCGGCGACCAAAATCAAAATGCCTGCGGCCAGAAGCGCGGGCGCGACAACACCGAGGTGACCGAACAAGTCCTCCAGCTGCGCATGCGGCGCACCCTTAAAGATGGTGTGCTCGATTACTTTATTGAGCGCCTCGCCAACGATCCCAGTCAGCACCGTAGCGATTACCGCCAGCCAGACAAAGCGCTTGAGGGCTTCGCTGTCGGAAAAGAAGGTAGCCTTCCACTGCTTCCAGAAATAGACGATCACCGCAAACATGGTGCCCGTGTGCAGCATGACCAGCAGCAGGGTCATGGCCGGCGACGATGGATCGAGGCCCATCAGCTTTTCCGCGACCACCACATGCGCGGAGCTGGAGATGGGCAGAAGCTCGGCGAGCCCCTGGATGATGGCGAGCAATATCACCTGAAGAAGCGACATGCTGAGATTCTATCGGTGCTGCACGGTATTTTCGTCATTTGAATCGCGTGCCAGGCCCCCAGTATCATGAGCGTAAAGGTCACAGGGAGAAAAACGATGCGAATTGGTGTGCTGACGGGCGGCGGAGACTGCCCTGGGCTGAATGCGGTCATTCACGCGGTCGTAAGAAAAGGCATCATCCATTACGGCGATGAGTTTGTCGGGTTCCTCGACGGCTGGCGCGGCGTGCTCGACAACAACACCATAGAGCTGACGCTCAAAAAAGTGGACGGCATTCTCATCGAGGGCGGTACGATTCTGCGCACCTCGCGCACCAACGTGCGCAAAGTCGAGGGCGGAATCCAGAAATGCGTTCAGGTCCTCAAGGCCAACAAGCTCGATGCGCTCATCGCCATCGGCGGCGACGACACCCAATCCGTGACCAACGCGCTGATTGAGGCCGGCGTGCCCGGCGTTGGCGTTCCCAAGACCATCGATAACGACCTCAACGGCACCGACGTCTGCTTCGGTTTCGATACGGCGGTCATGATTGCCACCGAGGCTGTCGATCGCCTGCACACCACGGCCCAGTCGCACAGCCGCGTCATCGTCTGCGAGGTAATGGGACGCGACGCGGCCTGGATCGCGCTGACCGCCGGCGTGGCGGGTGGCGCTCACGTCATTCTGGTTCCCGAGAAGCCCATCGATCTCGACCATGTCTGCGCCATCCTGAGATACAACCACGACCATGGAAAGAAGTACGGCATCGTCGTGGTCGCCGAAGGGGCCAAGTTGCCCGAAACCGGCGGCCAGGCTACCAAGGGAACGAAGGTCGATTCCTTCGGCCATGCGCGCCTGAGCGGTATCGGCGAGGCGCTCGCCGAGGAGATCGAGAAGAAGACTGGCTACGAAACACGCTCCGTCAATCTGGGACACACGCAGCGCGGCGGCACGCCGACGGCGTATGACCGGATGCTGGCGACGCGCTATGGTCTGGCGGCGATCGACCTCGTCCACCAGGGCAAGTTTGGCCGCCTCGTGGTGCTGCATGGCACGAAGATCGAGGACATCCCGCTGGCCGAAGCGATTGCGAAGAACCGGACCGTCGACGACAGCTTTTTGTCGATCATCAGCTCTCTGGAGCCAAAACTTTAATCTGTCTGCCCCATCTCGCTGGTTTGCAAGGACTTCAGCGAGATGGGGTTGGCAATCCAATACCCCTCCAAATCGGGATTCCTTTCGCCGTTCGGACTATGGTATACAGGGCGTGCCTTACTGCTCTGGAGGAATCCGTGAAAGCCTCGCTCGCCCAACCCGAGATTCGCGAAGTCATGGACATTCGTCAGGCCGCGCACTATCTCGGGATCAGCGCGGATAGCCTCTACCGTTACGCCGCCACGGGATTCATTCCCGCTTTCCGCCTGGGCAACCGCTGGCGCTTCCGCAAGTCGCGTCTGGACGAGTGGATGGATCGCCGCTCGGGGCTGGAAGAGACCCCAGCACCAAAACTGGTGCGTTCGCAGAAGAAGCCCGTCCGTTCCACCCGCGTTCTCAGCCGCTCCGCCCGCACCGGCTCGTAAGTCTTCTCTCCTGGGGACCAGCCTGCCCCAGGCTTGGCCGTTCGCTTGCGGTCGAAACGTCCGAATTGCCGGTGATACAACCGGAACTCCCGTTTGGGCCTCGATGAGTGCATCGCCGATTATGGGCTGCGGAGCCGCGAAGCCTCTGCGTTTCTCAGGCGAGCGGCCCTTCGACGTTGCTAACTGGCCGTGTAGCTTCGATCAATCGGCTCATTTAGAGGGTTCGGGGATTATTAAATAAAAGCTTGCGGCGGTCGCCGGATCAACTAGCTGCTGATCATCGCCATTGATGCCAATGCGAACTTGATGCAATTGAAGTCCGCTTGCGCTCATCATGCACGGCTGATCGCACGCGGGATGAAGCAGTCGAAACAAGTCGGGGGGCGCACTCGCAGGAGCCGGCTTCACAGGCTCGATTTCAGTGATGGCTACATAGCGGCTGCCTAACGCGCGACGCAGCGTTTCTCCCATGCTTTGCGGAGGCTGCTGCTGGCCACTGAAGCGGCCGCCGAGCATAGGCGCATTCAGAACGTGGCTGGTGTGCGCAAAGAGCAGGATGCTCCCGCCCTCAGCATGCGCCAGAGCCGTGAGAGCATTCGCCGCCATGGCCTCGTCCCGTTTGCTCAGACAACGCCAAGGCATCTGCCGGGATACCGTGTTCGCCTGACAGTGTCGGCAACGCGTCAAAGTCCGCCGCGCTTTGTGCCACGATCAAAGCACAATGGCGCGTATATTCGGGCGCAGTGGGATCAATGGATGATGTCAGTTGCCCGCTGAGTTTACGAAAAGTGGCTTTCGCCTCTTCGGAAACTTGTGCCTGCGTAAGTCCGGGGATGACTGCTTTGGAGAAGTTCGCACGCAGGTTCTCTCGTAACGCAACGTCATGGACCCCATTCAGTGCGCAATCGACGGGCGACATCATCGGCGCACTTCCCAACGGGCCGCCGAGGCTCAGATCGATGCCAACGATGCCGATCCGCTTGCCGACGGGCCTGCCCGCGTTGATCGCTCGCAGATCCTCCAGCAAAGCAACGTTCCCCGCCAGGTTTCCGAAGCCCCATGTGAAGCCCCTGGAGGCCACGTCGGATGGGGTTCCCGGTCCGCCTCGTACGAAGCGGTCAAGCAGCAGAGCTTCGGCATATCCCGTCTCCAGTGCGACCCAGGAGATGCGGCCTTTCTCGGCAAGTTCATGGATCAGGTGGTTGCGCGCAAGGAGCATCGGCTCACCGCCGTGAGACGCTTCACCGACCGCGATGATGGTGGGTTGGCCCGAGGAGGGAATGGAACTGGAAGCAAAGGGTAATACAACCGGCTGGCCTTCAGGCCCGACTGCACTGCTTACGTCGCTTACCGCAAGTAGTGTGAGGATGCAGCTTGCCGCAACCCTGAGCCACCTTCTTCTTATTAAGATCAAAGTCTGCGTTCTGGATGGAAATCTATTCCGGTTTCTGAATGCCATTGTTGCCACTCCGGGCGCCTGCATCTGAAGCGAATTGCTCCGTCTTACGAAAATCTTCTGCCGCTGGTTCCCCATGACGGCTAACATTACACTACCGTTATGGGATATACACTGCCAACAGGGCAGACCACTCATTGATCCCCCAATCGTGCGTCTTTGGATTGGGACGTATGGTCGGCGATACGGAAGTTTCGCGGCGATCCCGGCGGCTGCATCGCCACGGTAAGCTTCGCCCGCGTTCCTCCGCCCCCTTCTGCAGGTTGCCCCACTCAAGCCCTCTTTTGACCTGAGCAGCCCCCTTTTGACTTGAGCCGCTCTCCTTTGACTGCAGCGCCCCCCGGGAGCAAGGCCCCGGCCTGGTTCACCCCATAGCAAGTTGCGAATGCCTCTGGGCTCCCATCGTCAAGACAGTTGACCTGGGCTTCCACACCGAAGTACTAACTTCAAGCCTCTCTCGACCCATTTTGGAAAAAGCAATCTCCCTGGGCCCCTGTCTGTGTCCTTTGCGTCCTCTGCGGCGAACACAGCAGAAAGAGGAGCCGGCCAGCCGCGCGCCCCGCCCCCAAAATTGCAAAATCCCCCCAAACTCCCAAATGTGGAAAATTTGTCAAGAGGCGACCCCAAAATCAAAAGTAATAACCCCTCATAACATGGCACTTACATCTTTATACTCTCAATCATATTTGGCCGGTTTATTCTCTCAATCTGATATTCTGAACTTATAGGATAGAAAAAGAAAAAGGCCTCGCCCAACCCGGCGAGGCTTTTCCTTTGCGGGGAGCATCCGAGGGGCTTGCCGTCACGGCAAGCCCCTCCCTTTTTCCCCACCCACGCTCCGATCACTGATCACTGATCACTGATCACTCATCACTCATCGAAAGGAAACAAATGTCCACCACCAGCACCCCGTCCCCCGAACCCGCTACCACCCCGGCCAAAGAAAGCCGCCGCTGCCGCTCCCTCACCGTCAACGGACTCCAGTGCAACTCCACCGCCCTCCGCGGCCACGACTTCTGCCACACTCACCTGCACTATCGCCACCCCGAGTGCCCCATGCGCGGCCTCAAAATTGTCATGCCCCTCCTTGAGGACCACTCCTCCATCCAGCTCGTCCTCTCCCAGGCCGCCCACGGCGTCTTCACCGGCCTCATCGACAACCGCGACGCCCGCACCCTCGCCTTCATCTGTCAGGTCGCTGCTCTCACCCTCCCGCGCCCCGTCGTCCCTCGCCTCAAGCCGGTGGACAAACCAAAGCCTGTTCAGCAGCCCGTCGCCGAAGTCGTTGCCACTCCCGACGGCGAACTCCTCGGCCCCGACGAGCCCTGGCGCGCCCCCGATGCCGCCAAGCCCGCCTGGTCCTTCGACAAATATCTTCTCGACCAGTACTGCCAGAGGCTCAACCAGCCCCTCGTCACTCGCCCCGAAGATCTCCCGCCCTCCGGCTGGCTCACCGACGACGAAATCAAGGAGAGCCACGACGACACAAGCGGCTTCCTCGACGATTTCCGTGACCGCATTCGCGACGCGCGAACCCAGCTCGATATCCGCGGCCAGCTCCCGCCCATCGAAACTCGCCCCTGCGGTTTCGGAAACCTCAACTGCAGCGGCCAGACCAGCAGGACTCCCTGCAGAGAATGCGTTCGCGAACGCGAAGAGCACGCCGCCCGCGCTGGCGCCGATCCTTCCGCTCCGCCCCAGCCAGCCCAGAACCACGCCGAAGCCGCGCCCGCCCCCGATCCCACCTTCGACCTCAACGCCACAGCCGACGCCTCCACCGAACGCTGTGCCGAACGCTGTGCGCTGAACGCTGAACGCTGTTCCGAACCCTGTACCCTGCACCCTGTAACCTGTAACCTGCAACCTGTAACCTGTCCCCTGTAACCTGCACCCTGTACCCTGCCTCCAGGGGGGAGATATCAAGCTCGATAACATTCCTCATCCCTGTGATTCCAGCAACATGCCACCCCCCCCTACCCAGGGGGCCCCTGCATGGCGGTGCGGGGGGTGCATAGCTGACATATTGAATTGAACCGGGGACATTCCTGACGCTGGGGCCTGGTTGCGGCGGTGCTTGCTCGGGCCAGGAGAGGACTCGGGCCAGAAGAGGACTCGGGCCAGAAAAGGGCTTGAGTGGGATGCCGGGCACCTGCACCAAAACTGGTGCGTTCTCAGAGGAAGCCCGCCCGCTCCACGCGGGTGCTCGGACGCGCGGTTCGCACCGGCTCGTAGCCCAGCCCCTCGGGATCAGACTGCGCCAGAGCTTGCCGCACCCCAGGGTGAAAACTTCTTTGCCGGTCAATCTCTCCTCTTATTCGCTGGTATTGGCGCCCGGGGTGGCGTGGTCGATGGCGCTTCCACGGGGATCCGGCTTCACCGTAACCGGTTGCGTGTAACTTTGCCCGTCGACGGTGAGGCGCACCGTATATTCACCCGGCGCCAGAACGACGGGGCCGCGGCGTCCCGGTCGAGCCGGACGCGCTGCTGGTTGTTCCGTCCCCTCGGGTGGCGAGCAGGCGTCGCGCGCCGGCTTTTCTCCCGACGGAGGACCGAAAAACCGCTGCTGCGGAAGATCGAGCGCGTACCGGTGCATCCCCGGCTGCGCGGAGGGCGGCAACTGCGCCGGCTCTTCCCAAATCGCCTGCACGTTGATCTTCTCCGTATCCACCGGCGGCACCGGAGTATCGCTCGCTCCGCACGCCCGCACGTGGCCCGCGCTGTCCACGAGCTCCAGCTTGAGCGGCTGCGTCGCGGCAGTCTTCAGCCAGTAGTAAGCCAGCACGCCCGGCGGTGGATTCAACTCCTGTGGCTCCTCATGCGGCAGCGGCGTTCCATCCTGGCTGCTGGCCGGAACCGCCAGCGCATCGCTCGGTTTGAAGAGATACGCTTTCGCGTCGACAATCTCGCTTCCCTTGCCGGCAATCTGGCGAAGCGCGCTCATCTGATCCATCACCCAGAAGCCGCGGCCATGCGTCGCCACATCCAGATCGTCGCCATGCACCACGATGTCGCGCACCGACGTTACTGGCATGTTGCTCTGCAGCGGCTGCCAGTGATCCCCATCGTCGAACGAGACGTAAACGCGCAGTTCCGTCGCGGCGTACAGCAGTCCCTTCGTCACCGGGTCTTCTTTCACCGAGTTGACGTAAGCGCCCTCGGGAATTCCGTTGACCACGTTCTGCCACGTCTTGCCGCCATCATGCGTGCGATAGATATACGGCTTATCGTCCGCCAGGCGATGCCGATCGACGGACGCATACGCCGTGTCTCCATCGAAGTGCCCGGCCTCGATCTGCGAGACTTTGCTCCATGCCGTCATCGCCGGCGGCGTCACATCGTTCCAGGTCTTGCCGTCGTCGCGCGTCACCTGGATCAGGCCGTCGTCCGTGCCCGCCCATACCGTGGTCGCGCTCAGCGGAGACGGGCCGATCGTGTGCACCACGCCGAACCGGTTCGTCATCGCTTCATCAATGTCTTTCGCCGTCACCGGATCCAGATTCGCCGGCATCGGCGGATTCACCCGCGTCAGATCGGGACTGATCTTCTCCCACGTCTTCCCGCGATCTCGCGTGCGAAATACAAATTGGTTCGAATAGTAGAGCGCCCCATCCGCCGTCGAGAAAACCTCCGGCAGAGTCCACGTCTTCCGGTCAGGATCGTTGGGGTCCGCCGCCGGCAGCGTGCCGCCCAGCGAAGACGGAACATTCAGCGCCTGGTTGCAGCGACCCGCTCCAGCACCGTACAAAATATCCGGCTCTGTCGGATCCGGCACCACCGTGTCGCTCTCACCCGCCAGACAGATGGGCTCCCAGTTGCGGAAATTCAGAACGCCTTCCTTCGACCACGTGCTCACCCGCACCGCTCCGCTGTCCTGCTGCGCCCCGTAGAGCCAGTAGGGAAACTGATTGTCCGCGGCGACATGATAGATCTGCGCTGTCGGCTGGTTATACCAGGTGCTCCAGGTTTTTCCGCCATCCACACTCACCACGGTGCCCTGATCGCTGCTTAGCACCATGCGCTGGCCGTCCCGCGGATTCACCCATAGCTGGTGATAGTCATCGCCGCCCGGCGCGCCCTTGATCGGCGTCCAGGTCTTGCCCGCATCCGCCGTCACATACGTCGCAGTGTTGATCACATAGGCCTTGTCGGGATTGTCCGGGGCGACGGCCACCGATTCGAAATACCAGCCGCGGCCCCACAGCCGCGTCTCGTCGTTGACCAGCCTCCACGTAGCCCCCGCGTCATCGGAAATGTAAACGCCGACCGGCGGCTTCGGAGCCGGCTTGCTCGGAGCTGCCGCAAACCGCAGCGGGGGCGCAACGCCGGCGCCCACATCGTCCACCACCGCCCACAGGCGCTGCGGATGGCTCGGCGACACCGCAATCCCAATCTTGCCCACAAAATTGTCGTCCGGCAGGCCGCCGCTCAGCTTGGTCCAGTGATCGCCGCCATCGGTCGATTTATAAAGACCGCTGCCCGGCATGTACGACGGCGCATACACCGGCCACGGTGGCCGTCGCGTCGCCCACAGCGAGGCGTACAGCACCTTGGCATCTTTCGGATCGACAGCAATATCGATCGCGCCCACATCGTTTGGATCGGATGGGTTGAACAGCACCTTCTTCCAGTGCGCGCCGCCATCGGTCGAGCGATAAACGCCACGCTCCGGGTTCGCGTCATATACGCGTCCCAGCGCCGCCACATACACGCGATTGGGATTCGAGGGATCGACGGCGATGCGCCCGATCTGGCTCGTTTTTTCCAGGCCCACAGCCCGCCACGTCTTGCCCGCATCCACCGACTTGAACATCCCGATGCCATACGAATGCTGGGCGCGAATGTCCGGCTCTCCGGTTCCCACATACACGACGTTAGGATCGGACGGGGCCACCGCCACCGCTCCGATCGACCCGATCGGAATTCCCTGGTCCGAGATCGGTGTCCACGTCCGCCCGGCATTCTCTGTCTTCCAAACTCCTCCGCCCACCGATCCGAAGTAGAACGTGTCCGGCTCGCTGGGAACACCCGCCACGCCGAACGACCGCCCGCCGCGCATCGGGCCCACGTCGCGCCAGTGCAGGCCTTCGACGAGGTTCTCCGGATACTGGCCGCCTGAAGCAGACTCCTGTGCGGTGAGCGAGAACCCGAACAAAGCGCTCAGGCCGAGCGCGACAACAGACACAGACCAGCCACGACGCAAACTCATGAACATGCTCCTGCTGCGAATGAGATGTGGAAGAGAGCGAAAGTTCAAGTTAGCACGTCATCCGCGCACAAACACTGGCCGATTGCGGATGTGTGGCCGGCGACAGGGAAGTTTCGTGGCGCTGCGGCTCCGACTCGCCGCCTTAGGCTTCTCCCGCGCTCCTCCGCACTTTCTTTGCCGGCCGGCCGTTGGGCGGCGGCGCTTGTGCTGAGATTTCCAGGTCCTGCGCCGACTGCGCCATGGTCAGGTGCCGCTCCATCACTGCGCGCGCCTCGGAGGCGTTGCGGGAGCGGATGGCGCGGAAAATTTCGCGATGCAGATCGGCGGACTCCTTCAGGTCGCGGGAGCGCTCCGCGGTCTTGCGCCGCTCATCGTAGAGAGCCGAGGTGATGGTTTCCATCAGCGCCGCCAGGATGGGATTGCCGGACGCCTGGGCGATGACGCGGTGAAAGCGCACGTCGTGGATCAGGTACTCGATGGGATCGTTGACGGTCGCGTACATCTCGGCGACCTCCTCGGACATGGAGGTGAAATGCTGCTCGCGGCCGCGCTCGGCGGCCAGTGCGGCGAGTTCGCTTTCGAGAATGCGGCGCGCCTCGAACATTTGCCACGACTGGAAACCGTGCAGCGCGCCCAGCAGGCTCAGCGACGATTTGCCCAGCTCTGGCGGCCCGTCTGCCACGAACGTGCCGACGCCGTGCCGGACGTCCATCACGCCCATAGCGGCGAGATAGCCGATCCCGGTGCGCAGGCTGGCGCGGCTGATGCGCAGCTTCTGCGCAAACTCGCGCTCCGGCGGGATTTGGTCGCCGGGCTGCAGGCCGCCGGATTCGATCAGGGTCCGGATGTGGTTGACCACTCGCATGGTCATATGCGTATCGGATTTCGGCATGGGCCCTCCGGCGGACGGGAACCTGGCGGAGTCAGCTTTGTCCCGGAAGACGGGATTCACAGCACATCCGCCTCTTTTGTTTCGCTGAGCTCGAAAGTACCACTGATCTCGCCGCCTACCGGTGTATTCTAGTGGTCGGACCTCTGTAGCACAACCCCACGTCCACGGTCCAGGAGGTCGACCAGGCTTATGTCGACGCGCGCCATGAATCTGATCCACAATGACCGGCTGTTCCCGGCCGATCCTGTGATGCGCGGAATTGCACGGCGGCTCCATGCGGAAGTCCGGGGCCTGCCCATCATTAGCCCGCATGGGCATACGCAGGCGGCGTGGTTCGCCAACAACCAGCCCTTTCCCGATCCGGCGAAGCTGTTCGTGCAGCCCGATCACTACATCTTCCGCATGCTCTACAGCCAGGGCATTTCGCTCGAGGATCTGGAGATTGGCGTCGACGAACTGAAGGATCCGCGGCGCGTTTGGCGCATCTTCGCGGAGAACTACTACCTGTTTCGCGGGACCCCGACGCGCATGTGGCTCGACTACGCCTTTCAGGAGCTGTTCGGACTGGAAGAGCGGCTTTCCGGAGCGACAGCCGATCTTTACTTCGACGTGATCTCCGAACGGCTGCGCGCGCCGGAGTTCCGGCCTCGCGCGCTCTACGATCGCTTCCACATCGAGGTACTGGCGACAACGGATTCGCCTCTCGATTCGCTGGCCGATCACCAGGCGATCCGCGACTCGGGCTGGAAAGCCAGGATCATTCCGGCGTTTCGCCCGGACTCGGTCGTGGATCCGGACTTCGCGGGTTTCGAGAAGAATGTGGCGAAGCTGGGCCAGATCACCGGAGAAGATACCGGCAGCTGGCAGGGATATATTCGCGCTCTCGAAAAGACGCGCGCGCGCTTCAAGGCTCTCGGCTGCACGGCGACCGATCATGGCCATCCGACCGCACTCACAGCGGATTTGCCGGCAGCGGATGCAGCGCGGGCGTTTGAAACGGTGCTGACCGGCCACGCCGATGCCCGGCAGAAGGAACTGTTCCGCGCGCAGATGCTCACCGAAATGGCGCGCATGAGCGTGGAAGACGGCCTGGTGATGCAGCTCCACCCCGGCGCGTACCGCAATCACAATCGGAAAGTGTACGAACTCTATGGGCGCGACGTGGGGGCGGACATCCCGGTCGCAACGGATTACGTGCACGCCCTGCATCCGCTCCTTGCGCGCTTTGGCAACGAGAAGAACTTCACGCTGATCCTGTTCACTCTGGACGAAACGACCTATACGCGCGAGCTGGCGCCGCTGGCCGGCCACTATCCCTGCCTGCGGCTGGGGCCGCCGTGGTGGTTCCACGACAGTCCCGAAGGCATGCTGCGTTTCCGCGAGCAGGTGACGGAGACCGCCGGCTTCTACAACACGGTGGGCTTCAACGACGACACGCGCGCGTTTCTGTCGATCCCGGCACGGCACGATGTGGCTCGCCGCATTGACTGCGTGTGGCTGGCGCGGCTGGTGGCCGAGCATCGCCTGGATGAAGATGAGGCGGTGGAAGTCGCCCACGATCTCGCGTATAACCTGGTGCGGAAGGCATATCGACTCTGAAGGGTTTCTGATTTTCCGGCATGAAAAGCCCTGGCAGTGCGGTGGAACAGGTCGACGCTCCGGAAGGCGGCGGCAAACTGCGCCTGGGGCGCGTGCGCTGGACGATTTGCGCGATGCTGTTCGTGGCGACCTCCATCAACTACATGGATCGCCAGGTGATCGCGATCCTGAAGCCGACCCTGCAGCACAGCATCGGCATGACCGAGGTCGACTACGGTTACATCATTTTTGCATTTCAGCTGGCGTATGCCGTGGGCGTGCTGGCGGCGGGGCGGCTGATCGACAAGCTGGGCACGCGGGTCGGCTACTGCGTGTTCATGGGCATCTGGAGCCTTTCCGCCATGGGCCACGCGCTGGCCAGTTCCGCTCTGGAGTTTGGCTTTGCGCGATTCTTTCTGGGACTCGGCGAGTCCGGCAACTTTCCCGCGGCTATCAAGACCGTCGCCGAGTGGTTTCCGCAGAGGGAGCGCTCGCTGGCGACGGGGATTTTCAACTCCGGAGCCAACGTCGGGGCGATCCTGGCGCCGCTCATCGTGCCCTGGGTGGCTCTGCACTACAGCTGGCGTGCCGCGTTTCTGGTCACCGGCGTTTTCAGCATGCTGTGGATTTTCTGGTGGTACCGCAACTACCGGAAGCCGGCGGATCACCCCACGCTGACGGGCAGGGAACTGCGGCACATCTATGAAGAAGCTGCCGCGCAGATGGGTCCCCATGTGCCGTGGCTGCGGCTGTTGAGTTTCCGCCAGACGTGGGCCTTTGCCGCGGGGAAGTTTCTCACCGATCCTATCTGGTGGTTCTTCCTCTTCTGGCTGCCCGACTTCTTCAGCAAAAGGTTCCATCTTAATCTTGCCCACCTCGGACTGCCGCTCATCATCATCTACACCACGTCGTCGGTGGGCAGCGTTTGCGGCGGTTGGCTGCCCGTGCCGTTTCGCAAGCTGGGCCTTTCCGCTTCGGGCGCACGGCTGACGGCGATGCTGGTCTGCGCGTGCTGCGTTGTGCCCATCTTCGTTGCGGGAAGCCTCAACTCGGAGTGGGTTGCCATCGGCCTTCTGAGTCTGGCCACGGCCGCGCATCAGGGGTGGTCGGCGAATCTCTTCACCACGACGTCGGATATGTTCCCGAAGAGCGCCGTTGGATCGGTGGTCGGCATCGGGACCTGCGCGGGCTCAACCGGCGGAATGCTGCTCGCGGCCAGCGCCGGATGGATTCTGCAAGTCACGCACAGCTACGTTAGCCTGTTCATCCTCGCTTCCACCGTGTACCTTCTGGCGCTGTTGATCATTGTGCTGCTGGCGCCGGGACTGAAGAAAGTGGAGATCGCCGCATGAGCCTCTACGTTGCTCGCGGCGGCGCCGACCTGGAAATTGGCGGCTCGGAGTTGAAGTCTCTGCTGTTCGAGGCTCTCGGCAAGCTGGGCGAGCGGCGGCGCGTTCTTGTGGTTCCGCCCGACATTACCCGGTTACATTCGCGAGCGGGCGAGTTGACGCAGTTTGCGTGGGAATTTTACGGTGATCGCCTGACAGCGGTGCTGCCTGCGCTGGGAACTCACGCGGCCATGTCGTTCGCGCAGCTGACGCGGATGTTCGGTGACGTTCCGCAGGAGCTTTTTCACATCCACAACTGGCGAACGGACATCGAAACCATCGGCGAAGTGCCGGCGGCTTTTATTTGCGAGCAGTCGGAAGGGAAGCTGAACTTCTCCTGGCCCGCACAGGTCAACCGGCTTCTTCTCGCGGGAGACTTTGACCTGATCCTTTCCGTCGGCCAGGTGGTGCCGCACGAAGTGATCGGGATGGCGAACTACAACAAGAACATTCTGGTGGGAACCGGGGGTCGCGAAGGGATCAATCGCAGCCACTATCTCGGTGCGGTCTACGGCATGGAGCGCATCATGGGCCGCGCGGATAACCCGGTGCGCCGGGTGCTGAACTACGCTGCGGATCGCTTCCTCAAGAACTTGCCGATCGTCTATGTGCAGACCGTTGTGGGACGCGCGGTGGACGGCGGCCTGGCGACGCGCGGGGTTTTCATCGGCGATGACGCGGAGTGCTTCGTCCGCGCCGCTGAGCTCAGCGTCAAGGTGAATTTTGAAATGCTGGACGAGCCTTTGCGCAAGGCGGTGGTCTATCTCGATCCCCAGGAGTTCCACAGCACGTGGCTGGGCAACAAGGCCGTCTATCGCACGCGGATGGCGCTGGCGGACGGCGCGGAACTGATCATTCTGGCGCCGGCGGTGAAGGAATTCGGCGAGGATCGCACCATCGATGGGTTGATTCGCAAATATGGTTATCGCGGGACGCCTGCAACGCTTGATGCCGTCGCGAAGAATGCCGATCTGGCCGCTGACCTGAGCGCGGCGGCCCATCTGATTCACGGCTCGTCCGAGGGGCGCTTCACCATCACCTGGTGCCCGGGACACCTGACGCACGAGGAAGTGGAAGGGGTCGGCTTCGCGTACGGGGATCTGGGCGAGATGCTGCGGCGTTACGACCCGGCGAAGCTCGCGCACGGATTTAATACCGTCGGTGGCGAAGAGATTTTCTTTGTCGCGAACCCCGGACTGGGACTCTGGGCGCATCGTGATCGTTTCAAAAACTGAGGAGAGTATGACGATGAGCGAACTCGAACTCGGCAAGTATTCCATTGGCGTGGGCGATCGATTTGCTCATCAGGCCAAAGCGCAGCTGCAGGCATGCATCGAGGCGGCGCGCGCGGGAGTGGAAGTGATCCCGGTCTGGAACAAATCGAATCGAGAGCACAACATCATCGGCTCGGAGCCGTCGCAAACACGCGTTGCGGCGGACGCCGCGGTGAAGGCGCTGGGGTGGAAGAAGCCGTACTTCCGCGATGCCGACCACATCAATCTAACGACGGTCGATCGCTTTCTCGCGTCGTGCGATTTCTACACCATCGATGTGGCCGACGCCATTGGAAAGCCGGCGTCGTCTTCGGCGATTGAGAAATTCGTCAGGCAGCGCGCCGGGCTGGCGGGAACGCTGTGTCTGGAAGGGGTGGGTGAGGCCATCGAGATTACGCCCGAGTTGCTGCGCGCGACGGCCGGGAAATTCCTGTTTGCCGTGGAAGAGGCGGGGAAGGTCTATCGCAAGATTGAAGCTGCGAAGGGGAAGGGGAATTTCATCGCAGAGGTCTCGATGGACGAGACGGACGCGGCACAAACACCGGCCGAGTTGCTGATCATCCTGGCCGCGATTGCCGATGAGGGGATTCCCGTCCAGACCATCGCGCCGAAATTTACGGGGCGGTTCAACAAGGGCGTCGGTTACGTGGGCAACGTCGCGCAGTTCCGGCGGGAGATGGCGCTCGACGTGGCGGCGATCGCCTGGGCCGTGAGCAATTTCGGGCTCCCCAAGAATCTCAAGCTCAGCATTCACTCGGGCAGCGACAAGTTCTCCATCTATCCGGCCATTTACGAGACGACGAAGAAGTCCGGCGTTCACCTGAAGACCGCCGGGACCACGTGGCTCGAGGAGATCATCGGCCTCGCGGAAGCCGGCGGCGACGGCCTCGCGCTGGCGAAGGAGATTTATGCGGAAGCGTACGCGCATCGCGAGGAACTGTGCGCTCCCTACGCGTCGGTGATCGACATCGACCCGGCAAAGTTGCCGGCGCCGGCAACGGTTGCGATATGGACGTCGGATCAATTCACCTCGGCGCTGCGCCACGATCCTCATTCGCCGGCCTACAACAGCAGCCTGCGCCAGCTCTTGCATGTAGGATTCAAGGTTGCCGCGAAAATGGGCGACCGGTATCTGCGCCTGCTGGAGGCCAATGAAAAGGTGATTGCGAAAAACGTAACGGAAAATCTGTACGACCGGCACATCGCGCCGGTGTTCCTCGGCAAGCCCTCGCCGGTTGCTCAGCTCGAACACGCGGAGGCCAAGTGAGCCTCGCCTCTTTGCAATTGACCGGAAAAACTGCCGTTGTGGTTGGGGGAACCTCGGGCATTGGGCGCGCCATCAGCCTTGGCTTGGCCGAATCGGGCGCCGATGTGGTCGCTTCGGCGCGCCGCCAGGAGCAGGTGGACGCAACCGCCGCGGAAATCGAAGCGCGCGGTCGCAAAACCCTGCGCCTCACCTGCGACATGCAGGATCGAAGCTCCCTGCAGCGCCTTCTCAACGAATCCGTCGCGCATTTCGGCAAGGTCGACATCCTCGTCAACAGCGCGGGCAAGATCAAGCGCGCTCCCACGCTGACTTTTCCTGAGGACGATTGGAAGGACATCATTGATACGAACCTGACCGGCACGCTGCGCGCCTGCCAGGTCTTTGGCGCGCACATGCTGGAGCGCGGCTACGGGCGCATCATCAACATCGCGTCGCTGAATTCGTTTGTCGCTCTCAGCGAAGTCGCTGCCTACGCCGCCAGCAAAGCCGCGGTTGCGTCGCTCACGCGCTCGCTTGCGGTCGAGTGGTCGAAAAAAGGCGTGCTGGTCAATGCCATCGCACCGGGCGTTTTTCGCACGGCGCTGAACGCCGATCTGCTCGACAACACGCCGCGTGGCCAGGAACTGCTGATGCGCACGCCCATGAACCGCTTCGGCAAGACGGAGGAAGTCGTCGGTGCGGCCGTCTATCTCGCCTCCGACGCGGCCTCGTTCGTCACCGGCCAGGTGCTGGTCGTCGACGGCGGATTTTTGGCGAGCGGTGTGAACCAGTAAGAGAGCCGGTAGCCCGCAGCCTGCAGCCAGCAGGCCGCCGCGGGTTGCGTGCAGGATGACGGTTGGCAAAGGACGTTTAGCAGGAGGCTTTTGGCGAAGAACGATTAGCAAGGTGGCTCTGAGCGCTTTTCGCCGACCGGCTTTCGCTAAAGGTCCTTCACTTAACGCTTGTGGCTACGCGTTTAGCTAAACTAGAAGCAGGAGCATGCTCGACAACACCATTGCCGTTGCTATGTCGGGCGGGGTCGACTCGTCGACCGTCGCGGCCATGCTGCGCGCGGAGGGCTACGACCTTGTCGGCCTGACGCTCCAGCTTTGGAACCAGCGCCGACTGGCGGGCAAGGAGGGCATGCCCGAGCAGGTCGTCGGCCGCTGCTGCTCTCTGGATGATGTGTATGACGCGCGCCACGTTGCGGAGGCGCTGGGCATCCCGTACTACGTGGTCAACGAGGAGGAGCGGTTCGAGCAGGATGTGGTGCGGCCCTTCGTGCAGGAGTATCTGAACGGGCGCACACCGATCCCGTGCTCGCTCTGCAACAACCATCTCAAGTTCGATCAACTGCTGGTGCGCGCGCGCCAGATCGGCGCGGACCGCATCGCGACCGGACATTACGCGCGCAACGAGTACGACCCGGCGCGCGATCGCTGGATCCTGAGCCGGCCTGTTGACCAAGCCAAGGACCAGACGTATTTTCTGTTCGGCCTGACCCAGGAGCAGCTTGCGCGGACGCTGTTTCCGCTGGGCGGCTATCGCAAGGCCGAGGTGCGGGAGATTGCGGCGCAGCGCGGTCTCGCTATTGCTGTGAAGCCGGATTCGCAGGAGATTTGCTTCATCCCCGGCGGCGACTACAAGAAGTTCATCAGCGCGTATCTCGACGAGCAGGGCGAGGAGATTCCTGACACCGCCGGTGAGCTGGTCTCGACTGACGGCGAGGTCATCGGCCACCACAGCGGCGTTCACAACTTCACTGTCGGCCAGCGCAAGGGGCTCGGCGTGGCGTCGCCCGATCCGCTCTACGTGATTCAGATCGACAACGCCAGCCATCGCGTGACCGTCGGCTCCGACGCCGAAGCGACCACGAAGACGCTGCGCGCGCGCGATCTGAACTGGGTTTCCATTGCGGAGCTTCGCGATACGATGCGTGTTCGCGCGAAGATTCGCCACCGTCACGAGCCCGCGTGGGCCACGATCCGCAGCGCCGGTCCCGACGAGGTCGAGGCCGTCTTCGATGAGCCACAGCGCGCCGTCACGCCCGGTCAGGCGGCTGTCTTCTATGACGGTGACGAAGTCGTGGGCGGGGGATGGATCGTCTGAGAGCCTGCAGCCTGCTGACTGCAGCAGTAGCGAGTAGCGAAAGGCGACTGCGAGAAGGCAAGAATTGCGGGCCTCTCCAATTCCCATGCTACTGGCTACTGGCTGTTCTTCGGCCGCGGCATGTCGAAGCGATCGTGCGTGCGCACGTAGGTCGGCCCGCCCATCCTGCCGATCGCGTTCAGCTTGTCCTGATCGATCCGGAAGCCGTCGAGCAGGACACTCTCCAGCACGTGGAAGCGCACCACCTCGCCGAGCACCAGGCTGCCGCCGCCCGGTTTGTCGCTTACGTGGACGATCTGGCGCAGGCGGCACTCCATCTGCGCCTTGCTTTCGGCTACGCGCGGCGGTTTCACCAACTCGCTGGGGAGCGGCGTCAGCCCCGACAGTGCGAACTCATCCACGTCCGGTGGCACTTCGGCGGAGCACAGGTTCATCTGTGCGGCGAACTCCTCCGACACGATGTTCACCACAAACTCCCCCGTGGCCATCACGTTGCGCAGAGTGTCCTTTTGCGATAGCGGCCCCGAACGGATCGCCGTGCAGAAGCACACCACCGGCGGATTCGTGCTGCAGGCCGTGAAGTAGCTGAATGGCGCAAGGTTTCTCGTCCCCGCCGCGTCGAGCGTAGAGACGAAGGCGATCGGCCGGGGTACGATCACGCCGATCATCAGTTTGTAAATGTCCGGGACGGGGTGCTGGGCTGGATCGATTGCGCGCATCACTTCCACGTTAGCATTCGATGCGCTCGCGCCATCTCGGTCAGAGGTCGATGCCCCGGCTGCTTTTCTATTGCCTGTTTCACTTCACTTCATTCACCAGATCCCGGAGCGGCTTGAGCACGGTGAAGCGCGTCAACGCCACGGGCTTTTCAGCATCGTCCAGAATGGCCAGCTTCTGCGCCTTCCATCCGGGTGCGGCCGGCACGCCCGAGGACAGATCGTTCAGCGCTTCGAGGCCAAGCGTGCCCAACTCGGTGAGTTGCTGCGCACGGGGCAGGGCCTCGGCAAGCTGGGGCGAGCCGGACAGGAGATCCATCAGCTCCGGAGACGCCGACCATGAACGGAAAGTCGCCGCGAGCGCCGCTTCCTCTTCGGGGTGCGCCACCGGGTCCTCGAGGTACGTGCTCACCAGGTCGCCAAAGTCGTGCCGCGACGGCGGGTCAGGCGGCAAAGCGTCCACCAGCTGATTGAGCGGGCTGAGCGTGGTGACGCCATGCGTCTCCGCCCAATGCGAGCGCGTGTCGAAGTCCACCGGTTCCAGCACCGCGGCCAGCGATCGCAGTGGATCGATCTGCTGGGTTCCCGCCAGGGCGCGGAGGCTGGCTTCTTCCTGCGAAATATGCGTCAGCCCCAGCTCTTCGAGGCGCAGCGACTCGACCCCGAGACGCCGGTACATGTCATCTTCGCTGTTCACGCTGCGTGGGGACCACAGGCGCTCCGCGATGGCCGCCGTCCGTGGCCAGATGCGCGAGTCGATGGTACGCGGTTCGACATATTCGTCCCAGCTGCACGCTTCGCCGCCCCAAATACGCGCCGCCTGCTCCGGAGACAGGCCGCTGTTCGCCGGCAGGGGATCGACGCTGTAGTGTTCCGACGCCGGATCCATGTGGTCGAGATAGTAGCCTGCGGAAAGAATCCCGCTGTACCCCTGCTTTGCCCCGGCCGCCAGCGAATCAACCCCGCGCCACGACTGCACCACGACGTCCTTCGGCAGATCGGGCGTGAGCACCTCATCCCAGCCGATCATCTGCTTTCCGTGCTTCTTCAGGATTTGTAACAGTTTCTGGTTGAAATATGCCTGGAGGGCGGCGGTGTCCTTCAGATTGTGTTCGTGCATGAAGGCCTGGATGCGCGGATTCTTCTTCCATTCGACGCCGTTGTTCTCGTCGCCGCCGATGTGCATGTAAGCATCGGGGAAGATGTCGGCCATTTCACCGATGAATTTGTCGAGGAAGGCGTAGGTGGTTTCACGGGTTGGATCCATGACCGGATCGAAAACGCCGAAGTGGCGCTCGATGGTGAACGGCCCCGGCGCGCTCGCCAGATCCGGATAGCCGACCACCCACGAGGTGCTGTGGCCCGGCATGTCGAACTCAGGCACCACGCGGATGCCAAGGCCACTCGCGTAGGCGACGACTTCCCTGGCCTGCTCCTGCGTGTAGAACTGGCCGTCAGAACCCATCCCGGTGAGCTTCGGATAGATTTTGCTTTCGATGCGGAAGCCCTGATCGTCGCTCAGGTGCCAGTGGAAGACATTCATCTTCACGGCGGCCATTGCGTCCAGAGTGCGTTCGATCACGCCCACCGGCTCAAAATGCCGGGAGCAGTCGATCATGAGCCCCCGCCATTTGAATCGCGGCGCATCCTGAATGGAAACCAGGGGCAGCCAGAAGCCATGACCGTCGGACTGTACGAGCTGCAGCAGCGTTTCCAGTCCGCGCATCGCGCCCACATCGGTCGCCGCGTGCAGATGGGCGCCCTGCGCCGTGATGTCGAGCGTGTAGCTCTCGTCTTCATCCAGACCCTGAACGGCCTGCCCGGGGCCATCGACGGAAATGACGATCGAGGCCGCCCCAGCCTGCATCATCGTTCCTGTTTGAGTCTGCAATCGCTCGCGAAACCATGTGATGGCGTTGTCGAGGCGATCGTCGTGGAACTTGTCGAGACTGATGCTGACGCCGTGCGCAATGTCCAGCCCGCCGCTGCTCACCGTGAGCTGCGCCGGCTGGGGCATGAGGGTATTCACAAATTGAGATTGAGACATGGCCGCAGGTTGCGCCAGCACCGCCCCCATCAGCACCGCTCCGGACATCATCGGCCAAATCGCTCCACGCGCCCATCCATTCCAATTCATCCAACACCTCACTGCGTCCAGCGAACAGCTTACGCAATTGCCGATTTCCGCGCCAGGGCGACTCGCCACCCCAGAGCGGTTTCCGCGACAATCTGTTACCTTGGCTCTTCACTCACAACAGGAGCGAACCTCGTGCGAAACCGCATCGCAAGTCTGATTGTTTTCGCAACCGTCGCCGCATCCACCGCCCTGGCGCAGAGTGCGCCGGCGTGGACCCCGCCCGATGCCGCGACCAAAGAGCTGGCGCTCAGCATCTTTCGCCAGCTCATCGAGATCAACTCCACCGATTCGGTGGGCAGCGTCACGGCCGCGTCGAAAGCCATGCAACAGCGCTTTCTCGATGCCGGTTTTCCCGCGAGCGACATCTTCGTGGGTGGTCCGAACGACCGCAAAGAAAACCTCGTGGTCCGCTATCGCGGGACCGGGGCGCATCCGCCGATCCTTTTCATCGGGCACGAAGACGTCGTCGAAGCACATCGTGAGGACTGGACCACCGATCCGTTCCAGTTCATCGAGAAGGACGGCTACTACTACGGCCGCGGCACCCAGGACATGAAGGATGGCGACGCGATCCTGGTCACGACGTTTCTTCGGTTTTACAAGGAAGGCTTCAAGCCCGACCGCGACCTTATTCTGGCGCTCACTGCGGACGAGGAGGGCGGGCAATCGAACGGCGTCGACTGGCTCCTGACCAATCATCCTGAGCTGATGAAAGCGGCCTTCGCCTTCAATCCCGATGGAGGGGGCGTCGATCTGCAGAATGGCAAAGCCGTCTCTGCCGACGTGGACGCAAGCGAGAAGCTCTATGCCGACTACCAGCTCACGGTCACCAATCCCGGCGGACACAGCTCGCTGCCGGTGCCGGATAACGCGATCTACCACCTGGCCGACGCGCTGCAGCGGCTGCAGAATTATCAGTTTCCCTTTGAGCTGAACGCCATCACCCGCGCCTATTTCGAGAAGCTGGCGACTCTCGAGCCCGCGCAGACCGCCGCGGATATCAAAGCGATGCTGGCAACGTCGGATCCGGCCGCAATCGCCCGCCTCTCCGTTTCGCCGGAGTGGAACTCGGTCATTCACACCACCTGCGTGGCCACGCGCCTGCAGGCCGGTCACGCCAACAACGCGCTGCCGCAGATGGCGCAGGCCAATGTGAATTGCCGCATTCTGCCTGGGCACTCGCGCGAAGAAGTGCGCCAGGATCTGATCCGCATCTTCGCCGATGCGAAGGTTACCGTGAAATATGTGGACAACGGCGGAGGCATTCACAGTGGCGCACCCGACTCGAAGGGACCGCCGCCCGTAGCGCTGCAGCCGGAAGTGATGAAGCCTCTCGAGAAGCTGGTTGCGGTCTACTGGCCGGGAACGCCGGTGATCCCCGACATGGCCACCGGAGCTTCGGACAGCATTTTTACCAACGCTGCCGGCATCCCAACCTACAACTGGTCGGCGGTTGAGCTGGAGGTGAGCGATGTTCGCGCGCACGGCAAAGACGAGCGGCTGCCGGAGACGTCGTTCTACAAGGGCGTGCAGTTCTGGTACGACTACCTGCACATGATCACCAAAGGCGACTAGTTTTCCAGAGACAGCGGCCTAGCCGCTAGCCGGCGCCGAGGGCGCGATTTTCCGCAGGATCGCATCGATGTGGACGCGTGCCCCATCGATATGGGAAAAATCGGCGTTGCCAGGATTGAAGACAAACGCGAGATCCGTCCCGGCCAGAACGATTCCGTCGAGCCGCTCGCGCTCAATGAGCGTGTGCGCGAGGGTGCGGAGCCGGTTGAAATCCTCTTCGGAGGCATGCCCCTCTTCAACGACATGAGTGTAGATAGCGGCGATGGTGTCCATCTCCTCCGCTGTCGGCAGGATCACTTCGGTCTCGCCCAAGCATCCGAACATCCGGGTCTCCATGGTTACGCGCCCTCCGAACAGGGCGACGCGATGGAACCGTCGACGCTCGATCTCCGCCGTAATCGCGTCGAGCAGACTGATCAGGGGCAGGGGAGTGATGGAGGCGAGTTCCGCGGCGCAGATTTGCGGGGTGAACGCCGGGATCGACGCAATCTCAGCGCCTCCACCAGCCAGTTGTTGCAGGAGGCCCGCAAGGTATTCGGCGAGTTCCTGGGTTGCGCGAGCAGAGGCCAGCGAGATCACATAACGCACATCGGCGTGAACCATGAGAAGGCGCGGCGTCAGATCGCGAGCCAGGCTCGCATCGACCAGAGCCTTGTAATAAAAGATTCCCGCGCCCATGCCCAGACCAGTGACGAGTCCAAACGTGCGTGTTTGTCCGGAGGTTTCCATTCTTTCGAATGTATTCGAGAGGGCGGGATTCTCGATCCAGTTTGTGACGAGCCGTGCTACTTCGTCGGCGTCGGGTTCTCGGCGGGCTGGGTCACGATGCTCACGTTGGTGATCCCCGCCTGCTTCACCGCATCCATCAGCGTGGCGAACGCGCCGAACGGGACCTTCTCATCGGCGCGCAGATAAATCACCTCGTGCGTGGTATCTGTGTTCTGCGCACGCAGGATGCTGGGCAGATCACTCAGGTTGACCATCTTGTCGTTGAGGAACACCTGCTGATCTTTGTCGATGGTCAGCACCGTCCGCTGCTCGGTGATCTCGCGCACCGTCTTCGTCTTGGGCACGTTCACCTGGATGCCGGATTGCAGCACGGGCGCGGTCAGCATGAAGATGACGAGCAACACCAGCACGACGTCGACCAGCGGCGTGATGTTGATCTCCGCGAGAGCCGTCTGGGTGTGGCCGGTTCTACTTGTGAAGGCCACGGGCCGTCTCCAGCGCGTCCTGATCGGGTTTGAGCGCGGCTTCTTCCATACTGTTCAGGAGCTCGCGGGCAAAGTCGTCCATGCGCGCGGCAAAGTCGCGGCAGCGCGCTGTGAACTGGTTGTACGCGATCACCGCGGGGATCGCGACCAGCAGTCCGGCCGCGGTGGTGATCAGCGCCTCGGAGACACCCGGCGCGACGGCGCGCAGCGTTGCGGTGCCTTCTGTGCCGAGGCCATGGAAGGCATCCACGATGCCCATGATGGTGCCGAACAGGCCGATGAAGGGCGAGATGGCCCCGATGCTGGCCAGCCACGTCAGCCGCTGCTCCATCGCCGTTAACGATTCGCTGGCCGCGGTCTGCGCCGCGCGTTCCAGGGCCGTGATGTTGCGCGGAGGGCCAAAGCCGCCCGTCTGCCGCCGATACGTTTCGTACACTTCGTCGAAGACATTCACCAGCGGGCTGGGTTTGAACTGCTCGCTGACCGCGGCGATTTCCTGCAGCCGGTTCGCCTTGCGGAAGGAGCGCAGGAAGCGGCGGCTTTGGGTGCGGGCGCGCCGGAAGCTGGCCCATTTGCCGAGAATGATGGCCCAGGAAAAAAGGCTGGCGACGAGAAGCACCACGAGCACGGTGATCGCGATCGGTCCGCTGGCCCGGAGCATTTCCACGATCGCGCTGCCGTTGTTCACCGGAGGCGGAGCGATCGGGTTCGAATCCTGGAAGAAAAGTAACGCGGTGAGGGGAGCTATCATTTCCTGCTATCACGTTACCAGAAGCAGGAATGGGGCGGGTGGTTGCACGTGCACCTGCGGAACCTGCTTCGTTATACCTCGTTTGGGTAAACCTACGAGGGACTTGCGCCTGGAAAAATTGGCTACGCAGCGCGGAGCGCGGAACGCAGGCTGAACAGAGCGAGCGCAGCGGTGATGAGGAAGTTGATCAGGAAGCGGAAGTCGAGAAAGTTGTGGATCAGATGACCGAAGCAGAGCACGAAGCCGATCCAGACCAGGCAGCCGGCAAAGCTGATCCAGGCAAGAGCGCGATCCCCCGGGCGGCTGGTGCGCAACAGGTTCACAGCCGCCAGCAGCTCGCCGGCAAACGAGGCTGACAGCGCCCACAGCAACATCATAGGCTCGCCGTGATAAGCAGCGTAAGAGCCGAAGCCATGCCCTATGCCACCCAGAGCAAGCAGGCAACCAAAAATCCGATCGAGCATCTTCATGCGGGCTGTTATACCTCGATTCGTGAAAATAACCATGCGCTGGTGGTGAGAAAGATCGCGGCGAGTGCGGCGAGCAGGCACAGATCGAGCATGAAGTTGAACTGCCAGCCATAGTTGAACTGCCAGCTGCCGATCAGCACCCCGCGCAGGCCGTCGATCCCGTAGGTCAGCGGATCGGCATGGGTGATCCAGGAGAGCACCCTGGGAAGGTTTTTGAGCGGATACAGCGCGCCGGACAGAAAGAAGATTGGCATGACCAGGAAGTTCATCAGCATCTGAAAACCCTGCATGTCTTTGATCGTCGATCCCACGGACGCGCCCAGTGCCGCGAAGACAATGGCGATCAAAGCAACGAAGATCAGCGCGACGGGAACGGCGACCCAGTTGTGGCTGCCCGGGGTTCCAGCGGCATGCGCCTGCACGGGGCGAAAGCCCGCGATTAGGCACACGATGAGCATCAGCAGCCCCTGCAGGCTGGCCACGGTCGCGCCGCCCAGGGTGCGGCCCAGAATAATGTGCAGGCGCGGTACCGGAGCGACCAGCGTTTCTTTCAGGAAGCCGAATTGCCGATCCCAGAGCATGGCCATCCCGGAGAAGATCGAGCTGAACAGCACGGTCATCCCGATGACTCCCGGCGCCATGAACTGCAAATAATTGCCCGCTCCCGCCTTCGCGAAGACGGGCCCAAACCCGAAGCCCAGCGCCAACAGATACAGCGTCGGCTGGCCCAGGGAGACGATGATCTGCGCCTTCGACCGGAAATAGCGCTTCACCTCGCGCAGCCACATGATGTAAATCGCGCCCATCTTCTCTCCTTACCTTTTCTGCTGCCACATCTGCGCGAAGCGCCGCATGGCGTCGGTGGAGCTCGCGGCTTCGTCGCGCAGCGAAGTGCCCGTGAGCGCGAGAAACGCGCCTTCGAGCGAATCGGTGTTGGTGCGAGCCTTGAGCTCGGCTGAGGTGCCGATGGCGACGATGGCTCCGTGATCCATGACCGCGATGCGGTGCGCTACGCGATCCGCCTCGTCCATGTAGTGCGTGGTCAGAAAGACGGTCGTCTTCTCCTTCTCGTTGAGCGCCTTCACGTGCGTCCACAGCTGATTGCGGCTCTGCGGGTCGAGGCCCAGGGTCGGCTCGTCGAGAAACAGAATCTTCGGCGTGTGCAGAAAGCCGCGCGCGATCTCCAGCCGCCGCTTCATGCCGCCGGAGAAGGTCTTCACGTAGTCGTTGCGGCGCTCCCACAGCTCGAAGAGGCGCAGCAGGTGCTCGATGCGCTCCACGCGCACGCGGTGCGGGATGTGGTAGAGGATCCCGTGCAGCTCCATGTTTTCGTACGCGGTCTGTTCGTTGTCGAGGCTCGGATCCTGGAAGACGATGCCGAAGCGCTGCCGAGCTTCGCGCTGCCGTACCCAGGGATCGAAACCATCGAGGTGAATGTGCCCGGCGGTGGGGCGGAGCAGCGTCGTCAGCATCTTGATAGTCGTGGTTTTGCCGGCTCCGTTGGGGCCGAGGAAGGCGAAGATCTCCCCTGCATCCACTTGAAAGGAAATGTCTTTGACGGCGGTGAACTGGTCAAAGGTTTTGGTCAGGTTTTCCACCTGGATCACGGGCTGCCCTCCCGGCAAGAATTGCATTCGGAACAATTTGTCTAGTTTGCCAGAAAGAGGAGCGAGAGGCTACGGACTTGCCGCTTTCGATTGCGGAGAAGCTCAGTCTGAGACCTACGGCCGCGGGCGATCCAGAAAGGAGAATAATTCGTCGAGCTCGACAAAGATGGGCGTGCCCGGCACTTCGAGCCGTCGCGCGGACTTCCAGTCATCGCCGATGCACATGCGCCCGCTACGCGTCTTCGGATCGATCGCCCAGATCGCCTCTACGCCCATCTTGCGATAGTCGGCGACGCGCTCTTCCAGCTCGGAGTACGTATCGTCAGGCGAGAGGATCTCGACGATCAGGACGGGAGCGCTCTCGATCACAGGGGGCTGGGGTCCCGCTTTCACAAGCACCAGGTCCGGCACCCGAATGCGGGAAGAAGCGACGCGCGTCCGCTGTTCGGTGGACGTCATGATCTGCCACGGCGACTCATGATCCGCAAACCAGGATCCGAGAAGTAACTGCAATCGCGCATGCTCCCACTTGCCCACGTTCCGCTCCCGCACCTCGCCGTCGATGTACTCCCGGTCTGGGCGGTACGGCGTTTCGAGATATTCCTGAAGGGAAATGCGAACCTGCGTCGCCATAGATCACTCTGTGTCGAAAAGTGTAGCACCACAAAATCGACTACTTCTTCGGCGTCAGAGCCGGAGTCCAGACGACCTGATTCCCGGGTTCGATCTCAATCAGCAGAGTCCCTTCCTGGCCCTGGCCGAGGTCCGGACCCGTGGCTGTATGGCTCTGCCGAGCAGCGTCGGTGAATTCGAGGCTCATCGCCTCGGTGCTGAGACTGTGGAACCGGTAGCGATAGCTGGCGCCCGCGGCGATCGTCTGTACCCCGAACGAGCCGCCCGGATAATTCACCTCCACCAGCGAAACCGGCGCGTCCTCGTGATTGACGATGGTGCACTGAATCCAGGGAGAGTGGCAGCCAGAGAGCAGGAGCAGCAAGCCCGCTGCACACCATGCCGCAATCGACCCGCGTCGCATCATCCGCTGCTCAGACTACCATCAGCGCCCGCGCCGCGAACCGTCCTTCCACGGAGTCATCACTTTGTAGCAGGGAATCGCCGTCGCGTTCGCCTTGCTCGCCGCGAGCAGCTTCCGCCGGACGAGCCAGCGCACGGCGGCCTGGGCGGAGCTCTTCGACACGCCGATCGACTCGGCCATCTCCTGAAAGCTCACCTGCACGGGCTTGCCCGAGCGCGCCTGCGCTGCCGCCAGCCAGAGATAGACGAGGAAAGCGACCGGCCGTCGATCGTGGCCGACCAGATCGCGCATCAGGACATCGGTGACGTAGTCGTCGAAGGCCAGCATCGCTATACCGATCCTTACTATAGCAACGCCTGGACGATTGCGCTCCCCAACGCTCCTCGTTATGCTCCCAAATCGAGGAGGAACCATGATCAAAGGGATCAAGTTTGTGGGTGTGCCGGTGAGCAACCAGGACGCGGCGCTCAAGTTCTGGACCGAAGCCGTGGGGATGAAGGTGGTGACCGATCAGCCCTTCAACGAGAAGCAGCGCTGGATCGAACTAAAGATCCCCGGCGCGGAAACCGGCATCGCGCCCTTCACGCCAGAAGGCCATGAGGACCGCATCGGTCAGTTTCAGTCCATCTCCTTCTGGTCCGACGACGTTTTCGCGACTGCGGCGGCGCTCAAGCAGAAGGGAGTCGTCTTCGCCCAGGATCCAAAGAAAGAGCAATGGGGAACATCGGCAATCTTCAAAGATCCCGATGGAAATATGTATGTGCTCTCCAGCCGGTGACCACAGGAACCCCTACACCAGCGGCTTGCGGTCCAGCGCGCGCGCCGTCAGCACCACGCCGGTCTCGCGCGTGTGCAGCGTGATCGGGAACGCCAGCACGTTCCACACCCAGCGATCCCCCTTGCTGGGGAGGTTGAGTACGCCGCGGAACGTGCGGTCGATGTAGGTCTCGCGCGTCTCTGCCACGGTGCTTAGAATGTCGGCCCAGTCGACGGCCAGCTCCGGCATTTCTTCGAACATATTGCGCCCCGGGAACCAGTCGCGCGGCTTCTCCAGCACCCGCGCGCAGGTCTCGTTCACATAGTGCCAGGTGCCCTCGCCATCGAGGATTTCCAGCACCACGTCGTCCCCCATCGCCATATTGATTCGGGAGTAGAAAAAGTCGCGGGCATCGACCACCACCGGCTTGCCGCGCCGTTTCGCCTCAAAAGAGCGCAGCGCGGTCACCAGGTCATCGATGGAGCTGTAGCCCTTCAGCAGGTGCATGTCCTCGACGCCTCCGAAGCGGCGCTCCAGCGTGGCGGAGAGGATGATGATGGGAACCTGCGGGTGCCGCGCGCGCAGATGGGCTGCGACGTCGGTGCCGAACTTGCCCGCTCCCAGGTGGTAATCGAGGACGGCAATGTCGATGGCATCCAGAAGATTCTCAGCCTCCTCGACCGTGCTGGCGGTCTCGGTGACGTAACCGTATTTGCGCAGAATCGTAGACCGCAGCAGCAGATTATCCGGGTGATCGTCGAGCAGGAGCACGCGGATCGGGGCGCTGGGCGCCTGCACAATAGTCAGCGGAGAATCCTGGTCGTTCGTCGCCATGGATGTTTCTTTGATGCGAAAGTCTGCGGCATTTGCTGCCGCGCCCCAGGGAAAATTTGGGTTGTTTGTCCTACTTTACTCTTCGCGTTTCGACTTGCGCTGAAATTGCTTCAGTAACTCCGGCAGGCGGCTGAAAAGCGCGGTTGCCCGCAGCCACTGTTTATGATCGAAAGCCGGCGATCCGGCCAGCATGGAGCCCGGAGGAATATCGCCGTGGAGCCCGGCCTGAGCGATGGCCACTACTCCGTCGCCGATGTTGCAGTGCCCCGCGACCCCAACTTGTCCGGCCAGAATCACGTTTTTGCCCACATGGGTCGATCCGGCCAGCCCCACCTGGGCGCACAGCAGCGTGTTTTCGCCTACCGACGAGCCGTGCCCCACCTGCACGAGGTTATCCACCTTAACCCCGTCCCCGATGCGCGTTGCCCCCACGCTGGCGCGGTCGATGCACGCGTTGGTCTGGACCTCGATGCGGTCGCCGAGAATGGCCGGCCCGGACTGGGGAATCTTGTGCCAGCGCCCTCCCTCATCCTTCGCGAAGCCGAAGCCGTCCGAGCCCACGACGGCGCCATTTTGCAGCACCACGTCGTCGCCGAGCTGGCAGTGCTCGCGGACTACCGCGTGCGCGTGCGCGAAGAAACGATGGCCGATGCGAACGCCGGGATAGAGCACCACGTGGGGCAGGATGACGGCGTCGTCGCCGATGACCACGTTGTCGCCAATCACGGCATAGGCCCCGATGTGGGCGTTGGCGCCGATGATCGCCGTGGGCTGCAGGACGGCGGTGGGATGAATCCCCGGAGGCCACGCCGGCGGCTGGTAGAAAATGTCGACTGCTCGAGCGAAGGCCAGGTAGGGATTCTTCAATCGGAACGTGGCGGCCGGAACGTCGGGGAAATCCGGCGTCACCAGAATGGCCGAGGCACGGGTAGTTTTGGCCAGGCCGGCGTATTTTGGGTTCGCCACAAAGGTGATTTGGCCGGGTCCGGCCTCTTCGATACCCGCGACGCCCGTGATTTCGAGATCAGAGTCGCCACGCAGCTCGGCCTGTAGCACGCGCGCCAGCTCGGCAGATCGCATGAGGAGATTGTAAATCGCTGGAAAGCAGCCGGTTCGGCAACATCTCGCTCACCGGGCCGCTTGGGAAAACGTCCAACTTTGTGGCATCATCATGACTAGAGCACGGTGACTATCCCACGCCTCAATTCATTTCGTAACCAAAGTCCAGGATTGCGCGCTCTCGCGTTTGGACTGGTGGTACTCGGCGTCTGTGTGTTCGCGTGGGGGCTGAGATACAAGCTCTCGCTCTACGACCCGCCCCGCGCGGGGTCCCACCACATGGCGGAGGCCAAGCTGCTGCCTCCCGGAAAAGAGCGCGATCGGATTCAGCGGGCAGGAGATGCACAAACGCCTGACGCGGCGGTTACGAGGGCGCTCTGCACTCTGGCGCTCGCACTGTTCGCATTCACGGTTGCGCGTGTATGGCCTGGATTGGGAGGCTGGATGCAGCGGCCGTCGCCCCTCCGCCGCGTGCCCGGATATAACCGGTTAACTCCTCTTTTTGTTCGCCCCCCGCCGCGCACTCGCTGATCCACATCTAAGTACCCGCCAGCCGGATCGCTGTGTCGCCAAAACTCCGCGCCGCGAGCGCGACAGTTCTTGTTTCCCGGTGGATTCTCGTTCAGGCCAGGGCCTCCAACCAACAGGAAGGTAGTTTCCGGACATGCGTAAGCGTTTATGGATCGTCATTTCCGCCGTTGCCATCGCCATGGTCGTGGTCGTGGCGTTGGTTTGGTATGGGCATCGCCGCACCGCGACCGTCGAGGCCGCGCCCGGCCCGCCGGCGGCGCAGGTGGCCGTGGTGCAGACCGGCAACATCGACCAGGTGCTCACCCTCGCGGGGCAATTCCAGCCCTATCAGGTGGTCGATGTCCATCCCAAGGTTTCCGGCTTCATCCGCCACATTGACGTTGACATCGGCGACCGCGTGCATCAGGGGCAGACCCTGGCGGTGCTGGAGGTCCCCGAGCTCAAGGCCCAGCTGCAAGGCACGGTTTCCGAAGTGGCGCGCAGCGGGGACGAGATCGTGCGCGCCCAGCATGAGGTCAAGCGAGCCGAATCGATGCATGCCGCGCTGCGCGCGGATTATCAGCGGCTCCTCGATACCTCGCAGGCCCAGCCTGGGCTGGTGGCGCAGCAGGAACTCGACGACGCGCAGGCGAAAGACCTGTCTTCGGCGGCGGATGTGGATGCGGCCAAAGCGGCTCTCGCCGCGGCCCAGAAGGAAATGGAGGTCTCCAAGTCCGACAGCCAGCGCGTGAGCGCGATGGAGGACTACACCAACGTCGTTGCGCCGCTCGACGGCGTCATTGTCTGGCGATACGCGGATACCGGCGCGCTGATTCAGGCCGGCATCACCTCGAACAACCAGGACCTGCCCATCGTCAAGCTCGCGCAGAGTGGCACCATGCGGCTCCGGCTGCCGGTGCCCGAAGCCTGGGTTCGCTACGTGCACCTCGGCGATACGGTCAACGTGCGCGTGGACGCGCTGGGTCGATCCTTCACCGGCAAAGTCGTCCGTTACACGAGGGAGCTGAATTTCGAGACCCGCACCATGGAGACCGAAATCGACGTGCCCAACCAAAATCTCGAAATCGATTCCGGCATGTACGCGAACGCCATGCTCCGCCTCAACCACGCGGATAACGTGCCCACAGCTCCGGTTGGGGCGCTCGTCCTCAAGGGCAACGAGCGCGAGGTGTATGTCCTCGACAGCGACAATCGCGTGCATATTCGCACTGTGCAGGTGGGCATTCAGGGCAGCCGCCTGGCGGCCATCGTCAGCGGCCTCAACCCAGGCGACCGCGTGATTATCGCCGCCCAGGCCAAATACTCCGAAGGCGAGGCGGTCACTCCGGTGGTGGAGAAGACGCCCGCGTCGGAAACCGCGCTGCAGCCCGGCGGCATGATCGACATGAACGCGGAAGCAAGCTCCGCCAGCGAGGGCCAGCAGTAAAATGCCCAAGTTTGCGCTGAAGTATCCCTATTTCATTCTCATGCTGTGCCTCATCGTCACGATCGTGGGCATCGTGAACCTGTTCAGCATGCCCATCGACCTCTTCCCCGACATCGACATGCCCGTGGTCGTCGTCGCCACCTTCTACAACGGCATGCCGCCCGAGCAGATCGAAGCGGATATCACCAATACCTTCGAGCGCTTCTTCACCCTCGCCGCCAACGTGGACCACAGCGAGTCGCGGTCCCTCACCGGCGTCAGCCTCATCAAGCTCTATTTCAAGCCCGGTACCGATCCCAACGCCGCGCTCAGCAACGTGGCCAATCTCGCCATGGCCGACCTGCGCCGGCTCCCGCCCGGAACGCTGCCCCCCGTGGTGCTGGGTCTCACCGCCTCCACCCAGCCCGTCTGCCTTGTCACTCTCGAGGGCAAGGGGCTCAACGAAACCCAGCTCAAGGACCTGGCCCAGTTCCAGGTGCGCAATCAGATTTCCAACGTGCCGGGCTCGTCCGTTCCACAGCCCTTTGGCGGAACCTACCGCCAGATCCAGGTCTACGTCGATCCGCTCAAGCTGGAGGCGCGCAACCTGAGCCTGAGCGACGTGGTCCAGGCCGTGAACAGCTCCAACCTGATTCTGCCCGCTGGCGATGTGCGCATCGGGAACAAAGACTTCAACATTTACGCGAACAGCCAGTTTCCCACCGCCGAGGCCATGAACCAGATGCCCCTCAAGTCGGTGGGCAACGGATCCGTGCTGGTCGCCGATGTCGGCCATGCGGTGGACTCCGGCGCGCTGCAGTACAACATCGTGCGCATCGATGGTCAGCGCTCGGTCTACGTCCCGGTCTTCAAGCAGGGCGGCAACAGCAATACCATCACCATCGTCGACGGCATGAAAGAAGCCATCAAACACCTCGTCGACATTCCGGCCTCGCTCAAAACCGCCGTCGTCTTCGATCAGTCCGTCTTCGTCAAGCTCGCCCTCAAGCAGCTGGTCAATGAAGCTGGGATCGGCCTGGTACTCACCGGCATCATGATCCTGCTCTTCCTCGGCAGCCCGCGCGCCACCGTGGCCGTGATGCTCTCGGTTCCGCTCTCCGCCCTGGCCTGTATGCTCATGGCCAACGCCCTCGGCGGCACCATCAACACCATGATCCTCGGCGGTCTGGCCCTCGCCTTCTCCCGCCTCATTGACAACGGCGTCGTCGTGCTCGAAAACATCTTCCGCTACATGGAACTCGGTGAGCCGGCGCGCATCGCCGCCGAAAAAGGCGGAACTGAAGTCTCGCTCGCCGTCCTGGCTGCCACGGTCACCACCTCCATCGTCTTTCTGCCCGTCGTTTCCCTTTCCGGAGTCAGCAAGTATTTGTTCACGCCTCTGGCCCTCGGCGTGGTGCTTTCCATGTTCGCCTCCTATGCCTTCGCCATGACCGTCATCCCGCTCTTCTGCGCGCTGTTCCTGCGCGACCACGGCCACCACGAGCGCGACGAAGGCGGCGGGCTCGTTGACCAGGACGAACCGAAATCCAAACACCGCTTCGGCCTCCAGTTCGTCGTCCGGAAGTTCAACGAATACTTTCAGAGCATGGTCAACCGGTACGAAGGCCTGGTGCGCCGCTCCCTGCTGCGCCCCGGATTCACCACGGCCGGCATTCTCGGGGTTTGCGTGGTCCTGCTCGCCGTCACCTTCCCCTTCCTCGGCCGAGCCTACTTTCCCCGCACCGACCCGGGTCAGTTCATCATCAACGTGCGCATGCCTTCGGGCACCCGCCTCGAGGTCAGCGACCAGTACATCGCGCGCGTCGAGCAGATCATCCGCGAAGAAGTCAAGCCGAAAGATCTGGACATGATCGTCTCCAACATCGGCGTCTATCCCGACCTCTCCGCCATCTTCACCACCAACGCCTCCATGGATACCGCCTTCGTACAGACCAGCCTCAAGGAAGGCCACTCCATCGGCAGTTATGTGTACATGCAGCGCGTGCGCGATCGGCTCTCCCGCGAGATGCCCGAACTCACCACTTACTTCCAGGCCGGCGGCCTCATTGACGGCGTCATCAACCAGGGCCTGCCAGCGCCCATCGATGTGCAGGTCAGTTCGAACAACATCGACCAGGCCTATGGTCTCGCCCAGGAGCTGGCCGCAAAGATTCGTACCTTCCCGGAGGTCAGCGCCACCTATATTCCCCAGGACGTCAACTACCCCGGCATCCAGCTCAGCATCGACCGCGAGAAAGCCAGCCTCATCGGGCTCTCCGCCAAAGACATCGTCGATAACGTCATCACCGCCATGACCTCCGACGGCATGGTCGCTCCCAGCTACTGGATCGACCCGGTCAGCGGCAACAACTACATGGTGACCGTGCAGTACGCCAATCGGTGGATTCAGAACATGTCCATGCAGGACTTCCAGAGCATCCCCCTGCGCGGCATCCATCCACCCGGCTACAGCCCGGCGGAGGAAGGCGGTGGCGCCTCAGATACCTCAAGCGACATGTGGACCGGCTCCCATCGAGTCGGCTACACCCCGCTCAGTTCGGTCGCCGACTTCCGCCTCATCAACACCCCCACGGAAGTGGACCACTACCAGATTCGCCGCGTCATCGACATCTACGTGGCCACCAAATCCGAAGCCCTCGGCGGCGCCGGCAAGCGCATTCGCACTCTCATCGCCAACACACCCACCGATCGCAACACCCGCATCACGCCCCATGGCGCCGTGGTCAACATGAATGAAGCCTTCCACGACTTCGGCTTCGGCCTCCTGCTCGCCGTTGTCCTGGTCTATCTCGTTCTCATGGCCCAGTTCACCTCCTTCATCGATCCCTTCATCATCCTCATGGCCATCCCGCCCGGCATCATCGGCGTGGTGCTCCTGCTCCTCCTCACCGGCGCCACGCTCAACATCATGTCGCTGATGGGCACCATCATGATGACCGGCATCGTGGTGTCGAACAGCATCCTGATCGTCGACTTCTCCAACATCCTCCACAACCAGGGCCTGCCCCTTCTCGACGCCACCGTGGAAGCCTGCAAGATGCGCCTCCGCCCCATCTTCATGACGTCGATGGCAACCCTGCTCGGCATGATCCCCATGGCCATCGGCGCCGAAGCCGGCAGCGAGCAGTACGCTCCTCTGGCCCGCGCCGTCATCGGCGGCCTCGGCGTCTCCGTGGTGGTCACCATGTTCCTCGTCCCCGCGGTCTATCTGGCCATTCATTCCCGGCAGGAACAGAGACTTAATGAGCAACGGGGAGCCGAGGCATGAGAATTCCGACCCTGATCGCCGCCACGCTCGCCGGTTGCGCATGGCTCTCCGCGCAGACCGCGCTGCCCGCCGCGCCGGATCCGCACGTCATTGCCGCGCTGCAGAACTCCGGCACTCCGCAGACAGCCCCCGCAACCCAGACTCCGGCGTCCGCCCCGGCAACCGCCGCGCCGGACGCCAACCTTCCCCAGCTCACCCTCGCCCAGGCCGAGCAGATGGCGATTCGCAACAACCCGCGCGTCAGCGTGGGCAAGTTGGTGGCTCTTGCCCAGCACGAAGTCACTCGTGAGGCAAAATCCGCCGAGCTGCCCACTGCCAATGCTGCCGCGACTGCCGTGCAGGCTGAGGAAGCCAGCCGCATCTCCGCAGGATCCCTGACCGCTTCACGCCTCCTGCAGCACGTGGGCGGAGGCGCCAACTTCACCCAGCTCATCTACGATTTCGGACACACGCACAACCTCGTGCTCTCGCGCAAGCTCGAAGAGAAAGCCTCGAACGCCAGCGCGCTCGCGACCACCGAGGAAATCGTCCTGGCCGCCGACCAGGCCTTCTACGACGCGCTCACCGCCCAGGCCGAACTCAACGTCGCTCGCCAGACCGTCAGCACCCGCCAGACCACCGAGACCCAGGTCTCCGAGATGACGCGCAACAAGCTCAAGTCCACGCTCGATCTGAGCTTCGCCGACGTCGATTTGTCCCAGGGCCAGCTCTTCCTGCTCGACGCGCAGAACAACGCCGAGGCCGCCATGGCCGTTCTCGACGCGGTCCTCGGCCTCGACCACGACGTCCGCTACGCCCTCGTGGAAGACCCCACTCCGCCGCAGCCTCCACCGCCTACCGCCGACCCGCTCATCCAGACCGCTCTCCAGCAGCGGCCCGATCTGCAGTCCCTCACGTACGATTCGCAGTCCGCGCAGAAGTTCGCGCGCGCTGAGTGGGATCAGCTCCTGCCCACGGTCAGCGCAGCCGGAACCGCCGGCATCGTTCCCGTTCATCCGGGCACGTATTACACCAACAACTGGTGGGGCGCGATCGGCGGCAACGTGAATATCCCCATCTTCAACGGCTTTCTCTATACGTCCGAGGCCAAAGAGGCGAAGTATCGCGCCCAGGCGGCCGCCGAAAACAGCCGTGACCTGCGCGACCGCATCGTCCGCGACGTGCGCACCTCCTGGCTGCAGGCGACCATGGGCTGGCAGCGCATGAACGTGACCGCACAGCTGGTGAAAGAAGCGAACCTCGCCATGGATCTGGCGCAGACGCGCTACAAACTCGGCCTCAGCTCCATTGTCGAATTAAGCCAGGCGCAGCTCCAGCAAACCAGCGCGCAGATTCAGGACACCAGCGCCCGCTACCAATATCGCGTGGCCCTGTCCACCCTGAGTTACGAAACCGGAACCGCCCCGTAAAAACAGAGATTAGAGTTTAGGGATTAGCGATTAGAAAAAGCCTCCCGCGAACAGGTCAGGCCCGCATTTTGTCAGCGCAAAAAAGAAATCCCGGCGCGATCAACGCCGGGATTTCCAAACTCTAATCCCTAAATTCTAAACTCTGCTGTTCTACGGAGCTCCGCTCCCCACCGACCGGCTCTCGGTCTGGTAATTCAGAGCCCCAGCCGTCGACTGCCCTGGATACTGCGCGTTCACGTGCATGTCGACGATGTTGCCTTCCATCTCCGGCGTGTCGCTCACGATATCTGAATCGGTACGGATGATGGTCAGGTACGGGCTGTTCTGCGATGCCACGTAGACTTTGCCGATCGGGTAGTTGTAGATCGCCCCAATCGCGTGCGGGTTCGAGGTCAGCGAAATCGTTTTTTCCACGGTGTAATTCGTCAAGTTCACCACCGAAACGCTGCCCGGTGTCCCGGCCGCGATGTCTCCCTGATTGGCCACATACACGCGGCTTCCATCCTGCAGCACGGCCAGTTCCACCGGATGCAGTCCCACCGGCACTGTGGCCAGCACCTTCCCGAAGGTCGTGCTGTCGTTGCCGAACGTATCGAGGCTGGTGTCGATGATGGTAATGCTGTTGCCGTCGTAATTCGCCGTCACCAGGAGCTGCCCGGTTCGGTAGTAGTCGGCGTACACCGGTCCCGCACCCACGGCGATGGTGGATGTGGGCGAGAATTGCGTGTCCAGCGTGTTGAGCTGCGAGTTGATGACCGTGACCGTCCCGCTTCCGCGGTTCATGATGAAGTCGCGCAGCGTGTCCGTGGTCATGAAGCCGAACACCGGACAAATCCCCAGCGGCAGCCGCGCCGAGATGGTGTTCGTCGTAGTCTCAATCGCGTCCGCTTCGCCATTGACCGTTACAGCCGATGGAGTCGCGCAGTCACCCCAGGCCGGTTGTGCGCCGCCGCTGGAATTGCCCTGGCTGATAGCGTACATGCGCTCGCCCGTGCTGAACCCGGTAAGGTTGATCAGCGACGGCGCCACTGGAATCTCCTGCTTCAACGCTGAGGGCGAGCCTGTCATTTGCGCTACGCAGTTGGTCGTCTGGCAGGTCGGTCCGTGCAGCCCCGCTTCGGTCACGTACAGTTCGCCGTTGGCCAGCAGCGTATTGGTCGGCGCCGATCCTGGCAGCAGCGTGCTGGTCAGCACGAATTTCGTCAGCAGAGACGCCGTGGTCGATTGCGCCGTGGTCAGCGTGCCGTCGCAGTTCGGCGAATACACGTCGGCGCCGCCCACTTCCATGGAAAACGTGATCGGGCCCTGGCCGCCGTTGGCCTGCGCCACCACCGAATCGCCGGAGAAATCCAGAAGCGTATAGATGCTGGGCTCGGAATATGTGACGCCGGTGCACGGCCCGGTGACCCCGGCTGGCAGCGGATCGAACCCAGGCTGCGAGACGACGGTGATGTAGGCCGAAGGCAGGGATGCAGGCCCGGTTGGGTTGATGGGCGTGATCACCGGCCGATACTGATTGCCGCAGCCAGCGGCCAGAGCGGCAATGCCGCTCAGAACCACCGCTGCCATCGCGGTCGCGCCCGCTGGATAACGATGCGCGGTAGCCAAAGGATGATGAAGGATGCTTCCGGCGCTGCGCACCAGCCGGTTCAGAATGTGGCTCGTCCGGCGCGAAAGCCGATCCAGCCATGCCATGCTACGCACTCGCAAGTACCCGACTCCTCCGCCCGAGCCACCGTTCAGCGCGGGTTCACCTGGGTTGCTGATAGAAAGATGATTGTACTGTACGCGACTGGATTCGTGCCTTGCGCGGGAAAGCAGAATGACGGAGCAGAACAGCCAGCATCGTCGAGCAGGTCCATCAGCACTGCGCTGGGAGTCGCAGGCGGTGCTGCTGGCCATTGTGCCCGTGGCCGCGATCTGGGTGACGTTGCAAGGCGGCCAGGAATGGTACGCGCGCCCTTTGGTGCTCTGGTACGCCACGGTCATCAGCGTGGTTCTTGCCGCGCTGGTTTTCTCGACGCGCGCGGCCACCCTGGGCGCTGCCATCACCGGCGCTATTTTCACCGCTGCGTTTTATCTGCAGACGCCCGGTTTCCACACCGCGCTGTGGCCGCTGCTCGCGCTGCTGCTGCTCACCTTTGGAGCCACGCGCTTCGGCCGCCATCGTAAAGAAGCCCTTGGCATTGCTGAAGCCCGTCGCGGACGCACCGCATCGCAGGTCGCGGCCAATCTCGGCGTCGCTACGCTGGCCGGCATTCCGCAAATCATGGGGCAGTTTTCCGACGTGTTCTTTTTGTCTCCACGATTCACGCTGGTGCCTATGCTCGCGGCCATGGCCGAGGCGACGGCGGATACCGTCTCCTCTGAACTGGGTCAGGTGCTCGGCGGCGAGCCGCGCCTCATCACCAACCTGCAGCGCGTTCCCGCCGGCACGGACGGCGCCGTGAGCCTGGCTGGGACCCTTTGCGGATGCGTTGCCGCTGCTGTCGTCGTTCTCGTCGGACTCGCCGTGTTGCCGCTGAACCGCCGCGATGCTCTGATTGCCTTCGCTGCCGGAATCGCCGGAACCCTGCTCGACAGTCTTCTCGGCGCGCTCCCCGAACGCCGCGGCTGGCTCAACAATGACGCCGTCAATGCGCTGTCGACGCTGGCTGCCGCGGCACTCGCCGCGTGTGCGCTGCGCTGGCTTTGAGTTGGTGCGCTGGCTCTTCGGCTAATGCTTCTCGACTTCGAACGGATAAATGGTGACCGTGTCGTAGGACATTTCCATCGTGCCGCCGCCACCACCGGGAGTAATTTCAACAGCAAATTTTGAGAGCTTCCATCCGTTGACGATGGTGTTCGAGGCCGCGGTTCGAAGCCGTTCTTCGACCGGTTCGGTGGCGCTCAGGTATTCCGGTACAGCAACGGTCAGGGTGGAGATGGGCGCGGGAAACTCGATGTTTTTCTTCTCCCGGAAGTCATAATATCCACGCGCATCGGTGGTGTACCAGGCGACGATGTGATCGCCCAGGCCGGATTTGTAGATGGTCTGCAGCAGATCCATCACCTGCGCATGATCCGAGTCGCTGAGGTCGCTGAAGGCGATGGAGCGGCGACAGCCCTGGACCAGCACGAGCGTGAGAACGAACAGGGAAACCAGCCATCGTGCAGCCGGTCTGGTCATCGCTCTCTCCTTCCAGGTTCGCCAACCATAGTACGGCGAGAAGAGCACAGAGGAGCGTTCAGCGTTCAGTGACCAGTGATCAGTGATCAGAAAAGCAGAGCACAGGGCACAGAGCACCCCCCTCCCCCCTGGGTGGGGACTGTGGCAAGTGGCTCGATCCGCAGGGGTTCGCGGAGGGCCGTTTTGGACTGTGGCAAGTTGTTGAAACTGAAACCCCTTGCGGGGGCGTTTTGGCAGGGGGTCCGGGGATTACCTGGGTAAGGTGGGTGGGTGCGCGGCACGGGCTCTCTCCTCTCTAAAAACAGAAAAGCCGCCCGGCAGGGCGGCTTTTTCCTTTTCTACTCTATAAGTTCAGAATATCAGATTGAGATAGAAAACAGGCCAAAACTCTTTGAGGGTATAAGGGTGGAAGTGGAGTGGAATGAGGGACAACACTTCGGTACCGTGCGCGGAAAGCTTGACAAGTTTTCCACATTTGAGTGGTTTTGGGCCTGCGGAGGGATTTGTGAGATTGAGTGTGAGTCACATCACAGATACATTCCTCGTAATTTGCGAAGATATTCCCGCGCTAATTCTGAGCAATGGAAGGTCAAATGAAAGTCACACCCTGCGGAGCCGTGGTTACGGCCCTCTTGCTTATCCCTGCACTTGGTTTTTGCAAAGAAACGAAGACCTACAAGCACGCCTCTCAGTATCAGGTAGCCATCCTGGACCAGAATCTCCGTGTTGAAACCGGGAGCGATGTAACCCTGGCCAAGAACACAACGGATGCGAAACTCGGCCCCGGCGGCCAGGGCATCCATCTGCTGCATACCGACGCCGGGGATTACCGCGTAGAGGCTCCTATCAACAAGGGTTTGACGATTCTATCGGCAATGGGTTCGAACGCCTACAACCCTGCGAAGACCTACCACAACAAGTGGTTTCTGGATAACGTCCAACCCGGTACCAAGGTTCTGTTCGCTTCGGAGTGTGCGAAGGCGAGCAAGAAACATCCCAACGAAGCGGTTCGCTGTACGTTCTATTTTCCTGATCCGGATAGTTCCGATCACGAATATGAAACGATCGGAGACTTCACGCCTTTTGGAGCCGGCGATGGAAGCAATACGCAGAAGATCGCCAACACTCTTTGTGGTACCGGCAAGCTGAAACCGGACGTTGAAGCCCAACTCTGCGGCGGAACGCCTGCTCCCGTAGCAGCACCAGCATCTGCTCCAGTTCCGGCTTCAGCACTAGTTCCTCAGCAGAAGTAGTTGTTAACTTACATATGATGGGTCATATCAGCAATGCCCGAGTCCCTGGATGAGGGGTTCTCAACCTGTTGAGCGCTCTGATCACGAGGATCCGTGCCTGAAGGCCGCTGCGGGAGGGCGATCTTTTCGCCGGGTTAAACCCCGGCGCTTTCGCCGCCATCCTGCTGCGCAGGATCAGGATGTTGATTTTCGATTGAGAAGCGGAAAAAGTCGCCTCCAGCCGTGAGACAAAGCCTCAGGGGCTAAAGCCCTCATCCTTTTGCGGCGTCTACGGCACGACTGAAGTCGTGCCCTGATACAAAAGCTCATCGCGGTGGAGTGGACGCGGAGTGCAGGCGGACGGTCGCGGGGATGGATTGGTGGTCTCCCACACACCTGGTAACAGCGGGCAGATGTGGGGCACCCGGCGAGTGCCTGATGGGAAGCTCCGGCCTGAAGGCCGCTGCGGGAGGGCGCTGTTTTCGCCGGGTCAAAACCCGGCGCTTCTACCGTCATCCTGCTGCGCAGGATCGGAAATGCAGGCGACAGGGAATAAGGAGCAGGCCTGGATGGACCGCAAAACAACCGCAGATCCTTCGCTGCGGCTGCGCCGCCGCTCAGGATGACAGCCAAAAAACAACCGCAAGGTCCTTCGCTGCGCTCAGAATGACAGTCAAAAAAGCAAGAGTGCGCACGGACCTAGCGGCTAGCGGGATTCGTTCAGGACCGGGAGGGGATTGGGCGGGGCTTCGGCTGCGTGGAAGTGGGCGTGGATTTGCTCGGCGGTTTTGGGGGGGACGACGGCGGCGAGCGAGTCGAGATTGGCGGCGGCGATCGAGCGCAGGCTGCCGAAGTGCTCGAGGAGGCGCTGGCGGGTGCGCGCGCCGACGCCGGGGATGGCGAGAAGCTCCGAATCGCGGTCGCGCATCTCGCGGCGCTTGCGGTGATAGGTGATGGCGAAGCGGTGCGATTCGTCGCGAATGCGCTGGATGAGATGCAGGACCGGCGAGCGGCGGTCGAGGACGACGGGCTCGTCCTCCTGGCCGTAGAGGTAGATGACTTCTTCGCGCTTGGCAATGGAGGCGAGGGGTTGGGTGGTCAGCCCGAGGGATTCGAGGGCTTCGGCGGCGGCGTGGAGCTGGCCGACTCCGCCGTCGATGAGGATTAAGGAGGGGAGGGGTCGGCGGTTGGAGCCGCGTTCCTCAGGGGCTAAAGCCCCTTTTTTATTGGCAAGGTTGATGGCACGGCTGAAGCCGTGCCCCTTCACGGACTGTTGCCGCTTCAAAACAGCTTCTTCGGATGCAGATTCTTCGGGAGAGGAGTCCTCAGGGGCTAAAGCCCCGTGTTTATTTGGCCTTTTCGGCACGACTGAAGTCGTGCCCTGATACAAAAGCTCGTTCTCGCCTTGAGCCGATGAAGGCGTGTCTTGATCCGGTTCGTGACTGGTTGGGGGAAGGTGGCGCGCTTCGCGCGAATCCCGGGTCTCAAAATCGAGACCCGGGCCAGCCGGATTTGGTATTTCCGCGAGATGTGAAGTCGTGCCCTGATACGAAGGATCCGGTGCGTCGGCGTCAGAGTCGCGGACGAGAGCGCGGTAGCGGCGGGTGATGACCTCGCGCATGGAGGCGAAGTCGTCGACGCCTTCGACGGTTTTGATTTTGAATTTGCGGTAGGCGCTCTTCTTCATCTCGCCGTCTTCCCAGACCACCATGGAGGCGACGGTTTCCGCGCCCTGGATGTGGGAAATGTCGAAGCACTCGATGGTGCGGGGCAGGTCTTCGAGCATAAGCGCGTCCTGGAGGGCTTCCTGGATGGCTTTGCGGCTGGGGGCGAGGACGCGGAAGCGCTGGTCGTAACTTTGCTTGGCGTTTTGAGCGGCGAGGTCGACGAGGGAGCGCTTTTCGCCGCGCTGGGGGACGGCAATTTCTACGCGATGTTTGGTGTGGTCGGCCAGGAGGGTCGAGAGGGTTTCGCGGTCGGGGAAATTGACGGGGACGTAGATGGTGCGGGGGACGTAGGGCTGGTCGATGTAGAGCTGCTTGAGGAGGGCGGAGAAGAAGGCGCCGGGGTTGAACCCCATCGCGCCAACAGCGGGCGCGCCGGGGACCCCGGATTGGAATGCTGCAATCCCAGATCTGCCAACTTCAGGCAGATCTGGGGCACCCGGCGTCTCGGCTTCGGGGAGTTCGGCGATGAAGTCGGGGAGATCTTCCCAGAAGAATTCGCGGCGGTCGACGATCTTGCCGCCGCGCAGGTGGAAGAGGTTGACGGCGATCATGCCGTTTTCGCAGTGGTAGCCGAAGACGTCGGCATCGTCGTCCTCGACGGAGGCGATGCGCTGCTTTTCGGAGAGCTGGTCGATGGTGACGAGGAGGTCGCGGTATTTCGCGGCTAACTCGAATTGCTCGGCGGCAGCGGCGGCGGCCATGCGTTGCTGCAGGGATTTGTTGAGGTCGGCGGTGCGGCCTTCGAGGAAAAGCTGCGCGTCGCGAACCGCTTCGGAGTAGGCCTCTTTGGTGGTGAGGTTTTCGACGCAGGGGCCGAGGCAGCGGCCGATGTAGTACTGGAGGCAGGGGCGCGCGTGGTAGCGGGAGAGATCGACCTTGCAACTGGGCAGGAGGAAGCTGCGATGGATGAGGTCGACGACGCGGTAGGCGAGATTGCCGGGGAAGTAGGGACCGTAGTAGACGCTGCCGTCGCGGCGGAGGCGGCGGGTGACGAAGACTTTCGGCCAGCGATCGCCGAGGGTGAGCTTGACGTAGGGGTAGGTTTTGTCGTCGCGCAGCAGGATGTTGAAGCGGGGCTTGCGCTGCTTGATGAGGTTGTTTTCCAGGGCGAGGGCTTCGTGCTCGTTGTCGACGAGGATGTAGTCGACGTCGACGGCATCGCGCATGAGGGAGCCGGTTTTGGCGTTGGCCTGGTTGGCTTCAAGGAGGTAGGAACGGACCCGGGAGCGGAGGTTTTTGGCCTTGCCGACGTAGATGACCTCGCCCGAGGCGTTTTTATATAGATACACGCCGGGCCGCGGGGGGAGAGTGCGAATCTTTTCGTGTAAATCCATGGCGGCCGTGGTTTCCAGTGTAACGGGTGGGTGGAAGGGAGGTTTTTGGGGTCAGGAGAGCCGTTTTATGGGTAAAAAGTACTCAACTGTGGTCACCTTTTGGGGGTGAAAAAGGGTTCTGTTGGCGCGGTAAGTCGCTTTGGAACATAGAGTTACGGCAACTCTTCGGCATTTGGGCCTGCGCGTGCTGTTTTCACGGTGAGTGCGAGGCATCCATCCCGCGGGGTGGTGGTGTCTCACTACAGGGCCATGGACGGCAGAATCAGAAACGGAGCGTCACCCATGATGCATATTTCCAGAACAGGTTTGGCGGCCGCCTCAGCAGTTGCGGCGCTGTCTTTGGTTTTCACAACCGGTTGCACGACGAAAAATTACGTACGCAGCCAGACCCAGCCGGTCGTGCAGAAGACCAACGAGCTTGACGATGCCACGGCGACGAACAATCGCGCGATTCACGATGTGGATACGCGGTCGCAGGCGGGCATCCAGCAGGCGCAGAGTTCGGCCAACACGGCGCAGCAGAATGCACAGAATGCGACGCAGGCCGCCAACACTGCGCAGTCTTCGGCGCAGGACGCTGTGAATCGCGCCGACTCGCTTTCGGGCGTGGTTGCGAATCTGGACAACTACAAGCAGGTGGGCGACGTTTCGGTGACGTTCGGCTTCAACAAGTCGGTGCTGACCAAGGCGGACAAGGATCAGCTGGATGAGTTTGGCGGGCAGCTGGCCAGCGCGAAGAGCTACATCCTGGAAGTGACGGGCGGAACGGACTCGGCGGGCTCGAAGGAATACAACTACGATCTGAGCGATCGCCGGGCCATGGCGGTGGTGCAGTATCTGGCGGCGAAATACAACGTGCCGGCACACAAGTTTTATCTGGTGGGCCTGGGCAAAGACGTTGAGGTGGACACCAACAAGACCGCAGAAGGCCGCAAGAAGAACCGGCACGTGGAAATCCAGCTGCTGAGCAACACGGCGGACAGCGGTGCACCCGCGGCGCAGGGCAGCACGAGTCCCACCGGCGGAGCGCCTTCAGGGCGGTAACGAATTCTCGAAGCAACTTGGGCGCGCATTGAGCGCGCCCTTTCTTTTTGCGCGGGCGGTTAGTTGGGATGCGTCATGCCCTGGATGCTCACTTGACTCGCCGCCGATGCGCCGGGGCGCAGCTGGACGCGGATGCTCTCACCGACGCGGATCATGGCGGAGGTTGCCGACTGATCGTGGAGGCGCCATTCGGTGCCCTCGTCGACGCTGAAGGTCTGGGACTGGCCGTCTCTGCGCTGGAGGGTGATGGCGTTGCCCTGAACGGCGCTGACGATGCCGGCCGTCCAGGTTTTGCCAAAATTCTTGCGTTGATGCTCCAACATCGTAGCGGCAATCGGTGGCTGGACGGTGATTTCCTGGGCCTGTATGGTGCGAGCCTGTTCGTCGATGTCGCCGCTAGCCAGGATGGGGTCTCCGGGGTGGATGTCAGCGAGCACAAGTGGCCCGCCGCGGCCGACGATGAGGGTCGGGAGGCTGATCTGAACTGTGAAGGTGACGTTCTCAGGGATCTGCATAACGATGACGGAGCCGCTGATGGAGGTGACGACGCCGGCGAGGCCGTGGCGGGTCATGACGCCGATGCGCGGAGCCGGCTGTGCTTCGGTTCCGACGTCCTGCGCTGCCGCGAAGGCTACGGAGAGAAAAAGAACCGCAGCCGCGGCGGCGGAGCGAAGCGTTTGAGAAGCTGGGCGGGTGCTCATGGATTTCCTATCGTAGCGCGGGAACCGGTTGAGGGGCGACGTCCTTTCTTTTTTGCGTGGGATGCTGTAATGAAGCGCGAACCCTCGGCTATGGGCCAGCCTTTGGCTCCGCCTTGACCTCCTGATATGCGCCCCAGTGAAACGAAGTGCTCGGGTGGCACTTCGACCGATGTGTCTCCCTGGTCATGTCCTTTGACAAACGGCAACACCATTGACTGATAGGCTCCGTTGGCATCGGCGTTGCGGGTGCTTCCCACCTTTTCGTCCCAGGATGTGCTTGCGAAGGCGATCGGTTCGTTCGGCTCAAATCCGCTGCCGAGCAGTAATGTTGCCGCCCCATTGGGAGCCAGCAGAACCGCCTCGACCGTGCAGCTGCCATCTGTGCCGGATGCAGGAAAGGGGACCACCTCGCCCATAGCGAGAGGCTTCTTATCCTTGCCGGTCAGAACAAAGCGGCGCGGCTGGCCGACCATGCCGGTGACTCCAACTACGACATCGGCGCCTGGGGAACTCCCATTGCATCCTTTCTTGTCGTTGCACAGCAGCGCTCCGCTCAAGTCAACCTGGAGATCGGGCATTGCAATCACCGGCGCTCGAGTGCCGATGTCCCAGGTCATCAGAAAATAGGGGCCGCCTTGTGGTATTCCCGGAGCGCGGACTGAGTAGCGGATCACCTTGAGACCATCCATTTCAGCCGTCCCCGCCACTCCGAGAGCCAGTCGAGTGATGGACGCCGGTGGATTTCTGAATGTTATTTCGAGGCCGGCCTGGTATTTCAACGAGCTTTCTTGCTCAGGCGTGAGTTGGTTTTGTTGAGCGAAGAGAGGCGCCGATAAAAGAAGGAATGCGCCGAGGAGGTGGCGGGCCATGGTTGGAAGTTTACTCTCCGTGAGTTCGTGCCAAGCGCCCAGCCGCCAGTGTGGTGAGGGGATTTAGCCGAGCTGGCGGATGTGCGCGGCGCGGACGTCGTTGGCGGTGAAGAGGCGCAGGAAGGGAGCGGGCTGGCAGGCGGCTTCGAGGGCGGCGCGGCCGGCGGCTTCTTCGCGCTCGACCAGACAAACGGCGGCGATGACCTTCATGCCTGCTTCGCGTGCGGCTTCGATGGCGGTGATGGTGGATGCGCCGGTGGTGCAGACGTCGTCGACGATGAGGACCGGCGCGTCCCTCTCGAGGAAACCTTCGATGCGGCGGCCGGTGCCGTGGGACTTTTCGGCCTTGCGGACGAGGAAGCCGTGGATCAGTGGCGCGCCGGGTTGCTGCAGCGCGTGCCATGCGCTGGCGATGGAGACAGCGGAGACGACGGGATCGGCGCCCATGGTGAGACCGCCGACGGCTACGGGGTGGAGATTGTGCTCGCGGAGCAGATCGAGGATGGCGAGGCCGGTGAGGCGCGCGCCTTCCGCGTGGAGGGTGGTGGTCCGGCAGTCGATGTAGTAGTCGGACTTCGCGCCGGAGCTGAGAGTGAAGTTGCCGAGGCGGAAGGAAGTGCGGGCGAGCAGGTCGAGGAGGGCGGTGCGGGGGTTGGCGGTCGTCGTCATTTCGACTTAGTGTAAAGGGTGCGGCGCGGCTATTTCTTCGCAGTGGCCGCTGGTTTGATTCCGGCGACGGCGTCGGTGAGGCCTTTGATCGTGACGGGATCGAGAGAGTAGAGCGAGGGGCCGTCTTCGCGTTTCGCGATGCCGCCGTCGGTGGTGTTCTGGAACTGGACGCTCTCCACGCGCTTGCCGCTGTTCGAGGTCACGGTGACTTCGATTTGCGGCGTGGTGAATCCGGTGTCGAGAAACTTTGTCGCGGCCAGATCGCGCAGGGCGGTGACGAGGTTCTCCACGCTGGCGCTGTCCATCTTTTTGCCGCTGGAGAGCCAGTTGTTTCCGGAGCGGGTGAGGAGGAGCGAGGTTGCGCCGGCGTGGTATTCGATTTTTTCCGGATCGGCGTAGCCGAAGTCGAAGAGCTGCTTCGAGCGGAAGTCGTCGAGGGTGCGGGTGAGGTCCTGGTCGAGGGAGCTGGCGGCGGAGGAGTCGATCTTCCAGGTTCCAGGCATCGCGCTGGATTTCGCGTAGTAGCCGTCCTTGTCGTTGCGGACGTCGAGGGTGTCGGCGCCCGAGCTGCCGGTGAGTTTCGCGGTGGCGACGGGCGTGGCTTTCGGCCAGGCTTTGGCCGCGTCATCTGGTGAAACGGCGGGATCCCACTTGGCGCCGGTGAGCTGCTGGAGGAGATCGTCGACCTGGAAATTGTCGGTGCGGTAGGACGCGGGCTTCTCGATTTGCCAGCCGTTCTGCACGCGCGCGAAGCCGATGGTCTGGTCCTTGCGCGTGAGGTCGATGCTGCTGACGGAAGCGGCGTCGACGGGGAGCAGGCGCTTGTCGCGCAGGTCGGTGAGGCTCTTGTTGAGGCTGGTCTTGAGGTACGACGCGGCGGTGAAGAGGCGCGGATCGCCGGCGAGGGCGACGTAGGTGGCGTCGCCGGTGGGCGTGTCGTCGCCGAGGAGCAGGCGGGTGGTCTTGTTGTCTTTGGTGGTGACGTCGAGCTCGAGGGTTGGGTCGGTGAGGCCGTACTGCGACAGGTCGGCCGCCTTGTCTTCGACGAGGCGCTGGGAGATGAGAGGCGCGAGCGAGGAGAGCATGGCGGAGACGACGCTGTTGTCGGCAGGGAAGGCGCTGGGCGCGATGATCTGCCAGTTGGCCGCACCGGAGCGGACGAGGGTGACAGGCGGCGCGCCGCGCTGCTTCACAGTGATGGAAGTGATGGCGGCGGGATCGAGCTTGAGGATCGCCGGGCTTGCGGGAGTGGCCGTCGAGGCGGTCTCAGGGGTCTTGCGATGTTCGGACCAGTAGAGAACGCCGGCGAGGATGAGGAGAACGACGACTGCAGCGAGGAGACCGCGAAATTTCATAGAGCATTTCCAGGATTGGCTCGAGATGGCTCAGGGGCTAAAGCCCTTTTTTATTCGGGCCTTTTCGGCACGAGTAAACTCGTGCCCTGATACAAAACCGGCTGTCCAGGATTCTTTGTTCCCATATCTGCCAAAACCGGGCAGATATGGGGCACCCATTGTGTCGTGCCCTGATAGAACGGTTTTGAAAAACGATGAAGGATTGTTTTGCTCCTTGTCCGGCGAGTTATCTCCGCTTCCACCAGACCATGATGCCGCCCACGATGACGATGAGCGGGAGCACGAACTGGCTGACGATGCGCACCATGGCGAGCTGGCCTGTGGTCATCGTGATGCGGCGGTCTTCCGGCGCTTTGGGGCGGATGGAGATGAGGTCTTCGTCGGAGCAGAGCCAGTTGACAGTGTTGGCGGCGAGATCCTTGTTGCCGTTGAAGCTGAGAAAGGCATTCGAGGCCCAGGCGGAACTGCCGATCACAACAAAGCGGCCCTCGGAGCTGGGCTTCCCCGTGTTGTAACTGCCGGCGACGGCGAGGGTAAGCGGACCTTGTTTATTGCTGGGGTCCTTCACATTGATTTTGGGTGAGCTGAGGTTGGTGGTCGCGAAGCTGGTGGCGGAGGTGTCGAAGAGCTTCTCGATGGTGGTCTTGTCGGCGTTTTTGTAGGTGAGGGAGCGCGCGAGCGGGAAGCCGGTGAAGGTGCTCTTCATGTCGGCGACGATGGGCTGGGTGCCGTAACTGTTGACGAGCGCCACCTGGCCGCCGAAGCCGTAGAGCTGGCCGATGGGGTTGAGGTCGAGGACGAGGTCTTTGTCGACGGTGACGCCCCAGCTGGCGAGCAGGGAAGTGAGCGCGTCGTTGTCAGCGATGCCGTTGGGGCCCATGCTGAGGGGCGGATCGAGCATGATGAGAGCGCGGCCGCCGTTTTCGACGTAGGTTTTGATGGCGTCGACTTCGGGCTGCTCGTAGTTGCCGGTGGGGCCGGCGATGACGATAGCAGTGCAGTCGGAGGGGGCTTCGGCTTTCTGGATCAGGTTGATGGACTGCGTCTGGTAGGTGTCTTTCGCGAGAAGGTCCTTGAGCCGAGAGGCGCCGTCGCGGCTGGTGTCGTCAACCGCATGCTCGCCCGAGCCGGTGAGGAAGCAGACGGTGCGAGTGTTGCCCTTGATGTCGCGGATGAAGGCGCCGGTGATGCCTTCTTCGGTGATGTCGGTGGCGGTTTCGGTGTGGTCGCCGATCTGCACGGTGGCAGCGGGGATGGTGCGAATGCCGGCCGCGCGGGCGAGCATCGGCTCTTTTTCGGGATCGACGTACTTCACCTGGACCTTCGAGGAGGACAGGGCGCGGTATTCGTCGAGGAGGTCTTTGCCCTCGGCAAAGCGGGTACTAACATTGAAGTAAGTGATGGTCGCGGGCGACTTAAGCCCGTCGACGATCTTTTTCGACTCCTGGGAGAGGCTGTAACGCTTGTTCGAGGTTGCGTCCCACGACTTTGAATAACGGTTGGCGAGGTAATTGGCGACGACCACGACGGCGAGGACGACCAGGATGTAGGTGGTCGCGTAGGCCGCGTACTTTGTCTGTCTCGCCTTCAGCCACTGGCTTGCCATTCCGAGTTACGACCTCCAGCGAAGAGATTCCATCGAGCGGGCGGTGAAGAAGAGTCCAACAAAAATGACGCTGAGGTAGTAGATCGCGTCTTTGGTGGACAGCACGCCACGGTCGAAGGAATCGAAGTGAGTAATGACGGACATGTAGGACATGACCTGGGCCCAGGTAGAGGAGTCATAACTGCTGACCCAGGAGAAAACCCAGAGGAGCAGACAAGCGCCGAAGGTGAGCGCGCCGGCGATGATCTGATTTTTAGTCAGCGTGGAGATGAAGGTGCCGATGGCCAGCAGGGCCGCTCCCTGGAGGAAGACGCCGAGGAGGGTGACGAGCATCGGCTTCCAGTCGGGATTGCCGAAGCGGAAGAGGAAGACGAAGCTGATGCTGGCGTAGAGGATGATCCAGCAGTAGAGCACGGTGGCGGCGAACCACTTGCCGAGGATGATTTCGATGTCGCGGACGGGCGAAGTAGCGAGCAGCTCGATGGTGCCGTTGCGTTTCTCTTCCGCGAAGAGGCGCATGCTGATGAGGGGAACGACGAACAGTCCGAGGAAGCTGCTGGTGCCAAGCAGGGGGCGGATGACCTGCTCGTTGATGTTCATGGGGGATGCCTGGCCCATCATTTCCATTTCCATGCCCTGCTTGATAAATTCGGCGACGAAATTCCAGAAGATGAAACCGAAGATGACGCTGTACATGGTGAGCAGCAGCCACGCGATGGGCGAGGTGAAGTAGCTGGAGAGTTCGCGGCGGCAGATGATCCAGATGTTTCTCATGCTTCGGCCTCCGGAGCGGGGGCGTCGGTGGATGGGGCAGCTTCGGGGGTTGCGGCGGCATCGCTGCCGGTGAGCTGGAGGAAGACTTCTTCGAGGCTCATGGCGGAGGGGCGGAGCTCGTTGAGGTCCCAGCCGGCTTCGACGATGGCGCGGGCGAGATCGCCGCGGACGAGCTTGCCTTTGTCGCTCTCGACTTCGAAGACGGAGCCTTGGCCGCGTTCTTCTTTGAGCTGGACTCGGCTGACGCCTGCGATTTTTTCGAGGCGCTGCTGGGCGGTTGGAGCGGCGAGACTGCCGGTGCGCGGGGCCACTTCGATCAGGACCGATTCGGCGCCGCGAGCGCGGGCCTGCAGGTTCTGGACGGAATCCGTAGCGACCAGCTTGCCCTTATTAATGATGATGACTCGCTCGCAGGTCTGCTCGACTTCGGGCAGGATGTGGGTGCTGAGGATGATGGTGTGGTCGCCTGCAAGGCTCTTGATGAGGTCGCGCGTCTCGTTGATCTGTTTGGGATCGAGGCCGGCGGTGGGCTCGTCGAGGATGAGCACGTCGGGATTGTGGATGATGGCCTGGGCGAGGCCGACGCGCTGGCGGTAGCCCTTGGAGAGCTTGCCGAGCAGCTTCATTTTGACGTCGGCGATGGCGCAGCGGTCGCAGACGTAGGTGACGCGCTTTTCGAGGTCCGCGCCGGAGAGGCCTTTGAGGCGGCCGACGAAGCGCAGGTACTCGATGGTCTCCATTTCGAGGTAGAGGGGCGGCGCTTCGGGGAGATAGCCGATGCGGCGGCGGACCTCGATGGACTGATCGAAGACGTCGAAGCCGGCGACGGTGGCTTTCCCGGAGGTGGGCGGGAAGAAGCACGTCAGCATGCGCATGGTGGTGGTTTTGCCGGCGCCGTTGGGGCCGAGGAATCCGACGATGTCGCCTTTATTAACGGAAAAGGAAATGTGGTCGACGGCGGTGGTGCGGGCGTACCTCTTGGTCAGGTCTGTGACTGTGATCATGTCTGACTAAACGATGATGGACTTCGATGGGGCGGAAGTCGTTAGCATTTCGGGTTGGGGCCTGATGCGCGCGATTGCGCGAGCATCAACATTCGAACCAAGGATCATGCTAAAGCATTGGCGGTTTTTTGTGTCAATGCGAGCGGGGTGGGGTGAAAAAGTTTTGAAGGGCGGCGGGGCTGAGGCTCGGCGACCAGCGCGACTCTTCGCGGGTAAGAATTGGCGGACAGAGCGGGGTTGGGCGCACGGGTTTTGAGAGACTGCACTTTCCCGAAACGGCACAGAGAGGTGCCTTTGGTGCTGGAGCGGAGAATCATTTTGTTGACGATGGCGAGGATGAGCGCGTCCGCTACTTGCTATGGGGTGAACCTGGCCGGGGTTTTTAGGGGGGTGGGGTTTGCTTCGAGAAGCTCGTGGGGAGTGCTGATTTCCGTGCAGCCATCGCTGCATCGCTGGTCATTCTCCCGCGTCGATCTGGGCGCGCTGCAGTTTGTCGGAGTAGTCGACGTAGACGGATTTCCAGGTGGTGTAGAAATCGATGGCGCCGATACCGCCTTCGCGATGGCCGTTGCCGGTTTGCTTGACGCCGCCGAAGGGGAGATGGACTTCGGCGCCGATGGTGGGCGCGTTGATATAGGTGATGCCGGCTTCGAGGTCGCGCATGGCGCGGAAGGCGCGGTTGACGTCGCGGGTGTAGAGCGAGGTCGAGAGGCCGTACTGGATGCCGTTCGAAATGGCGATGGCGTCGTCGAAGCTCGCGCACTCGAGGATGCTGACCACGGGACCGAAGACTTCCTCCTGAGCGATGCGCATGCCGGGTTTGACCTTGGCGAAGATGGTGGGGGGGAAGAAGTGTCCTTTGGCGAACGCGCCCTTGGTCAGGGGCTTGCCGCCGGTCATCAGCTTCGCGCCTTCCTTCTTCGCGATTTCGCAGTAGCGGATCGAGGTTTCGATCTGCTGGCGGTTGACCTGCGGGCCCATCTGCACGGATTCGTCGAGGCCGTCGCCGACTTTGAGTTCTTCGGCGCGGTCGACCAGAGCGGAGATGAATTCCTTTGCGATGGCGCGGTGGACGGTGATGCGGCTGGTGGCGGTGCAGCGCTGGCCGGTGGTGCCGAAGGCTCCCCAGAGCGCGCCATCGAGGGCGAGGTCGAGGTTGGCGTCTTCGAGGACGATCATGGCGTTCTTGCCGCCCATTTCGAGGGAGCAGGGTTTGAAGAGGCCTGCAGCGGCCTGGCCGACGGTGCGGCCGACTTCCGACGAGCCGGTGAAGGAGATGGCCTGGACCTGGGGGTGCTCGACGAGGCGGGTGCCGACCTGGGAGCCGGCCCCGGTGACGACGTTGACCACGCCTGCAGGGACGCCGGCATCGACCAGCGCCTGGACCAGATTGAGGGTGGAGAGCGGGGTGTCCATGGCGGGCTTGATGATGCAGGTGTTGCCGCAAACCAGCGCGGGCAGGAGCTTCCAGGAGGGGATGGCCATGGGGAAGTTCCAGGGCGCGATCATGCCGCAGACGCCGACGGGCAAACGGACGCACATGGCGAACTTGTTGCGCAGCTCCGACGGGGTGGTGACGCCGAAGAGACGGCGGCCTTCGCCTGCCATGTAAAAGGCGGTGTCGATGGCTTCCTGGACGTCGCCGCGGGTCTCGGCCATGACTTTTCCCATCTCGCGGGTCATGTCCTGGGCGTACTGCTCCTTGCGGTCGAGGAGGATCTGGCCGGCGCGGTAGAGGATTTCGGCGCGTTTGGGGGCGGGAGTCAGCCGCCAGGTTTTGAAGGCCTCGGTGGCGGCGGCAACGGCCAGGTCGACGTCCTCGGCGGCGGAGGCCTGGAACTCGCCAACGACGTCGTCGTGGCGGGCGGGATTGATGTTGAGGAAGGTTTTGCGGGAGCGGGAGGGGACCCACTGGCCGCCGATGAGGTTTTGATAGGTTCGTGTCGTCATGGTATTTGGCAATCCAATTCTGGTAATCCGGCGGCTGCGAGCCGTCAAACAGTCACTCACGGAGCATTCATGGGAGAAACGGGTGCAGGCGAGGGGTTCCGCTGGGTTTTCTGGCTGGCGCGAAACCGGTTTCTAATCCACCTTCGAGCCGGTTCTTCCCAGGCGAGAAAAACGAGCACGGAGATCGCGACCAGCAATACGGGGCTTACCACGGCGTCAACGGCCCCGGCTCGGCTGAGGAAACGATGCGCCCACAGGCGAACGGGAACCTGCAGAAGATAAATGCTGTAACTTGCGCCGCCCAGCAGAACGAGCGTATTGGAAGACAGGACACGGGCCACGAATCCTTTACCATCCGCCAGTGAATAGAGCAGAACAGCAAAGGGGATGGCAAGCAACGAAACCCAGCGGCCATGAACGGTTGTTTCGATGATCGCGATACCGAGCAAAGAAGCGATTGCGAAAAGGATGGGATAGCGGGGCGGATTGGATCGAAGAAAAACGATGCCGCCGATCGCTCCCAGCAAGAATTCGGGAAGGCGCTCGATGGGAAGCGGAATGAAAAACAGTGTCCCTGACGAACCGGTAGGGTTCATTGTATGACCGAAGACGATCAGCAGGAGCAGCGAGACGGCTGCGATCCGGAGGACGCGCGAGGACGCCTTTTCAAGCGCAGGAACGGCGAATGGAAAAACGAGGTAGAAAACAGCCTCCACTGAAAGAGTCCAGGCAGGAGAATTCCAGATCTGCGCGTTCGCCGGGAGAAAGGGGTTCCACGCCTGGACCATCGCCACCACAGACAATCCCTGCCACGCGCTGTGGACGGCGTTCGGATAGCCGCTGGAGAAGGCGAAAGGAATCATTGCAACAAGCGAAAGGAAGTAGACGGGGTAGATCCGGGCAAAACGGGCTTGCCAAAAATGTCTCCGATTCTGCCCGCCCTGTATCTGGCCTTCGTAGGTGTAACTGAGGATGAAGCCGGAGAGAAGGAAGAACAGGGTGACAGAAGTCCAGCCATTGTCCAGAAGGCGATATAAGGGAGTGGAAAAGTTGTGCCGCAGCGCAAATCCCGCGCCGTAATGGAAGAAGACGACCTGCATCGCAGCGAAGAAGCGAACTCCGGTGAGCGCGGGGAGGGGCTTGCGATGAATCGGGCGAATCGGGGAGTCGCTCAGTTCGCGCAAATGCGGATTCACGGGGGTTTTCGTGAGCGGGACCATACTCCACGATAATCCAACAATCCGATCGGAAACCCCGGATTGTCGCATGAGTCCCTGGGTAAGCCCCAGGGAGGGTATTTGTTGGCCCGAGGCGCCGAATCGGGCGAGGCGCGCCACGCGCGTTGATCTCCTGAAGACGAATCCTCAGGATACGACGGAAGTGGTGGGTTGAACACAAAGGTGCCATTGACGGGAATAAACCCGGCTGCGAAAGTGCCGGAAGGATCGCAAAGCCTTACAATAAAGAAGACTTCTCTCAGGAAAAACTACCCCCTCGATGTCATCGAATGGATACAAGCCTCGTTTAGCACGATCGCACAGTCTGCGGTCTCTCTTCAGTGTCTTCTCCAACGATTTGGCCATTGATCTGGGCACCGCCAACACGCTTGTTTTTGCGGCGAACAAGGGCATAGTGGTCAACGAGCCGTCGATTGTAGCCATCAATAAGAACACCGGTGAAGTGGAAGCGGTGGGCAAGGAGGCCAAGGAGATGCTGGGCAGGACGCCCGGCAACATCGTGGCCATCAAGCCGATGAAGGATGGCGTGATCGCCGACTTCAAAGTCACCGAGAAGATGCTGAATTACTTCATCCAGAAGGCGCACAACCGGAAGATGCTGGTGCATCCACGGATCGTAATCGGCGTGCCTTCGGAGATTACGCAGGTGGAGAAGCGCGCGGTCGAGGACTCGGCGTATCGCGCGAAGGCCAGCGAAGTTTACCTGGTCGAGCAGGCGATGGTGGCGGCGATCGGCGCGGGACTGCCGATTACGGAGCCGAGCGGCAACATGGTGGTGGATATTGGCGGCGGGACCACGGACATCGCGGTGATTTCGCTGTCGGGCATCGTCTATTCGCGGTCGGTACGGATGGCCGGGAACCAGATGGACGAAGCCATCATGAATTACCTGAAGCGGAAATATAACCTGCTGATCGGCGAGCGGACGGCGGAGCAAATCAAGATTGATCTGGGATCGGCGTTTCCGCTGGACAAGCCGTTGACCATGGAGATCAAGGGGCGCAACCTGATCGAGGGCGTGCCCAAGACCATCACGGTGGATGACGGGGAAATCCGCGAAGCGCTGGGCGAGTGCATCGCCACGATTCTGAATGCGATCCGCGTGGCGCTGGAACGCACGCCGCCGGAGCTGAGCGCGGATATCAGCGACCGCGGCATCGTGCTGACCGGGGGCGGAGCGCTGATCAAGAACCTGGACAAGCGGATTCGCGAGGAAACCGGGCTGCCGGTTTCGATTGCAGACGATCCGCTGGCCAGTGTGGTGCTGGGCACGGGCAAGATGCTCAGCGATTTCCGCCTGCTGAAGAAGATCAGGATCGACGGTTGACGGCCGGCGCGGCGGCAACATAAGCAAGGCTCCCAGGCCCAAAGTTCATGGAATCGTTTTTCAGCCGATACCGCAACGCGCTGGTGCTGATTGCCGTGCTCCTGGCGCAGGTGATCGGCCTGGCGGTGCAGGTGCGCCGGCCCGACCCAGGGGAGGCGGATAAAGGCGGAGTGCGCCTGATTCGTTCCTGGGTGGTGGGTGTGGTGACGCCGCCGGAGCGGCTGCTGCATGGCACGGGCAGGGGAATCCGGGGGCTGTGGACGAATTACGTGGACCTGATCCACGTCCGGCAGCAGAATAAGGCCCTCAAGTCAGAGCTGGACCGGGTGCGCCTGGAAGAGGACTCGATGGCCGAGGACGCGCGGCAGGGACAGCGGCTGCAGGGGCTGCTGGGATTCAAGGAAAAATACGTCTACAAGACGGTGGCGGCTCAGGTGATCGGAACATCGGGCACGGAGCAGTCGCAGGTTCTGCTGATCGACAAGGGGTCGAAGGACGGCATCAAGCCGGACATGCCGGTGATCACGCCGGACGGCATCGTGGGCAAGACCAGGGACGTGTTCCGGCACACCAGCCAGGTTCTGGAGATTTCCGACACGACCAGCGGCGCGGGAGTGATCCTCGAGAAGACGCGGATTCGCGGGGTGCTGCGGGGGGATACGTGGGGACAGCCGGAGATCGTCAACGTGTCGCCGGACGAACGGATTCAGCGGGGGGAGGCGGTGCTGACCAGCGGCGGGGACGCGATTTATCCGCGGGGGCTGGCGGTGGGAACGGTGGACCGGGTGAGGCCCGATCCCGAGGGGACGCTGGTGAACGTGCTGATCAAGCCCTCGGCGAACCTTTCCCGCCTTGAAGAGGTGCTGGTGATTACCAGCACCGGCGAGGCGATGCCCTCGGAGATGCAGCAGGACCTGACGGACGCCGACCAGGCCGAGCAGAAGGCGTCGGACGTGCTGGCGGAGCGGCTGCCTTCGCGCGTGGATCCGAACGCGCCGGCGGACCAGCAGCAGCAACCTGAGGACGACAGCGCCGACGAAGGCGCGGCTCGCCCGGTGAAGCCGCCGGCAGCTCTGCATCCAGACCGCTACACGCCATCGGATACGCCCCCGGCTACGGATCTGGTGCCAGGGCAGAAGATCACCGACGGGCAGAGCCAAGCGACGAGCGTCAACGAAAATGGCGCGGAGAATCCACCGAAAGCGGCAACGAATCCGGAGAGCGCGGCTCCAGGAACGACGGCAAAGCCGGGCAACGGCAAACCGGCAACAAAACCGGCCGGCAGCACGACTACGAAACCTAGGCCGAAACCGGCTGCGCCCCCTGCGCCGGGAAATCGGACGGCGCCAGGGGGGCAGCCGGCGGCGACCAGCCCGCCAGCAACGAATCCTGCTCCGAACCCGCCGAGCCAGACCACTCCTCAGCCACAGCAGGGAGGCGACTGAGCATGGCTCTGATGGCGTCCTCGCGGCGCGAGGCAGGGACGAAGTCGTTCCCCCTGGTGATCTATGTTGTGGTTCCGCTGCTGGCGCTCGGCCTGCAGTCGCTGCTTTCGCTGCACTTCAGCCGATTCGACCTGGTCGACCTGCCGCTGCTGGTGACGATCTACTACGCGATCACGCAGCGGGAGCCGGTGAGCGGCACGCTGGTGGGGGCGCTGATCGGGATCGCCCAGGATGCCCTGACGCATCACGCGCTCGGCATTTTCGGGATTTCGAAGGCGGTGATCGGCTACATGGCGGCTTCGCTGGGGGTGCGCGTGGATACGGACAACCACGGTACCCGGCTGCTGCTGACGTTCAGCTTTTCGCTGGCGCAGACCGTGATTTTGTGGCTGCTGCAGCGCCACATGCTGGGCCAGCCGGTGGCGTGGCATGGGTTCCATGAGCTGGTTCGGGCGACGGTGAACGCGCTGCTGGCAGTGGTCCTGTTTGCGCTGCTCGATCTGACCCGGCGAACGGAATACTGAGGGAGACTTTGGACTCAAACGTACCCAAACCCGCCACAAATGGGGGATGGAAAAGCGCAAGGCTGCATCCGGATGCGGGTTACAATCGTCCTAAGGAGTACGGCGCCTCGCCGGACAGGGGAATGCCGTTGCACGGGTTCAGCCAGGGTCCCCGGTCTTCTGGCGGCCAGTCCGGAACAGGAAACCCCTACTCCATGAAGAATCTCTCGCGCCCCGTCCTGCTGCTGTGTAGTGCCGCCCTCCTCGCGCTGACCGCAGTCGCGCAAACCCAGAATCCAGGGCCAACGACGCCGGCGGGATCGAAGCCGGCCGCGCCGGCTGCGCCCGCTGCCAAAGGAGCGCAGGGGCAAGCGAACGCCTCGACCGCCGCAGCGGCGACGCCCGATACTTCGAGCGCGTATTTCCACTACATGGTGGCGCACGAATACGAGGAGATGGCGACGACTCTGGGACGCACCGAGTACGCGACGCGGGCGATCGAAGAGTACAAGACGGCGCTGAACGCCGATCCTGCCTCGAAGTACCTGAACAGCCATCTGGCGGAGCTGTACTTCAGGACGGGGCGGATTCGCGAGGCGGTGGTGGCGGCGCAGGATCGGATCAAGCAGGATCCGAACGATCTGGACGCGCACCGGCTGCTGGCGGATGTGTATCTGCGCTCGCTGGGCGACAACCAGCAGCAGGAAGTTTCAGCGCAGATGCTGAAGCTGGCCATCGGCGAATTCCAGAAGATTGTGCAGCTGGCGCCGAACAATCCGGAAGACCATCTGATGCTGGCGCGGCTGTACGCGGCCGATCACGAATCGGCGCAGGCCGAAGAGCAGCTGGCGGCGGCGCGCAGGATCGATCCGGGCTCAGAAGAGACGGCGCTGATCGCGAGCCAGTTCTACACAGACGTGGGAGACGCGAAGCGCGCCATCGATGTTTTGCAGGCGCTGCCGGACGACGACCAGACCTCGCGCACCCAGACCCAGCTGGGAAAGATCTACGACCAGCAGAAGGACACGAAGAACGCGATCGCGGCCTACCGGAAAGCGCTCGACCTGGAGCCGGATGACCTGGATGTGGAGCGGAAGCTGGCGGCCGATCTGCAGGCGGACAACCAGACGGACCAGGCGCTGCAGGCGTGGAAGGACATCGCCGCGGGGGATCCGAGCGACGCTGAGGCGGAGTTGCAGATTGCGGAGATCGACGAACACAACGGGAAGTTCGACGATGCGCTGGCCGCGGTGAAGAAGGCGCATGAGCTGGCGACGGACTCCCTGGACGTGCAGTTTCACGAAGCGATGATCGACGATGCTCTGGGACGGCTGGACGACGCCGCGAAGGATTACGAGCAGCTGGCGACGGCGACGGAGCACGCCAGCGGGCAGTACTCCGACGACGAAAAGGGCAACTACGTCACGATTCTCGTGCACCTGGCCGAGGTCTACCGCGAGCAGAATCGTCCGGACCAGGCCATTGCGACGTACGAGAAGATGGTGGCGCTGGGCGGCGACCTGCCGGCGCAGGCCTACGACCAGGAAGTGGAAACCTGGCGCGAGGCGCACGATTACGACAAGGCTGTAGCCGTGGCGAAGACAGCCGTGGACAAGCTGCCGAAGAACGTGGGCGCGAAGCTGACCCTGGCGCGGCAACTCGCCGACACCGGCCATGCCGACGAGGGGCTGGCGATGGCGAAGGGCCTGCAGCAGAGCGATCCGAAGAATATGGAGATCTACTTCCAGCTGTCGCAGATCTATACCGATCTGCGGAAGTGGAAGGAAGCCTCGGAAGTGCTGGACGACGCCGAGAAGCAGTCGCCGAAGAAAGAGGACCAGACCATGGTTCTCTTCGATCGCGCGATGATGGCGGACCGCGCGAAACACTACGACGAGGCGGAGGCGGATTTCCGCAAGGTGCTGGCGGTGGATCCGGACAATGCGCTGACGCTGAATAATTTTGGATTCATGCTGGCGGATCGGGGCGTGAAGCTGGATGAGGCGCTGACCATGATCCGCAAAGCGGTACAGCTGGAGCCGACGAACTACGCTTACCTGGATTCGCTGGGCTGGACGTATTTCCGGATGGGACAGTTTACGCAGGCTGAGGACAATCTGCAGCGCGCCATTTCGCGGGGCGCGAACGATCCGACGGTGCACGATCATCTGGGCGACGTCTACGAGAAGACCGGGCGGCTGAAACAGGCGGCGGCGCAGTGGGAGCTCTCGCTCAACGAGTACGCACACACTGCGGAAGCCGACATGGACGCGGGCGACGTAGGCAAGGTGCAGAAGAAGCTGGACAGCGCGCGCGTGCGGCTGGCGCGGGAGTCGGGGAGCCCGCAGACGGGCGGCAAGCCGGAGTAGGGAACCGGCTTAGCGACTGGCTTTCCAGGAATTCCTATAGCTCAGGGTTTGTGCGTGGCGCCTTCGAAGGCGGCGCGGCCCATCTGCTCCCAATCCTCTGGACTGAGGCCAAATTCTTTGAGGATAGCCTCGTGCAGGATGCTTTCTCCGTCCGCGTGCGGGGAAGGCTCCGCGGCGAGCCCCCGGGGTATTTCTCCAACGATCCGCTCGCGTTCCTGCGGCGCGTTCGCCATAGCGAGCGACAGAGGGTCGACGATGGTTTCCAGGAGGTTGCGGACCGCCGGAATCTTGTTGTCCGGTACGGCGTCGAGCAGCATGTGAGCCTGCTGCCGTTGTTGTGCGGCGTCCGGTTCCATCGGTTTCTCCGTGGCGGGGAATGACTCGCGCTGGCTAAAGTCTCCGCCGATGGGAGCCTCGTGTCAAAGCACACTACACTGTTTTCATGCCAGGGCTGACGGCTTTGCCGGCGGGGTGCGCGGTTCCGGAGCATGGGCCTCTCGCGCAGCGCCGCTTCCCCGAGCCTGACCATCCTTACCGCTCTCCCTTTCAGCGCGACTGCGGGCGCATCATTCATGCGCGCGCCTTTCGCCGGCTGGCGGGCAAGACGCAGGTGTTCACGCATCGCGGTTCCGATCATTTCCGCAGCCGCCTGACCCACACCATGGAAGTGGCGCAGATCGCGCGCACCATCGCGCGGGCGCTGGGGCTGAACGAAGACCTGACCGAGGCGCTGGCGCTCGCGCATGACATCGGGCATCCGCCCTTTGGGCACGCCGGGGAACGGGCCCTCGATGAGGCGCTGCAGGGTCAGGGGCTGCGCTTCGATCACAATCTGCACGCGCTGCGCATCGTCGAGCATTTCGAAAACCGGCATCTCGAATTTCGCGGACTGAATCTCACCCTCGCGGTGCGGGAGGGCATCGTGAAGCACTCGCACGACTACTCCGCGCAGGAGCATCCGGAGCTGGCGGAGTATTTTGTGGATCGGCGTCCGCCCCTCGAGGCGCAGCTGATCGACCTGGCCGACGAAATCGCCTACCTTACGGCGGATCTGGACGACGGCATGGAGGCCGAAATTCTGACGTTGCAACAAATCCGGGGCGAAGTTAGTCTGTTCGAGCGCTACTTCGCGCCAATTGCCGGGACGCACCCAGGCGCGCCGGACAAGCTGCTGTTCCAGGAAGCACTGAAGCTGATGCTGAATGCTCTGGCCGACGATCTGGTGATGGAGATCAGACGGCGCATACGGGAGCACGGCATTCAGGATTTGGAAGGGATTCGCCAGGCTCCGGAGCGGCTGGCCGCGTTTTCCACAGAAATCGAGCGGCTGCGGCGCGAAGCGAAGGAATTCCTTTACCAGAACCTGTATCTTTCAGAGGACCTGAAGCGCGGACACAGAGAGGCGGAGCAAGTGATTGCCGAACTGTTCGCAGCGTGGATGGCCGACCCCGCTCAGCTGCCGCCGAGCCACTTCAACCAGGTTGAGGAGGAAGGCGCGGCCAGGGTGGTTGCCGACTATATTGCTGGAATGACAGATCACTTTATTTTGGAATCGCATCGAAGCATAAGGAAGACGGTGGTTCCGAGCCGGTCGTAACTTCTCCCCAGAAGTGTTGAGCCCAGGAATTCGTTGTAAGTAACCGAGGCTGCCCGGTTTGCGCGATCACCCCTCGAGGAGGTAAGGAGAGGGGCATGTTCATGTCGGTTTTGTACTCGTGGGCCCATTTTTTTGTGGGAGCTGTCGCCGGTTGCTGGATCGGTGTCATGGTTGGCTGCGGCGTTGCGCTTCTCCTGGCGGGGCGGAGGGTGCGGCAACTGGAGGCCGCCAACCTGCTGCTGCGCGTTCAGCTTCATGCGCGGAGAGAGCAGCAGCCCGGCGGGCTGAGGGCAATCGGGCACGGTCTGGCGCTGCCGCGTTCAGGCGGGAGCCGGAAAGCAGATGCGCGGATGAGCCGGATCGCGCGCGTCAATTAGCGGCCGGAACCAGTAACCGAGGTGCGATAAGCTCCAGAGGTGAGCCGAAAACTACTTCTTTCGTGGAGCAGCGGCAAGGACAGCGCGTGGGCTCTGCATTGCCTGCGCCAGGGCGGCGACTACGAGGTTGCCGGGCTGCTGACCACACTCAACGCAGCATTCGATCGGGTGGCGATGCACAGCACGCGTCGCGCTTTGCTGGAGGCGCAGGCTCGCGCCGCCGGATTGCCGCTGCATGCGGTGCCCCTGCCGTGGCCGTGCTCCAACGCGCAATATGAGGCGGCGATGCGAGCGGCCTGCGACGCGGCGCTTGCCGAGGGCATCGAGGCGATTGCCTTTGGCGACCTGTTTCTGGAAGACGTGCGGCGCTATCGCGAGGAGCGGCTGGAAGGAACTGGCCTGAAGCCGGTCTTTCCGGTCTGGGGCAAGGACACGCGCCTGCTCGCCGAGGAGATGATCGCGGGGGGCCTGCGCGCGCGCATCGTGTGCGTCGATCCGAAAAAGCTGCCGGCGGAGTTTGCCGGGCGGGAATTCGATGTGGATTTTCTGCGCGATCTCCCCGAGGGAGTGGATCCCTGCGGCGAAAACGGGGAGTTTCACAGCGCGGTTTATGCGGGACCGATGTTTCGCGAGCCGATTCCGATCGAGAGCGGGGAAGTGGTCGAGCGGGATGGATTTGTGTTTGCCGACGTGCGGCTGGCGGAGCTGGCGCCGGCGTAAGCGGACGCCATCTCCCCGGACTACAATCGCCGCATGGTCATTCACACATTCGCGTTTCGCTGGAAACCCGGCGTTGCGGAGGAGCAGCGGCAGCGCGTGATCGACACCGTGCGCAGCCTGCAGGGGAGGATTCCGGGCCTCGAGGAGACGTGGGTGGGCGTCAACTTCTCTCCGCGATCGCACGGCTACGAGCTGGGTGGGGTGATGAAGTTCACGGATCGCGCCGCCCTCGCCGGGTATGGCGCGCATCCGGCGCATCAGGAGCTGCTGGCGTGGCTGATGCCGCTGATTCTGCCGATCGAAGTGGATTTCGAAGCGTAGACGCGCCGCCTGCAAACGGACGCTGCATCGTTCCAGCGGCTTCGAAAATCCTATAGCCTGAAAGTTGATGGCTGCAGTCGAGGAAACGGACTTCGTTATTGTAGGCGCGGGGATCGCGGGGCTGCGTGCCGCGATTGGCCTGGCTGCGGATGGCGCGCGCGTGCTGGTGGTGACGAAGGAAGCGCTCGACGAATCGAACACTTACTATGCGCAGGGCGGAATTGCCGTTGCGATGAGCGGCGAGGAAGACGTCGCGCTGCATCTGGACGATACGGTGAATGCGGGCGACGGCCTGGTAAACCGCGAGGCGGCGCGGGTGCTGGTGGAGGAAGGGCCGCTGCGCGTCGAGGAGCTGCTGCGCTGGGGAACGGAGTTCGACCGCGAAGGCGGGAAGCTGATGCTGACGCGCGAGGGCGCGCACAGCCGCAATCGGATTCTCCACGCGCACGGCGACGCAACGGGGGCGGAAATTGGACGGTCGCTCCTGCGCCATGCTCGGGCCGTCGAGAAGATCACGCTGCTGGAATGGACGACGACCACGGACCTGTTGATTGAGGACGGAGCGATTGCCGGTGTTGGCCTGCTCGATCGCGACGGCCAGGGGACGCGGGCGCGAGCGCGCGCTGTGCTGCTGGCGAGTGGCGGCGCGGGACAGGTCTACAGCGATACGACGAATCCGGCAGTTGCGACCGGCGACGGCATTGCGATGGCGTGGCGCGCCGGGGCCGAGATTGCCGACATGGAGTTCTACCAGTTCCATCCCACGGCGCTGAGTCTGCCGGGCGTGCAGCGCTTTCTGCTGTCGGAAGCGTTGCGCGGCGAAGGAGCGTACCTGCGGAATGCACGCGGGGAGCGCTTCATGGAGCGCTATCACCCGCTGCTGGAGCTGGCGCCGCGCGATGTGGTGGCGCGAGCGATCACACGCGAGGGGATGGGGCCGGCAGGCGAGGCGCTGCCTGTCTATCTCGACATGCGGCACGTGACGAAAGTCGATCCAGCGACGCGGTTTCCGGGGATTTCGAAATTCCTGGCCGAGCATGGACTGGCGTTGCGGCGCGACCTCATCCCGGTGCGCCCGGCGGCGCATTATCTGATGGGCGGAGTGCGGACCGACGTGCATGGACGGACGTCGCTTCCCAGGCTATACGCGGCGGGCGAGGTGGCCTGCACGGGCGTGCATGGGGCGAACCGACTGGCGAGCAATTCGTTGCTGGAGGGCCTGGTGTTTGGGGCGCGCGCAGCGGAGGCGATGCGAGTAGAGGCAGGGTACAGGGTACAGGGTGCAGGGTACAGGGATGCCGTGCGGGGAGACACGCGCGCAGCCGGAAGCGACGACTCGGCGCGTGTGCTGCGTGAATTGCAGCAGACGATGTGGGAGAAGGCTGGTTTGCTGCGCGATGCGGAAGGCCTGGGGGAAGCGGGCGAAGCGATCCGCGCTTTTGAAGGCGAGAATCTGATGGGGTTCGATCGGCCGCAGGTGGAATTGCGAAATTTGCAGACGGTTGCGGCGTTGATTGTCCGCTCGGCACTGGCACGGCACGAGAGCCGGGGCGCACACTACCGCAACGACTTTCCGAAACGCGACGATGCGCAGTTCGGGAAGCATTCTCTGGTTTCGAAGGGCAGAGACGTGACGTTCGTCGATTTTCAGAGGACGGAAGCGCTCGCCTGACTTATTTGTGCAGCAGTTTGAATGCGTGCGTCCACTCGTTCTTCGTAAACCCGAGGATGCACCACAGCATGCAGAGCGGCTCGATGGCGCGCGCGGCTTCCACCGTGCCCATGTCCGCGGTCTCCCAGCCAAACTGGTCGAGGATCCCGGTCACCGTTTTCTTGGCCGCGTCATTGTTGCCGCAGATGAACATGGTGGGCCGAACGCCGCCGCCGTACTGCGGATTGACCATCTGCGGAGCGCCGACGGAGTTGAAGGCTTTGACCAGGTGCGCGTCGGGAAATTCCTTCTGCAGGTTCTCCATGAGCGACTCGTTGGGGCCGGTGCTGAACCGCAGAACGCCATGGTCCGGCGGCGCCTCCGCGATGGGGTTGCAGGTGTCGATCACGGTCTTGCCTTTGATATTGTCGTTGCCTGCACTGCGCAGCACAGCCGCCGCGGCATCGCCTTTAACCGCTAGGATGATGATTTCGGCGAAGGCTGCCGTTTCGCTGGAACTCCCGAGGCGCGCTTTGGGGTTGGCCTTGTTCCAGTCGGCGAGCTTCGCGGGCTCCCGCGTGCCGATCATCGCCTCATGTCCATGCTTGAGAAATCCAGCCGCGAGCGTTTGCCCCACGGCTCCCGATCCGAGAACGCCGACTTTCATAACCAATCCTCCTCACCAATGCAGAGAAACTATAACGCGACGAGATGAAAGCGGGAAACCATCAGGCGGGGCGGCCGGGAGCGGCGGCGGGAAGAATCCGGCTGAGAACGGCGAAGATCGCGAGGATGGAGACGATCACCACAAGGGACGTTCCGGCAGGGATTTCGATCCAGCGCACGGCCAGCATTTTGAAAGCGACAAAGCCGAGGATGCAGGCGAGCCCGTAATGCAGCAGGTGGAAGCGGTCGAGCATGGAAGCGAGGGCGAAGTAGAGCGCGCGGAGGCCGAGGACGGCGAAGATATTCGAGGTGAAGGCGATCCAGAAGTTGCGGGTGACGGCCAGGACCGCGGGGATGGAATCGAGCGCGAAGATCAGGTCGGTGGCCTCGACCGCGATGATGACCAGCAGAAGGGAAGAGAGCGCGAGGCGCGTGCCTTTTGCGTAGCGGAGACAGCAATCGCGAATCCAGCGGATGGGCCCGCGAGCCGTGGTCGCGCCGGGTTTGGTGAAGAGCAGGCGGATGGCGGCGAAGGCCAGCAACAAGCCGAAGGCGTACTGAACCCAGGCGAAGTGCGCGAGCAACGTGGTTCCCGTGGCGATGAGGAGGCCGCGCAGCACGATGGCGCCGAGGACTCCCCACAGCAGCACGCGTCGCTGCTGCTCCGCGCCGAGGTGGAAAGCGCGAAACAGTAACAGAAAGACGAACAAATTATCGATGCTGAGCGAGCCTTCGATCAGGTAGCCGGTGAGGAATTCGAGCGCCGGCTGTTTGCCGCTGGTGCGCGCCAGGTAGAGCGAGAAGGCGCAGGCAAGCAGGGCGAGAAACGCGGTCCAAAGCCAGGCGACGCGGGGGGATACGTTGCGGCCGCGACGCTGCAGGAGCGCGAGGTCCACGATGAGCAGAGCGGCGACGAGCGAGAAGAAGGCGAGCCAGTGGTGGGGCATCGCGGGCGGCTAGCGTTGATCGAGGAGGCGAATGGTTTCGAGGATGGTGTCGCCGGCGATGGTCAGGCTCTTCGCGCTGAGCTTGTCCATGGTGTCCTCGGCGGTGTGCCAGTATGCGTTGTTGTAGCCGTAGTCCAGGTCGATGAGGTCGGCACAGGGCACGCCGCGATGGACGAAGGGCAGGTGATCGTCTTCGTCGGAGGTTTTGTTCTCGAAGAAATACGACTGCCAGCCGTATTCGGACGCCGCCTGATAGATCAGGTCCTCGAGCCAGGGCGTGGAATTGAGGTCGCGCTGGATGTCGAGATCGCGATCGCCGAGCATGTCGGCGAGGATGAAGGCCTTGATGCGCTTCAGCGTGCCGTCTGCCTGCCATTTTTCGGCGAGATGCTTGCTGCCGTAAACGGAGTCGGCATCGGTCCAGCTTTTGATCGCTTCTTCGCCATCGGTGAAAAGCAGCCAGACGCTGTAGCCGTCGAGGGTTTTGCCGCGCAGGTAGTTGGCCATCTCGATCAGAAGGCCGGTGGTCGAGCCGCCGTCGTTGGCGCCGATGTAATGAATGTCGCGCAGCGGATAGTTGGTCTCGTAGTGCGAGGCGAGGACGATGACCCCGTCCTTCTTGCCCGGGAAACGCACGATGAAGTTGTGCATCTCCATGGGGCCGGCAGGCGTGTTGGTGGTGAAGGTGTCCTCTTCGAGCTGATCGCGGCGAAATTGGGTTTTCAGGAATGCTTCGGCTTTGGCGTGACCGGGGCTGCCGATCCAGCGCGGGCCGACGGCGACAAACTGGCGGGTGTAGTCGAGGGCGCGCTTGCCGTCAAATTGCGGCAGGCCCTGCGCGCGAGCGCTGGAAAGTGCCGCGGCAAGCAGGAGCGCAGCGAGGAGAGCGGATCGTCTCACGCGGCAGCCTTTGCGGCGCGTCTTTTGCGCGTCGCCGGGTGCACCATCCAGGACACACCGATGCCAAGGAGGTAGAGGACGAGCATGGGGCTGGCGAAAACGCACATGGTGAGCACGTCGGAGGTGGGCGTGATGATGGCCGCGATGATTAAGATGAGGAGAATGGCGTAGCGGAAGTTTTTCCAGAGGAACTTCGGGCTCACGATGCCGAACAAGGAGAGAAACATAATAAGGATGGGCAGCTCAAAGGTGATGCCGAGGCCGAGGATCACGGTGAGGAAGAGGTCGGTGTATTCGTTGATCTCGATGAGGGCGCGAAAATCCTGGTTGAAGCTCAGCAGAAAATCGAGCGAGCCGGGATAGACCCAGCGGTATCCGAAATACGCGCCTGCAAGGAACAGGCCGATCGTCGCCGACATGAAGGGGACGACGTAGCGGCGCTCGTTTTTGTAGAGGCCGGGCGAGATGAACAGCCACACTTCGTAGAGCACGAAGGGGCAGGCGAGGATGCAGCCCGCCATGAAGCTGATCTTCAGGTACATGTTAAAGGGGTCGATGGGGTTGTGATACACGAGCTGGGTGGGCAAGTGGTGCTTGGCCAGCGCGATGAGGATCGGCTTTTCCATGAAGTAGTAAATCTTTTCGTGGAAGAACCACGCGATGAAGAAGCCGACGATAAGGTAGATGGCGGAGTGGATGATGCGGCGGCGCAGCTCGGCAAGATGCTCGAGCAGGCTCATGCCGGGGAGTTCGGCGCGCTCGGTGACGGCGGCGCGCGCGCGATCGACGAGGTCAACCATGGTGCAGAGACTCGCTGGGTACAGCGGATTCGACGGTCTCGGCGCCGGTTGTAGCGGAGCCGGTGCCGTTGGTGTGCGCAGTCAGGTCGACCGGGGCCGGCGGTGCGGGAGCCGGGACGATGCCGGGGGCGATGGCGACTTCGGCGGGGGACGGCGTGACTTCGTGTGGATCCGTAGACGCGTTGGCTGGCTCAACCGGGGCTGCAAACGGGGCGCTCGTGCTTACCGGCGTGCCCGTCGATGGGGGCAGGATGGTGGGCGAGGCGGCGTTCTCGGCGGTAGTCGCCGGCAGGGCCTCGGCGGTCTTCAGCGCCTGTTGCTCGGCGAGCTTCTTGCGCCGCTCCTCGTCCTCCATGTTGCGCAATTCTTCCTGAATCTGGAACTTGAACTCGTTGCTGGCGCGCCGAAACTCGGCGAGCAGCTTCCCGATGGTGCGCCCGATTTCCGGCAGCTTCTTCGGGCCGAAAAGCACCAGAGCCAGCAGGAAGATGAAGATGGAGTCGCCGAAATGCATGAATAGCTCATGATACCCGCCGCGATTGACGGGTCACAAATGGGGCCCCACACGCCCGCTCGGTGAGCCTCCTGCCCCGCCAGGGGCATTGATCCTTGTTGAAGCTGCGGTTAAACTAATTGCATCGACAAGCCTTTGCGGGCTGCCGTTTTTGCGACGAAGCCCGCAACCGGTGCGTCTAAGAAGTAGAGGCTGCAACATCCCCGTTGGCTGGGCGGGCTCCGATAGCCGCAGCGAGCTGACTGCATGCCGGGTTTGGCTTTCAACATCCCCGTCCAGATTGGTACGAGCCCATAAAGGCACGGGCCGAAACGGACTGAAGGCGGCGTATCGTGAGTGTTCTGGAAGAAGTTGCTGTACCTGCATCTGCCGAGGTGTGTTCCCTCGACAGCTATCTTGTGCTGCCGGATAACAGCATGGATGAGCGCATTGCTGTGGCGCGGCGCGCGCTGGGCAAGACGACGATCCTGCTGGGGCACCACTACCAGCGCGACGAAGTGATCCGCTTCGCCGACTTCACCGGCGACTCCTACAAATTGTCGAAAGTGGCCGCGGAGACGGACGCGAACTACATCCTCTTCTGCGGCGTGCATTTCATGGCGGAGAGCGCCGACATTCTGGCGCACGAAGGACAGCAGGTGATCCTGCCGGATCTGAATGCGGGCTGCTCCATGGCGGACATGGCGGAGATCGGCCAGGTGGAGGAGTGCTGGGAGACGCTGCTCAACGCGGGGATGAGCGAGAACGAAATTCTGCCAGTCACCTATATGAACTCCTCGGCGGCGATCAAGGCTTTTTGCGGAGAGCGGGGCGGACTGGTTTGTACTTCGTCGAATGCGCGCAAGGCGTTCGAGTGGGCGTTTGCGCGCGCGAAGAAGATTCTCTTTCTGCCCGATCAGCACCTGGGCCGCAACACCGGTCATGCGATGGGCATTCCGCTGACGGAAATGGTGGTCTACGACCCGTGGCAGATTGGCGGCGGCATTACGCCGGAGCGGCTGCGCGCGACGAAGGTCGTTTTGTGGAAGGGACACTGCTCGGTACACCAGCGGTTCCTGCCCGAGCATGTCGACAAGGTCCGGGCAAAGTATCCGGGGATTCAGGTGATCGTGCACCCGGAATGCCGAATTGAGGTTTGCGAAAAGGCCGATGCGATGGGCTCGACGGAAGGGCTGATCCGGATTGTGAGGGAAGCGCCGCAAGGTTCGAGCTTCGCGATCGGCACGGAGATTCATCTGGTGAACCGGCTGGCGAAGGAGTTTGCGCCACAGGGCAAGAAGATCGTCACGCTCGACGATACCGGTTGCCTGTGCACGACGATGTACCGCATCAGCCCGCAGCATCTGGCGTGGGCGCTGGAGAACCTTGTGGAAGGGCGCGTGGTGAATCGCATTCAGGTGCGCGACGATGTGAAATACTGGGCGCGCGTGGCGCTGGACCGCATGCTGGAGATCAGGACCTGAGGTTCCAGGGCCCGCGGGCCGGGAGTGTATGAAAACCTTTACGCTTGACGAAGCGCAGGCGTTGCTGCCGATTGTGGAAGGGCTGCTGAACCGCGCCATCGAAGCGAAACAAGCCGCGGTCGATTTGCAGGAAGAGATGGCCGCGCTGGTACGGCGCGTGTTCGTGAGCGGCGGAATGTTCCTGGACATTGTGGCGGCGCAGAAGCGCAAAGTCACCCTGGAAGCTCTGGTGCAGCGCGCGAAAGACGCGCTCGAGGAGATCGACGCCATCGGCGTGCAGATCAAGGATCTGGATACCGGGCTGCTCGATTTTCCCTGCCTGCTGGAAGGCGAGACGGTGCTGCTGTGCTGGAAGCGTGGCGAGGCGCGCATCGACTTCTGGCATCGCATCGAGGACGGATTCGCGGGAAGGCAGCCGATTGACGCGCGGTTTCGGCGGGCCGCGCCGGAAAAGCTGAACTGACAGATGCAGTACTATTGCAGGGTTGTGAAGCATGAAGTTAGACAGTTCTTCGGAGCAAAGCTGCGATGCGCCCTACCCGCCAAAAAAGGACAAGCTCTAGCGCATTGGTATTGAGCCATCTAAGTGGGATTAAACGAGCATTGCTTGAGGGCGAAAAGCGGCCGGCGTTCTTGGAGTTCCTTCGGCAGACCGACGATCGCCGCGGGCTATATACGCTCTACGACCATACCGGTCGTCTGTACTATGCAGGCAAAGCGTCCGACCTGCCGCGAAGACTGGACCAACATCTCAGCGATAGGCTCGCGGACAGTTGGGACGAAATGACGCTCTTTTTTCTTAGCGGTTCAGCGGACATCGCCGAACTTGAGGGTCTTCTCGTAGCGGCGGCTCATCCTCCCGGCAACAAGCAGAGACCTCGCTTTGGGTCCGACAGGCGGAAAGAACTCCAGAAATTCCTGCGGCAGGACGCGATGGAACAAATCGACAAGGTCGTCTACCCTCATAAGATTCGTCCCGACAAGGAGGAGAATCCAGACACACTGTCCGGCCGAATAACGCCAAAAAAGCTGAAGTCCTTGAAGCAAGCAAAGTTGGCTACGGTGTTGGGGATTACCCGAGGCAGGGTCAGTCAGCTAGTTAACAAAGAGCCGAATAAATACACGGTCTTGCGAAGGTACATCCAAGAGGCGGGGCGGCGCGACAGCGTGTTGCTTCTACTTGAGAAAGAAAAAGCGGATTGATTTAGTCTCCGTCGAGGGTTCGTCCGCGAATAGACTGACCCTCCGCCCTGTTTTCCCCCGATGAAAGGGCCCCGGGAAGGCAGCCGATCGACGCGCTTCCGGCGTGCCGCGCCGGAAAAAGTGAATTAAGACGCTGCGCACTTTGCGGACCTCGCGCTAATGGAACTCCAGATAGCCGGCTGGCGAAATGATCACGGTTCCGCCGAACGTGCATCACCGGCGGCGCAGCTTCCTGGCCTCTTCTTTACGGGTTTGATGAATCAGGCCCGCCACATCATCCGGCGTGTAACCCATGTGACCTTTTTGGCGGCCCGCCTGCTGAGAAGCATCGAGCAGTGCCCGAATACGAACGGCCCGATAAGTTCGAAATGCCTCGCGAAAGAGTTCGCTGATTGTACGGCTTTCGGCTTTTGCGATCGCAGTTACCTGTTCCGCCAGGTCCGGCGGCAGAGAAATCGTGAATTGGCGGGTAGTTCGCTGCATACGGATACATTACACAGTAATGCAAAGTAATGCAAACAGGACAAACGAATCCTGGCCTCCCTGGGCAGCGCGCCCCATGACAACTGTCATATCGCTTTGCTGACAAAGCCCACTGGGGCCGGGCGCGTTTTCCGGCGATCCTGTCTATGCCGCTGAAATCCCTCAAAGCGGCAGGAGAGCAAGCGATGTCAGCAACCGCAGTCATTACCGCAACCGGGCCGGCGGCGTGGCCCATGCCGCTTTCGCAGACCAGGACCGTGGCCAAACTGCATTCCGTGACCAAGCGCTACGGGCCGATCACCGCGCTCGACAACTTTTCGCTGGAGCTGGGCGCCGGTGAAGTGGTCGCGCTGCTGGGTCCGAACGGCGCAGGCAAAACCACCGCTGTGCGGCTGCTGCTGGGGCTGATTGCGCCCAACACGGGCAGCGTGCGGGTGCTGGGGCGCGATCCCCGCGATGCTGAGACGAGGACGCGCATCGGCGCCATGCTGCAGGTAGCCCGCGTACCGGAGATGCTGCGCGTGCGCGAACACATCGACCTGTTCCGCAGCTACTATCCCCATCCGCTGCCGGCAGCCGAGGTCCTGCGCATCGCGAAGCTCGAGGGCATCGCGGATCAGCTGTTCGGCAAGCTTTCCGGCGGGCAGAAGCAGCGGGTGCTGTTCGGGCTTGCGCTGTGCGGGAATCCCGATCTGATTTTCCTGGACGAGCCGACGGTGGGCATGGATATTGAGTCGCGCCGCGGCTTGTGGGATCAGGTGCGGGCGCTTTCCGCGGCGGGTAAGACGATTCTGCTGACCACGCACTATCTCGAAGAGGCGGACATGCTGGCCAACCGCATCGTGGTTCTCAACAAGGGCAAGCTGCTGTGCGAAGGAACGTCGGCGGAGATCAAGCATCGAGTCTCCGGACGGAAAATTCGCTGCGTTACGCAGCTCGATCTGGAGTTTCTGCGGGCCCTCCCCTCGGTTTCCGACGTGCAGCAGGATCGCGAAGCGGTCCTCATCGTGGCCGAGGATCCGGAGAGGGTGGTTCGCGAGATGCTGTTGCGGGACGAGACGCTGCAGGGCCTCGAAGTATCGTCGGGAGCGCTGGAAGATGCATTTCTGGAGCTGACCAGGGACAGGGAATAGGGAACAGGGAACAGCGACACAGAGGAGCAGACACAATGGCCACCAACGCAATTGCCGTACCAGCCCCGAGAGGACTCAGCTTCGGCTACTACGCGAACCTCTTCCGCAAAGAGGTGCAGTACGAGTTTGTGAAGATGCTGCGCACCAAGGCGTTTTCGCTGTCGGTAATCGGCTTCCCGGTGATGTTCTATTTGCTGTTCGGCACCTCGAACCGGCACAACATGTTTGCGCGCTACCTGATGCCCAGCTACAGCTGCATGGGCGTGGTGTCGGCGTGCCTGTTCGGCATCGGCATGGGCATTGCGATGGAGCGCGCCTACGGCTGGCTGGAGCTGAAGCAGGCGAGCCCGATGCCGCGGCTGGCCTACCTCGGCGCGAAGGTCATCACCTGCGCCGCGTTTGCGCTGGTGATCGTCGCGGCACTGCTCACGCTGGGCATTACGCTGGGCGGTGTTTCCCTGACCGCGTTTGAAGCACTGAAACTCGCCGGGGTGATTCTGGCCGGGTCCATCCCGTTTACGGCGATGGGGCTGCTGGTGGCGTTGCTGGTTCCCCCGAACGCAGGCCCCGGCGTCATCAACCTGATCTATCTGCCCATGTCGTTCGCGTCGGGGTTCTGGATGCCGGTGACCTATCTGCCGCACTGGCTGAAGGTGATCACACCGGCGCTGCCCACGTATCACCTGGCGCAGATCGCGCTGCACATCTTTGGATACGCGGAGCCAGGCAGCCGCCTGTTGCCGCACTGGGAGGCGCTGGCAGGATTTACCCTGTTGATGGTGGGTGCGGCGTGGATGATCTTCACCCGCAGTGAGGCGAAGGCTTGAAATCGGACGATCCCAACGCGCGGACCATGTTTGAGGTTTGCGATAACCCCAGCGCCTTGACGCGGTCCCTCGTCGAGGAGTTGCGGACGGCTGAGGTGGGTGTGCGGGGAGGGATGGGACGTCTGATCTGGCACGAGCGCAAGGGCCGGTTCTACGATTTCATCTGGTTGGTCTACACCGTTTTCTTCTTTATCCAGCCCATCCAGGAACACAGCCGGAATAGGTGGATCCTCTTTAGCGCCGCTTATCTCTGCTTCCTTGGCCTCTATACCGGGCTGGTGTACGCAAAGTCGAAGCGAATTCAATAT
>Ga0182024_10000614_pt1 | contig 92800 bp, 91 predicted proteins | sample P32metaG_FD_120480 | JGI IMG/M metagenome (GOLD analysis project Ga0182024, IMG submission 120480) | Permafrost microbial communities from Stordalen Mire, Sweden - P3-2 metaG (Illumina Assembly) | ecosystem: Environmental > Terrestrial > Soil > Wetlands > Permafrost | place: Sweden: Stordalen... | reverse complement strand
TCAAAACTGGGACGCCGCATGGACCGTGGAAGGAAACGAGATTCCTTGCCAGCGCGCGTTTGCAGTAGCCCGCGAGCTGCAAGCAGAATTTGATTTGGCATGACTTCCAATCGGTGACGGATACTGCGGGCGACCGATCTGCTAAGAACGGACTTTGAGAGAAAACTGATCGTCGCCCAGGACACCGACAAAGGCCGAAAAACGAAGGGAAGCCCCACGCGCCTTGAACGCAGAGCCTAAATCGAAGCGGTTAAGGTCTCGGAAGCGATCCGGAGTCCGTTAGCACTTCCCTAAGCGCCCCGCGATAGCTTCTTCGCGGAATGGCCCCTTGGTCGTTCCGAGGAGAGGTCCATGCACAAGGTTTTTGCGCTCGGAGCAGCGGTTTTGTTGTTCGGTTGCGCTTCGAGGCCGGAACGGCCTGCCATCTCGCAAGACCAGCAGGACGAAGCCATGCGGCTCGCAGTTGCCTGCATGAAAATGGAGAGACATCAACTGGACGATGGAAAGTCTGACGCTATGACAGTTGGTTACGCGGTCATGGCAGCCTGCGAGTTGGAAGTAAACCAAGCGATAGCCGCTTACTCAACTCATCTGTCGCCACAAGCTCAGAACCGTTTTTTGGTTGAAGAACGCCAAGACATGCTCGGGACGGCCACGCAGCTCGTGCTGATGCAGCGCCGACAGGTGCCGGTGATGCCGAGCGTTCAGCCACAATGAATCTGCGAGCGATCGTTGCCGGCGTTATCTTGTTGGTGATTGCGCCAATCAGCGCGGCCAAGGCTCAAGTCCTGTGGCAAGGGGCACGCGCTGGGATGAGCGTGGAGGAAGTGCTTAAGGCGCTCCCAGGTGCCACACGCTACGTCCCTGCGCCGGGGGACAAATTGGGTGACGGTGCCACCGAACTTGTGACGGCCCCGGATCAAATGATCTCTGAAAAGATGTTTCGTCCGCGGTTTTATTTTTCGAATTACCGGCTGGAGCAGGTAACACTCAGCTTGCAAGGCGCCGATGATAGCAGGATCGCCCGCATAACTTTCGAGGATGTTTTTATTGCTCTTCGAGCGAAATACGGTCCAGAGGTTGTCCTGAAAGACACGGACATAGGTAAGGAAGCAGACTGGCTCCATGGAAAAACGAATATCACGCTCTTCCTCATCTCGAACTCGGACACGACACCTTTGCTTAATATCATCTACCAGATGCGCGTCGCAGGTGATGCAGTACACTTATAGATCATGAGAGCGGAGCGGAGTTCTTGAAAGGACGCTGGAGGGGCGCAAGACGGGCGATTTTGATCCAACTGGTAGTGGCAGCGCAGTGTGGCTCAACATCTCACTATTCGCTACATGGCATTCTAGATGGCGGGGGTCGCGGTGCCGCACGATTTATTCCGGCGCATTCTTCAGATGATAGATGGGCTGCGACTAGGGCGACGGTTTGTCGAAGCGCTCAACAACCTTTGAATTTTTGCTGTTCACATTGGCTTGCCAAACGCTTTGCATTGGCAATCTGTATGGGGGTCATCTTCAAGCCAACGAACACGAGACTATGGCCCCAAATGGCCTTCTTGTCAGCAGCCAAAGAAAACCACATGTATGCATGCACATAGTTCTGTGGAACACCCCAGCCGTATATGTAGTCCTCTGCAAGGGTTGCGAATGCTACATCATCGCCCTGTTCAGCCGCCTTGCGGGTCCACGATACCGCCGCAACATCGTCCTTCGGGACTCCATTGCCCGTCATGTATGCATCCCCGAGGGAGCCTTGACAGGAAGCGTAGCCGTGTTCCGCGCACTCGCGAAACCACTTGACCGCTTCGATATTGTCCTGAGGCACGCCCTGACCTTCGGCGTACATGTTTCCAAGTTCCCACTGAGCGTCAAAATATCCCTGTTCGGCGAGAGGTCGAAATACCGATAGCGCCGTTTTATAATCTCCCGCGGTATACGCCCTCAGTCCACGACCGAATTGTGATTGTTGGGCATCGGGACTTTGCGCACTCGCCACCTGAGCGACGCTAAGCGTGAGCGTAACGATGAACAGTCCAAATCGTTTGCGGAGATTCACGGCTCCGAAGTCATTAGCTAATGTGCAGGACCCTGTCCTTGTCGCGCTGATCATACAAAGCTCCCACCTTCAAATTCCGATCCGTTCGACTTCATCGAGGTTGATTTTGTCCAGCCGGCGATCGAACTAACGGCAGCTTGGAATGGATCTCCTCCTGCGTAATGCTTCATTCGCCCAATCCACGACCGATGCACGCTCCCAAGCCGCAGCTTCAGCCAGCGCAATCTCGCCCTTTAGGCCAGCCGCTACTTTCACCGGATCGCATTCAAGCCTTTAGCGCGGGCACGACGCCAGCGTCTCAATCCGGGTAATCGGGTGAATCTCCCACGCCGTTGCGCGCCACACACTTGCGCCTGGGCGGGCAGTATTCTCAGACTCCCCTCGGTGCTCTCGGTCGAACAACAGCCACCCGGTGATCCTGACGCAGCGGCCTAGCAGACGCTGTCGCAACGCGTCCGTCTCCCAATCAACTCGGGAGCGCGCCATCGCGGCACGCCAGCGCGGCGTCACCTCCACGATCACATGCCCGCGTTCATCGTGGGCGTCTGAGGGTGTGACGGTAAGATCGATATGTGTGTCGCGGCCGTGAGGGCTACGTGCGTGGCAGTTGACGGTTTCAATGCCTCCCATCTTCACGTCTGCAACGTACCCCACGACAGTAGCCGCCTTCTGATCGTCCCAGCGGGTCTCGTCCGGGCCGGGACGGACCATCGCCGCGAGCGACACCGATGGGTTGATGTCTCTGGTGGTCGGGGCCGCTCCGCGATTTTTAAGGCGGTTGAGGGCTTGAATGGCGGGTTGGACGGCGTCGCCGGTTTGGGGATCGCAAGGGCGGTGGGCGGCTGGATGGCGAGCCCAGGCTGGCGAAATAGTCAGCGTCGCAACAAGCAAGGCGAGGGTAACGAGTAGCCTAAGGTAGAACTCCATCAATGCACGGCGTGTAGGTCGGGCAGATATGGCATCTCGTGCATCACGACGGAACAGACCTTGATATATTCAGTTTCTCCTAACGTATCAGGCTGCACGACGGTTGAGAAAGCCTTTGAAGGATCATCGTTTTCGTCGAAAAAGTAGCCACGGAGAGCCCGTTTGCAATCGAATAGCTCTTTCGCGCGGACGCCGTTCGTAATCAGGGTGCGCTTTTGCATGTACCATTCGTTTTGCGAGAGGGATCGCGACCCGCAAGCCATAAACCCCTCCCTCGTTTTAGCGCTCTGGTATGGGTAGGACCACGAAACGGTTTTGCCGTTGAGATTAGGGTCCAGACTCATAAAATCCACCACACGATAGCAGCGACAAGGTAGATGGAGGCCAGAAAGTTTCTGGCGAGCCTGTCGTAGCGCGTGGCGATGCGGCGGAAGTCTTTGAGACGGCAGAAGGCGTTCTCGATGCGGTGCCGCTGTTTGTAGGATGTCTTGTCGAAGCGGAATGGCTGCTTGCGGTTGGAGCGGTTGGGAACCACCGCCTTGGTGCCACGGTCGTTCAGCCAAAGCCGTAGCTCTTCGCTGTCATATGCTTTGTCGCCGAGGAGCTTTTTCGCTCTCTTCGTGCGCCGGATCAGCCGTTGCGCCGGCGGACAGTCATGGGCGTGTCCGCCGGTCAGCAGGAAGGAAAGAAGACGGCCCCTAGCATCTGCGACTGCATGGATTTTCGTATTGCGCCCGCCGCGTGAGCGTCCAATCGCTTGCGTCTGTTCCCCCTTTTTGCGCCCGAGGCCGAGCGATGCGCCTTGACGTGGGTGGAGTCGATCATCTGCGTCTGTGTGGACCGCCCGCGTGCCGCCAGCTGGCGAAACAGCCGCTCCCAGACGCCACGCTCCGCCCAACGCACTAAGCGATTGTAGATTGTCGTCGGCGGACCGTATTCCGGCGGACAGTCGCACCATCGACAACCGCTCTTCAGCACATGGATGATGCCGCTAATCACGCGGCGATCATCCACCCGCGCCTTGCCGCGCACGTCTTTCGGCAAATGCGGCTCGATCTGACACCACTGTTCGTCGCTCAGCCAAAACAGGTTGCGCCGCATCCGCTTCTCTGCTCCGAATCATCAGCAGAAGCGAATCAGCAACCGATTCAGCTGGCAACGACTTTATTGGGTTTCGACCCTAGTCTGCACTTCGATATTTTTGACCGGCGAGTCAGGCCGTCCTAGTGTGAGAAGGTCGGCAGGGGTTGGGTACTTGCCATCGGGGCGCGCGCAATACGTGTTTAGAGTAGTGAGCACTCGTAATTCAAACCTTATCAAATCGGGATTATCAATCGTCGTGCCCGTGATGATAAATCGACCCGGCACGATCATTTGAACGGTGCTCAAGTCATAGGTGGTCGTTGCTGTTCCAAATGCAATTTCGATAAAGGGCTCTTTCTGACCGCTCGCGCAAACCGGGCAAAGGGCGACGAGCCATGCGCTGCACGCCAGTGAGATGAGACCCCATACAAATTCGGCCCTAGAAGAAGCGGGCAGCAACGTAGCCTCCACCAATAGTTACGCCGCCGCCTACCAAAATCGACCAAAATAGGTTTGTCTTCAACGTTTTCAGACGCTGATGGCGTTCGATGCCCTTTCCTAACAAGAATTCGAGATCAGGAAAGAGCCAATAGGTCGCAAGAACCAGAGACATTCCAACCGTAATCAGCGGCAAAAGGACGATTGCTTTGAGCTGAACGGTATTGGTCGCTGGGTTGTATGCGGTCAGGGCTTTTGGGAAGTACGGCGCCAATACGAGAGTCAGCGTGAGAAAGATCATAAAACCGACTAGTGACGACATGAGTATCACCCATGATGCCGGTCGATCCATGCGGAGGGATTTTATCCTATCCTCGATCAGAGACTGAACAACAAACACGCTTTGCCGGTCCGGACCGCTGACGACAAGCGATACGGTCGGCACAAATTGATCCTGATCCTTTATTCTCTCCTTGTCCCCGATTTTTAGCAGTATCTCGTACTGACTATCTCTGCTCTCAATTGTGATCGCTTTGATACGCCTGTAGCTCGTATTCTCGTCTCCCAGGAGGTCGTCTATCGACCAATTGTCCACGGCACTATTGTCGGAAAACTGCAAGTGAAATCGGATGCTTGCATTTTCAGGTGCGGCTATCCTTTGCATTTGATCGTAAAGTCTCCGGACGCCCTGTTCATCGATGGCCAATGGCCCCGGATATTGCCTAAATGCGCGTTGTCTAGACACGAATGCCTCCGAGAAGGCGTGAAGAGTTCCAACACTTTATCATGCGGTCGGACGGCTGACCTGGTGCTAAAAAAAGGGGCGGGTGGCCCTTTGCCGCGTGGTTACTGGTAGTGGGGTTATCTCTTGAGGGGCCTCACCGCGCGCCAGAAGCAGCCAGTTGACGCGCAGTTGCCTCAAGAACGCCAATTCGATCTTTGTACATTTGTCGTAGAGTGTCTACATCAGCTTGGGTATTGTTTCGTTGCACAATCCACGCCCGCTCATCCGCTTTCAATGTGGTTGGTGGTGAACTGCTGGAAATAACCGCTACATAAGCCGCAGCCAATTCTTGGTCAGCCATCGCGAGATCGGGGGTTGTGCACACTAACTGGAGAACTTGGCTACGTACTTTTCCACAGTTGAAACTCGGAGATACAAACTCCGCAGTTCGCGTGATTCCCGACTGATAATATCCGGTGTCAGCTAAGAAACCCGTCAGCGCTGTAGGAAAATCGCTTGGTGTCGATTCATGGCCAGCAGGGCACTTCCCATCGGAAGCCGCAACATCACATATCTTAGGGAGTCCCCAAGTATCCTTTTGATCATAGTTTTCGAGCATAAATTGCCAAGCATAGTCGTGGAGGCCGGCTCTGGATGCCGTTGCGACGAACGCGGCGCAGGCGCCGTTCTCGTGCAATAGGCAGCCAGCCTGATCCCTAGTCATCTCTTGGCGAAAGAAGTTTGTATATCGGGAATTCGAAGACACGTCGCTCATTGCGCCGTCTACCAAATTAAATATCTGTGGAGGCGCGTAACTGCCGGCGTATGAAGCGAAGGTATACAGGAACCGCTGATCATAGAACACGATATCGGGAATGTGATCACCATCAATATCCATCGGAAAGGTCGAAAGCGGTTCACCATCCCAAGTTCCAAGCTCGATAATCTTCCAAGCTCCTCCGCTCGGTGCAAAGACCTTGATGTCCGTGCAGCAATGCGCGCCACCGTTATACGTAAGAAAGAGCACCTCATCATTTGCGTTTTTCGGGTCAAGACGCCCAACCAAGACTTTGGCCGATGGATTCTCGAAGCCGGGTTGGCCCAATTGATCAATTGCGGGCAACTTGCTCGGACCAATATGGATCACGGGGATCGGTATGCCATCCGATCCGCCAGGCCGCGATGAAAGCGTGATATCCAACCCGCCCACCCTATAGAGCTTGGGGTCACCATCTGCTTTTGCATCCCACGAAATGATTGCGGGCGGTTTCAGTGAGATGGCGGAGTCCAACGCATTTATCGCTGCGAAATAGCTGTTAAACAGGCGCGCCCGAGCAATGTTGAATGATTTCAGGGTGACATCGAAGCCGTTCGTTCCATCGTCGTTATGTACTTCAGCCATGTCGTACTCAACATTGGCCGAATTCACCCCGAGAAAAATGTCGCGCTCGGACATTCCGAATTGGCGGGCCATTTGATCGACCGTTTGGTTTGGCGAAGCGCTGTGCGCGATGCTCATCGCTGCACGTATCGCTTCATTTGTGATTTCAAAGTGTGCAGAGCAATGGTGGATGCCACCATTCAATCCTAATTCTACAATATTGGACAATTTGAGTATCTGATTGACCCTTGAGGCCAAATTACTCGACGACGCCTTCTGAAAGATCAGTAGCTTTACGAGTTTCGTAGCGCCCGAGTTCGAACATATGCTGGCGTCATCCCGAGAGCAGCCGGAGAGGAAAAGACCAAAGCCGACCGCAAAACAAATAAGTGGGCGAAATGTGCGCATTGATCCGACTCTGGTGCTGATTTTTTGTCCAGTATCCCGATAGAGCTATTTACTCACAGGCGCCCAACCCGGCATATTTTCCGCTATGTTTCCGAGGTGCTTCTCAACTCTCACTGCAACCAAGAGAAACGCGACGATAAGAAAAGAAATAAACGCGCTCGCAGCTATTCCGGCGCATACCAGCGCCAAGCTCTTGGCTTCGGCGGACGAAGTGAGTTCACGCAGCTTGCGTGCATCGTCAGCAGCAGCTAACATTCGAAACTGTGCACTGAATGCTGCGTCCACATCACTGAGTGATTTATCTGTAAACGCGGAGATATCAGCGTCCGGGGGTGCAGTGAAAATGGCGCGCGCCTGATCGTCGGCCAAAAGTGCCTTTATATATACCGCGCGTGCGGACAAAAAGTTCTGCGCCCGATCACCATATTGCGCCGTTGCACCATCCAACATCGAGCGCGGGCACTTTGCCGAATTAGCCAACCCGAACTTGCCGCTGGATACGAAGGAGAACAGGGCGTTCGTCGCGTTACAGCTGGCTTGTGCAACCGCCAAACTGTCAGAGTCTGTGTTCGCGTTGCTGGGCGCTGCGGGTGAGATTTGGACGCCGTGAGCGGAAGCTATATTTGCTGGCTGATAAGGAACCGTGATATCTCGGCTTGAAATATCGGGAAAAACTGACTGTTTGATGTTTAATCCGAGAAAAGCGAGCGCGCCGACGACGACCAGCAAACTGAGAAAGGCGGCGATAAGGAGAGTCGCGTTTAGAAGTCTGACAAAGAGATTTTCCATATTGTTACCCCCGAGTGCTGGCGGTCGCTTGCGCAATGGAGCTTTTGCACTTTGTCAGCAAATGGGAACGACCTCGCGCAACAGCAGTATATCACAATCGCTTGGGTCGCTACCTGCCACGGTAATGCCTTCCCGCGGGCACTGTCGCCTCCTCGGGAGGCTCAGCGCAGGGGAGAGCCTGTCCGAGCGGCCACGTCCGGGAGCAACCCCTGAATTTAGAGCTCCTTCGGAATCGTGGTATTGTGCTGGTCTTAGAGCGAGGGAACCATGAAAATACTATCCACCATGTCAGGCGCAATCCTACTCGCGACCGCGTTTGCGTCTCCGACCTTTGCGCAATCGCAATTCCCGACGGAGCAGCAAGCGCAACAGCATTGCCCCAAAGATGTCGTGGTTTGGCTGAACTTGCCGACAAGCATTTATCACTTAAAGGGTGAACGTTGGTACGGCAGGACCAAGAACGGAGCGTACGTCTGTGAGAAGAAGGCGGATCAGGCGGGCGACCGTGCGACGCGAAACGGCCAATGACATAGACCTTTCATGCGGGTAGCGATAACTATGGCGAGGCATTTCAAAAATTAAGGAATTGCTGCAATCCTCGCGCTCGTCCGTCACAGGCAGGGGATTGAACCAAATGCGCGACCTCAAGGGCGTCGTGGTTGGCATTTTGCTTTTGACAAGCGGAAGCGCAACCGCCGATTCCTACGACGACGCCGCTGCGGCGGTGGGAAGAGGTGACTACGCAGGTGGGTTGCCAGTACTTCAGGCGTTGGCCGAGCAGGGCGACGCCCGTGCTCAGGCGATGATGGGCATAACGGCCGAATACGGCGCTGGTGGTGAGAAGAATCTCACAGAGGCCGTTCGTTGGATGAATCTCTCGGCGGCACAAGGATTCGCGCCGGGGCAAGCCGATCTCGCTGAGTTGTACGCGGCGGGAGAAGGCGTGGCACAAGATTATGGAGAAGCCATTCGACTGTACCAACTTGCGGCAGAGCAAGGTTATTTCCCTGCCATGAATCAACTAGGAGAACTGAACTACTACGGCAAAGGTGTGACGCAAGATTATTCTCTGGCTTTGCGTTGGTACACACTTGCTGCCCAAGGGGGAGATGCAGACGCGCAGTTTAGAGTTGGCTTTATGAATGAATTGGGACAGGGCACTGAGCAGAACTATTCCGAGGCCGCCCGATGGTATTTGTCAGCTGCACAGCAAGGAAATGGTGGGGCCGAAGCAAAACTTGGCTTGCTCTACGACAAGGGCCGGGGCGTTCCGCAGGACTTCTCGCAATCCCTCCACTGGTACCGTCTTGGTGCGCAGCAAGGCGGTGCGTACGCCGCCGCTTATTTGGGAGAGAGTTATGCTTCAGGAGACGGAACGCGGAAAGACCTACTGAGAGCCTACATGTGGCTCAACTTTGCTGCCACCGGGTTAACAGGTGACATACAAAATACAGTGATGGGTGAGCGCGATAGAATTGCGAGCACACTTACCCAACCGCAGCTCGATGCTGCACAGTCGATGGGGCGTCAATGCGAGGCGTCCAACTATAAGGCATGCGGTATTGATAGCGCGGCAAAGGTGTCGCCCGAGACTACCAGACGAAACAATCCTTCATCAGAGCGTCTGGCCCGATATGCGCCCGCGAAGAAAACGCCAAAAAGCATCGAGCTGGTCGCAACGGGAAGCGGCTTTTTTGTTAGTGGCGCGGGTCATATTGTAACTGCCGCGCACGTCGTCAACGGATGTGCCGAGGTTCGATCTCCGCAAGGACACGCACTACGGCCCATTGCAATCGATACACAGTCCGATCTGGCGTTGCTCAGTTCCGCTTCGAAGCCCGTGATCTTCGCTCATTTGCGCGGTGGACGAGGCGCGCGACTCGGCGAACCAGTTGTAGCCGTGGGCTATCCCCTTCACGGATTACTTGGTGCCGATCCGATTGTGACCACAGGTACGCTGTCGTCACTCGCGGGGCTCAATAATGATCGTCGCGATATACAAATTTCAGCGCCAGTGCAGCCGGGAAACAGTGGAGGTCCGTTGTTAGGCGAGAATGGGAGTCTGGTCGGCGTCGTCGAGGCGAAATTGGACGCGCTACGAGTGGCTGAAGTCACCGGAGATATACCGGAAAATGTGAATTTCGCAGTTAGTGTTAGCACACTTCAGTCATTTCTGAATGCAAACAGCGTTCCATACGCGATTGATGATCGCAACGTGACAAGAAGCAGCGCGGACATTGCCTCGGAAGCGTCTCGGTACACCGTGCTTTTGGAATGCTGGAAATAGAGTCTGCTCGTTAGCAAGGCTAGGGGAGGCAAGAATGCGGCGCTTCGTCGGTTTGATCGCATTAGCGACAGGTGCTCTAATTCCTGGTCAGTCGGTAGCTCACCCCGACAGTTCAGGACATTACCAGATCGTTGGGTACGGGACTGAGTCATGCGGGACGTGGGTAGAGGAGCGCAGAGACCCTTCTAAGTCTTGGTCCGTGTTGGCCGACAAAGGGTGGATATCGGGCTTTCTCTCTGCTTACAACGTCTTCGGTCCCGGGTCTGGAAATGTCAGGAGAGACACAGATTCAGACGGTACTTCCGCATGGATAGATAACTACTGTCTGGCTCATCCCTTAGAGTCCTTATCAGACGCGGTTCAGGCGCTGGTCTCGACACTTGAGAGCAAAGGCAAGCCATAACACGCTGCCAATTGTCAAACTGAGACAGTGCCTGGGCGCGACAGGGATTGGGCCTGTGACCCTTCCCGTGTGAAGGGATTGCTCTCCCGCTGAGCTATGCGCCCGCAAACCTTCCCGAAGACGCGCTGGCGACGGATCAGAACCGGGGATTGGATTTCACGGCAAACTAGCTGGGATCGCTGTATCGTACCATGTGTCCTCGCGGCATGGTCAAGGAGCCTTCAAAGAGTCGGTCAAAGCGTCCTCGCCTCGGGCTCGGTAACAAGCGTGCGAGGGGTCTCCGTGTTCGTCTTCAAGCAGAGTCCAGTAATCACCATTTTTGCTCACCAAAAGCGTGAATGAACTTTCGCCGGATGGTTGCCCTGCAAAGTAGATTGTGTTGCTGTCACCAAGCTCCTTGTTTGCCCACATACGGACCTGCAAGGCTTCCAATATGTCAGCCGAGCATCGAGGAAACCCTGAGCCAGGAACACCAAACTTCTTATCGGGCTTGCTGTCGTGAATATCACCCAACACTTCGACTCTGTTTCCCCTCCCGATTTCGCAATAAACGGATGCATCGCGGGAGGAACCACGGGCGAGAAGCACCCAAGGTGCATAGAGCATATCGTCCTTCGGTGGCACATCCGGATGAAATGTTTCGGCGAACAGAAGAAATCTGGATTCGCCAGTAGTTCTTAGAGTTTCTATTATCCCGCCCGCAGTTCGCTCTTTAATCAATTTTGGTAGCAGGGTTATGATCGACTCACATTCGTCAGCTACCGACGGCCCCACCGGCGCGATCAAACCAACGATCACCATTCCTACTATCTCAATGATCGACAGCACCTTTTTTGAACGACCTGTGCCAACTACAACACGAGCCGACTTCCTCCGATCAGCAAGATTCATCGGTAGATTTCCTTCCTCATCCGGGTTTGCGTGTCCTGACTATATTCTTAGCTATACGGCCAACACATAAGCCCGGGATAAGGGCAAAGTCACCTTGCCTGATTGTCCAACTCACTCCGCTCTTTTGCCCGGCGCGACCATGGGTAAATCTTCATCGCGTCTATCGTTGTGCAGGCTTGGACGGCGCTGCTTCTTAGATCGGCAAGTACTGTCTTGATTTGCTCGCGTTGTGTATTCAATTCATCGGCGGAGTTTGTTTTCTGAATCAAACCCAAAAGCCAGCTGTTGTAGCCGACAGCTTGTTCTTTGAATCGTTGCAAAAAAAGCAGTCGGTGGCCGAGGTCGCCGTATTGCGGCAAACCTAAAGGGGGCTGAATTTGGATCATCATTTCGCCAAATCCGCCCCGCCACGGGAGCTGAGGCGCAAATTTTGCCAGATTGTCCAATAGCGCATCAATTTGCTGGATCACCGCGCGGACATTTGCACGAGCGGTTCTTGCAAAGTGAATTGCATCAAGGCGGGTTATCCACCAGTCTCGTGCACGGTTGAAGAATAGGATGAGTGGTGGGCCGAATACGGCAAGGGCAACGGTCGCAATTACGCCGACAGCCTGAACGTATCCCGCGAGGCCGGGGTGACATTCGATCCAACGGAGCCAAGGATTGGGCTCCATGGTACAGGCATCCCACATACCGACGTTCAGCATAGACCCGGCTTCACCGCTCCCGCCTCCACCTAAGAAAATTAGGGCAGATTTTCCAACGGGCAGTCAACGCGACGGGACCAAGCCCGTCAGATACGGCAGCGCACCCGGACCGGCTTTAGAAACCGGGTGGGGCAATATCGCATGTGAGGCCAGACCGGAATTCTGGTACAGTCAAGGGGATGCACCGGCGCAGGGGCGAAAGTGGGCCAAATTGAAGAGCTTGTTGATCGCGTCGATGACGTATTGGAACGCAACAGGCGGCATGAGTACGTATTGATCGGCGCAACTTTGGTTCTGTTCCTAGCGGGGATCGCTGGCATTGTTCAGGCGATACTCAGCAAGAATTATCTTTGGTCAATCCCGCCCGTATTTACGACGTTTTTTCTGAAGTGGCCGATTGAAAACATCAATGCCATTCGACGGGGCAATATCGCCCTAGCACTGGCCCCGCTGCTCATCCGAGAACTGCCACCGCCGGAAGCGGCGAAGGAAGTGCAGAAGCTTCTCGAAAATCTGTTCAAGGGCGCCACGTAATGGCTGACAGCGACGAAACCAAAGAGCTTTTGGAGAAGATGCTCCAAGCGCTTTATGCAAAATCAGCCGCAGAGCAAAGCGCCGAAGCTACTGGCGATTCATATCTGATTGCCGCGGACAAACAGTATCTCGGAAGGATCACCGAAAACGTTTACGACCAGCAATCCATTCTTAACACCTATGGACCGTTTGGTAGCCTATATAGTTCGACGAGCATCTTCAACGAGTATTCCCAATATGGTGGGCAGTACGGAGTCTTTAGCCTGAACAACCCTTATTGCCAGTCTCCGCCTCAACTGTTCTTACGAGGTAGGTTCGTTGGCAATGTCTCGGCCAACCAATACGTACCTAACAGGATATCAAACAAAGCGTTTTTGGCTGCGCTGAAGCACGATATTCGCGCGCTCTTGCGTGGGGAGATGCCAAAGGATGGCGGGATTAAGAGGGAGGGCATTTATTTGCAAGCGCAAGATGGGCAATTCCTCGGCAACCTCAATCCCAACCGCTTTGATCAAGATTCAATTTCCAACAAGTTTTCTCCTTACGGCAACAAATTTTCCCAGACCTCAATCTTCAATAAGTTCTCTACCTACGGTGGCCAGTTCTCCCAGCTGAGTCCTTTCAACCGGATTTCCAATACGCCACCGCGAATTTTAGATGGCGGCAAGTTTGTGGCTTACTTGACGGTGAACACGATGAAGACCCCTCGTGTTGATCCTAACGAGGTTATGGAATGGGCGGAGCGTAACGTGAGAAAGCGATTTGGCTAAGGGCCGCGTGATAGCGGCGGCTATTGCAGCCGCATTCCTCAGTGTGGCGGGTTGGTATTACCTCTCATTGAGAGATCGGCCCGCTCCGCAAAATTCCATTGCGGATGCCTGCATGACGAAGGTTATTGGGGAATACCGCGGATTGATCGAGACGAATCTCTCGGCCAAGGAAACACGCCTACGTGCACTCACCACCGGGATTACCAAGGACACTACTGCGGCAGATTACGACCATTTAGTGAGTGCCAATAACGCTCAAGACAAGACCGATGACATAGCGGTCTATTCAGCATTCTGTACGGCTTACGCTACGTGCGTTCATGCCAAGCCATTTAAGACCACGTTTGATGCCTGCTACGAAGCGTGGGCAGAACCCGATGAGTCGGATGGCTCCGACGATTCGGACGATTGAATTTCGGTTTGCAGTGCAGCGCTACACTACATGGCGCTCCGAACAGCGTAGGGGATGGCGTATGCGTGTGTACCATTGCACCAATCAAAAATACGGCCTTGAGGACCTCAGGAGAAGCCGGGCCGTCCCCGGCTGCGATATAGGCGATGTAAATCTTTTCCTCGGCAGAATCAGCGCACGACTCAGCGGAGGCGGAAATGCACGAGTCCAGTGCGGAATTGCCGATTGATCGCGTTATCGAAGCCTGTGACAAAAAATTCCGGGTTGCTCATGAGATGGCCCTCAAACAATGGAACGAGCACCCGGAAAAGCATGCCGGTTGGCTTTCAGAAACGCACTGTGTGTCCGGAAGTGATTGGGCTAACGCAATGGTACAAGATTGGGGACCATCGAAGCTCTACGATCTATGTGTCGCGGCAAAGGAATCGGGCGAAAGTAGAGTCCGTGTCAGCGTAGGTGATTTTCAGGCAATTCATCCCTTCTATCGCTCGAAGCGGGCCGGAGACCGCAAATGAAAGGCGATTATCCACTTGACAATACTCAGGTCGGCCAGTCATCGAGCAGTTTTATTGCTTCCGCGATAACGGCGTCCCGGTCTGGTCCGTTGGGAATTGTCATTTCGTGTCGAGTCGCGCCGGGCGGATACACAAAGGCTTTCCACTCTTTTCCGCGCTGAAGTTTGATGTACCCGCCGCGTTTATGCTCGATTTTTTCGTCCGCCACGTTCTTGTCCTATCCTGTGATCCGCTTCGGCTTCTCGTTGTCTTTCGCCTTCACCCGGAGCGCTTCGCGCATGATCCTGTCGAACTCCGTGCCGCTCATACGCATCTCGTCGGCTTTACTCGTCTTTGCCGTGATTTGCGGAACCGCCTTAGTTCGGAGCGACAAAAACACTTTGTACGATTGGCCCAGACGACTACTCCCGCCGACAGGTCAAACGCTTTCCGACTATCTGGCAGACGCCTAAGACGAGTTCGGCGCACAAGCAGGGCAGGGGAAAGGCATGACAACGATTGAAGAATGCCCGCCGTTTGCCATCTAGGGCTCCGGGGCAGAGTTATTTTTTCTCCGGTACGGCGGCGGGGTCCACCTTTTTTGCGATTTCCGCGTTGTGCTGCGAAGTCACGACGGGTGACGATCTTGGCGGACGAAGCGGTCCCGCCGCCATCTTTGGGGCATAACCGCTATCAGCGCGGACGTTCTCAAGGAGCCCATTAGCCAGCCCGGTGGCGGGTTTATCTTGAGCGGAACCCATTGCGCCTAGCCTTTTTGCCGCGGTGCGGAGGAGGCTTTCTTAGTCGCCGGTTTCGTGGCGTTTCCGCTGTTCACGACGGCCGACCCCTTGGGCGGGTTCGCTTTGGCAACCGCCGCTCTGACACTGTAGCCGCTATCCATGGCCCCCTTCCACCTGACCGGCGCGGGGGGGCGGCTACCTCTGTTGTCTGCCATCGCTCAGCCCCTATCGGCCAGGATTCGTGGAGGCCGCACTTGGCGGGCGCGGAGGAGGCTCCGGGCGTGCGCTCGGCGTGGCTGCTGGCGGCTGATTCACGACGGCCGATCCGCCCGGCGGGTGGCGGATCGTGCCCGACGAGGTAGGCACGTAGCCGCCCTTCTCGATGCGGGTGCCTGTGTTCGCTGGCATGCTAGTTCTCGGGGGCAGCGGCATCTTCATCCTCAGGTAGCTGGTTGTCGAAGAACTCTACCATTTGGTAATCCCCCGGCCGAAATAAAATACCATGGCTCTGCGGTTCTTTCTGCACAAAGCCCCCCTTAGCATCCAATTCCCACAATTCCTCGATGTAGAGATGGCCGGGTTCTGGGTACGAACTCGCATAGGAATTTTCGCCGAACCAACCACCAACGCGGCGCGTCTCCGAGATATGCACCAGCACCCAACACGCCTGCTGCGCTTGAAAAAAGTGGTCCCATGCTGTCGGAGCCTCTATGAGGGCTAACCCCCACTTCACAAGCTTCTTTCGCACCTGAATCAGCGCTAACGGCGAACAGCACGGAAACACCAAGAAAATTACAATTACCGCGAGCCACACACCGACCGGGTGTTGTGCGAAGTTCGCGACATTTACGGCCCATTTTATGGGGAAAAAGAGCACCAAAAAATTGATCGCACCGTATGTTATCGCTTCAAGAATGCTGTCTTTCAGGGTCGTTTTTTCGCGCGGCTGCACAAGGCCGTAGACCTGCATCGAGATAAAACCCGGCACGACAAAAGCGACGAAGTAGATGACGTCAGCGCTTGTGAACGTCGGCATGGCTGCTCTCTTTTTACCACCGTCCTACTGTCTATCGGAGTGGAGCGTGGCTGATTCTCGCCGCCCGTCAAAAACGGTTTTGCATTCGCAACCTAACCCATTGAATCATTTAGGCTGGAAATCGCCGGGTTTTGCAGCTAAACCCTTGCGTTGCTTGAAAAATGGTCCGCTTTGGGAGCAGAGGGTCGCGTGTTCGAATCACGCCGCCCCGACCAGCCGGAAGACCCTGCGGGAGTAAGCGAATGCGGGCGAGAATCTATCGACCCTCGAAGACGGCGATGCAGTCGGGCAGGGCACTGACAAAGAAGTGGGTGCTGGAATATGAGCCCGAGAGCCCCCGCACGATCGAGCCCCTGATGGGCTGGACCAGTTCCGCCGACATGCGCAGCCAGATACTCCTCGAATTCGAGTCCCGGGATGAGGCTGTGGCCTATGCCAGGAAGCACGAGATTCCCTATCAGGTGTTCGAGCCGGATCTGCCGAAGAGTCGTCCAAAATCCTATTCGGACAATTTTCGCTTTGACCGCAAGGAGCCATGGACGCACTGACGTAAATGGCGAAGGTCCTCGTCGCAGTTTTTGATTTACGTTTCGATTGCTTCATACTTGCCGGCGCGAGGCCCCGTAGCTCAGCGGATTAGAGCAATTGCCTTCTAAGCAATGGGTCGCAGGTTCGATTCCTGCCGGGGTCACCATTCCTCTGCGTGTCAATCCTGCCTGCGCCCTTGGGAATCTGATCCTGACCAACGAACGGTAGGGCGAACCCTCGAGGAACAAGAATCATGGGCGGCAAATGGTCGAACTGGTCGGGCGGTGTGAGCTGCAAACCGCGGCAAATTCTCTCGCCGCAAAACGAAATCGAACTGGCCGCGTCGATCCGCAACGCGGAAGGGCCGGTACGCGCGCCGGGTAGCGGCCATTCCTTTACGCCTCTGTGCGCGTCTGACGGCGCGATGGTCGTGTTGAATGCGTTCAGAGGCCTGAAGGCGACATCCCGGGAGCAGGGGCTCGCAACGATCTTCGCGGCCACGCCGCTTTGGGCAATCGGACCCGCTTTGCATGCGCATGGACTGGCGCTCAGGAACATGGGCGACATCGATCGCCAGACGCTCGCCGGCGTCGTCGCCACCGGCACGCACGGAACAGGACAGACGCTGGGAAGTCTTTCGTCCGACGTGGCCGGATTCAGACTCATTCTCGCAAGCGGCGACGTCCTAAATTGCACACCAAGTGAGAACGCAGAAATCTTTCTCGGCGGTCGGGTGGCCGTCGGAATTCTGGGAGTCATGACGGAAATCTCGATGGCCCTGCGGCCGCGCTACCGTCTGATCGAGGACAATTTTCTCTTGGCGCCCGAGGAATTGTTTCGCAGACTGGACGACCTGGTTTCGACCAACCGCCATTTTGAGTTCTTCTGGTTTCCCCATGCCGACGTGGCAGTCTGCAAGACACTGAACGAGACCGACAAGCCGGCCCCCGCGCCGCGTAGCGCGGAGTTCATGCGCAGGCGCGGCGAAAGAGTGGGGGGAGAGGCGCGTGTCTTTGCGGGCATCAACGAGATTCTGCCCACGCTACCGGTCCTGCTCAAGCCGGCCCATGGACTGTTCTCGCGTCTGATGCCCAATGCGGCGAGCGCGCGCTGGAGTCACGAAATCTTTCCCACTGCGCGGCCTGTCCGCTTCAACGAGATGGAATACGCGGTTCCGCTGGCGCGCGGCGCCGACTGCATTCGCGAAATCGTCGCCGAGATACGCCACAGGAAAATAAACACCGGCTTTCCGCTCGAATTCCGCACCGTCGCGGAAGACGATATCTGGCTCAGCCCCTTCTACAGGCGCGAGAGCGCGACCATTGCCGTGCATCAATACTACAAGGTCGATACGAGCAGGCTCTTCGACGCCTGCGAAGCAATCTTCCGGCGCTACGAAGGCCGTCCGCACTGGGGCAAGCGCCATACCCGTTCGCGGGAGGAACTCACGGCATTGTATCCGGCATTCGAACGGTTCCGCTCCCTCAGGCGCGAACTGGACCCCGGAGGCAAATTTCTGAATCCCTACTTAAGATCGATTTTCGAATAGCGTTTCACCTGATCTTCTCGGCGACCCACACGAGGCGCACGGCTGCGATTCTTGCAGCATGGAAATCGAGAAAGTTGAGAATCCCCGCATTCCAACTTCTGTAAAGCGCCGTCGGAACCACCTGGTGCGGAAACACCTTGATGATCCGATAGAGCCTGGATGCTCTGGCAATTTCGATCTGCTCGCGGGGACGAAAATACGATTGCGGATCGGGATCGCGCCAGGCATGCGGGCTGATGCAGATCAGACGTCCCTGCGGTTCGAGCGCGGCATGAATGGCAGCCAGTGTTGCGTTCGCCGTGGCAGGATCGCGACGTACAAGCGGAATGACGCCCTGCGCGAGAACGTTTGCAAAGAATCTGCCCGTCTGCGCCCGGATGTTCGCGGTCGCGTCGACGAGTTGGGCCCGCACACCACGCGATTGGATGGCAGCAACGAATCGGGGAGAGACATCCGATGCCGTGACGTCGAACCCTCGATGCTGAAGGATTTCGGACAGGTGTCCGGTCGCGGCGCCGATCTCGAGAATGGGCCCCGGCCGGAGGTACCGTTCGACGGCGCGGAGGAAATATTCATCGCGGATGCGATGCCTAGTGGCTATCCTTGTCCAGTCCTGCACGGCTCTTTCCGTGAAATAATGGGGTTCCGCCGTTTGGGTCATGTGTCTGCAGCCGATCATAATTCACGCTGGCGGCGCGACGCCATGATGTCATTCCATCGCCATGCGCCTTCCTCCCACAATCGCTCGGCGGCAAGCCGGAGATTCAATGCCGGAGCGCAGGTCCACTGCCTGGGGTGTACCAGGATCGAGACCGTCCGAGGCGCCTGCGCGAGCCCGATAACGGGATTCTGGGGACGCCACCATTCGGGGGGCGGACGGTCAGTGTATCGCGCCTCAAGTTCGGCGTGAATCCTGGGATCATAGGCATCTGCGACAATGCCCAAATCGTCGATCAGGGTTCGTGTCAGCAGATAATGGTTGGGGACGCCGATGCGGCGGTTGGCGAAATCCCCATGCGACGCAACGGTGCGGGGCATCACGCCCGAGCGGGCGCGAAAGCGGAAGACATTGTCTCGAAATTCGCGGCGCATCAAATCCAGGCCCGCATCAATCTGTTTTCTGGATCGCAATCCGAGGCGCTTGGCGACGGAGGCGATTTCCTCGAAATGATAGCCCACCTCACCCCCATGGCGGACGATTTCCTGCATGAGGGGCGGATCGACGGTTGCCAGGCGGAAATAATAGGTCGCGCGCACGCCCGCTTCGCGGTCGCACGCGAACATGCGCGCGGCGCCGGCAGGGTCGCTGTCGACATCGTTTCGCAAGAGGCAGGTCCGTCGACCGGATGCGCCATCACGGCCGGCCGCTTCGGCAAATTCCGCCATTGTGCGGAAATCATAACCAAGCTGCTTGATGTGGCTGAGGAGGCTCCGATATTCCGCGAGCCGGCTTGCCATGAAAAAATCCTGATAAACGCGATAGCGGAGGGACGAGAGCACGACAGAACCCGATTCTATGCCGTCGTCTGTGTTTGCATGCGTTCGAACCCATTTTCCAGATCGGCAAGGAGATCGTTCGCGTCTTCCAGTCCGGCGTGAATGCGCAACAACGGTCCCTGCGCGAGAAATGGCCGGACCGAGCGATTAAAATGCGCCGGAACAATGAGACTTTCGTATCCTCCCCAGGAATACCCAATGCCGAAACATTCAAGCCCGTCGAAGAAGGCCTCAAGCGCCGCCTTCGTGACAGGCGCGAGCTCCACGCCGAACAATCCGCTCGCGCCCGTGAAATCGCGCTTCCAGATCGGATGGCCGGGATCGCTTTCCAGCGCGGGATGCAGCACGCGAGTCACTTCTGAACGACTCTCGAGCCATCGCGCAAGCTTGAGTCCCGTTTCCTCGTGGCGCTTCAGACGGACAGGCATGGTGCGCAGGCCGCGCAAGGCGAGGAAACAATCATCTCCGCTCGCACACAACCCAAGACCCGAATGGGTATCCGCCAATTGTTCGGCATATGTCGTATTGGCCGTTACATAACCGAGCATCACGTCGGCGTGGCCCCCGACATATTTGGTCACCGCCTGGATCGACAGGTCGGCGCCACGCGCAAACGCGTCGAAATAGAGTGGCGTAGCCCAGGTGTTGTCGAGGAGAACGGAAGCGTCGCGGGCGTGAGCAACGCTTGCGATTGCGGGTATGTCCTGGACTTCAAAGGTCAGGGACCCCGGGCTCTCGCAGAACACCGCCCTGGTGTTCGAGCGGAACAATTCTTCGATGCCGCCGCCGATCAACGGATCGTAAAAACTCGTCTCGACGCCCAACCTCGTCAGGCTCTTCTCGCAAAAACTGCGCGTCGGTCCGTAGCAATTGTCCGTCATAAGCAGATGATCGCCGGCACTGCAGACCGAGAGGATGGCGGTCGTGATCGCGTTGGTGCCCGACGGGCACAGGACGGTGCGCGCACCGACTTCAAGGGCGGTGACCGCCTCTTCGAGGCTTCTGGATGTCGGCGTCCCGAGGCGGCCATAGATATAAGGCGCATCTCCAGATTCGACGGAAGCCAGATCGCGATAAAGGATCGTCGATGCGCGATAGACCGGCGTATTGACGACGCCGAAATGCTCCCGGCTCATGCGGCCTTTATGGACCGCGAGAGTCTCTTTGCTCAGGGGCTTCTCATCCGCCACGGCGCCGAACGAATCTCATTCTGCCGGACGCGGTTCCATATGCGGATCCGCCTGGGGCTCTGCGAGTTCGGGCTGCTGCAGCGGTCCCTTCCTCTCGAGAATGGGTTTGAGCGGGAAGTTGAATATCCAGGTCACTACGCCGGCTGCAAAGCCAATCCCGGCGCAAAGCAAGAAGAAGTGCGTCTTGTCCATCTGGCTAAAAAAACTGCCGATGTAGCCCTGCAGCAAATTTCCAGTGAAGCTCGTGATAAACCACAGGCCCATCATCATGGAGAGAATCTGCGGCGGTGCCACGCGGGCTACAAGCGCAAGCCCGATGGGAGAGAGATAGAGTTCTCCCAAAGTGATCACAGCATAAAACACGAATAGCCAAAGCCAGCTTGTGGTGTGGCCTGCGGGGGTGACGTAGGCCGCGGCCGCCATAACAACGTACGAAAGGGCGAGCATGAATAACCCCAAGGCCATCTTCGTGACGGTCGTTGGTTCGGTACCCTTTCTCGATTGCCGTCCCCAGAACCAAACCACGAGTGGCGTAAACATTACGATCATCGCGGGATTGAACGATTGAAACAGGGTGACCGGAATCTCCCAACTCAGCAGGCCGGGAATCAAGCGCCGATCGGTGAAACTCTGAGCCCACAGATTCATCGTGTTACCCTGCTGCTCGTAGGTCGCCCAGAAAAATGTCACAGGAATGCAGAGCAGAATGAGCGCAAACACCGCCTTCCAATCGTTCTTGGTCATCGGCATCTTTACGGCGGTTTTTGACTTCAACCGACCAATTCGGTCGGGAGGCAGTGTGCGAAGCGCGTTCAAATACACGAGGAGACCGAGAATCATTCCGACTCCGGCGGCAAAGAATCCCCAATGATATCCGATGGTTTCGCCGAGCAGCGAGCCACAAATGATCGGGGACATGAAAGCTCCTACGTTGATGCCCACGTAGAAAATCGAATACGCGCGATCGATCCGGCTATCACCCGCCCGGTAGAGGTTGCCAACCTGCGTCGAGATATTCGGCTTGAAGAAGCCATTGCCGAGTATCAAAAGTAACAAACCAAGGAAGAAGAGCGACGGCAACATCAATGTAAATTCGGCAATGGCCATCAACACGGCACCGATGATCACGCTGTAGCGCTGACCGATCCATCGGTCCGCAATCACGCCACCGAAGAACGGTGTTAGATAAACGAAGCCCGTGTAAAAGCCATAAATCAGCGAGGAGAATGGTTGTACGCCGAGAGTACGCCCGACCATCGCCTCGAAGAGGTGCTTGATCGTTTGGTACCCGGCAACGTTTTCGGCGTGGCCGGGCAGCAGAAGAAAATTGACCAGATACAGGATGAGAATGGCGCGCATTCCATAATAGGAGAAGCGCTCGGCCATCTCAGTGGTGAAAAGATAAGCCAGCCCCCGCGGATGGCCGAACAGTTGTGGCGTGTCGTCCCGCGTCACTTCTGTGGTCGCCATTCCAGGTTCCTTCCAAAGCACCTGGGCAGTCTGCCCCGTCAGCACGCGGAAGGAAACCGGGACTCGCGGACTTTTGCTGCCCTACGGCAGTTCGATGTAGCGTTCTTCGCGGCTGTAGGGAGCGAAACCGAGCCTCTGATAGAGGGGCAGCGCGCGCTGGTGATCAAGCGTGCAGGTATTGACCAGCAGCTTTGAGATGGGCTTCGCCCAAGCGTTCATCGCTGTGTGGTAGAGGAAGAAGAACCCGAGCCGGCGGCCGAGATATTCGGGCATCAGCCCGAAATAGGCGAGCTGGGCCACCGCCGCGTCGTGAAAATCCAGTTCCGCCATGCCCGCCGGGCACCCGTCGACGTAGAGAACGTAAAGCTCGATGGCTTCTTCGCGCAGCAGCGCCGCCAATTGGGCATCGTTCAATTTTTTGCGATCCACCCAGTGATAGTCCCGGCCAATCGCGTCGTAGAGATAGCGATAGAAGTGCGCGGGTGCATTCACGGCCCGAAGGAGAGCGATCTTGCCTTTCGGTTGCGGTGGTGGAATCGCCGACGGGCGAGATTTCAGCTCGAGAAAGGTGACGACCGTCGGAATCCGGCCGGGCAGGCGCCTGGGGCCAGTCATTCTGTCACCGCCGGCGCCTCGGCGCGAGCGCCCCATTCGGACCACGAGCCGTCATAGAGCGACACGTCTTCCTTGCCCGTCGCGGCGAGGGCCAGCATGCCGATGGCGGCGGTGATGCCGGATCCGCAGCTCGTAACGCTGGGCCGGGTCGTCTCAACGCCAAGCCGGCGAAATGTTTCGAGAAGCTCGGGGCGCGATTTGAGCGTGCCATCTGCGCCGGAAAGCTCCGTGTACGGAACGTTCACGCTTCCCGGGATGTGGCCGGCCCGGACGCCGGGGCGAGGTTCGATTTCCTTGCCGGCAAACCGGCCGGCGCCGCGCAAATCGACGACCTGCTCGCGCCCGGATTGGAGGTTGCTCACGATCTGGGAAAAGCCTCGGACAAGAGCATTGTTGGGCCGCGGCGTGAAATGGCGCGGGTAGGGTTGCGGAAGGAGATCCTCGATCGGGCGGCCTTCGCGCTTCCATTTCGGAAAGCCGCCGTCGAGAACCGCGACTTCCTCGTGCCCCATCGCACGAAGCATCCACCAGGCCCTGGGAGCAGAATAGATGCCCGCGCCGTCATAAACGACAATGAGATTGCCGTCGCCGAGTCCGAGGTTGCGCATGCGGCTGGCAAATTTTGGCGCAGGCGCAAGCATGTGCGGAAGGACATTTGTTTCATCGGAAAGATCGTCGATGTCGAAGAAGACCGCGCCCGGGATGTGAGCCGCGAGATATTCGCCCCGCGCGTCGCGTCCGGCCTGCGGCAGATACCACGAGGCATCCGCGATGCGCATGTCCGGAGCCGCCAGATGCTCGGCGAGCCACTCCGTCGAAACAAGGGGTGAAGCCAGCTTCATCGCACGAAAGGCAGGTTGCACGCGACGCCTGGGTGAGCAAGCCAGGAAGGAATTGGCAGATCACGCTCTTTGAGAAATTCGGGATTGTAGAGTTTCGCGCGATAGCGCGTGCCGTAGTCGCAAAGCACGGTGACGATGGTGTGGCCAGGGCCCATGTCGCGCGCCAGCCGGATGGCGCCGGCGATATTGATGCCGGTCGATCCGCCAAGACAGAGCCCTTCCTGCGTCACCAGATCGAACAGGATCGGCAAAGCTTCCGAATCGGGGATTTGAAAAGCGTCGTCGATCGGCGCGCCTTCGAGATTGGCCGTCACGCGTCCCTGCCCGATGCCTTCGGTGATCGATGAGCCCTCGAAGGTCAATACCCCCGTCTTGATCCAGTTGTAAATTGCGGAGCCCATCGGATCGGCGGCGGCGATCCGCACGGCTGGATTTCGCGCTTTCAGCGCAATGGCCACGCCGGCGAGCGTTCCCCCCGTACCCACCGCACACACAAATCCATCGACCTTGCCTAGTGTCTGACGCCAGATTTCAGGCCCCGTCGTTTCGACATGCGCCTGCCGGTTCGCCATATTGTCGAACTGATTGGCCCAGATCGCGCCTTGCGGGCTTTCCCTGGCGATGCGTTCGGCGAGGCGCCCGGAAAATTTCACGTAATTGTTCGGATCTTTGTAAGGTACCGCAGGAACCTCGATCAGTTCCGCCCCCATCAGCCGCAACGCGACTTTTTTTCCTTCGCTCTGGGTATCGGGAATGACGATGACCGTCCGAAAGCCGAGGGCGTTGCCGACCACCGCGAGTCCGATCCCGGTATTCCCGGCAGTGCCCTCGACGATGACCCCGCCCGGCCGGAGGAGGTCGCGCTCGATTGCATCCCTGACGATGAACAGGGCCGCGCGATCCTTCACGGATTGGCCCGGATTGAGGAATTCCGCCTTGCCGAGAATCTCGCAGCCGGTTTGCTCCGAGGCGCGCCTCAGACGGATCAGCGGCGTGTTCCCGATTGCGGCGATGATGTTCGGCGCGATGTCCATGATACGTGCAACGGCTCTGGTCGCCCGAACCTAGTGTCGGATTGCGAAGGCTTCAAGCAATCGGGCGCGTCACACGCGACCGAACTGACGGCGCAATTCGACTTTTTGCCTTCTCCAGGATATTCTTTCGGCGCCCCGGCAGATTCTTGCCACCTCGATTGATATAGAAAATAAGCATTGAGAGCGAGTTCGGGGCGCGGCTGCCCACCGGCTGGGCGGACCAGTTAAACGGCGCCATGACATTTTTTGAGAGCTGAACCAACAGAACAGGTTGGCACGCCGATGAAGCATATCATTCTTTGTGCTGACGATTATGGGCTCTCGCCCGGTGTTAGCCGTGGAATCCGGGAGCTGCTCGAACGAGGCCGGCTTTCTGCGACAAGCTGCATGGTGGTGTATCCGGAGTTTTCGGAGGAAGGGCCGCTATTGAAGCCGTTTCTGGGCTCCGCGGATATCGGGCTGCACTTCACGATGACTGCGAAGCGTTCTTTGCCCTTTGTTGCTGCGGAATTCTTTCTGCACCCGCCTCCCGTCTCCAAGATGATTGCAGCGGTCGAGGAGCAGGTCGGAGAATTCAGCGACGTGCTGGGCAAGCTTCCGGATTACATCGATGGCCACCAGCATGTTCATCTTCTGCCGGTGCTGCGCGAAGCTGTGGTGAGGGTGGCGAGCAGGATTGGCGCTTATGTGCGCGATGCGTCCGAACCCATCGGCGCAGCCATGTGGCAACGTCCTGCACCCTTGGAATCGACATATCTTTCCTGCCTGTCGCGGCCGCTTTCGAAGCTTGCGCGGCGCTGGAATGTCGCGACCAATCGGGGCTTTCGTGGCGCGCGCAATTTTCGCGATACGAGACCGTTCCGCGATCTGTTTCGAAGCATGATTGCCGGCGCCGGCGATGGCTGCCTCGTCATGTGCCATCCCGGCTATGCCGACTCGTTGCTCGCGGAGCGCGACGAGGTGCGCGAGGCGCGCGAGGCGGAACTTCGCTATTTCGCCGGTCCCGATTTCCCGCGTGATCTGCGTGACCACGACTTGGCGCTGTGCGGGCTTGCGGACTCTATAGAGCCGCGTGCGGCGTGACGGCGGCGCGCCAGACCTCTGCAATTTCGTCCAGACTGTCGCGGCCACTCAAAATCAGCGGGCAGGCCGTTTCGCGCACGAAACATCTGTCGCGCTCGCACAAATATTCGACCGGGGATTTTCCGTCTACCCGCGCGAGAAGGAGCGCCGGCAAAAGGTGCGCGGCTCTTCGTTCGAGATCTCCAGACCGCTCCCACGTTACGGAATTCAGATAGGCCGTTCGAAATGCCGCAAAGCAATTGAGATACGTCAAGGCAAAGTTGGGCCTGGCCACGCACTTCAGCAAGAGATGGTTGAGGCAGAATGCCAAATCGAATGCGGGGTCGCCGTACCATGCGGTCTCTGCATCGAGAAATACCGGGCCATCGGGACCGACAAGGATGTTCTTGGGACTGACGTCGCCGTGGACAAGAGCGATTCGCATCGTCAGTGTTTGCTCGGCCAGTTTGTTCAGAGGTGAGGATACATCGGGATTTCGTCGCGCCGCTTCGAGGATATAAGGCTCGATTCTCAACGCGTGAAACGCGCGGTCCGTATCGAAACGCGCCGCCACGTCTTCGTGACCCGCGCTCGCCTGGTGCAAATGCACCAGGATGGTTGCGACCGAGGCTGTCACGGCAGAGTGCACGACGCCGTCGAGCAGAAGCTGCTTCCAGACCGGAAAGCGCGCCGGGTCGAGAAATTCCATGGCGAACATTCCGCGCTCCGCGTCGAGCGCGAGAAGTTTCGGAACCGCCTCGGGGAAATGCCTGCCCGCGAACTCGATCCACGCCCATTCGGTTGCATTTCGCGAGACAGGCGCCTCCCAAACCGAATCGACGCGCAATCTTGGCAGCGCGCGCTTGACGCAGAAGACACGCCCATCCACCTCGATTCGCCAGACATCGCAGGACACGCCGCCTGACAGGGGCATGCAGATGATTCGTGCTTGGGGTGCCGAGAGCCCGTGCTCGATCAGGAATTCCCGAACAGCTGGGTCCGGGCATGCCGGCTCTTTGTTATCCGACGCCGCGGAACTCGTATGTACTTCCGACATCGCTTGCCACCCGGCAGATTCGCCTACGCGAAATGAGAAGTATCCGGGCCAGAATCGCTGTGTAAGCGCCTGATTTCACTGGCTCCCCGGGCCGGACTCGAACCAGCGACCCAGCGGTTAACAGCCGCTTGCTCTACCGACTGAGCTACCGGGGAACAAGCGCGTGTTAGCGCATCCTGCCCCGCCTTGCTAGATCAAACCAACCGCTGGGCGGATGCCGCAAATTAAAGAGGGGCCGGGTTTTGGCCCGGCCCCAAGGCGTTGGGTAATGGTGGGGTGTCTTCAAGGGAAGACCATGACAGGTTGCCTGCTTAAGGTTAACAAACGCTTAAGGCCCGGAAAGGTGCCTGTCATCTATCCACAGGATGAATTCATGGAGGCCACGCCCGGAATTGAACCGGGGTACGCGGTTTTGCAGACCGCTGCGTCACCACTCCGCCACGTGGCCGAACGCGGCCGGGGGTACATCAGATCGTTAGGTGAGGCAATGTGCGCCTGCAATTCCGAATGGCCGCGCGGTGCCTGACTCGGGCCGCATCCTTCCCCCGGTTTAACCGGGGGACCAGCTCACGATGAGACAGCCGCCGCGGCGTTGTCACTGCAGATTCCGCCACGTATAAGCGCCGCGAGTTTCTCCCCAGAGCCGATGATGCCCGACTACGCCGCCCAGCGTTCCAACATGGTCGCGTCGCAAATTCTGGCGAATGGGATCACGGATCCCCGGTTGCTGGATGCCTTCGGAGCGGTCCCCCGCGAAGCGTTCGTTCGGGCCGAGAAACGCAGCGTCGCCTATGTCGACGCACCGATCGAGCTCGTTCATCACCGTTGGCTGCTCGAACCCAGAACGTTTGCGGGCATGCTCCGGCTCGCCGAAATCCAGCATTCGGATAAGGTGCTCGATGTCGGATGCACCACGGGCTACTCCACGGCGGTGCTCGCCAGAATCGCGGATAAGACCATAGGTCTCGAAGAAGACGCCGACTTCGTGCGTATCGCTTCGGAGACCCTGCGCGCGCTGGGAGTGACGGGCGCGTCCATTGTACAGGGATCGTTGGCGGAAGGATGTCCGTCGGCGGCGCCCTATGATGTCGTGATCGTCAACGGGGCGATCGAAGTGCCCCCGCAGCGATTGCTGGGGCAGCTGGCCGATGGGGGCAGGCTGGTCGCAATTTCGCAGCACAACGCCGCCGGCCAGGCAGTCCTCTATCGGAACGAGGAGGGTCACACGGGACGGAGGTTTGCCTTCGACGCTTCGGCGCCCGTCCTGAACGGATTTCGCCAGCCCGCGCGGTTTGTGTTCTAACTGCGCCTGCAAGGCGGAAATGGAAGCTGGCGCCGAGCGTCTTTGCCTTTCCTTCGCGCGGCGAGTGTCTTAAGCTCAATCGGATAATTTCGGCGCGCGGGCGAACACATGTCCAATCCTTCCAGTTCCCAGCATGAGCCGACCATGGAGGAAATTCTGGCCTCCATTCGCAAGATCATCTCCGAAGATTCGCCCGAGCCGCATGCGATGGAATCGTCTCCGGCAATAGGAGCAAACGAGGCGCAGGAACCGGGAGTGCTTGAGTTGACGCAAGAAGCACCTGACGAACATGGTGCCCCACCGGCGCCGGGCGCCTGGCCGCCACCGCCATCCGAATTGGTCCATTCGGACGATCGCATCGAAGGCGCCAAGCGCGAATCGGCGCGTGTCGCCTCGACAGCCGATGAAACCAGGGTTGCTTCCCATCCCGGTGACGGAATTTTCTCGGATAAATCCCGCAAGGCATTGAACGATGCGCTTACGCAGCTTGCGCCGCAGGGAACGGGCGAGGCTGTCTCCGGTTCTCCCGCGCCTGTCGGCGGGCTGCCTCTCGAAGCGGTTTTCGAGCGGGCGGTCGGTGAGGCGTTTGGCCCGGTGCTGCGGCAATGGCTCGGCGACAATGCCGAAACGATCATCGAGCGCATGAAGCCGGCGATCCGCGAATGGATGGACGAGCATTTCCCGGCCATGCTGGAAGATGCGGTTCGCGCGGAACTCGCGCCTGCGATCAAGCTGCGCGGACGCCGGTGATCGAACAGGTTGCCGCTAAGCCCAGCAACCCGCACTCTTGACCGCCTGATCCCGGGACGGTTTGAGATTTTCCGCCGTCGCTGCTGAAAACAGAAACGCCGCCATGCTCGATAAACATTTTGTGCCCAACGAAGTCGAAGGGCGCATTTACCGCAAATGGGAGGAATCGGGAGCGTTCCGTGCCGGATCAAGACCGGACGCGGAACCATTCTGCATCATGATTCCACCGCCCAATGTCACCGGGCGGCTCCATATAGGGCATGCGCTCAACAACACACTCCAGGATATCCTCGCGCGCTTCGAGCGCATGCGGGGCAAGGACGTTCTCTGGCAGCCCGGTACGGACCATGCCGGCATTTCCACTCAGCTCGTCGTGGAGCGAAATCTGGCGGAGCGGCAGCAGAGCCGCACCGCTCTGGGTCGTGAGAAGTTTCTGGCCGAGATCTGGAAATGGAAGGAGGAGTCGGGCGGTGCAATCGTTCAACAGCTGCGAAGGCTGGGCGCCTCATGTGACTGGTCGCGGGAGCGATTCACTCTAGACGAAGGCCTGTCACGCGCGGTGGCGAAGGTTTTCGTTCAGCTCTATCGCGAAGGTTTGATCTACAAGGACAAGCGCCTCGTCAATTGGGATCCGCGCCTTCAAACAGCGGTTTCCGACCTCGAAGTCGAGAACATCGAGGTCAAGGGCCACCTCTGGTACATCAAATATCCGATTGACGGCGAGCCCGGCCACTTCATCACGATCGCCACGACACGCCCCGAAACAATGTTAGCCGATGCAGCTATTGCCGTGCATCCAGACGACCTGCGCTACCGCGGAGCCATCGGCAAGAATGCGCTGCTGCCGCTCGCCAACCGCCGGATTCCGATCATTTCGGACTCCTATTCCGATCCCGAAAAAGGCACCGGCGCGGTCAAGATCACGCCCGCGCATGATTTCAACGATTTCGAAGTCGGCCGGCGGCACGGGTTACCACTGATCAACATCCTGTTGCGGGACGGCAGATTGAACGACGCGGTTCCGTCCGCCTATCAGGGGCTCGATCGCTTCGAAGCGCGCAAGGCCGTCGTCGCCGACCTCGAGGCGCTCGAACTGATCGAGCAGGTCGAGCCGATCGTGCATGCGGTGCCGCATGATGAGAAGACGAAAACCATCGCGCTCGAGCCCTATCTCACGGAACAATGGTATCTCGACGTGAGGCCGCTGGCCGAAAAGGCGATTGCCGCGGTCGAGCGTGGGCAAACGCACTTCGTGCCCGAGCAATGGGCCAACATTTATTTCAACTGGATGCGCGCCATCCGCCCCTGGTGCATCTCGCGCCAGCTCTGGTGGGGGCATCAGCTGCCCGTATGGTACGACAAATCCGGCAACGTGTACGTCGCGGAGACGGAAGCCGAAGCTCTCGCCGAGGCGCATCGGATCAATGGAGCAGCGACGGAACTCGAGCGCGATCCCGACGTGCTCGACACCTGGTTCTCTTCGGCTCTGTGGCCGTTCTCCACTTTGGGCTGGCCGGACGCGGCACCGGAACTGGCGCGCTACTATCCGACGAATGTGCTGGTTACGAGCTTCGACATCATCTTCTTCTGGGTCGCGCGGATGATGATGATGGGTCTGCATTTTCGCCACGACGTTCCCTTCCGCACCGTCTTCATCCACACCCGCGTGCTCGACGAGAAGGGGCAGAAGATGTCGAAGACAAAGGGCAACGTCGTGGATCCGCTGGTTCTCATAGACGAATTCGGCGCGGATGCGCTCCGCTTTACGCTGGCGCTGGCGGCCGGACAGGGGCGGGATATGCGCATCGGACCATCACGGGTCGAATCCAACCGCAATTTCTCGACCAAGCTGTGGAATGCCGCGCGCTTCTGCGAATTGAACGGCTGTGAAACGCGCGCAGACTTCGTTCCCGCAAATGTCGGGTCGACCCTCAACAAATGGATCGTCGCCGAAACCGCCGCAGCGGTACGGAGAGTCACGCAGGCCCTCGAAGAACTGCGCTTCAACGATGCAGCGAATCTTGCTTATCAATTTGTCTGGTCTCGTTTTTGCGATTGGTACCTCGAGCTGGTCAAAACGGTTTTCAGCGCCGGCAATGAAGCTGCGGCCACCGAAGCGCGGGCGACCGTCGCCTGGGTGCGCGATCAGATTCTCAAGCTTTTGCATCCTTTCATGCCGTTCATTACCGAGGAGCTTTGGGGCCGCACGGCCGAGCGGGGCAGGGGGTTCGATTCGCTCCTGATTCGGACCGCATGGCCGCAGCCCGCCGCCCAACCCGATGCGGAAGCGTGCGGCGAGATCGAGTGGCTCATCGAGCTCGTATCAGGCGTGCGTTCGGTGCGCATGGAGGCGAACGTGCCGGCGGCCGCGAAGATCGGGCTTGTGCTTCGCGGCGCAAACGCGGCGACGCGCTCCCGGCTCGAACGCAATCGTGACGCGGTCGCCGCGCTGGCGCGTCTGTCCGCAGTGTCGTTTGCCGAGTCGATACCACGCGACTCGGCGCAATTCGTCATCCGGGAAGCGATGGCGGCGCTTCCTCTTGGCGACGTCATCGATCTCGAAAAGGAGCGGGCACGGCTGCGCAAAGAGCTGCAGCGCGCCGAAGCGGAGATCGCACGATTTGACACCAAGCTCGGCAATGCCGATTTCCTCGCCCGCGCCCCCGAGGATGTTATCGACGAGCAGAAGGAGCGGCGGGCGGACGCAGAAGCATTGGCATCGCGCCTGCGCGACGCCGCGGCCCACCTCGGATAATGCCTGCTTTCTAGATGATTCCTTCAGTCGTGGGAGCGAAGAGAAAAATATCTTAGCGCAGAGGGCGCAGAGGTTGCGTGGAGGACCCTATGGACTTCTTAGCGCGCGTTGCGGGGCGCGGTTCCTCTGCGTCCCCTGCGCTTCCACCGCGACCACTGCGCTGAAATCTTTTTAGGAGCCGCCCAGACCCTCGGCCCCTGTTTGGGTGGGCATTTCGATATCGCGTGATTCCTCAACATATCGCAGAAGGAAAATTTTGACCGTCGTTCCGCGACCGATTGCGCTTTCAATGGTTACTCTACCGCCGGATTGCTTGGCAAATGCGTGCACCTGGCTCAATCCGAGCCCTGAACCCTTTCCCTCGGGTTTGGTCGTGTACAAGGGCTCGAACGCGTGCGCGACAATCTCCGGCGTCATGCCTTCGCCGGTGTCGCTCACAGAGAGCACGATGTACTCGCCAAGTGGAGCGTCGAGTTGAGGTCCTGCATTCTGAGAGAAATTCCTCGTGACGATCGCAAGCGTGCCGCCCTGCGGCATCGCATCCCTGGCGTTCACGCACAGGTTCAGGAGCGCGCTTTCGAGCTGGTTGGTATCCACGCGCGTTTGCCAGAGGGCGGACTCCAGCGTGCATTCCAGCCGGACATGTTCGCCAAGCGTGCGCCGGATCAGTTCCGACATGCTGTGAACCGATGAATTGACGTCGACGATCTGCGGCGCAAGCTTCTGGCGCCGCGAAAAGGCCAGCATCCGGCGCACGAGCGCCGCGCCCTGCTGCGCGGCCTCCTTTGCCGCATGGAGCATCCGTGCAATGCGCACGGGATCAGGGGGATCCGTATTCCGTTGTGCGAGATCGATTCCTCCGATGATGATACTCAGCAGGTTGTTGAAATCATGTGCGAGGCCGCCAGTCAGCTGCCCCAGGGCTGCCATCTTCTGCGCCTGCGCCAGCGCGGAGCGGCTTTCTTCGATCGCGGCCTCGTGAGAGCGTTTTTCCGTCACGTCGCGCGTGACTTTTGCGAATCCCCGCAGTGTTCCATCCTCTCCGCGAAGTGCGGTGATTACCGTGTTTGCGTAAAAGCGGGATCCATCTTTGCGGACGCGCCAGCCCTCCGCCTCGAAACTTCCCTCGCGGGCTGCAACAGCGAGACCTTCGTCCGCGACACCACGGCGGTTTCCGATTTCGGGAGGATAGAAGGCGGACATGTGCAGTCCGATCGCCTCCACGGGACTGTATCCCTTGATGCGCTTTGCGCCTTCGTTCCAGCTGACGACGCGGCCTTCGGGATCGAGCATGAAGATGGCGTAGTCCTTGACCCCCGATACGAGCAACCGAAAGCGCTCTTCGCTTTCGCGAAGACGGGCGAGTCTCTGCGCGTCGTGGCGCAGGGCGCGCGCAACCATCAAAGCGCCGAGCAGCATCAATGAGACGGTCATCGCGAGACCGAAGGTGCTCGCATTCTCGGCGCTGTTTTCAAGCATCGCGAATTTCGCCTCGCGTGCGGCGAGCAGCTTGTCTTCTGCGGAGATGGTGAGCTCGACCAGCCCGGTGATGACCCGGCGCGTGTCCGGCTTGAGGTTCGCCTCGATCAGCCGATAGGCTGCAAGAAATCCCTTCTTCTGGCGCGCCTCGACGGCACTCTGCAATTCGGTGAGTTTGAGATCGACAGCGGATGCGAGTACCGCGATGCGCCGCGTCTGGTCAGGGTTGTCCTGCGTCAGCTGGCGCAGGCGCTGCAGGTTCTGTGGCGTTCGGCGGGCTGCAGCCTGATAGATATCGAGATAGGTCCGGTCTCCGGTGACGATGTATCCGAACTCACCTCTTTCGGTCTCGCTCATCGACTGGTCGAGAGCCCGCGCGGCGTCGATGACGTGCAAGGTATGCGCGACCAATTGCTGGCTGTGCCACGAGCCGGGGACAATCCTGGCCGCACTGTAGATCTGAAGGGCAACCAGTATCAGCACCGGCACGGAGATCAGAATGATCCCCTGCCACACTGCACTGGGCAGTTTGCGAATACTCGGCACAGCCCCACACTCATGGGCGCGTGGACCCCTTGCGTGTCCGTCGCGCGGCTGGGCAGCTCAGCCCAGATTGAGCATAACGGGATGAGCTAGAGGGGCAAGCGGCCGCGAATCATCTCATCCTTCGACAGGCTCAGGATGAGGTCCTCATGGTGAGCCTGCCCGCCTTCGCTAAGGCTTCGGCGGGTCGTTTTCTTTGTCTTGTCCGCCGAAGCCTTGGCGTAGGCGGATCGAACCATGAGAGTGGCCAGGAACGCCGTTTTTCCCCACCACTTCGCGTCACGAAGCGAGGATTGGCCGGACCTTTTGACCCGCTTCGAGCCGCTCGGCGCCGCGCACAATGACGCGTTCGCCGGGAGAGACCGCTCCCTTGATTTCGACCAATGCGCCATCTTCCGATCCGGTCTCGACGGCCACGCGCTCTGCCACGCCCTTGCGACCCACTTTGAAGATGTAGGTGTTGTCCTCGCGCAGCACGAGCGCATCGCGCGGCACGGCCACCACGTCACGAGGCTGTGCCGTGGGAATGAAGACCTTTGCGGCGTCGCCGACGAAACCCGTGCCGGGTGGAAGCGTTAGCCGAATTTCGATCGTACGGCTGGCGATGTCTCCCACTGGTACGATTGCGCGGACAACCGCCGTCGCGCGCTTGCCCTCGATCTCGACGGTCACGGACATTCCCTCGCGCAGATAGTCGGCCGTTTCGATCGGTATCTGGACGCTCGCTTCGATCGAGCCTGTGTCGACAAGGCGGACGATCGGCTTGCCGGCCGTCGCGTATTCGCCAGGATTGATCAGCCGCGCAACGACGCGGCCGGGAAATGGAGCGCGGATGTCGCTGTGATCGAACTGGTATTGGCTCTTGTGGACAGCGGCTTGGGCCTGTGCCAGCGCGGCGGCGTCCATGTCCCGAGTCGACTCAGCCTGATCACGCGTGCTTTTTGCGATTGCGTTCTGCGCCAGGAGGCTGTTCAGCCTCTGCGCCTGGTTGCGATCGAAACGAAGCTGCGCATCTAGCCGCGCAGCGCTCGCCTTGTCGGATGCAAGCTGCATGCCCGCCAGATTGCTGTCCACGCGCGCCACGATACCACCCTTGGGCACGACCGTTCCAACCTCGGCGACCGAGGCGATGCGGCCCTCGACTTCGGATGCCAGTTGGGAGTCATTGCGCGAGACGACTGTGCCGGGCATCACGGTCTTCGGCGCCATCGTCACCATCCGTGCGGGAGTGACACCGACCGAGGGCGGATCAGGGCGCTGCTGCGCCAGCGCTTGCGGCGATAGCGCGAGGCCAACCAAAAGGCTGGCAGCCACGCCAAACAATCTGCATCTGCGCATTTTTATCGCTGGCCAGCCGCCCATGCGTCGCCTCCCCGAAAGGTTAGCGTGAACGCACATCTCTTCATGAATGTGACTTACGCAGCCAGCACAATAGTTGAATCGAGCGAACTGCACCTGGTTTTCCTCCCCCATCGTGGGGGAGGTGCCGAGCGCAGCGAGGCGGAGGGGGAAGTGGCGCGCGTCACGCGCGGACTCCCCCCTCTGGTTTGCTCCGCTTTGCTCCGCAAACCGCCTCCCCCACGATGGGGGAGGAAAATAGAGGGTGCGTTCATTTCGGGCTGAAACATGGAACGATGTGCTCACGCTCGCCGCACAAGGGGAGGTGAGACATCGTTCAGCTAGTTCAGATGGGCAGCTTGTACCCTTTGATTGCCAGTCGCTCATGCGGCTTGCCTTGCGGGAGTCATGGGGGCCTGGCGCAGTGCGCGTGGCGCTTCCCCAAGCCTTAGCATGGCTGGCATGAGCACGAGGGTGAAAACGTGACTGATGAGAATGCCTCCAACGATCACCGCGCCGAGCCCCCTGTAGATTTCGGCGCCCGGACCAGGCACCAGCACCAGCGGCAGCATGCCGAAGATCGCCGTGAGCGTGCTGGAGAATATGGGCCGCAAGCGCGTCTCGAGGCTTGAGCGGACCGCGTCGACCCGCGACATGCCTTCGGCCTCTGCCTGCCGCGTCCGCGCGACGAGCAGGATCGTATTGTTCACCACCAGCCCGAGCACGATGATGAAACCGATCATGGTCAGGAGATCGAGCGGCTGGAACACGAAGAGGCCGAGCAGCCTCAAGGCAGCCATCCCGCCCACCATGCCGAGCGGCAATGCGATTGTCGCTATTGCCGAATCCCAGACCGACTTGAACAGCGCCGCCATGATCAGGAACAGGATCAGCACGGCGAGCCCGAAATTCTTGCCCATGCTCCAGAGCGCGTTGTCGAGATGGTCGGCTGCGGCCCCGTAGGTGATGCTGCCGTCCGGCGGCAGAGGCTTGCGGATTTGAGGCTCCACGTCGCGACGGATTGATTTCATGGCGTCCTGGAGCGCCATCCCCCGCGGTGGTTGGAAGTTCAAGGCAAAGGTTCGGCGCCGGTTCAACCGGTAGGTGCCGCTTGGCGCGAGCGTACGCTGCATCGATACGAGATGGCCGAACGAGACCACACCGCCGTTCGGCGTGGCCACCGGAGCGGCGTCGACGGCATCGGGCGAGCCGAGGGTTCGCGACTTCAGAATGAGAAAGAGCTGCTTTTCGCCATCGTAGCGCTGGCCGACATAGAGGCCTTCCCCGAACGATTGCACGATGTTGCCGACTTGCGGTCTCGTCCATCCGACCTCCGCGATCGAGCGGTCGTCGGGCCTGAGTTTCAATTGGGGCTGATCATAGTCGAGCGTCGGATTCGAGTTGACGACGGCCTCGGGAAATTTCTGCGTGAGTAGGTTGAAGCCTTTCTTGGCTGCGGCGCGCATCGCCTCCGCATCGTTCGACTGGATATTGGTCGAAATGCCGCCGCCTTCGTCGAAGCCGCCGAAAAGGCTCCCCATCTGCGCGAAGGCTTGTGTGTCCGGGAGATCGCGAATGACCTCACTGCGGACAATCTTCTCCAGTTTGGGAAAGTCTTCGTCGTTGGGAACCCGCACGCCCATATCGCCGAACCCCGGTCCATCCATCTTCACGTAATAGTTGAGGAGCTTCGGCTGCTTTTTGCCAGTCATGTAGGGCTGCAAGCGATCGACGATCGGGCGCAGAATCTGCTTGTCTGCGAAATCGACCGTCGCACCTGCGGGGAATTGCAGGAAGCCATCGATGGCAGCGCGCTTCACTTGGGGCAGGTATTGAAGGCTCGGCAGCAACAGCCACGAGCCCGCCACAGAGCCCGCGATGAGGCCGCCGATCCATAGCCGCCTTTTCCTCGGTGTATCCGTCAGACCCATCACGTAATCGGTGATGCGGCGCCAGACACTCGCAAGTTCGGAGACTTTCGGACGTGTCCGAAGGAACAGCATCGAGCTCACCGGCACGACGGTGATCGCCACAATGAGTGAAACGAAAACCGCAAAGGCGATGGTCAGCGAAAGATCGGCGAACAGCTGTCCCTCGACGTCCTTGAGGAAGATGACGGGAACGAAGATCGCCACGTTGGTCGCCGTCGAGGCAAGCAGGGCGCCCCACACCTGGTCGGTTCCCTTCTGCGCGGCTTCCGCCGCTGGCATGCCGCGTTCACGCAACCGGAGAATGTTTTCGAAGGCAACGATGGCAGCGTCCAGCACCATGCCTGTGGCGAAGGCGAGACCTGCGAGCGACACGACATTGAGCGAGCGTCCGGCGACGTTCAGAAGAACGACCACCGCGCAAAGGCAGATGGGAATTGCCGAGGAAATAATGAGTGTGCCGCGCCACTCGCGCATGAAAAACCACAGGACGCCCACAGCAAGCAAAATGCCGAGGATCAGATCGGAGGTCACCATGCCGACGGCCTGGTCGATGAAGTGCGACGGATCGAAGGAGTAGGCGAGCACGACGCCTTGTTCCTTCGCTGGCCCGTCATTGATCTTCTGCAGCTCCGCCTTTACCGCGTTGACGGTTGCAAGCACGTTCGCGCCGTCGGCGCGGAAGATGTCGATGCCGAGCGCGGGATTTCCGTTCTGATAGGCAACCCCCTGCGCCTTGCTCCGGCCGATATGAACGTCGGCGATGTCGCCCAGATAAACGGGCTTGCCGTCGCGCCATTCCAGGACGAGATTCCTGAGGTCCGCGACCGAATAGCGGCCGCGGAACTCGAGGCCATATTGCCGCCGGCCGACATCGATCGTTCCGCCCGACACGTCTTCCGAGCCGCTGATTTGTTGCGCCATCTGCGGAATCTGGATGCCGAGCTGGGCTGCGCGGACGGGATCGAAGACGATGTCGAGCTCTTCGGTGCCGCCGTTGGAATTGATCTGTGCGCTGCCGACACCGGGAACCGATTCGAGTCGCGGGATGACGATGTTCTTGAGGAAGGATTAGTAGGAATTCACGTCGCGCGTGTTGCCCGGCTTCTTTTGCATGAAGATGTAAAGAAGCGTGGCGTTCGAATCCCGGCTGCTGGCCAGCTGTACGAAAGGCTTCTGGGCGTCGGCAGGAAGCGGGGGCAGGCGGTTCAAACGGCCGATCACGTCGACGAGCGCGCTCTTCATGTCGGTTCCGAGCGCGAATGTCAGCGCCACATAACCGCCGCCGGAGTTCGCATAGCCGTCCATCTCCTGCAGGCCCGGAATGCCCTGCAGCACTTCCTCCTCCGGCTGCACGAGCTGGGATTCGACTTCGCGCGGTGTTTCGGCACGCCAATCCGTTTCGATGCCGAGTTGCGGCCGGTCGATATCGGGGAACAGCTGAATGGGCAGGTTGTAGAGGGCGAACACCCCGAACAGGATCGTGACGGCAACGCCGACTGCGATGGCGGCGGGGCTCTTCAATCCGGCCCCGGTCAATGCGCGCATGAGTCCCTCTCAGATTCGACGCGGAAAGAGATTCGAGCCGTGAGTGGCAGATATAAGGCGCAATTGCCTTTCATGTGCCATGCGCAATTTCGTGAGGTCGAAAGCGGCACGTGCAGACGTGTCAACTAGCGCATCCCGGGCAACCGCCGGGCAAATAAGTGTTGCCGCTGAACAAAATAAAAATCAATTATTTCAGTATGTTGACTAGATTCTTGACGCAGGGATCACGAACCGGTTGCAATGGCGCCAAAGGGACCATTCAGGCTCGATCGAACCGCGTGTGACCTTGGACCCTTCAATGAATTTTCAGCAATCATCACGGCGCCTCGACATTTTTTTGGCGGCGGCGAAGCTCGCGAATGGGTGTAAGGAACGGAACGCGCCGCAGCCTCGCGTCCAATCCCGCGCGGTGCGCTCGAGGACATCGATGACCATCCGGCTGAACGTTAACGGAGCAACACGCGCGATCGATGTGGAGCCCGATGCGCCCCTGCTTTGGGTGCTTCGCGATGAGCTCGGGTTGACCGGCACGAAATTCGGATGCGGTGTTGCCCAATGCGGCGCCTGCACGGTTCACATCAACGGAGAGGCAAAGCGCAGCTGCGTCATTCCCGTTGGTGCGGTCGCGGACATGCAGATCGTTACGATCGAGGGTCTGAGCGCACACGGACCGACTCCGATCCAGAAGGCGTGGGTCGAACACCAGGTTCCTCAATGCGGCTACTGCCAATCGGGCATGATCATGGCGGTCAGCGCGCTGCTGGCGAAGAATCCGTCGCCGACCGATGACGAACTGAAAACGGAAATTACGAATATCTGCCGCTGCGGGACCTATCCGCGGATCCGCGCCGCCGTTCGAGCACTCGCAGCCCCGAAGGCTCTGCCATGACGACGCGCAGAATGGTCGTTCTCGGCGGCCTCGGCGCCGCCGGCGCTCTTGTCGTCGGTTACGCGCTGTGGCCGAGCACCCGGCTCGCGCGCGCCGATGCGATGGCGGCAAAAGCAGGCGAGCGGTTCGTCTCCAACTGGATCAAGATCGGCCGCGACGACACGGTCACCGTCGTCATTCCCCATTGCGACATGGGGACGGGGATATTCACCTCGCTGTCTCAGATGGCGGCCGAGGAACTCGATGCGGACTGGAACAAGGTGCGCGCCGAGACGGCGCCCGCAGATTCCCTCTTTGCCAACGGCCCGCTCGGCGAAGGCTTCATCCTCGGCGGAAAAGATATCTATCCCGACAACATTCCCGCCTTTCTGCGCGGCACGGTCGCCAACTCTTTTCGCACCATCGCCGAGTTTATGGATCTTCAGGTGACGGGAGGGTCCTCCGCCATCCGCGCGACCGGCGTGTACGGCATTCGCATTGCCGCGGCCGCCGCCCGCGAAATGCTCGTCGCCGCGGCCGCCGCGCGCTGGAACGTCGCGTCGGAGACGTGTTCGACGCGGGCGAGTCGCGTGCTGCACGAAGCGAGCGGACGCAGCTTCGGCTTCGGCGAACTCGCGGCCGATGCGGCGAGTCACGATCCGTCTTCACATCCGCGCCTGAAGCCGAAGGAGCAATACACGATCGTCGGCACGTCTGTTCCCCGCTTCGACATCCCGCACAAGGTCAATGGCGCCACGGCCTACGGCATCGATGTACGTGAACCCGGCATGCTCTTCGCAGCGATCCGGATCTCGCCCGTCTTCGGCGGCAACCTGCGGTCCGTCAATGCGGCGCCGATCGCCGGACGGCGCGGAATCCACAAGATGATAAAGCTCGACGACGCCGTCGTGGTGGTAGCCGACCGCTTCTGGCGCGCGCGCGACGCGGTCGCTCTGCTCAATCCGGTATTCGACGACGGCGTCCTGGGCGGTGTCACTTCCGCAACAATCGCCGCGCGGCGCAAGGCCGCATTGGATGATGCGTTGAAGTCAGATTTGACGGTGGGGTCCGGCGCCGATGCGCTCAAGAGTCAGAAAGCAATCGAAGCGACATACCAGGTGCCCTATCTCGCGCACGCGACGATGGAGCCGATGAACGCGACGGCGGTTTACAGAAACGGCAACCTCGAAGTCTGGTCGGGAACGCAGGATGGGTTGGGCGCGCGCGCCGCCTGCGCCGAATCGGCAGGATTGCCCATCGAGAAGGTCACCTTTCACCTCCTGCCCATGGGCGGCGGATTCGGCCGTCGTCTCCCTGGCTTCTTCGACTTCCTCGACTACGCGGTGAAGACCGCGATGGCCATGCCCGGCACACCGGTCAAACTCGTCTTCACGCGTGAGCAGGACATGCAGCACGATTTCTACCGGCCAAATGTGATGAGCCGATTCAGGGCTGCGCTCGGCGCCGATGGCATGCCTGCTGTGTGGGTCAACGACTACACGACGGACGACGATCCCAACCCCGAGGCGCACATTCTCTATGCAATACCGAACCAGGCGATCAGCGCGGCGCTTGTGCGCACCCATGTGCCGACGGGGCCATGGCGCAGCGTGGAAGCGTCATGGCACGGGTTCTTCATTGAATCTTTCATCGACGAACTCGCCCATCGGGCGAAGGCCGATCCCGTCGCCTATCGTTTGAAGCTTCTGGCGGACAAGCCGCGTCACGCCGCCACGCTCGGGCTTGCCGCACGCGAGGCCGGGTGGGGAGCGCCGCTGGCACGCGGACGCGGACGCGGCGTGGCCATCGTCGAAAGCTTCAAATCCATCGTGTGCCAAGTGGCAGACGTCACGGTCGCGGCGAATGGAAGTGTGAAGATCGATCGCGTCGTATCCGCAGTGGACTGCGGCATGGCTGTCAATCCCGACGGCATGCGTGCCCAGATCGAAGGAGGAATTCTCTTTGGCCTGGGCGCGGCGCAGTATGGGGAGATCACGATCGACAAAGGCTCCGTAGCACAGGCGAATTTCCCGGATTATCCGGTGGCGCGTCTCGCCGACTGTCCCGACATCGAAATCCATTTCCACGACAGCGACGCGCCGCTGGGCGGAGGCGGCGAGCCCGGCGTCCCGCCCATCGCGCCAGCCATCACGAACGCAATCTTCGCCGCAACCGGCGTGCGCATCCGCGACCTGCCGATCATCAAGCACGTGTCACTAATCGCGCGTGGCGCGACGGCAAGTCTGTGAACCGCTGATAGGTCATGACGGGAGCATCGCGAACATTGACGTTAGCGGCGATGTTCGCGCTCGGCATTGTTATTCCAGCTTGGCCGCAGAGCGGTTTCGATTCCTGGTCGCGCTGCGCAAACGCCAGACTCCCGCCCGAGAAGCGCATCGCCTATTGCACACGCGTCCTCGACCAGGGCGGCGTCCCGAATGGCGACATAGCGGTACTGGTCATGCTTGGTGGCATCTATCGGGTCCTGCATCAGTATGCGCAAGCCATTCAGTTCTACAGCCGCGCGGTGGGATATGAAGCGCAGGGAACCTCGCGGTACGACCATTCGCTTGCATCGCCCGAAGCGCTGGTCGGCGCGTATGGCGCGCGCGCGGAAGCCTACGCTGTGACCGGCCAGCATGACCTTGCGATGGCGGACGCTGCAGCACTTTTCAGGCTCGTGCCCGACAGCGCTGCGCCCTACGCCTTCCGTTGCCACATTCGCGCGGTGATGAAAGCGGAGCTGGACGTGGCTCTCGCCGACTGCAAAGAAGCCGCGAGTCGCGATGGACGAGCGCCCCAAGTTCTCGATGCTACGGGTTTCGTACAATTCCGGTTGGGACATCTGAAAGATGCCGCGGCGGACTACGCCGCCGCCCTCGCGCGCAATTCACGGCTGGCCGGTGCGCTTTTCATGCGGGGGATCATCAAGTTGCGCGATGGAGATGCGCCGGGAGGGAATGCCGACATCGTCGCTGCGAAAGACATCGAGCCCTCGATCGCCGACCGCTTCGCCGAATATGGCGTGACACCTTAGCGTTGCGAAGCAGGCCCCTGCAACATGAGGGAATGGTTGTCATTGTCTACGGACCATGATCTGAATCGGCCAAAAAAGCTTTGCCCCAGCAAGAGGGTAGCTCGAACGGGTGCGACGCTTGCTGTCACGTTTGAGACTCGTACGCTGCCTACTCTGAGCGATCGAATTCGAAAAATCGGAGATGGCAGGGACGAACCATCCGCCAATTGGTACGTACGATTTCCGAGAAAATCGCTGTCATTAATAGTGCCCGTGCGGATCAAGGTTAGCACAACGTCCGCGGGCACGCTTACGTCTGCCGAACCGCTGTCGACGACAAAGTCTAGCTTAATCGCATCATTTATTGTGACAGGTACAACATAAGTACCGCCATCAGACTTCATTCGAATTGAGCGGGGTCCAATGTCCTGTGAGGCTGCCACGACGGTCGAAGGTGTAGCGGGTTCAGGCGGAGGTGAAGAGGCACGTGGCATTTGAGGCGCAGCCGAGTACGCTTCCTTCTCGACCCTCGCGGCGTCCGAACCAAATCCAAAGGTCCACGTACTGCCGTCTGAAACCGCAATAGTGCCCATTCCCGAAACACCGCTCGCTTCACGCGTTGCTGTGATGACGGCGGTTCGGCCATCCGTGCAAGTTGCCGGGATAGTAAGGGTAGGGGATAAGTCATAATCGCTGTACGAGCCCGAGCACGTAACCTTCCCATTTGTTATGCCGAATGACCCGCCGCTCAGTGCGGCAGTCGTCATCCCGCGGTAGATTTCGCCACCTTGTCCGACGACGACGACAGGCTCGGTGACTGTGCAGGAGGCGCAGATTAGAGCGGTAGCGCCGGCGATCACAAAATTTCTAAATCGAGCAATGCGCATGAAGCGTGATCCGGAAATCCTGAGCACTGTCCCCACCCCAAAAGCATCCACTCAGAACAGTATAGCAGGGTAGGGGACCCGCTGTGTCCTAACCTGGAGGATCCGGCCAGTCTGCCGCCGCGTAGACTTTCGTGGCGGGATCCGAGCTGCGCAAGCTCTACCTATTGAGCCTGTTCATAAGGAACCCGGAAAGGCTTGTCGGACGCGGAAGTACATGACTTGACACCAAAGGAACCGCCGTAAAGGCCGCAAAGTTGGCCCACGACCCACGCTGGTACATGCTCCGGTGTGCTCGGACGCGGACCCAAACTTTCGCCCGTCTGGTGAACCCAGAAAATGGTGCACCAAAAGGCGCTGGGGAGTTAGTTTGGTGGCTGAAGGGTTATTGGCACGAGACCAAATTGCGCTCCGCGCCTGCAAGAGGCCAATTCGAAGGTTCGCTTAATGCGATGGGCCTGCACCAGTGCATTGGTACGTCGCGGTCACAATCCGCCAATCGCAGCCGTGGGAGTCTGCGCAGTGGCTAATCGCACCACCGAACGGTTCGGCGTCCGTATATCCCCATACCTTGCACTTTTCAGCTGCGGTTATCGCGGCTTGTTGCATGTCAACGACCGGCCTCTCAAGGCTGTCGTGTTCGTAGGAAAGAGTGACTGTCCCGTCCGCGCGGCTCCCGCCGGTCGCGACCATCGTTACCGGTGTGGAGCAGCCAGCAATGACAAGAAGTGTTGCCGATAATCCAGCGTAAACGCCCCACATGGTCTTCATGCTCCAATTCCCTTTGGCGAAAATCGCTGTCAGATGCGTACAACTTCTTCAAACACGCTAAAGAGGATCCCGATCGCGAGTTGGAGAAATTCCGCCCCGAGATGACTGCCTTCGCTATTTTCACTGCCGTTGTGAACTACGGCCTTGTGTACAAACAGCGGTCGCTGCCAATGGCGATTTATTACGGCTGGTTTTTTTGCAGACACCCCAGTTTTGCGAAGCCACTATTCAATGAGACCGTGGAACTGTGGAAGGGCCGTTTCGAACATCCAGAAGACAAGTCTCTGGAAGACGCGCTTTTGCCGCTGGGAGCGATGGTTGCTGCGGTCAAGAGCAATTCTAACGTAGCCTTTGATCTAATGCCTCCCGCCGCTAGGGAGAACATTGAGCGCTGATCGGGGGGAAGCCTGGAAGACCAGTGTTCATTGCCCTCCCGCTATTTCCGTCGGCCATTGAGCCCGCAAGCGCGCAACGGATGGGAGGAAAAATACAGCGGCTGATCGAGCGTCTGCCACTTCGGTGTCCTTTGCGGTGTATCGCGCTCGCAATCGAGCACAGCGACAACTCGTTCGTGTTCGCTATATTTTTGAGAGCGGTCGAAAATTTGCGACTTTCCCAGTGCTCTGACTGACCGTCTCGTGCTTGATGCTGTCAATCAAGCCCTGCAACCAGCCCGGCCCGTGCGATGCGTCAAACTCCTCGGCACTCAAAAGCCGTGGGTCGTTGTCGAACGCTGCAAGAGGAATTTCCTCGCCGAGGCGGTTTTCGAGACCACTCCGGGGGAGGCAACTCTCGGAATCGCTCACCACTTACCGCCTTTCGCATACAAACTCGGGGTCGAATCTTTGCCGCCCATATCGGACCTTATGACTCAGCGCCGAAAGCCGGGCGAGACGCGATCAAAACACCGCTCGTTCGTTGTGCTGGTGAGCGCGGCCGGTCGCGCGTAACGCCAGGTTACGCCCATGGCTCGCGCGACCTGAATCGGACGCTAAGTTTGGGTCGTCTCCTGGAGGGTAATTTTGTGGGTACGAGCAAAGCTGAAGTTCCAACGTATTGATATCACTTGATGATTACCACAGAAATGGCGGATGGGGTGGGATTCGAACCCACGAGACCCTTGCAGGCCTGCCGGTTTTCAAGACCGGTGCCTTCAACCCCTCGGCCACCCATCCGCTGGAAATTCAAATACGTGGCGGCAACGAAGGCGGCAAGGATCGCTTCCGCGCCCGAATTGCCGCCGCCCCGTTGAGCCAGCCTCCCTCTTAACCTATCGTTTAGCAATTCGAGGGCTGACTCATGGGCATGCGGGGTGCCATGCGACAGGTGGGGATTGTCTGCGCCTTGGCCGCGCTTGCGGCGGCGTGCTCGACCGCGCCCCCTGAGACTCCGACCGTCAGCCTTCCTTCGGGCACCGGCGTCTACAAGATCGGCGAGCCCTACGAGCAGAATGGCGTCTGGTATCAGCCCCACGCGCAGCCGGACTATGACGAGACGGGCGTCGCCTCCTGGTATGGCCCCGGTTTCCACGGCCGGCGCACGGCCAATGGCGAAATATTCGATGCTTCCGGGCTCACGGCCGCACACCCAACCTTGCCCATGCCGGTGAACGTCCGCGTCACCAATCTTGACAACGGCCGTTCGCTCGTCCTGCGCGTCAACGACCGCGGGCCTTTCGCGCGGGGACGCATCATCGATGTCTCGGCGCGCGCTGCCAGGCTCCTCGGCTTCTATGGCAAGGGAACTGCGAATGTACGCGTGACCTATCTCGCGCGTGCCGATATGCCCGGCGCCGCGCCCGCCGAAACCGCACCCGAGATCGCCGCCGCCGCGGCTGCGCCGGCGGCCGAGGTCGAGACGGCCGCGCTCGATCCAGTCGCAACCGCGCCCGCGACCGACCAAATGCCGCAATCTCCGTCTTTGGATTCACAACCGACGTCCGCAGTCTCCGACAGTCAACCCACGGCAACCGTTGCCGACATGGCAGCCGTCGCGCGCATCTATGTTCAGGCCGGCGCATTCGCTGCGCGCGAGAAGGCGGAACGCATGAAGAGCCGGCTTTCGGCGCTGGGGAACTCCTCGATTTCTTCAATCGACAGAAACGGCCAGCTTCTCTATAGGGTGCGCATCGGCCCGTTTGACGATGTCGGAGCCGCCGATGCGGCGTTGGCCCAGCTCTCCGGGCTCGGCAGCGGCGACGCGAAGATCGTCGTCGACCGATAGACTGCATCACGTAAGGAGTTTACTGCCGATGCGCCCGTTGCGCTTTCTCTTGCCATTGTTCGCCGCGATCGCAGCGGTAGCGCTGACGACAACCGCCGCCCAGGCCGCCATGGAGACCTCGGCGGAGCATGCGCTGCTGATGGACGGCGAATCCGGACAGGTGTTGTGGGCCAAGGACGCCGATACGCCATCGCCGCCCGCGTCGATGAGCAAGCTGATGACGCTGGAGTTGCTCTTCCAAAGACTCAGGGACGGGCGCGTAAAGCTGACCGACACGTTTCCGGTGTCGCAACGGGCCTGGAGCACCCAGGGCTCGAAGGGGTTCGCGATGATCGGGTCGCGAATCCCCGTTGAGACGTTGATACGCGGCATCATCATTGCGTCAGCCAACGACATGTGCGTGGTCGTGGCGGAATCGCTGGGCGGTTCGGTCGAAGCATTCGCCGACATGATGAATGCGCGTGCCAGACAGCTCGGTCTGACGCATTCGCATTTCGTCAATCCCGACGGACTGCCGGATCCTCCCGGACAGATGATGTCCGCGCTCGACCTGGCGACTCTCGCACGGCACCTGATCTACCAATATCCGCAGTACTACCACTACTTTGCGGAGCGCAGTTTCACGCAGGACGTCGGCAACGGCAGGAGTATTACGCAACAGAACCGCGACTCCGTTCTCGACAAGTTTCCGGGCACCGATGGCCTGAAGACCGGTCACACCGACGCGGCGGGCTACGGCATAACCGTTTCTGCCGTGCAGAACGGTCATAGGCTCATTCTGGTTCTGAACGGCCTGCGTTATCCGCAGCTCAACAAGATGACGCCCGCCGCGCAGGACTGGCATGGCGTGCAGCTGCGCGGCGACGAGGCCGCGCGCCTCATGGGCATCGCCTTCCGCGAGTTCCGGCGCTACAGCCTGTTCAAGCCCGGCGCCGCAGTCGGCGAGGCTCAGGTCTGGCAGGGCGAGCGGGACAGTGTACCCTTGACCGTTGCCGCGCCTTTCGACGTGACCCTGCAGGTCGAATCGCGGGCCGGCATGAAAGTCACGCTCGTCTATGACGGACCGGTGCGCGCGCCCATCGAGAAGGGGCAGAAGATCGGCACGTTGCGTGTCACCGCGCCCGATTTCCCCGGCGCGCAGGCGCCTCTCGTCGCCGCCGAATCGGTTTCGCGCGCCAACGTGTTCGCGCGGATCTATCTCGGCCTGCGTGCGCTGCTTGTCGGCCAATCCGGCGGCTGATGGCCGCGCGCGCACGTTTCATCACGCTGGAAGGCGGGGAGGGCGCCGGCAAATCCACGCAGGCCAAACGTCTCGCCGCCGCGCTCGAAGCGCGCGGGATCGCGGTGTGCGCGACGCGCGAGCCCGGCGGTTCGCGCGGCGCCGAAGAGATACGCCGCTTGCTGGTGGATGGCGAACCGGGACGCTGGGACGCGCTCTCCGAGACCTTGCTTCTCTTCGCCGCGCGCGCCGATCATCTCGCCCGAACAATCAGGCCCGCGCTCGCAGCAGACCGTTGGGTGGTCTGCGATCGTTTCACCGATTCGACCTTTGCCTACCAGGGTGCGGGACGCGGTCTCGACGGGGCAACGATCTCGGCCATTGAAGCCGCCGCCACCGGATCCTTCCGGCCCGATCTCACACTGATCCTCGACATTGCACCCGAAGCCGGCCTGGCGCGCGTCGATTCACGCGGCCGGCACGAGACGCGCTTCGAGCAGTTCGATGCCGGTTTCCACGCGCGCCTTCGGGAGTGGTTTCGCGCGCTCACGCAAAGGGAGCCGGGCCGCTGCGTGTTGCTTGACGCGCGAGCGTCGGCGGATGAACTGGCGGCGCAGATCTGGCAAATTGTTTCAACGCGATTTGGTTTTCCTCCCCCGCGAGCGGGGGAGGTCCGGCCGAAGGCCGGGGAGGGGGACGGGTCAAGTTGAATTCCAGATTGCCTCCTCCGCCCCTTCGGGGCACCTCCCCCAGAAATGGGGAGGAAATCGTATAGCTCGTTTGCTTCGAGGATCGTGAAGTTGGCAAAACGCGCGCGCGACGAAGAGACGCTCGAGACCGACCGGATTGCGGGCGTGCCGCATCCCCGCGAGACGATGACGTTGATCGGTCAGGACGAAGCGCTTGCACGCGCCGCCCGCGCGATCCGCCGCGGACGGCCGCCACAGGCGTGGTTGATCGGCGGGCCGCCCGGCGTGGGCAAGGCGACGTTTGCCTATCGCGTTGCGCGCTACCTTCTGCGCTACGGCGCCACCGACGCCGGGCCCGAAGATCTTTCGCTGCCCGCAAACGATCCGGTCGCGGCGCTTGTGCGGGCCGGTGCGCATCCGGGATTGCTCGCCATCAAGCGCGGTCTCAATCCCGATACCGGCAAGCTGATGACCGTGCTTTCGGTCGACGAAATCCGCAAACTCGGAAACTTCTTCGGACTGACGTCCGCTTCGGGTGGTTGGCGCATCGCCGTCATCGATACGGCCGACGAGATGAACGACCAGGCGGCGAATGCGCTGCTCAAGATTCTCGAAGAGCCGCCGCGACGCGCGATGCTGATGCTTCTCGCCCATGCTCCGGCGAGGCTCGCTTCGACCATCCGTTCGCGCTGCCAGGCGCTGCACCTGCAGCCTTTGAGCGAGGCCTCGTTTGCCGCTGCGCTCGCGGAGCGGCTGCCGCAAGTTTCGACGGCGGACCGCGCGCGACTCGTTGCACTGTCTGGTGGTTCGATCGGCGCGGCGCTGCGGCTTGTCGGCGAGGACGGATTGAAGCTCGCGGCGGAAGCCGAGAAGCTGATCGAGCGGGCGGCGGCGCCGGATTTTGCCGCGACCCTCGCACTCGCCGAGCGCGTGGCGAAGTTCGATCGCGGAATGGAAACGTTTGGCGTCTATCTGACGCAGATGCTGGCGGCGCGGATTCTCGCCCGTGCGCGCGAGGGCGCGCCGCATCTCGACCGCTGGGTCGAATTGTGCAACCGCATCCGCGCGAGCTTCGTCCGCTCGGCCGCGTTGCATCTCGAGCCGCGCCAGACGATTGTCTCGGCCGCGCGTGCGATCGCCGCGCGCCGCGCTGCCTTGTAAGTCAATTTCTTTCCGATGCTCGTCGACAGCCATTGCCATCTCGACTTCCCGGAATTTGCGGCCGAGCTGTCCGACGTGGTCGCGCGCGCGAAGGCGGCTGGCGTCGGCGTGTGCGTCTCGATCGGCACGCGTCTCTCGGGCTTCGCCGCGGTCGCCGCGGTGGCCGCACGCTTTCCCGACATCTATTGCTCGGTCGGCGTCCATCCGCATGAGGCCGAAAAGGAGCCGCTCGACGATGCTGTGCCGCTGCTGGCTCTGGCGCGAAACCCGAAGGTCGTCGGCATAGGCGAAACCGGTCTCGACTACTATTATGAACACAGCCCGCGCGCGAAGCAGATCGAGAATTTCCGCGCGCACATTTCAGCTGCGCGGGCGTTGGCGCTTCCGCTCATCGTGCACACGCGCGACGCGGAAGACGACACGATCGGGATTCTGCGCGAGGAGATGGGGCAGGGCGCCTTCACCGGCCTCATCCATTGCTTCACCGGCACAGAGCGTCTTGCCGACGCGGCGTTTGATCTCGGGCTCTATATCTCCGCCTCCGGCATCGCGACGTTCAAGAAGTCGGACGCGCTGCGCGCGGTGCTGGCGCGCGTGCCCCTCGACCGACTGCTCGTCGAGACCGATGCGCCCTATCTTGCGCCGGTCCCCCATCGCGGCAAACGCAACGAGCCCGCCTTCGTCGCGCATACGGCAGCGATGTTGGCCGGGCTGAAGGGTGTTCCCTTCGAAGAACTAGCGCGTGCCACCACCGACAATTTCTTCCGCCTGTTCACCCGCGCTGCGCGGCCCATATGACCGATCGTTTCACGGCGACGATTCTCGGTTGCGGATCTTCGGGCGGCGTGCCGCGCATCGGCGGCGCGGACGGGAAGGGCGAATGGGGTGCCTGCGATCCGGCCAATCCGAAAAACCGTCGCCGCCGTTGCTCGATCCTCGTCCAGCGCCATGGCGCCCAGGGCGTGACGACGCTGCTCGTCGACACGTCGCCCGACATGCGCGAGCAGCTGCTCGGTGCGCACACGGCCTGGCTCGACGGGGTGATCATCACCCACGACCATGCCGACCAGCTGCATGGGATCGACGATCTGCGGACGGTCGTCCATGCGATGCGACGGCGGGTGGATCTGTACAGCGACCGCGCGACGCTCGAAGTCGTCGAGCAGCGCTTCGGCTATTGCTTCTCCACGCCGCCGGGCAGCTTCTATCCGCCGATCCTCAACAGCCACGTTCTCGCCGAACCGTTCGCGGAGTTCGCGATCGAAGGCGCGGGCGGCGCCATCCCGGTGCTCCCGTTCTGGCAGGAGCACGGCAGCATCCGGTCACTCGGGCTTCGTTTCGGGCCCATCGCTTATTCAAGCGATGTCAACGGCTTGCCGGAAGATGCGTTTATGGCGCTTGAAGGGGTGCAATGCTGGATCGTCGATGCGCTGCGCTACACGCCGCATCCGACGCACGCCAATGTCGCCACCGCACTGGCCTGGATCGCGCAGGTAAAACCGGCCCACGCGGTGCTCACCAACCTGCACTTTGATTTGGACTACGAGACGCTCCGGTGCGAACTGCCCGAGGGCGTCGAGCCCGCCTATGACGGGATGGTCGTCGCGGCGCCGTTGCCGCAGACGCGTTAGGTCCGTCTCGACAAAAGCAGCAACGACAAGGTGCGACACAAGCGCGTCCACCAATTCCCGGTCATCTTGACATCCCTTCGAAGGTCCAGCTTTGAGCGACCATAACGCACGACCGATTAGAGGACCGTTTGTGCGAGGCCGGGATTTTTAAACCGTGCATTCATACGGTTTTTGCCAAATTTTCAGTTTCATCGCTTCCCATAATATAGATTATACGAAATTTTGGATGATGGCAGGCGGGCGAAAAATGGTCTTGACCCTGCCCTTGGGGCAAGCCCCACAGGGACTCGGGTCGAAAGAGAATCCGTTGATGTCCGCTCTGCAGGAACGCCATCTCAGCCCCGCCGAAACGGCGCGCCGCCTGGGCATCAGCCCCAAGGCGTTGCGTCTCTACGAGGCGCGCGGCCTGCTTGCGCCGCTCCGGTCGCAATCGGGCTGGCGCACCTACGGCGCAAAGGAAATCGCGACGCTCCACCACATTCTCGCGCTCAAGCAGCTTGGTCTGCCGCTGGTGCAGATTGCGGAGCTGCTGTCGCGGCGTCCGCCCGCGCTGGAACGTCTTCTGGCGGCGCAGGAACGTGCTCTATCTCATGAGCACACTCGCCTGGGTCGCGCGTTGGGCCTGGTGCGGGACGCGCGGGCGAAACTCGCCCACGGAACAGCGCTCTCCATCGACGATCTCATCCAACTGACCAAGGAGACCACGATGACGACCCGCGAACAGCACGAAGAGATGAAGGCGATCTTCGACCCCCTCGTCGAGAAGCATTTCACCGAAACCGAGCGCGCCCAACTGGGCGCGCGCGCTTGCGACCAGACCGAGGCCTCGCGCGCCTGGGATGGATTGATGGCCGAGGCGAAGGCGCTGATGGCGAAAGGCGATCCCGGCTCGCCGGAAGCGAAGGACCTCGCCCGCCGCTGGATGGCGCAGGTCTCGCTGTTCACCCAGGGCGATACCGCGCTTGCCGGCAAGGTGAAGGCGTTGTGGAATGACGCGATGGCCGATCCAAAATCCGCGCCGAAACTGCCGCTCAATCTGGAGATCTTCGCGTTCATCGACAAGGCCTGGAAAGCCGCGCAGGGCAGCGACAAGGCATTGTAACTCTTGCACCACTTTCCTCCCCCAGTTCTGGGGAGGTGCCCCGAAGGGGCGGAGGGGGACGGCGTCCGACGTTTGTTTGCATTCCCCCCTCCGCCTCGCTTCGCTCGGCACCTCCCCCACGTTGGGGGAGGAAAGAAGAAGTTGCGGCAAGAACCTCGTGTCTTATCAATGCGTGCATGACCGGCGATGCGGACCACGCAATCTCGAAGCTGCTCGACATCATGCGAGCGCTGCGCGATCCGCAATCCGGTTGCCCATGGGACCGAGAGCAGAATTTCGGCACCATCGCGCCCTACACGATCGAGGAAGCCTACGAAGTGGCGGGTGCGATCGAGGAGGCGGACTGGCCCGCGCTGAAGGAGGAGCTGGGCGACCTCCTCCTCCAGGTCGTCTTTCATTCCCAGATGGCGAGCGAGCGGAATCTGTTCGATTTCAACGATGTTGTCGCCGCAATCAGCGGCAAGATGCAGCGCCGTCATCCCCATGTTTTCGGGGGCGGAGTGCCCATCGCCTCGGCTTCCGCGCAAACCCTCGCCTGGGAGGAACACAAGGCGCGCGAGCGCGCCGTCAAAGAGAACGGCGTGCTCGATGGAGTGCCCGCCGCCCTGCCCGCGCTGTTGCGCGCGCTGAAGCTGCAGCAACGCGCCGCAAGCGTCGGATTCGATTGGGATTCCGCACCTCGTGTGGTCGAGAAAATCGCCGAGGAGGCTGGCGAAATCGCGGATGCCCAGGCGGCGGGCGCGGGCCCGGAAAAACTCGAGGACGAGATCGGCGACCTGCTCTTCGCCGTCGCCAATCTCGCGCGGCATCTGGGCACCGATCCCGAAGCCGCGCTGCGCGCCACCAACGCGAAATTTCTCCGCCGATTCAGGAAGATCGAAATCGCTCTTGCGAGCCGGGGTAAAACGCCGAGCGCCGCCACGCTCGAGGAAATGGAAGCCCTCTGGCAATCCGCGAAGGCGGATGAGTAACGACGACCGATTCAGCCCTACCCTGCTTTTCCCGCAACAATATCTTGCCCCATAAGATGTGCTCGTGCCCTTCCTCTTGGGGAAGGGGAGAGAACATCGCGGTACAAATCCCCCTCCGCCGACGCCGGTGCGGTCAACGCTTTGGTAGTGGCCGCTGAGGCATCATCTCCGCGATCGCGGAGGAAACGATGAAGAACACGGGCCTGGTACTCTTAGCCACCGCCTCGGCGTTCAACGCTGCCACGGCCCAGGCCGCCGTCACGATTTCGTCGGGCCCGACCTCGAACATGACCTGCTCCGCCGGTGTCTGTACGCCGACGGCTGCGGACGCCGTGCTCAATGCGGGCGATCTCGAAGGATTGCTCGCGTCCGGCAACTTGAAGGTCACCACGACCGGCGCACGCGTGCAGGCAAACGACATTCGGATCGCCGCGCCGATCGCCTGGTCGAGCGCCACCACGTTGTCGCTGGACGCCTACAAATCTATTGCGATCGGTAAGCCCGTGACCGTTTCGGGCTCAGGCGGCGTGTCGCTCGTCACCAATGATGGCGGCACCAGCGGCGAATTTTCCGTCAGCGGCAAAGGCCGCGTAACGTTCCAGACTCTTTCGGGCACCCTCACGATCAACGGCGCGGCCTATGCGCTGGTCCGCAACGTCACCGAACTCGCCGCTGCAATCGCCGCCAATCCCTCCGGCAATTTCGCCCTCGCGAAAAACTGCGACGCCAGCCGGGACGGAACCTATGCGACTCCGCCGGTGCCAACCGTGTTCAACGGAGCCTTCAACGGTCTCGGCAACACGATTTCCAATCTGACAATCAACGACCCGACCGAGAACGCCTATGTCGGAGTCTTCGCCGAGATCGTCAGCGGCGCAACGCTCGCCAACATTCGGCTCGCGAACGAAAATGTGACTGGCGGATCGGGCAGTTCGATCTCTGACTCAACGGAATTCATCGGCGGACTCGTCGGATACGCAAACGGCGGCACGTTCGCGGAAATCTTTGCAACCGGAGTCGTGACCGGTGGCGATTATGCCTCGGTCGGCGGTCTGGTCGGCATTGGCGGGGGCGCACTGAGGTCTTCCGGCACCGCGATGTCCGTCTCGAACGGCGGATTGGGCAACGCCGGCGGGCTTGTCGGCGGTACGGGGGGAGGACCCGTCGTGGATTCCTACGCCACAGGAAATGTGTCGGGGACCGGCTTTGTGGGGGGGCTTGTGGGATTCAATGCCTATTCGCCGATCATCCATTCGTATGCAGCCGGCCAGGTTACAAGCAACGATCAGGGCACTTATGTTGGCGGGCTCACCGGAATGAACGACGGGAGCGCGATCGACAGGTCATTTTCCACCGGCGCCGTCACCTGTCAGTTTGTTTGCGGCGGTCTTGTGGGAATAAACGGGGCGGGCGGCGCCACGTCCACGATCTCTCAGTCCTACGCAACGGGAAGCGTGTCCAGCAGCGAAGGCGCAGGCGGTCTCGTCGGCTACAATATGTTCGGTGCGGTCTCCGACTCTTACGCGATGGACGGAGTATCCGCGCAAACGTCCGGCGGACTCGTCGGTGAAAATGTGAACCAGGGTACATTTCCTGCGATCGCGCGGTCGTATGCGGCGGGAGCCGTCACCGGCACCGCGGGAACGACCGGCGGGCTGATCGGCTACGACGAATTCGCCAGCGGCATCAAACATGCATACTGGGACACGACGACAAGCGGTATCGCCAATCTCAGCCAGGGCGCCGGAAACGTCAGCAACGATCCGGGCATCAAGGGCCTGACCACCGCGCAATTCCAGTCCGGCCTGCCGAAGGGTTTCGGCGCGAAAATCTGGACTGAAAATCCCGACATCAACGGCGGCCTGCCCTACCTCACCGCCAACCCGCCGGTGAAGTAAGACAGGATCGCGGGTCCCTAGAAAATACCAACCCATAACCAAACCATGTCATTCCCGCTGGAGCGGGAATCCAGGGGCCCATGCACGGCGCCATCAACCGTTCAGTGTCTGATACAAATCCAGCCATTGAGGATTGGTCTTCTCGATCAGTTCGAGTTTCCAGCGCCTGTTCCATTTCTTGAGCCGCTTCTCGCGCCGGATCGCGAAGCCGCCGCTCGGCATCCCCCCACGTTGGGGGAGGAAACGTGGAGCCCTGCCCGCGCCTTCGTTTGATCCATCGGGGGCGCACTCGGGTTCATGAGAACTCATCGCGAATTTTTGGTGCCACGTGCATCTTGGCGATTCGCCTTCCTTCACCATTGTGTAGCACGCGGAGATCTGCGCACGCTGGTCCGCCCGGATTTTGACTTATGCAGGAATGACATGTTTGTTTAGTGCAAACTTGGGAGGGAACCGCCATGTCATTTCTCGACAGATATTCGCCGCAGCTTCTGAGCATTCTGCGCATCGTCGCCGGCCTGCTGCTTCTGGAACATGGAACGTCGAAGCTCCTGGGCTTTCCGCACAGCCCGATGTTCGATCACCTCGTTCCGATGCTCGTTGCCGCGGGAGTGATTGAACTCGTGGGCGGCGCCTTGGTCGTTCTGGGGCTGTTCAGCCGCATTGCGGCCTTTGTCGCCTCGGGAGAGATGGCCGTCGCCTACTGGATATACCACGTGCCGCACGGCGGGTTCTTCCCGGCGCTGAACGAGGGCGATGCCGCGATCCTCTTCTGCTTCGTGTTTTTGTACCTCGCCGCGGCGGGGCCCGGCCCTTGGGCAATCAACAGGAAGTGAGAACGATGAAACTCTACTACACGCCCGGAGCCTGCTCGCTCTCCCCGCACATCGTCGCAGAGGAAGCCGGCATTCCGCTTGAGCTCGAGAAAGTCGATCTCAAATCCCACAGGACCGAGAGCGGCGAGGACTACTACTCCGTCAATCCCAAGGGCTACGTGCCCACGCTGAAGCTCGACGACGGCACCACGCTGACGGAAGGCCCTGCGATTGTTCAGTATCTTGCCGATCGACGGCCCGCCAGCGGCCTCGCGCCAGCCAACGGCACCTTCGCGCGCTACAAGCTTCAGGAGTGGCTCACCTTCATCAATGGCGAGATTCATAAGGCTTTCGGACCGCTGTTCGGCTCGCCTACCGACGAGGTGAAGAAGGACTCCCTGGCGAAAATCGCCAAGCGCTTCGGCTATGTGGAGAAGGAACTCGCCGGCAGGCCGTTCATCACCGGCGACAATTTCACGATCGCCGACGCCTATTTCTTCGTGATGCTGACCTGGGCCCAGCATTTTCATATCGATCTCAAGCCCTTCTCGAACATCGCCGCCTATTTCACCCGCGTCGCCTCACGGCCTAAAGTTCACGCCGCGATGAAAGCCGAAGGTCTGGTGAAGTAGGACAGGCGGCAATTGTGTCTTCCAAGAATTGGCACGCGGAGCCGCGGAGGACGCGGAGAAAAGAAAGCGCACCACAGAGGCACAGAGGAAAAGGACCGCGCGCGAATGCGCGCAAAGATTTTCTTAGTGTCCTCTGTGTCTCTATGGTGAATCCTATTTCTCCGCGTCCTCCGCGCCTCCGCGTGAATCTTTCTTGCCGGTCGCGGTTGGATTGACCTGCCGCCGGAATGCGCTGTAGCGATCTTGGTCCAACCGGGTGAGCGATGGCGAACGACGCGACGAACGGGACCTGGCTCCTGGAGCCCATCGACGGAGCGCGCGACCACATTCGCGGTGACCGTGCGGCGCGCGATGCCGTCGAGGTCGTTCTGTACGGCGATTATCTGTGCCCGTTTTGCCGGCGCCTCAGGCCGGTGTTTCTCCAGTTGCGCGAAGTGCTGGGCGATTGCCTCGTCTATGTGTTCCGGCATTTTCCGAACGAGCAGGCGCATCCCGGTGCGAGCTTCATGTCGCGGGCGACGGAGGCCGCGGCGGAGCAGGGCCGGTTCTGGGACATGCATGACTGGATTTACGACAGCAATCCGGCGCCGACCGGGAAGGAAGCCGTCGAATTCATTCGTTCGCTGGGTCTCGACATGGATCGCTTCGAGCGCGACCTGCAGTCCGAAGAGATTCGCCTCCGCGTCGAAGAGGATGTGGCCGAGGGCAAATGCAATGGCGTCTCGGGGACACCGACCATCTTCATCGATGGGCTGCGTTACGATGGCGCCTGGGATTTCTACTCCATGCTCGAGGCGCTCGAGCAGCCGGTCGCCACGCGCATCGAACGCTCGGCGCGCGCCTTCGCCAGCCTGCCGGCTTCAGGAGGTATCGCGCTGCTTCTGGCGGCGGCCGTGGCGCTTGTTCTTGCGAATACCGCGCTCGCGCCCTTCTACGATCTCTTCATCAATGCGCCGTTCGGAATCGGTCCACCGGGCGGCATGCTGTCCCTGCGAGTTGCTGATTGGTGCTCCGAGGGGCTGCTTGCCGTTTTCTTTCTGCTTGTAGGTCTGGAGATCCGGCGCGAGCTGACCGCGGGCTCGCTCACGGATCTCCGGGCGGCCGCGCTTCCGGCAGTTGCCGCCGTGGGCGGCGTGGTGCTGCCGGCGGTAATCTATCTCCTTCTGAATCCCGGACCGACGGCGCCGGGCTGGGCGGTGCCCACTGCAACCGGCATCGCGTTCACGCTGGGAATCCTTGCGCTGTTTGGACAGCGCATTCCCCTCTCTTTGCGCGTGTTCATCGCTGCCTTCGCGGTCATCGACGATATTCTTTCGGTGCTCACGCTCGCAATCTTCTATCCGCACGGATTTCATTTCGCGTGGCTCGGCGCCGTCGCAGCGGCGCTCGCGATCCTTTATGCGCTCAATCGCTGGCGGGTGTATGCGGCGTGGCCCTATGTCGTTTCCACCATCGGACTCTGGATTTTCCTTCACCTCTCGGGAGTCCATGCCGCGCTCGCCGGCATCTTTCTGGCCGTCCTGCTGCCCACGCGACCCACGCCTGACGCGGGGCCTTTGCTCGCGCAGGCGGCTACCGCACTCGCCACGCTCGAACACGCGCAGACGGCGGTGTCAAAGGCGGGTTCGAAGAAACCCGGGTTCGATATTGAGGCCGTGTGGGACTGGGCGGGCCGCAATCTCCTGGCCGTCAGTGACCGTTTGCTCTCGCCTGCCGAGCGCATCGAACAATCGGTTGCTCCCTGGACCGCCTATCTCGCTTTGCCGCTTTTCGCCTTCTCGACATCCGGCGTCAGTCTCAGTCTGGATATGTCGTCTCCGGACACCGCACGAGTTCTCGCGGGTGTCGTGCTGGGGTTGCTGGCCGGCAAACCCGCGGGCGTTTGTCTGGCGTCGTTTCTGGCGGTCAAGTCGCGCATCGCCATCGCGCCGAAGGGCATCGATCTGCGCAACTTTGTCGGCGCCGCGTGTCTCTGCGGGGTCGGCGATACGCTTTCCTTCCTGATGGCGGACCAGGCATTCCCGCACGGTCCGGACGCCGCCACGGCAAAGATCGGCGTGCTCGCCGGCTCGGTCCTTGCCGCCGGCCTTGGTGCTCTGATACTCGCCACGAAAACGGATGCGACGGTCGCGACGAAGAAGATTCAAATTGACCCGCGATAACGTTTCCTCCCCCGCGTTGGGGAAGGAAAACAGAGCGCCGATCAAATTTCGTTTGAGACGGTAATACGGCGAGAACTGGCGCGATGCTGAGGTCCTTGGCGGAGATTTCTACTCTCTGAGCCTGAAAACAACGCCGTAGCCGTGCGCGCCGCCCTGTGGTGTCGTTCCATAGAGGCGCTCTTTTTTGTCGGCAATCGGCCCGGCCTCGGGATTGGTCCCGTCTGCACCATTGAAGGAATGCAGCACGCCGATCGTTCCATCCGGGGCAAGCCTGAAGACGGCGCCGTCTCCGTCGGCTTCGCTGAGCGGAGTTGTTCCGTAGAGATTGGCGGCTGCATCAATGACAAGCGCGCATGACGGGTCGGCCCCTTCCCTGCCGCCGGTGAAGGAATAGAGCACGCTCTCGGTACCGTCCGACGCAATCTTGAACACCGTACCGCTGTTGCTCGCGCCCCCTATGGATGTTGTGCCGTAGAGATTACCGTTGGCATCCAGTGTCAAAGCGCCGCCGGGATAGGCGCCATCGCTGCCGCCGGCGAAAGAATGAAGCACAATCTCGCTGCCGTCCGGCGCGATTTCGAACACTGTGCCGTCGCCATCCAGACCGCCGAAATGGGTCGTGCCGTAGAGATTGCCGACGCCGTCCATGATCAGACCGGCAAGCGGCAACCCGCCATCGTTACCGCCGGAGAAGGAATGGAGTACGGACTCCTCACCATCTTTGGCGAGCTTGAACACCACCCCGGCGTTGTTCGTGCCGCCAAATTCCGTTGTTCCGTAAAAATTCTCCGCTTTCCTGACCAGACCGGCGACTGGACTCGCGCCATCCGCGCCACTGAAGGAATAGAGAATGTTTTCCGTTCCATCTGGCGCGAGCTTGAAGACGGTTCCTCCATGGTTGGTTCCACCTTCCTCGGTCGTGCCGTAAAGATTGCCGGCTTTATCGATTATCAGGCTGGCGGTTGGGTACACGCCGTCAACTCCGCTGCCAAAGGAATGAAGCACGGATTCGACACCCATCGGCGTGAGCTTGAACACTGTGCCGACGTCGTCGAACCCACCGCTTTGCGTGGTGCCGTAAAGGTTTCCTGCCTTGTCTCGCAGGACGCTTGCCATCGGATATGCGCCGTCGCTTCCGCCAGCGAAGGAGTATAGGACGTCAAAACCACTCGCTTGTGCGCCGAATGGCGCGATCAGGACCGCCGCCAGCGTCACGACAAGCACGGACCCGACTCGCGCGCCGGTCGCACGCCATGTCCTTGTCATGGCTTCAGCGAATTCGAGACGAAGATGTAGCCGAGGCCGGTGGTGAGAAAATTCACGCCGAGCAGAATGCCCAGCACGATCACCGAGATCGCGGGCCACGCCGCCGCGATGAGGACTGCCATCACGGCGCTTGCAATACCCGAGATCAGCATGCCCACCCAACCGGCGTGTGGACGTGTTTCAAACGCGAAGAAGATCTCGAACGCGCCCTGGAACATGAAGAGCACGCCCACCATCAGCGTCAGCGCGACCGCGCCGGCAAGCGGGCTGAAGAGCAGGAACACCCCCCCGGCGATCGAGAGCAGCCCGAGCAGCAGCGCGCCGAAGAACGGTCCCGTGCCGTGTATCGAGAACGAGCCGGCAAAAGTGAATCCGCCCGAGATCAGCAACACCCAGCCGACGAGAAGGGCCGCAACCAGAGTGGAAAACATGGGGAAGACAATGGCAGCGACGCCCAAGACGACCATCGCCAGGCCGAGCCAGAAGATCCCGCGCGAAGATGCGCGCAACCGCCCATGAAACAGGCTGTCGCCCAAAGCTGCATTGCTCATTGCTGGCTCCCCCTGAACCGGCGGGTCCCAAATGGATCGCCATCGCGCAGGGCAGCTTAGGCGTGGCGGCTCTTAACCGCAATCGAAGCGGTTTGGCGCGTTCTCCAGCGCGTCGCGCCGAATAAGGTTGCTGGTCTCGACGGCATCCAAAATCCTCGTCATGGCCGGGCCATTGTCCCGGCCATCCGTGAATACCGCGTCAAAAAAACGATGCCGCCATGCGAGCCGAACGGAGGTTGCAGGTCGCGCCGATGTGCCCTGTTCCCTGTTCTTCGTCATGTAAATTGCGATGCAAGCGTCCCGGAAACCACGGCTGGCACTGTGTTCATGGATGGCCGGGACAGTTTACACAGCCAAAGGTTCACGCGGAGACGCGGAAAGAAGAATTCACATGGCCTTCTCCGCGCCTCCGCGTGCCCATTCCTGGGTAAAGCAGTCTGCGCTCTGCGCGTGGTTTCCAGCTTCCCCTATCAAATGCGAACCCGATCGCGCGGACGAGTCACTATTTTGGCGTCGACCCCGTAAACGCCGTCTTCGCTTTGCCCGAAATGCTCTCTCGCGCGTTTGCTATTCGAGCGCGGGCGGAGATCACACATGTTGGATAATCTATCATTTGCGAGCGCGGGCGGAGATCACACATGTTGGATAATCTATCATTTGGCAAGCGCATCACATTCGGACTGATTTTTGGAATCATGTTCTGGGGTGGGGTCGCGCTATCGAGCGCTTATCACTTGTGAAACCAGGCTGAAGCGAACCTGTTTCGCGCCCGCCACGGCGCATTCTTCTTTCAATCAATTCCGAAGCCTTCACGCGGGGGCAATTGCGGTCTTAGGCTCGGGACCGTACGCGTTTGGGCCTGCCGTGCCCGGCTGCGCCCAGAGCCAGGCGAACGCAATCGCTGCAACCAGCCAGATGAGACAGGCCAGCATGAAGATGGAATAGAGCGAGACCGATATTCCGTTCGGCCCGTAAGCTTCCGCAAGCGAAACCAGTTCCAGAATTGCGGTGGGTATCGAATAGGTCCAAATGAGCATGCCGTTCCTGCCGGTGTCCTGCAGCCGCCTCGAGCCGAGGCCGACGATCGGGAGCAGCAGAGCCAGGCCGATAACCGGCGTAAGGAGTCTGCGGCGAATGATCTCCTCAAGAATGAAGGCCACGAAATAGATGACGGCACACGCAAGCACGAAGCCCCAGAATTCCTGCCGCGAAACGCGGCCCTTCATGTCGAAATAGTGCTGCGCGAGATTGCGCCGGAAGGTTTCGACGATTGTACGCGGGTTCATGAGAGAACCTTTGCCGTAAAATGCTGCGGGGAACAAATATTTTCCCGCGCCAGCTGCGAACGGCGTGCGTGAGCAATGTACGGCCATCCAAGGGAATTTGGTGTGAGGGTCAGGCCGTGTCGCCCAGCACGCGCTCGAGACTGTCGAGGATCATCGTCCAGCCCTTCACGTTCGGCTCGGCGTAGTCGGGCCGCACGCCGTCCTGGGCGAGCGTGAGCTCGCAACCCGGCCCCACGCGGACGATTTCGATGGCGACCCGCGTGAATTCGGGGGACAGCCTGGGGACTCCGAAGGTGAATACGAGGCGGCGGGGCCGATCGATCTCGACATATTCGCCGACATGCTCGAATTCCTCCCCGTCGCGGCGGACGATCGTGAATTTTCCTCCCGGGCGCGGATCGATCTCCACGCGGGTCATCTGACCCGTCGGCGTCGCGAACAGCCATTTTCCAGCCGTCTTCGGATCGAGCCACGCATCGAAGACCCGTTCCGCCGACGCCGAATAGCGATCCGTGACCCGCACGGTGACCTTGGATTCTGTGGACACCATTTTTCCCTTTCCTGTTGTTTGCCGCCAAGAGTGGGCACGCGGAGCCGCGGAGGACGCGGAAAAAGAAGAATTTACAAGGAGGCAATGAGAAGAGAATCGCGCGCCTTGGGCGCGCAATAGTTCTCCCACCCGGTTAAACCGGGTGGCTCACTGTGTCCGTGTGAATTCTTTTCCGTGTCCTCCGCGGCTCCGCGTGCCCATCGTTTCACCCATTTTAACGCATGATGCCCGTGTGACCGAGGCTGTAGCGGCCGGGTTGGGGCCAGACGGCAACGCCGTGGGGCTCGCGGCCTACGGGGATCGTGCGGACAGCGCCGGTCGCGGTGTCGATCGCATAGACGACATTGTCGAAGCGGCCGGCCAGCCACAGACGTTTTCCGTCGGCGCTGACATTGCCCATGTCGGGGCTGCCACCTCCTGGAATGGGCCAGGTGCGTTCCACCCGCCGCGTCGCGAAATCGATGACCGACACGCTGCCGGGACCGTGTGGCGGACCGAGCGCGCTGTGCGCGCCGCGATTGGAAACATAGAGCTTCCTGGCATCGCGGCTGACCACCAGCCCGTGCGCGCCGATGCCGGTGGGAATGAATCCCACCTCCGCGAAGCGCTCGCCGTCGATCAGGAAGACACCATCGGCCATCATGTCGGCGACATAGAAGATGCTGCCGTCGGGTGCGAGACGAATGTCCTGGGGCATCCGGCCACGCGACAGACTGAGGTGGCCCACGATACGGCGCGCCAGGAGATCGAGCTTCACCAGACCGCCGCCGAATTCGCAGGTGAAGATCGCGTAGCTTCCGTCCGCGGCGAAATCGGCGTGATTGATCCCGTCGCATTCGCGGACCGGCAGCGCATCCTCGAGCGCCATGTCGCGCGGATCGCGGAATTCGAGTCGCCGCTGCGCTTCGGCCACCACGATCGCCGCGCGTCCATCCGGCGTGAAATACATGTTGTAGGCGTCGGGAACCGCGATGATGGTGCCGGGCTTGCCGGTTTTCGGATCGATGGGTGTGAGGCTGCCGTCGCGGCGGCCGGTGCTCGCACTGCCGGTCACCCAGAGCGTGCGCAAATCCCATGACGGCACGACGTGCTGGGCGTTGCGGCCCGTCGTGAAGTGGTCCACCACGCGAAGTGTGCGCGGGTCGATAACATAGACATCGCCCGAACGGATATTGGGAACATAGATGCGCTCGAGTGCGCCCGCGACCGCGCGGCTGAAGTGATTGCGCGCTGCCTCGCCATAGATGTTGCTGCGGTCGACGACCGGCGGCATGCCGGGATAGGGCCGGACGGCATGCCAGTGCGGGAAGCGAATCAAAAAAATCACCGCTGCCGCCGCGATCGCCGCCAGCACCGCAAGGACGACAAGCGTTCTCCCCGATCCACGGCGCTTTCCAGGTATGTTCAATTTCCCCGATCCGGCTTTTGCGGGCCCGTCTCTGACATCAACGGGCGTCAGGTGGCAACGTTTCTGTCCGGCACGCGGTTTCGCATGCTTGCGGCGGTTTGGGGCCCGCTACAAGCTGAGCCCGTGTGGATCGCCTGGACAACGCGAAGGCGAATGTTGTGGGCAAAAATACCGTGTGGTTCGGAATGCGCGCAACGCAGGCTGGCACACTGGCGCTTTACATCGCAGCGGGCAACCCGGATTCGTCGATCACTATTGCGGTTCAGAGACAGCGCTTGTCTTGACAGCGTTTTCTTAAAAGGATGTCGTCGCAATCGACGCCCGCTCTCCATACCGCTTCTCGAATCTCCCTTGCGCATCCGGATCAATCGCGACGCTCAGTTCCACGTGTTTTGCGCGGTCTCGTCGCGCGAGCACGCGGCCGTGGGCGTAGGCCCAGGCCATTCCGGCGCCGTCGCTGGGATCGAGGCGCAGATTCATTACCAGTCCCTGCCGGCCGAGCATCTTCTCGATGCGCGCGAGGAAATCGGGGATGCCCTCCCCTGTCAGCGCTGACACCGCGACGGGCGCTTTCTCTCCGCCATTGCGGGCGCGCAGGGCCGCACGGGCGGGTGGTTCGAGCAGGTCGATCTTGTTGAGCAATTCGAGAATGCGCGCGTCACCTTCTGTGTCGATCCCGAGCTCAGCGAGCACGCGCAGCACGTCGCCTTTCTGCGCCGCGGATTCCTCGTGGGCCACGTCGCGCACATGCACGATGATGTCAGCTTCGAGGACTTCTTCGAGCGTGGCGCGGAAGGCGGCGATCAGCTCCACTGGCAAATCGGCGATGAAACCCACCGTGTCGGAGAGCACGACGCGCCGTCCGCCGGGCAGTCTGATGCCGCGCATGGTGGGGTCGAGCGTGGCGAAAAGCATGTCGCGTGCTTCGACCGCGGATTTCGTCAGCGCATTGAACAAAGTCGACTTGCCGGCGTTGGTGTAACCCACCAGCGCGATCACCTGATGGGGCACGCGCTTCCGCGCACGTCTGTGCAGCCCGCGCGTGCGGCGCACGTTTTCCAGCTCGAGCTTGATCTTGGCGATGCGCTCGCCGATCAGTCTGCGGTCGGTCTCGATCTGCGTCTCGCCCGGGCCGCCCAGGAACCCGAAGCCGCCGCGCTGGCGTTCGAGATGGGTCCAGCTGCGCACCAGCCGGCTCCGCTGATACGTCAGATGCGCCAGCTCGACCTGCAACCGCCCTTCCCGCGTGCGCGCCCGCTCGCCGAAGATTTCGAGTATCAGCGCGGTGCGGTCGAGCACCTTCGCGTTCCACGCCTTTTCGAGATTGCGCTGCTGCACGGGGCTGAGCGCAGCATTGACGATAATCACTTCAGGTTCGAGCGCGCGCGCTTCCGCGGCGATTTCTTCGACCTTGCCCTTGCCGATCAGGCTCGCGGGACGCGCCTCGGTCAGCGGCACGATGTACTTGGCGAGAATGGAAAGCCCGATCGCGGAGGTCAGCCCCGCCGCTTCGGCGAGCCGGGCTTCCGCGTCGCGATCCGTGCGCGCGCCGCGGCGTTTCGGCTCGACATGCAGAAGCATGGCGCTCGCTTTCGCGCCGCGCGATCCGCCGCTTCGCCGTTTGGGACTCAGGCGGTTTCCAGCGCCGCCGGCTCAGCGTCCTGTAGCTGGATCGGCCCGAGCGGCATCACCGTCGAGATCGCGTGCTTGTAGACGAGCTGCGCATGCCCGTCGCGGCGCAGCAGCACGCAGAAATTGTCGAACCAGGTAATGTTTCCCTGAAGCTTGACGCCGTTGACCAGAAAGATTGTCACTGACGATTTGCTTTTGCGCACGGCGTTGAGAAAAGTGTCTTGCAGATTTTGTTGTTTTTCGGTCATGGGCAAACCCCACTGTTTGTCTTTTATTGTCCGCCCCTCGCGGAACGGACTCAGCATAGTTTCCTTTGTTGCGTCAGCGAAAGCCCAAATGTAGGGCCCGGTAGAATCGCCTGTGGTCAAAACCGCGCCCACCTGAGCCGTGGGGAAGAGAAAAGGGGTCACACGGAGACGCGGAGGCGCGGAGAAATGGGATTCACAATGAGGCAGTGAAACGGTGAGAAGGAAATCGCGCGCCTTTGGCGCGCAAAGGTTCTCCCACCCGGTTAAACCGGGTGGCTCACTGCCTCATTATGATTCTTCCTTCCGCTCCGCGCCCTCCGCGTCTCCGCGTGCAATTTTCCTTCCGTTTCAGCCATTTCCGCCCGCCTTGAGGGTGGCGGAGCGGCGGTAGAGGTCTTGCAGGCGGCGGGCGATGGGCCCGGGTCGGCCATCGCCGATCGGCTTGCCGTCGAGCTGGACGATCGGCAGCGCGCCGACCGTCGCTGCGGTGAGGAATGCTTCCCTTGCCTGTAGGGCTTCGTCCGACGTGAACCGGCGCTCGACGATGCGAATCTGCGCGTCCGCCGCCACATCTGTGAGAACCTGCCTTGTGACTCCCGGCAGGACGGCGCTGTCCAGGTCGCGCGTGACGAGGTGTCCGTCGCGGTCGACGATCCAGGCCGTCGTCGAGGAGCCTTCCGTCACATGCCCTTCCCGGTCGATTAGCCAAGCTTCATACGCGCCGGCCTCGCGCGCCGCGGTCTTGGCGAGCACGTTGGCAAGAAGGCCGGTGGATTTGATGTCGCAGCGCCCCCATCGTTCGTCCGGGCGCGTGACGACCGCCACGCCGCCCGCCCTTTTCTGCTCGACACTTTCGGGATCGGTGAGCCGTGCGGTGAGGATTAGCGTCGCGCGCGGGCTCGACGAGGGGACCGCGTGATCGCGCCGCGCTGCGCCGCGCGTCACCTGCAGATAGACCAGCCCATCGACGATGTGGTTGCGCCGCGCCAGCTCGCGCAGCACGAGCTTGAATGGCTCGCGCGCCATCGGCATCGGCATCGCGATCTCGCGAAGCGAGCGCTCGAGCCGATCGAGATGCTCCTCCTCGTCGAAAATCCGTCCGCCAAAGACGCCGAACACTTCGTAGACCGCGTCGGCGAATTGCAACCCGCGGTCCTCGATGTGTACGGCGGCGAGGTCGTGACGGAGATAGCGGCCGTTAACATAGGCAACGCGGCCGACCGGGCCGCGGTCCGTCCACACCGCGTCGTTACGCATTGAAGGCTGGTTCGCGGCCATTCGATCCCACGCCGAGGGATTTCAGCTTACGGTGCAATGCCGAGCGCTCCATGCCGATGAACGCGGCGGTGCGCGAGATGTTTCCGCCAAAACGGTTGATCTGGGCAACCAGATATTCGCGCTCGAAGATTTCGCGCGCCTCGCGGAGCGGCAGCGAGATCACGAGATCGCCTGTCGCGCCGTTCGCCCAGCCCGAACCATTGCCGAAATCGGCCGGCAGCAGATCCGCCGAGATCGCCTGCAGCGCATCGTCGCTCGCCAGGATCAGCAGCCGCTCCACGATGTTGCGCAGCTGGCGGACATTGCCCGGCCAGCCGTGCGACTGGAGAATCGCCATCGCGTCGTCGCCGATCTCGCGCATCATAAGGCCAGAGGCCACCGACAACCGCTTCATGAAATGGGTGACGAGCAGCGGGATGTCGTCGCGCCGCTCGCACAGAGATGGTACGCGCAAAGGAACGACGTTCAGCCGGTGATAGAGATCCTCGCGGAACTGCGCGACGGCGATGTCCGCGCGCAGATCGTGCGTGGTAGAGGACACGATGCGCGCATCCACCTGCACGCGTATGGCGCCGCCCACGCGCAGGAAGCTTTGCTCGACCAGCACGCGCAGCACCTTGGCCTGCGTCTCGAGCGGCATGTCAGCCACCTCATCGAGATAGAGCGTGCCGTTGTGGGCCAGCTCGAGCAGGCCGATCTTGCGCGGGCCGTCGGCGGTCTCTTCGCCGAACAATTCGGACTCGATCTTCTCCGGCGCCATGGTCGCGCAATTGATGGCGACGAAAGCGTGACCCGCCCGCCGCGAATGCGCGTGAATGAGCCGCGCCACGAGCTCCTTGCCGGCACCCGCGGGGCCCGTGATCATCACGCGACTGCCGGTCGGCGCGATCTTGTCGATCGCCTGCCTGAGCTGGGAGATGGCGGAGGATGCGCCGACAAGCTCCGTATCGTCGCCCGCCTTGAGCTTCAGCTCCTGCACTTCGCGCTTCAGCCGCGCCGCTTCGAGCGCGCGCGCCGCGACATGGATCAGCCGGTCGGCCTTGAACGGCTTCTCCACGAAATCGTAGGCGCCCTTCTTGATCGACGCGACCGCGGTTTCGATCGTGCCGTGCCCGCTGATGATCACCACGGGCAGGTCGGGATGATCGCGCTTCAGCACATCCAGAACCTGGATGCCGTCAAGTCGGCTCCCCTGGAGCCAGATGTCGAGGATGACGAGCTGCGGACGGCGCTGGCGCACTGTGGCGAGCGCGGAGTCGCTGTCGGCGGCAACCCGCGTCGTATAACCCTCGTCGCCCAGAATCCCGGCGATCAGCTCACGGATGTCCTCTTCGTCGTCGACGACGAGGAGTTCAGGCGCGATCAGCGATCCGTTCTTTGTCATCCCCAGGCTCCGTTTGGCGTGTCGTCTTCTGTTTCAGTGGGAAGGTCAGGCGCACTTCCGCGCCCGGTTCGTCATTCTCCCTGTCGCAAAGCGTGATTTCGCCGCCATGCTCCTCGACGATCTTGCGCACGATGGCGAGACCGAGGCCCGTGCCTTTCGCGCGCGTCGTCACATAGGGCTCGGTCAGGCGGTGGCGCTGGCCGTGCGGCAGGCCAATGCCGTTGTCCACGACGGTGAAAATCACCCGCGCGCGCTCTTCCGCAACTGCGATGGCGATGCGCCCGTGCTCCTCCTCACCCGCTTCGGTGCGCGCCTCGATGGCCTCGCCGGCGTTCTTCAGCACATTGGTCAGCGCCTGGGCGACAAGGCGGCCGTCGCAATCGAATCGGATCGGGGGCGATCCGGCGGCAACTTCGAAATCGATCTGCGGATGGGCGGCACGCTGCAGGAACACCGCCTGTTGCACCAGCTCTTGCGCGAGTTCGCGGCGCATGACGGGCGCGGGCATGCGCGCAAAGGAGGAGAACTCGTCGACCATGCGCCCGATATCGCCCACCTGGCGGATGATCGTATCGGTGCATTGGTTGAACACCTCGGGATCGCTCGACACTTCGTTCGCATATTTGCGTTTCAGGCGCTCTGCCGAAAGCTGGATCGGCGTCAGCGGATTCTTGATCTCATGCGCGATGCGCCGCGCCACATCCGCCCAGGCTGCCGTGCGCTGTGCGGAAACCAGATCGGTGATGTCATCGAAGGTAACGATGAAGCCCGCTTCGCCCGCGCCCGCCTCGCTCGCGACCTGCACGCTCAGGCTGCGCACGGTCCCGCCGCGGCGCACCGTCGCTTCGCCGCTCGCATGGCCAAGCGGCTCCTGCAGCGCGCGGCGGATGATTGCGGAGAGTTCGGGTACCGCTTCGGCATAGTGCCGGCCTTCCAGCTCTTCCGGTTCCGCATTGATAAGCCGCGCCGCCGCGCGATTGACGATGGTGACGCAACCTTCGCTGTCGAGCCCGATGACACCTGCGCTGACGCCGGCGAGCACGGCCTCGGTGAAGCGCCGGCGTTCGTCGAGCTGCTGGTTGGCGTGGATCAGTTCGTTGCGCCGCGTGTCGAGCTCTGTCGTCATGCGATTGAAGGCGAGCGCCAGCATGCCCATCTCGTCGTCGCTGCGGTCGATCTCGACCTGCGCCTTCAGATCGCCGCGCGACACGCGTTCCGAGGCGCGGATGAGTCGCGACACCGGAAGCACCAGGCTGTTCGCCGCCCACAGGCCGAGCCAGATCGCCGCGAACAGGATGAGAAGAGAGACGGCGCCATAAAGTCCCGCAAAGACGAGCTGAACCGAGGAGCGGTTCTGCTCTAGCCGCCTGTATTCCGAAACCGCGTCGACGGTGCGCTGGTAGTAGCCCAGGACCTGCGGATCGACGGTGCGCACCACGAGCAGGTAGGCGTCGTTAAGCGCCTGCATGCGGATGAGCGCGCGCACAACGCCGACTTTTGAACTGGCGTCGATAACGATCATGCCGTGCATGGCCTGATCGATGTCGCGCGGCTTCGGCGGCGCGATTTCCGGCAGGAAGCGCTGCTTCGTGCTCCCGAGCACATGGCCGTGCGAGTCGAGAATGTAGGCGGCCTGGAGGCCGCGGTCCTTGGTGAGAATGGCGAGCTTGGTGAAGAGAATGTCGGCGCGCACGCGGTTGTGCTCGTCGAACAGCTCGGGATCATGTTCGATGGTGTTCGCGATCTCGTAGGCGTCGGCGATGATCAGCCGCTCATTGCCCTGCACGTAGCGTTCCGCGACATGGACCGCATTGCCGAGCGCAGACTTCACCCGCGCCGAGAACCACGCCTCGATGCCGAGATCGAGCGTGACCACGGCGAAGATGGCGACCAGGATCGCCGGGATCACCGCGATCGCGCTGAACAGCATGACGAGGCGCACATGCAGCCGCGCGCCTGCGATGCCGGAGCGGCGATCGATCCACAGCCGCGTCAGCCGCCAGACAATCAGCGCGCCGAGCGTCAGCACCAGCGCGAGGTTGAGGAGCAGAAGGACGATCAGCGTCGCGGAGGTCGGATGGTAGGGAACCAGTCCCCTCACCGTCGCATAGGTCGCGACACCGGAGACCACCGCGAGAAGGCCCACGCCCGCAGCCAGCCGCGAGGGCCGGGATACCGCCCGAATCACCTGCCACAGACCGGTCCGCCCCGGCGGCCCGATCGCATTGGATGTTGCCATTCAGGCCTGCCGCTGCCCCCGCCCGCCGGACATTCCGGCCCCATCTCCTCCCACCAGTGTAGCCAAGCCACAGCCTGTTGCAAGAATATCAAATTACGTAGTTGACACCACAGCCACTATAGGTAGCGTCTAGCCGACAGGCCGACGCAGCGTCATAATGGAGGCTATGAAGAAGGACGATTCGGATACTGAGTATCCGCCGGAAGAGGCACAGCAACGCCTCAGGGCCATCCTGAAGGGCGCGTTTTCTGGGTCTCCCACGCCGCTCAAGGCAATACCTCGGCAGAATGGCGCGGTTCGTGCCATTGCTCGGAAGGTCATCGCCAAGAAACGCCGCAAGGCCGGACAGTAGCGGTTTATTCAGGGAATTGGTAGGGAATGCTCGTTGGAGGCGCGCCGTCCCCGAACAGGTTAGCGCGCCCCCTTCGATCCGTGCCCTTGTGGTAGGGGCCGGAGGCCTTCCCCGCGCGTGCGTTCTCGGCCGATTACGCGGGGCAGTTCTAAAGCGGCGGCCTATTTAGTGTGGGCCGCCGCAACCCTTTCAGGCCGCTCCCTTCTCGGCCAAAACTAAAGACCAATTCCCTTGTCCGTCGTTTGTCACCAAGTCCTTTGCTCGGGACAGATAGGTGGAAAGGTTCGCCATGGGGTCATCCTCGTGCCCCATGATCCCGCGCTCCGTCATGCGCTTAAGAATGGCGGCTTTGCTCTTTGGTCCGCTGGCCAGACAGTCCTTTAGTTCCTCTCGAATCTTGGTCGCCTTTGGCACCGAGGCATCAGGGTGCTGTTCGCGTGCGGGAGGGGCAGTGCGCGTCAGCTTGGGAGCCTTGCGCGGCTTCCTTTTGGAGGCCCGGGGTGCTTTGCGAGATTCATCGTCGCCGTCGTCACGCACCGGCTTAGCGTCTGGATACCAGCCCAGAAGGCCGTATGTGCCGTTTGGGAGGCGATGGAAAATTGAGGAGTTCTTACGAAGCGTAGCGCGGAGGGCAATCATGGCCGTGATTTCGTCTTTGGCTTCCGACGCGTAGCCGCCTCTTACCAGCGCCTCGAAAACCTCCCTCGGCGTGGCTGGCCCCAGGTTCGCACTACGGCGCATCTCCAGGTACTCGCGCGCTGCTGTGCTCAGGACCTTTCCGTAAAAGCTATCCGGCCGGATTGCGCCTACGGTCGGGCCGGAAGCAGCCGACGCGTCCGGGAACATGGGTTCCGTTCCGTCCCGAGAGCAGAGCCTATTGATAACCAGCTTCGTGTCGAGAACCTGCTTCTCAAGGTCGGCTAGGTCCGCGAGCAGGGCATCAATCGCCGGTTTGAATTCTTCGCGCATTTTGGTGACATCAAGGAGCAGCGCGAGAATTTTGGACATGTAATCGCACTTTGGCAAGAGCGTGAAACATTTGCCCACCAGCAATTTTGTAACCTATTGTTTTTATGGATTTAATTTATAGCCATGCAAACCGCATAACACGCACGTTAGACACACAACGCGGGCAAAAGATGCGCGGAGGCGTCAAATAGCGAATCACCTAGGCGCGGTTAAGAGCGCTGCGCAAGCCGTAGTTATCGCCTATGTCAAGTATATCATCGCCGGTTGGATTCCCGGCTATCGACGTATCCCCAGCCCCCGGCGGAGAGATCGTGAAGGACGGCAAGACGCGGAACGCCAGATGGGCGATCCCGAACAATTAAACTGGTCTTGGGACCTTTAACTGGCTTTTAGCACTTCCTGTGGCATCTTGCGAAGGTTGGACAGTCTCCGTTGAAACTCTTCAGAACCCCGTCATTCCCCGAATGGCGGGGTTCTGCTTTTCTGGACCGGCACTGCCGGCAACCGCTAGTCCCAGAGCGGCAAGCCATACGACGGCGCTGGCCCGTATTTCTCGCGCCAGCGAAGGAACCGTTCCGCCTGAAACCGATAATCAGGCTGCACGAGGTTGATGGTAGGTGAGGCGTTTGCCGTCCGCAGCGCGGATCGCGGCGATGCAGCGGGCTTCATCATTCCAGCCCAACGCCTCACGCCGATTGAAGCGGAAATCGAATTCAGCGACGTAGCGGTGCAGGTGCTTTTCGCTGCAATGCTGGTAAGTGCCGCGCATTCCTCGCTTGAACACTGAGAAGAAGCCCTCGACGGAATTGGTAGTTACGTCGCCACGGGCATACTCTTTCGCGTAGTGGTTCACGGTTTCATGGGTGAAGCACAATTCGTTCACGTCATCGACCATCGTGCTCACGTCATCGTAAATCCTGCTTTCGTCGGTATGAACGCGGCTTTCGTGAGCGATGTTGTCCCGAATGATCTTATGGACAGTAGACTTGTCGGCACGCGGAACATGAAAGGAGCGCGCCTTTCCGCCGCGCTGCACAAGCGAAAGGATCGCGCGCTTATTCACCGTGCCGCTCTGCTTTTTATAGGGTTCGCCAGACAGTTTGTGCGTCGCGGGGTTCTCAACGCGGCCATAGTAGGTTTCGTCCACCTCCACGATCTCGCCAGCCCCACCTAAAGGGACCTCAAGGCCACCCTCCCGCATGGCTTCCATGACGCGGTGATGGAGGAACCAAGCCGTGTTGTACTGGCAGCCAAGGGCACGATGCAGCTGGTGAGCGGAGAAGCCCTTCTTCGAAGACGCGCCCAGCCAGAAGGCCATAGCCCACTGTGTCAGCTTGGCATGGCTTCGCTCCATGACGGTCTTGGTTGTGACCGTGAAGTCCTTGCGGCACTCCTTCTCGCCGCAGCGATACCGACCGGCCTTCTTGGTCGCATAGTGCTTCAGGGAGCCACAGGAAGGGCACACAGGGCCATTCGGCCACCGGGCAGCCTCAAACCAAGCCCGGGCGGCTTCTTCATCGTGGAAATGCTTGGCGGAAAAGATGTTCTTGCCCATCGGGGTCTCCTTGACCCCTCAAATATAGGGCTTGTGCCTTGTGGTGTCAACTACGTAATTCGGCAAGAATAACCCACCCTGCCCCTGAGGCAGGGCGATCGCATTTGCGCGTAGCGAGGCTGAAGAAAACCGCCAAGGCGCCAAGATGCCGAGGACAAGTGGCGCGCGAAGGCGCGCAAGAACCCCTTGGCGCGTTGCCCCGGATTTAATTCGGGGCAACGCGGTTCATCTATCCTCTGCAGTGGCTCCGCGGATCGGCAAAATCCAGCGCCGCTGACCGCCTGATGGACATATGCGATAGGCCTGCCCTCAAGGGGAGGGTGGGAGTCTCCTGCTTCGCCATTTTCACTTCGGTCCACATCTCGTCGGATTCGAAGGCGCGGAATTTGTCGAAGCCGCCGGTCAGTTTGGCCGATGCGGCCTTGCTCATCTGCGCTTCCATTTCCTTCTGGATCGCCTGGTCGCGCGTCTTGTCTGGATCCATCATCGCACTGCTGGGGAAGTGCTGAATGAGCTGGATGTTGGCGCCGGCGCCCGAATTGAGCTTCTGGAGAATCATATACTGGTCGATGACGCCATGCTTCTTCAGAGTCTCCATCGACGCTGACCACCCCTTCCGGAGGCCGGTAAGGTAGTCATCGATGTGGTTGGGATCGACTCTGATGGTCGTGACTTCCCACACTCCCTTGACCGGCGTGTAGTCCACATATTGCTCCGCCCACACGGTCGAGGCCGCGAGCGCGCCCACCGCGAGCCCTGCTGCAAGTACAATTTTGTTCACGTTAGCCCTCCGACTTTTTGCTGAAATTGAAGGAATGAGATTCCCCCGATGCGCAGCCGTCTGCCCACCGGGTGCCAGTGTAAACTTAGCCTTTGATGATCGAACGGCCCTCACATTTCCTCCCCCAACGTGGGGAAGGTGCCGAGCGCAGCAAGGCGGAGGGGGATGTCGTGTGCCGCCACGTCCCCCTCCGGCCCTTCGGGCCACCTCCCCCACGTTGGGGGAGGAAAAGATGGCGGGGATCAAATATCTTTTGCGATTCCGTGTTCGCGGAGCTTCTTGCGCAGCGTGTTGCGGTTGAGGCCGAGAAGCTGGGCGGCGCGGATCTGGTTGCCGCGTGCGGCGGGCAGCGGATCTCGTCTTTCCAGCCGATTATCAGGACGCGATGTTGGAGGACGCTTCGTGATCGGGAATGTCAGCGGGCGCGAGCAGTGATTTACCTACGACTTGGACAGAGTCGAATTGGTGGCTAGCTTAAAGGCAATTTGTGCAGCGCAAAAGGACGTTCCCCCTCAGCGTTGCACCCTTGATCTGCCACCGGGACAGGCTCAACTTCGCGGAGGCAAAAGGGGGCAATCACATTATGTCGGGACCGGCGTTGCCGCGGCTGCGGGAGATCCGGCAGCACCACCCGCTGCGCAACACCTATCGCGAGGTCATGGCGGGGCTCGGCAAGCTCGACCTGCTAGCGGTCTGGATCACCGAGAACGTGGGCACGATGGGGTTCTTCCTGCTCATCCTCGTGTGGACCATCCTGTGGCTCGGCTGGAATTTTCTCGCCCCGGCGCGGCTGCAATTCGATCCGCCGATGGGGTTCGTCTTCTGGCTGTTCATTTCGAACATGATCCAGATTCTGCTCATGCCTCTGATCATGGTCGGGCAGAACCTGCAAGGACAGCACGCCGAGGCACGTGCCGAGCACGACCTCGAGGTCAACGTCAAGGCCGAGCAGGAAATCGAGATGATCCTTCATCACCTCGAGCGGCAGAACGACATGCTCATCGCCATGCTGGAGAAGCAAGGCATCAAGCTCGAGCAGGTGCTGCGTCATAGCGCCTCGACATAGCGAGCGGCGAGTTTGATGCAGAAAGCCGGTTGTTCGCCGTCATTTCCAAAACATTTCATTCCCGAACTCCGGTCCAAAAGGAAATACAACGATGATTTCGAAGATGACGGCCTTCCCTGTTGCGGCACTGCTTGGAATTACGGGTATGTTCGCTGCGACCGCCGCGCACGCCGACGATTGCGATACGATGATGACGGCGATGCTTGCCCAGATACAGGTGCCCTATCGTGCTACAATATCGTTTTCCAACCTGAACGGAAAACCCGCCACAAGCGAAACCATCTTCACGGGTGGGAAAATATATGTCCAGCTAAACGGACGCTGGCAAGTATCGCCGATGACGGTGCAGGGGATGACCGAACAGATGAAAAAGAACTACAAAGAGAGCAAGCACGCCTGCCGGCACGTTGGCGATGAATCGGTGGGCGGACAGGCTGCTTCAGTCTACACGGGCAGTTTTCAATCACCGCACTCCCACAGCGACAACCGTGTCTGGATCTCCAGATCGCAAGGAGTGCTATTGAAAAGCTGGGCGCATATCGACGAGGGCAATCAGACGATGACCACGACTTACGAGTACGGCAACATTCAGCCGCCTGCCGGTGTGAAATAGCGCAGGGCTTCCGATTCTCCTTCGGAGGCGTCGCCGCCGGCGACTTGCCCTTGACCCGCTCGTGCCAGCGCCACAGAACGGCGAGGCAATAGCGGGATAAATCACGGACATGCGCGGAGGAACTGCCGTCGTAATGGTTGCCGCCGGAAAGGGCGAGCGCGCCGGAGGTCTTGTCCCCAAGCAGTTCCAGCCGCTGCTCGGCCAGCCCGTGCTCCGGCGTAGCGTGTGGGCATTCGCGGAGGTGCCGGAAATCGGCGCGATCCAGATTGTGACCGCCGAAGGTCTGGAGCCGCAGACGGAAGAAGCGGTTCGCGGCATCGCCTGCCTGCCTTTCGCGCTCGGCGGCGAGACGCGCCAGGAGTCGGTGTGCAACGGACTTGAAGCTCTCGCGCCGCATGCGCCGGAATTTGTGCTCGTGCACGATGCCGCGCGGCCGCTCGTTTCGCCCGATCTCATCCGCCGGGTGATGACGGCGCTCGAGGCCGGCGCCACAGCTGCCATTCCGGTGCTCGCGCTCGCGGATACGATCAAGCGCAAGGAACCGGAGAACTGGACGAGCGTCTCCCGCTGTGGCGGACTCTATCGGGCGCAGACGCCGCAGGGTTTCCGCTTCGACGCGCTGCTCGCGGCCCACCGCGCGCACGCATCCGAAAGCGTGACCGACGACATGGCGATCGCCGAGCGTGCGGGGCTTCCAATTACGCCCGTGGCAGGTGATGAAACGAATCTGAAAATTACGACTGAGGAAGATTTCGCTTACGCGGCGAGACTGCTAAGGGGCGTGATGAGCGAATTCCGGACCGGCCAGGGGTTCGATGCGCACCGTTTCGCGCGTGGCGACCATGTGTGGCTGTGCGGGGTGCAGATCGCGCATGACGCGGGGCTCGAAGGCCATTCCGACGCCGATGCAGGCCTCCATGCGCTGACCGACGCGATTCTGGGGGCGATTGGCGCGGGCGACATCGGCCGGCATTTTCCGCCCACGGAGGAAAAATGGCGCGATGCGCCCTCGTCTCTGTTTCTTGCGGAGGCTGCCCGGCTGGTCGCGGAGGCAAACGGGGCGATCGTGCATTGCGACGTGACACTCGTCTGCGAGCGGCCGAAGATCACGCCCCATCGCGAGGCCATGCGGGCGCGCGTCGCGGAGATTCTTCGCATCGGCATCGACCGGGTGAGCGTAAAGGCGACCACGACCGACGGCTTGGGGTTCACCGGCCGCGGCGAAGGCCTGGCGGCGCAGGCCGTCGCTACAGTACGGCTGCCGCCCGATTGAGTTTCGCGGCCACCATCGCGACGCTTGGCGGGCTCGGCCGCGTGCGCAAAGCACCGGGCACGGTGGCAAGCGTGGTCACGTTGATGGCAGCGTGGCTGCTCGCGGGAATCGGCGGACAGGCGCTCGTGCTGCTCGCGAGTATCGGTGCGATGGCAGTGGGCGGTTGGGCGTCGGAGCATTATGCACGCGAATGCGGAGTCGCAGATCCGCCCGACTGCGTCATCGACGAAGTGGCCGGGCAGTTTCTCGCCTGCGCGTTCGCGCCGCGCGAGTTGCTCGCCTATGCGCTCGCCTTTCTGCTCTTCCGCGTGCTCGATATTTTCAAGCCCTGGCCGATCGGTGCGGCTGAGCGCCTGCACGGCGGCGTCGGCATCGTCGCCGACGACATGGTCGCCGGCCTCCTCGCCGGTTTCGTCATCGTACTCCTCGCCCAGGCGGGCGTCGCGTGGCCATTTTAAGAAGATTTAACGCAGAGAGCGCAGAGGGTGCGCAGGGGACGCGGAAAACACTTCGCGCCTCCGGCGCGCGGCTCTCCCCAGCGCCCTCTGCGCTGAATCTTCCATTTCTTTGTGTCCTTCGTGTCTTTGTGATGAAACTTCAACATGTTGCCGCCCGAATTGCTGAAACTCGCCGAAGACGTGCTCGCGCGGGCGCGGGCGCAGGGTTTGCATATCGCAACGGCCGAGAGTTGCACGGGCGGGTTGATCGGCGCGGCGCTGACGGAGATTCCCGGATCGTCCGACGTGTTCGAGCGCGGTTTCATCGTCTATTCCAATCGTGCCAAAACCGGACTGCTCGGAGTGCGGGAAGACCTCATCGATAAAAACGGGGCGGTCTCCGAAGCGGTTGCGCGCGGCATGGCGGAAGGCGCGCTGCAACGTTCCCCGGTGGAACTGGCCATCGCGGTGACGGGAATTGCCGGCCCCGGCGGCGGCACAACGGCGAAACCGGTCGGCCTGGTGCATATTGCCGCTGCGCGACGGGATCACGCGACGCTGCACGAAGCCCATTCGTTCGGTGATATCGGCCGGGAACGCATTCGCCTGCTCAGCGTGGAAGCGGCTTTGCTTCTAGTGCTGCGCCTGTTGTGACAGAACGCCCGCGCGTGTCTCGAAGGCATGCGTCATGCGGCTCATTACGAGGCCAAGCGCCGCGCCCGCGATGCGGCCGAGCATGCGGCTGCGGAATTCGAAGATGATCGAAAAATCGACGCGGCAATGCTCGCCCATCGGCGTGAAACGCCAATGATTTTCGAGTTGCCGGAACGGCCCCTGGGTCTGTTCCACGTCGATGCGGCCGGCGGAAGGATTCAACTCAACCCGGCTCGTATAACGCTCGCGCATTGTCTTGTAGCCAATCAGCGTATCCGCCCACATCACTTCGCCGAAAGGTGCGGGCTCGCGCTTGAGGATGCGCAGCCCCGCGCACCAGGGCACAAATTCCGGATAGCGCTCCACATCGGCCACGATCGCGTAGATGAAATCAGCCGTATACGGAAGAATGCGCGATTCGGAATGAGCGGGCATCCTTCGACAGGCTCAGGATGAGGAAATCAAAGTGACTCCTCACCCTGAGCTTGGTCCCCCGGTTAAACCGGGGGAAGGGTGAGCAAGGCGGGCCGCCTTCAGAACCTCAAAGTCCTGGTCCGCGTGGTAGGAGGAGCGCGTGAGAGGGGTCGCGGAGACCATCGAGAATCCTTTTGCGCGCGCGATCTGGCCAAGCGCCGCGAATTCCTCCGGTGTCCAGAAGCGCGCCACTGCCGCGTGCTTGCGCGAGGGTTGCAGATATTGTCCAAGCGTGAGGAAATCGACGCCGGCCGCGCGCAGATCGTCCATCACCTGCATCACTTCCTCGCGGCCTTCGCCGAGCCCCAGCATCAGGCCCGATTTGGTGAAGCCTGCGGGCGCAAGCTCCTTCGCGCGCTCGAGCAGGCGCAACGACGCGAAGTAGCGCGCGCCGGGACGGATGCTCAGATAAAACCGCGGCACAGTCTCGAGATTGTGGTTGAAGACGTCGGGCGCCGCTTCCAGCACGATTTCGATGGCGCCGGACTTGCGCAGAAAATCGGGTGTCAGAACCTCGATCGTGGTCTGCGGAGTGCGGTTGCGGATCGCGCGGATCACGCGGGCGAAATGCCCTGCCCCACCATCGGAGAGATCGTCGCGGTCCACCGAGGTGATAACGACGTGCCTGAGGCCGAGCTTCTCGACAGCCCGCGCGACGTTATCCGGCTCTGCGTCGTCAAGGGCGCCCGGCATGCCTGTCTTCACGTTGCAGAAGGCGCAGGCGCGCGTGCAGGTATCGCCCATGATCATCATGGTGGCGTGGTGGTGCGTCCAGCACTCGCCGATATTCGGGCAACCCGCCTCCTCGCACACCGTGTGCAGCCCGAATTCGCGCACGATCGCCCGCGTCTCGTGATATTCGCGGCTGCCCGGCGCCCTCACCCGGATCCATTCCGGCTTGCGCGCGATTGCCGTATCGGGCCGGTGCGCCTTTTCCGGATGTCTGAGCGTCCGTCGGTCGCGCCCCGACTGGTCAAACACGATCGTCATGGGCCCTACATAACCTCTCGACCGGGAAAAATCACGTGGGGGCCAGAAAAGACAGATTCGCGCGGGGGACGCTGGGGATACGCAGTGGACGCAGAGGAGAAAATGCGCGCCAGAAGCGTGCCAATCTTCCCGTGCGTGCGCTGCGATGCCTCTGCGTCCTCTGCGCTGAATCCTTCCTTTTTTCGCATAGTTTGGGCTACGTTACTGTGCATGAGGAACCATACTTGAGCCTGGCTACCATCGCTGCGGCGTCGGGCGAGGAGATCGTGCCTTTCGATCTGCCGCGCGCGCAGAAGCCGCTATTCCACGCATTGATGGACGCAAGGTCGGCATTCGGCGGAAAGACGACCGCCATCGTCGACGGCGACGAGCGCCACTTCACCTACGACGAGATCGTGCGCGCGGCGCTCGCGCTGGGGCATGCGCTCAAGGCGGGCACCAAACAGGGCGAAGCCGTCGGCGTCATGCTGCCGACTGGCGCGGGGGCGATCATCTCGTTCTTTGCCGTCTCCGCCTACGGCCGCGTGCCGGCGATGCTCAATTTTACCGCGGGCGCTGCAGCGATCAAAGCCGCGATGCACATGGCGAAGGTGAAGCGCATTGTCACCGCGCGGCGCTTCGTCGAGCTCGCCAAATTCGAGGCTCTTGTCTGCGAGCTCGAGGGCGCGGCGTCTGTCGTCTATCTCGAAGATGTGCGCGCCAATCTCTCGCTGCGCGACAAGGCGGCCGCTGCGGTCGGACAGCTTGCGCGCGGTCTTGTCGTGTCGCGCCCGCAGCACGGCGCGCCCGCGGTCTATCTTTTCACCTCCGGCACCGAGGGCGAGCCGAAAGGAGTGGCACTCTCCCATCTCAATCTATTGTCCAAGGTCGAACAGGTGCGCTCTCATATCGAGCTTCACACCCACGATGTGCTGTTCAATCCGCTGCCGACTTTCCACTGCTTCGGGCTGACAGTTGGCGCGCTGATGCCGCTGATGCTCGGAATCAAGGCAGTGTTCCATCCCACGCCGCTGCAGCCGCGCGAAATTGCGCGCCGCATCCGCCAATCGGGCGCGACAATCCTGCTCTCGACCGACACGTTCATCTCGCAAACGGCGCGCGCTGGTGATCAGGGCGATCTGAACAGTCTAAGGCTCGCGGTCTGCGGCGCCGAACGCCTGCGCGACGAGACGCGCACGTTGGTGCGCAAGAAATACAGTATCGAGCTGCTCGAAGGGTATGGCGTCACGGAGGCATCGCCGGTAATCGCGGCCAACCAGCCGGGCGCAAACCGGCCAGGCACGGTAGGACGCCTGATGCAGGGAATCGAAAGCCGCCTCGAGCCCGTCGAAGGCATTCCGCATGCGGGGCGCCTCGTCGTGCGCGGGCCGAACGTGATGTTGGGCTACATCAGGCCGGAGCAGCCGGGCACCTTCGCTCCGCCGCCCGGAGGCTGGTACGACACGGGTGATATCGTCAGCATCGACCAGGATGGTTTCATCGCCATCAAGGGCCGGCTCAAGCGTTTCGCCAAGATCGGCGGCGAGATGGTTTCGCTCGCCGTGATCGAGAGTTGCGCGTCCGCCATATGGCCCGACTATAGCCACGCTGCGATCGCGGTGGCGGGCGGGCGCAAGGGCGAGGAAATACTGCTCGTCACCACCTGTTCGGACGCCGAACGCACGCAGTTCGCCGGGTGGGTGCACAATCACGGCGTCCAGGAACTCGCGATCCCGCGCCGCATTCTGCTCGTCGAAAGTATCCCCGTACTCGGCACCGGCAAGACCGATTACGCGAAACTCACAAAAACGCTGCAGGAAAGCGGAGCGCTCGAGGAGCCGGAAACAGCGAGGGGGTGAAGCGGTGCCTCTCCCCTCTCCCACTTCTTTTCCATGTCATGGCCCGCGCTAGCGGGCCACCCAGACGATATCTGCACAACGTCGCGCTCTTACGTGCAAGTTCTTCACGTCGTTTCGAGAGTCCCGTCGCCTCCAGCTGGGTGGCCCGCTTTCGCGGGCCATGACAATCAATATTGGAGAGAACGCGATCAAATATCGATCACCCGTAACAACACAAGCGTATAAAAAATCATCCACATCGTCGCCGCAGCGACGGTTGCCAGCGCGAGCTTCAGCGCCATGCGCGGATTGGCCGGCGCGCCGGGGTCGCCAACGCCGTCGTGCGACAATCTGATTCCGATCGGCAGCAGGATCTGCAGCGCGAGGAACCAGAGAATGACGAACGCGCCTGCGAGAACGATGAGTCTCACGCCTGTTCGAGCTCGATGAGGGTGCCGACGAAATCCTTCGGGTGCAGGAAGATCACGGGCTTGCCATGGGCACCGATGCGGGGCTCGCCGGTTCCGGTGATCGTGGCGCCCGCCGCGCGCATGCGGTCGCGGGCGGCGATGATGTCGTCCACTTCGTAACAGACGTGATGGACGCCGCCCGCGGGATTTTTCCGTAGGAAATTCGCGATCGGCGAATCCGTACCCAATGGCTCGATCAGTTCGATCTTGCTGTTGGGAAGGTCGACGAAGATGGTGGTGATACCGTGATCCGGCTGCGCAACCGGCTCAGAAACTTTCGCGCCCAGCGTGTCGTGATAGATTTTCGCGGCGGACGCAATGTCTTTCGTCGCGATGGCGACGTGATTGAGCCGGCCGATCATGCTTGCTTCCTCACACCCACACCACTTCGACGCGCGTGACGGGTTTCTTCCCCCAATGGGCCATCGCGGCGCGGCGCATGGCAAGACGCGCCTGCTCCTTGAGCGCATCCTCATCGCGCCGCTTCGAATCATGCCGCTTGATGACGTCCTCGAGCGCCGCGCGGATCGCGCCGTGAACCTGATCGGGAATACCCTCGAGGATCAGCGACGGATCGCCCGCCACGCGTCCCTTGCCGTCCAGCGGGATCGTCGCCGCAACAAAGCCAGCATAGCCGAGCGCGCCGCGGGCGCGGGCATGGCCGTTGCCTTCCTCGACCAGCACCTTGCCGTCGAGGTGCAGCCGCCCCGAAGGCGTCTCGTCGACGATCTCGGCGCGGCCGGGCGCCAGGCGCAGCATTTGCCCGTTCTGCAGCACGATGGCTTGTGGTACCTGCAACGACCGCGCGAGGCGCGCGTGCTCCATCATGTGGCGAAGTTCTCCGTGCACCGGCACGGCGACCTTGGGCCGCACCCAGCGATACATCTGCGCCAGCTCGTCGCGGCAGGGATGGCCGGAAACATGCACGAAATGATCGCGCTCGGTGAGCACTTCGACGCCCAGGGCCGACAGTTTGTTCTGCACTTCGAAGATCGCGAGGTCGTTGCCGGGAATGATACGCGAGGAAAAGATCACCGTGTCTCCGGGCCCGAGCGCCACGCTGGGATGTTCGCCCGCCGCGATGCGCGCCAGCGCCGCACGCGTCTCGCCCTGGCTGCCGGTGCAAAGATAGAGAACTCGGTTAGGCGGAAGCTGTGCCGCTTCGTCTGCGTCGATCAGCGGTGGAAAGTCGTGAAGATAACCCGTCTCCCGCGCCGCTTCGACGACACGATTCATCGATCGTCCGACCAGCGCCAGCGAGCGCCCATGCGCGCGCGCCGCCTCGCCAACGGATTCGAGCCGCGCCACGTTCGATGCGAACGCGGTGACGGCGACGCGTCCGGTCAGGGTTCCGATCAGATCGATGAGGCTCGTTCGCACGCGCCCCTCGGACCCGGACTCGCCCGCGACTAGGGCGTTGGTGGAATCGCAGACGAGCGCCAGCGCGCCGTCATCCCCCAGCGCGCGCAGCGACTCGGAATCCGTGACTTCGCCGATGAGCGGATCGGGGTCGAGTTTCCAGTCTCCGGTATGCACCACAACGCCGAAAGGCGTGCGGATCGCGAGCGCGTTGGGCTCGGGGATCGAATGTGTGATGGAGATGAAGTCGATCTCGAAGGGACCAATCGCGATCCGGCCGCCGAGCGGAACGATGGTCACGCGCACGCGCTCGGCGAGACCGGCTTCCGCAAGCTTGTTTTCGATCAGCCTGGCGGTGAAAGGTGTTGCATAGAGGGGGCAGCGCAGCAGTGGCCAGAGCTGGGCGATCGCGCCGATATGATCCTCGTGCGCGTGGGTGAGCACAATGGCGAGCACATTCTCGTGTTGCTCGGCGAGAAAGCGAATGTCGGGCAGGATCAGATCGACGCCCGGCGTCGCGCTCTCCCGGCCGAACATGACGCCGCAATCGACCACGATCCAGCGCCGGTCGTCGGGCGCCCCGCAGCCATAGGCGTTGAAGTTCATGCCAATCTCGCCCGCGCCACCGAGCGGCAGCAGGACAAGCTCGCTCTCGTTCAGGCGTGCATCCATCAGCGGTGCAAACGCGCCGGGGCGGTTTTGGTGTTCCGCGCGTGAATGAGCACGAGACCGCGGATGGTCAAATCCTCGTCCAGATGCTCGATCGCCTGGGTCTGCTTGTAGAAGAGGCCGGCGAGACCGCCGGTACCGATCACCGTCATGGGTTCCCCGTACTCGGCACGGATGCGCGCGACCAGACCTTCGACGAGGCCGAGATAACCCCAATAGAGGCCCGACTGCATCGCGGGCACGGTGTCCTTGCCGATCACCGATTGGGAACGCTGGATGGCGACGCGCGGCAGCATCGCGGCGCCCAGATGCAGCGCCTCGGCGGAGACGTTCACGCCCGGCGCGATGACGCCGCCTTCGTAATTGCCCACAGCGCTGACAACATCGAAAGTCGTCGCCGTGCCGAAGTCGACGACGACCAGCGCGCCCTTGTAGCGCTCATGCGCCGCTACCGTGTTGACGAGCCGGTCCGCGCCCACCGCGCTCGGCCGGTCGACGCGGATCTCGATGCCGAGATCGACATCCGGCTCGCCTACGACAAGCGGTTCGCAATGAACATAGCGTTTGCAGAAGAGGCGGAGATCGAACAGCGCTGCGGGCACGACCGTCGCGATGATGGCGCAGTCGAGATCGGCAAATTTCAAGCCGGCAAGCGACAGAAGCGGGTTCAGGAGCACGGCGTATTCGTCGGCGGTGCGCGCCTGGTCCATCACCGCGCGCCACTCGGCGCGAATCTCCCTGCCCTCGCAGATGGCGAAGACGATGTTGGTGTTCCCGGCATCGACCGCGAGCAGCACGTGATCCCCCTCACCGCCGCCCGATCGGTAGAGAGTGCCCGCGCCGAACCCCTCTCCCACAAGGGGAAAGGGGACTCCGCGCGTCGGTTCTCCGACGTGGATGCAAGATCCCGATTTCCCCTCTCCCCTTGTGGGAGAGGGATGCAAATACGTGCGTTGAACTCTGCTCAGGCGTGGGTGAGGGATGCCGCATCAGAAGAACACTTCGCCCGCCGAGATCCTGCGCATGCGGCCTGTGCTTTCTCGCAGGTTCAGCGCGCCATCCGCATCGATGCCTTCGAACATTCCCACCACCTCGATGTCGGCGACGCGCGCGCGGATGCCTGCGCCCAGCCTTGCGGCGCGCGCGAGCCAAGCATCACGGATCGGCTCGAATCCCCTTTCGAACCACACTTCATACCATTTGGACCACGAGGCCGCGAGGCTGTCGAGCGCAACAAGCGGCACCGGAGGTTTTTCGCCAAGACCGGCGATCGAGGTCGCCGGAAATTCGGTGTCCCAGGGAGGCGAGGCCAGATTAATGCCGAAGCCGATCGCAAGCCAGTCCAGTTGCGCACCATCCTTGCTGGCCGACTCCAGAAGTATTCCCGCGATCTTCTTCTCATCCGCCAGTATGTCGTTCGGCCATTTCACTTTCACTTCTGCGCGCGGGGCGCAGTGGCCCACGACATCGCTCGCGCCGAGCGCCGCGACGAAGGAAAGCTGCGCGCATTGCGCAGTCGGTCTCGCCGGCCTCAGCAGCAGCGTCGCGGCGAGATTACCTTCGGGCGATTGCCAGTTCCTGCCCCTCCGTCCCCGGCCTTTGGTCTGGCGATCCGCAACAAGCCAGAGCGGTCCCCCCACTCCCGCAAGCGCCAATCTTCGCGCCTCTTCGTTGGTGGAATCGATCTCCACAAAATGGCGAAGCGGAATGCTCTGGACGCGCGCCGAAGAGTCCGTCACGGAACAAGTGCCTTCGCCGCAAGCGCGGCGGCTGCGACGAGCGGCGATGCGATCACGATGAAGACGAGGTTGAACAGGCTCGCGCCGGCCGCGATCCCACCGAGGCGCAAGCCCATTTCGCGATCGAAGGCCGGTGCCGGCTCGTCGAAATACATGATCTTGACGATGCGCAGATAGTAATAGGCGCCGATGGCGCTCGCGAGCACGCCGAGAATCGCCAGTGCGTAAAGGTGTGCGCCGAGGGCGGCGAGGAACACATAGAATTTTGCCCAGAAACCGGCAAAGGGCGGAATGCCCGCGAGGCTCACGAACAGCACCGCGAAAGCGAGCGCGAGACGCGGGTTGGTGCGCGCGAGGCCAGCGAGATCCGGAATATTCTCCACCATCTGCCCGTTTCGCCGCATCGCCAGGATGCAGACAAAGACACCGGCATTGGTGATCACATAGATGAGCAGATAGACGAGCACGCCCTGTACGCCCTGGAACGTACCCGCAGCAATACCGATCAGCGCGTAACCCATATGGGCGATGGAGCTGTAGGCCATCAGGCGCTTGATGTTGCCCTGCCCGATCGCGGCGACCGAACCGAGGAACATCGAGAGCACGGAAACGAAGACGACGATCTGGCGCCATTCATGGATCGCGCCGGGCATCGCTTCGATCATCACGCGCAGGAACAGCGCCATCGCCGCCGTTTTCGGCGCAATGGAGAAGAAGGCGGTGATGGGCGTCGGCGAGCCTTCATAGACGTCCGGCGTCCACATGTGAAACGGCACGGCCGAGACTTTGAAGGCGAGGCCCGCGATCAGGAAGACGAGGCCAAAGATCATGCCGATATTCGCGCTCGCATGCGCGACGGCGCGCGCCACTTCGGGAAAGGACGTCGTGCCGGCAAAGCCGTAGATAAAGGAGATGCCGTACAGCATCATGCCGGAAGAGAGTGCGCCCAGAACGAAGTATTTGAGGCCCGCTTCACTGGAACGCAGCGAATCGCGGTTGAAGGCCGCGAGCACATAGAGCGAGAGACTCTGCAGTTCGAAACCCAGGTAAAGCGCAATGAAGCTCGCCGCCGAAACCATGAAAAGCATGCCGATCGTCGCGAGAAGCACGAGAACGGGGAATTCGAAGTGTGCTATTTTTTCGCGCTCGAGGAATTCCTGCGACATGAGAAGGGTGAGGGCGGAGCCAAGAAGCACCAGCAGCTTGGCAAATCGCGCGAAGCCGTCGGCGACGAAGGCGCCATGAAAGGCGTTTTGGCTCGCGGAGACGGGCGAAACGACGAACCATGCCGCCACTGCCAGCGCAACAATCGCCGCCGTCGAGACTGCGCGGAACGCGTTCTTCGTCAAAAGCACCCCGATCAACAAGAGCGCCATCGCCGCGAGCGCCAGCAGCCCCTCGGGCAGAAGCACCAGCAGATCGTTGGAGATGCTGCTCATCGCACAGCCTCCGCATGCGCCGAAACAATCACCCCACCGGTTTCCTCCCCCATCGTGGGGGAGGTGGATTGCGGTGCGAAGCGGAGCAAGACGGCGGGGGGAGTCGGTATGCGTTGCGCCACGCCCCCCTCCGCCTCGCTTCGCGAGGCACCTCCCCCGCGATAGGGGAGGAAAACAATTCGATGGGCAACCTCGCCACGATCCATCATCGCCAGTTTGTGCTGGGCGACCAGATTGGCCACGGAAACGGACGTTACGTCGAAGATCGGTTTCGGATAGACGCCGAAGGCGATCGTCAGCGCGACGAGCGGTGCCAAGATCGCGATTTCGCGTACGCTGAGATCCTGGATCGCCAATAGCGCCGGCTTGACGAGCGCGCCGAAGATGATGCGGCCGTACAGCCACAGCATGTATCCGGCCGACAGAATGGTGCCCGTCGCGGCGAAAATGACAACCCAGGTGTTGACCTGGAAGGTGCCCAGCATAGTCAGGAACTCGCCGATGAATCCGCTCGTTCCCGGCAGTCCCATATTGGCGAGCGTGAACACCATGAAGCAGACGGCGTAGAGGGGCATACGCTCGACCAGCCCTCCATAGGCGCCGATCTCGCGCGTGTGCATGCGGTCATAGACGACTCCCACGCAGAGAAAGAGCGCCCCCGAAATGATCCCGTGCGAAAGCATCTGGAATATGCCGCCGTCAATACCCTGCTGGGTGAGCGAGAAGATGCCCATGGTGACGAGGCCCATGTGGGCGACGGAGGAATAGGCGATGAGCTTCTTCATGTCCTCCTGCGCAAGCGCGACGAGCGAGGTGTAGATCACCGCGACGACCGAGAGCACGAAGACCAGCGGCGCAAACGCCTCGGAAGCATTGGGCAGCATCGGCAGCGAAAAGCGCAGGAAGCCGTAGCCGCCCATCTTGAGCAGGATGCCAGCGAGGATGACCGAACCCGCCGTCGGTGCCTCTACATGCGCGTCCGGCAACCATGTGTGCACCGGCCACATCGGCATTTTTACCGCGAAAGAAGCGAAGAATGCGAACCACAGCCAGGTCTGCATTGCGACGGAGAAATGCGCGGTGCGGATCAGAACGTCGATGTCGCTGGTGCCCGTCTGCAGATAGATCGAGAGAATTGCCAACAGCATCAGGAGCGAGCCGAGCAGCGTGTAGAGGAAGAACTTGAAGCTTGCATAGACGCGGCGATTGCCGCCCCAGATGCCGATGATGAGGAACATCGGCACGAGTCCGCCTTCGAAGAAAACGTAGAAGAGGACGAGATTGAGCGAGGTGAAGACCCCTATCATCATCGTCTCAAGCAACAGGAAGGCGATCATGTATTCGGGCACGCGCTCGGTGACCGATTTCCAGCTCGCGAGGACGCAGAACGGCATCAGCCCGGCGGTCAGCACCACGAACAGCAGAGAGATTCCGTCGACACCGACGCGATAGCTGATGCCGTTGCCGAGCCAGGCTGCCTGCTCGACAAACTGGAACGAAGCTGTCGAGCCGTCGAAGCGCGACCAGATGAAGATCGCAACCGCCAGATTTGCGACCGTGGTGGCGAGGGCTGTGGCGCGCGCTCTGCGCGCCTGCGTCTCGCGGGCGCCGCGAGTCGCGAGGATGAACAGAGCCCCCGCGAGCGGGAGGAAGTTCACGACGCTTAGGAGCGGTAGATGGCTCATCTGCCGCCCATGGTGAACATGACCATGAACCAGGTCGCCAGCACCACGACGCCGACCAGCATTGCAAACGCGTAATGGTAGATGTAGCCCGATTGCAGTCGCACGGCTTCGCGCGTGGCGTCGATCACCCGCGCGGCCACGCCGTCAGGACCGATGCCGTCGATGATGCGCTCGTCTCCGCCCTTCCAGAGCAGCCGCCCGATCCAGAGAGCCGGCCGCACGAACACCGTGTCGTACAGCTCGTCGAAATACCATTTGTTGTAGAGGAAGGTGTAGACGAACCCGCCCCGTTGCGCCATCTGCGGCGGCAACTCGGGATGCAGCACATAGTAGTAATAGGAGATTGCAAAACCGAGGATCGTCAGAACGAACGGCGCGACTTCGACCCACAGCGGAAGCGTCGCCCCGGCGCTTGCGTGGCCGGTAACGGCGGCAATCGTGGCGTGCCAGAAACCGCCCGCATCCGCGCCGATGAAGTCATGCGCAAACAACGCGCCCGCAATCAGCGCTCCGATGGCGAGCACGAGCAGTGGAACAAGCATCGTCAGTGGCGATTCATGGACCTCCGACAAGCGGAGCGCGTGGCCGTGCTCATCGCCCGTCTGGCGCTCGTCATGCGCAAACGGATCGTCTTCCGCGCTGGCATATTTCTCCTCATGTGCACCGCGCCAGGAGCCGTGAAACGTCATCAGGAACTGGCGCCAGGAATAGAACGACGTCATCAGCGCGGCAGTCAGCGTGAGCCAGAACGCGTAGGTCGCCATCGGCGTACCATGGAGGAAAGCCGCGTCAATGATCGCGTCCTTCGAATAGAATCCCGCCGTGCCGATGGGTGTGAACGGAAGACCAAAACCGGTCAGCGCAAGATTGCCGACCAGCATCATCGTCCAGGTGAAAGGCAGCATTGGTGCAAGCCCGCCCATCCTGCGCATGTCCTGCTCGTGATGCATCGCGTGGATCACCGAGCCCGCGCCGAGAAACAGCAGCGCCTTGAAGAAGGCATGAGTGAAGAGATGGAACATCGCGGCGCCATAGGCGGAAACGCCGGCGGCCGCGAACATGTAGCCGAGCTGCGAGCAGGTCGAGTAGGCGATCACGCGCTTGATATCGTTCTGGAACAGCCCGATCGAGGCCATGACGAACGCCGTCGTTGCGCCGATGAAGGTGACAAAGGCGAGCGCCGTGGGCGCGTATTCGAACATGGGCGAGCAACGGCAGACCAGAAACACGCCCGCCGTGACCATGGTCGCGGCGTGGATCAGCGCGGAGACTGGTGTCGGGCCCTCCATCGCGTCGGGCAGCCAGGTGTGGAGGCCGATTTGCGCGGACTTGCCCATCGCGCCCATGAACAGAAGCAGGCAAAGCGTGGTCAGGATGTCGAGCTGGTGGCCCGCGAACAGGAAGGTCTTTCCCGCCATCACGGGCGCCGCGGCGAACACGGAGGAGAAGTCGAGTGTGTGAAAAATGGAGTAGATGCCGAAGATGCCGAGCGCGAAACCGAAATCCCCGACCCGGTTGACGACAAAGGCCTTGATCGCCGCCGCGTTGGCGGCGGGCCGCGTGTACCAGAAACCGATCAGTAGGTATGAGGAAAGTCCCACGCCTTCCCAGCCGAAGAAGAGCTGCAGGAAATTGTTCGACGTGACGAGCGCCAGCATCGCGAAGGTGAAGAAGGAGAGATAGGCGAAGAAGCGCGGCCGGTGCGCGTCGTCATGCATGTAGCCGATCGAATAAAGATGAACGAGCGCGGACACGCCCGTCACCACCACCAGCATCACGGCGGTGAGCGCATCCACGCGGATCGCCCAGTCGGCCTTGAAATTTCCCGACGCGACCCACTGCATGACGCGAACGAGCGTGGAATGGCCCAGAAAAATCACGTCGTAGAACGCCCAGCAGGACAGCGCCGCGGAGACAAAGAGGAGTGTGCTCGTCACGATCTCCGCGGCGCGCGCGCCGATGACGCGGCCGAACAAACCGGCAATCAGCGCGCCCACAAGAGGAAGAAACACGATCGCGTCGTACACGCCTCAGCCCTTCATCAGATTGACCGTCTCGACCGCGATGGTGCCGCGGTTGCGGAAATAGACGACGAGGATGGCGAGCCCGATCGCCGCTTCCGCTGCGGCGACGGTGAGGACAAAGAGGGCGAAGACCTGGCCGGTGAGATTGCCGAGAAAGGCCGAGAAAGCGACGAAATTGATGTTGACCGAGAGGAGGATCAGCTCGATCGACATCAGGATGATGATGACGTTTCGTCGGTTCAGAAAAATGCCGAGCACGCCCACGGTGAAGAGGATCGCGGCGACCGCGAGATAGTTGGCGAGCCCGACCTGCATCACGCCCCCCCCTGCCCCGGTTGCACGTCAACGAGCTCGATGGCGAGCTTGGGATCGCGCGCGTTCTGCAGCGCGATCTTCTGCCGGCGCACGCCCGGTTTATGGCGCAAGGTGAGCACGATCGCGCCGATCATCGCGACGAAAAGGATCAACCCGGCCGTTTCGAAGTAATAGACATAATCTGTGTAGAGGACGCGCCCGAGGGCCTCGGTGTTGGTGAGATGTCCGGGCGTTGCGTGCGGCACAAGCGAACCGGCGTTCGGCACCAGCGCGCCTATGCCCACCAGCACGAGTTCGGCGGCAAGGATCACGCCGACGAGGCCGCCGAAGGGAAGATATTGCAGCGCGCCGCGTTTCAGTTCCGCGAACTCGATGTCAAGCATCATAACAACGAACAGGAACAGCACCGCCACTGCGCCGACATAGACGATCAGCAGAATAAGCGCGAGGAACTCCGCGCCCAGCAGAATGAACAGTGCCGCGGCGTTGAAGAAGGCGAGGATCAAGAACAGCACCGAATGCACGGGATTGCGCGAAGCAATCACCATCAGCGCCGCCCCGATCAGCACCGCCGAGAACAGATAAAAGGCAATCCCCGTCAACATCCCGGGTTATTCATCCCCGACAAAGTTCTAATGCCGAAGACGCAGAGGGTGGACCTGGGATGCAGTGGAATTTGTAGCGCGCTTCGCGAGCAAATGTCGTCTTGCGTCCCCTGCGCATCCTCCGCGTCCTCTGCGTTAAACATTTTCTGTATTTCTTGCGCTAGCGATACGGTGCGTCGAGTTCGAGGTTTTGCGCGATCTCGCTTTCCCAGCGATCGCCGTTGGCGAGCAGGCGCGCCTTGTCGAAATAAAGTTCCTCGCGTGTCTCGGTGGCGAATTCGAAATTCGGCCCTTCCACGATCGCATCCACCGGGCAGGCTTCCTGGCACAGCCCACAATAGATGCATTTGACCATGTCTATATCGTAGCGCGTGGTGCGACGGCTGCCGTCCTCGCGGGGCTCCGCTTCGATCGTAATGGCGAGCGCCGGGCAAATCGCCTCGCAGAGCTTGCAGGCGATGCAGCGCTCTTCCCCATTCGCGTAGCGACGCAACGCGTGCTCGCCGCGGAAGCGCGGGCTGAGAGGGCCTTTCTCAAAGGGATAGTTGATCGTCGCCTTCGGCTTGAAGAAATAACGCATGCCGAGGCCGAACGCCTTCACCAGCTCCCAGAAGAAGATGGAACGCGCGGTGCGGTCGAGCCAGGCCATGAAACCTCACATCGCGTGGGTGCGCAAGACGAGCACCCAGCCCGCCGTGACCACCACCCAAAGAAGCGCCGTCGGAAGGAAAACCTTCCAGCCGAGCCGCATCAGCTGGTCGTAGCGATAGCGCGGCACGATCGATTTCACCATCGCGAACAGGAAAAAGAAGAACCAGATCTTGATGAGAAACCAGATCACGCCCGGCACCGCGGTGAACGGCCACACATGGAATGGCGGCAGCCAGCCGCCGAAGAACAGGATCGAGATCATCGCGCACATGAGCACAATGTTCAGATACTCGCCGATCATAAACAGGAGATAGGGCGTCGAGGAGTATTCGACCATGAACCCGGCCACGAGTTCGGATTCCGCTTCCGGCAGGTCGAAGGGCGGCCGGTTGGTTTCGGC